>Ga0265309_10001139_pt1 | contig 11484 bp, 10 predicted proteins | sample Helome_FD_192492 | JGI IMG/M metagenome (GOLD analysis project Ga0265309, IMG submission 192492) | Marine sediment microbial communities from subtidal zone of North Sea - Hel_20160524 (Illumina Assembly) | ecosystem: Environmental > Aquatic > Marine > Subtidal zone > Sediment ...
TTGACCGCGGTATCCAGAGGCGTCTAGACCGTTACTGGATCCCGCGGTCAAGCCGCGGGATGACAGAATTGGGGGGGCCTGGGGCCGGGTCGAGCCGCGGGATGACAGAATTACGAAGGCTGGGGCTGCGGTATGACAGTCTCGTGATAGCCACGTGATGGCGTTGAAAAGCGCGAGAGTAGCGCAACTAGAATGTCATACGGTTATAGGCGTCGAGCGCGGCGACCTTGTAGGCCTCGGCCAGGGTCGGATAATTGAACACGGTTTGTACGAAGTAATCGAGCGTGCCACCGAGCGAAATAACCGCCTGCCCGATATGCACCAGTTCGGTCGCACCTTCACCGATAATATGCACGCCGAGCAATTTTTGCGTCTCGATAGAAAACAGCATTTTCAACATGCCTTCGCGCAAACCGATGATTTGCCCGCGTGCGGTCTCACGAAACCGCGCGATACCGACCTCGTAGGCGATCGAGCGTTCACTGCATTCCTGTTCGGTTAATCCCACCATGCTGATTTCAGGTACAGCGTAAATACCATAGGGAAAGAGTTCCGGTTGGCTGGACACGTCGGTTCCGAAAGCATGACAGGCGGCATACCGGCCCTGCTCCATCGAGGTCGATGCCAGGCTCGGGAAACCAATGACGTCACCGGCCGCATAGATATGCGACTGAACCGTCTGGTAATCCTCGTTCACTGGAATGCGGCCGCGGTTATCGGCCTCGATACCGACCTTGTCCAGTGACAGGTCATCGGTAACGCCCTGCCTGCCGGCAGCAAACAACACCGTATCGACCGCCATGCTCTTGCCGCTTTTGAACTTGACCACCACCTTGCCATCGTCAAATTTGTTGATGGTGCTGATCTGGTCGTTGACACGCACCTGGATATTGCAATCACGCAGGTGATGAATCAGTTCATCGACAATTTCGCGGTCGACAAAGCCGAGAATGTACTCATTGCTTTCGAGCACCGTGACTTCGATATCCAGCGCCTTGAAAATGGTGGCGTATTCGAGGCCGATCACCCCGCCACCGACCACCAGCAATTTCTTTGGAATGCGGTTCAGCTTCAGAATTTCATCGCTATCCATGATGGCATCACCATCGAAAGGTACGTTATCCGGCCGCCGTGTCCTGGTGCCAACACTGATGACGAAATAGTCGGCAGTAAACTCATTCACGTTACCATCATTGTTTTCGACACTGACGCTATGTTCACCGGTAAAGCGCGCATGTCCATACTCGATGTCCACGTTGTTACGCATCAACTGGTGCTGGATGATTTCGATTTCATGGCCGAGTGTCGATGTCAGGCGCTGCTTGAGATCGTCCGCGGTTATATGATCTTTAACCTTGTAACTACGCCCGTAAATGCCGCGTTGACGCCAGCCGGATAGAAACAGCACGGTTTCACGCAAGGTCTTGCTGGGGATAGTCCCGGTGTGCACGGTAACCCCGCCCACGACTTCATTTTTTTCGACCAGCAACACTTTCTTGCCGATCTTGGCGGCCTGAATGGCAGCGCGTTTACCGGCCGGCCCACTACCAATTACTATCATGTCGTAATGTAAGTTCAAACCGTCTCTCCGTAGCTTGCCAAAATATAACTAACTTTCTGCCTCGAGTCGTCGAATTTCCTGCAGAATCCCGCCTACACTGCGCGGGATCGGCGAAGTTTTCCTGAGCACTTCCGGCAGATCGCCTTTCGCCTTTAAGGCCGCCTTCCGGCTGGCATACTCGCCGAAGAAAACGCTGTAGACCTCGGCACCACCGGTGTAAGTCTTGAAAATCCTGATTTGCGTGGTATCGACCTGCTTGCGGGCCAGGGAATCGACATACTCGTAGTAAACCGCTTCATCAAAGGTTTTAAAGCTGAGCATCAGTATCTGCATGGTACCGACAGACTCCGCCTTGCTTTTAATCCAGTCGCGAGACATTTTTAGTTCACGCTGAAGCCGGCTGGTATCCGATGACTCGGCTTCGGGCTCGGCCTGATCCTGTTGGCTTATTGCCGCCACGTCGGCAAGCGCTGTTTCCTGCTGAGTGGAAGCAGTTTCCTCGACTAACACCGCATCCGTATCAGAAGCAGTACCCGGTTCCGCAGTCATCGTACCCTGCGCCGCGGATTCGGAGACATTCTCGAGCTCGAGCACAGTGACGTTTTCTGCCTCGAGCCTGGTCTCAGGCTCAACCCCGGGTTCTGCTCCTGTCAGCTGCTCGTCGGTGACCTCCGCTTCGACTGCGGCAACCTCTTCGCTGGCAGGTTCGACTTCAGCTTGCGTTACGATCCCGTCATCAACCTCGGGTTCAACCTCGACCTCTACTACCGGCTCGACCTCTGGCTCAACAATCGCTATCGGCGCGGGTTCAATCGCGACTATCTCTGCACCGGTCTCGACTATTCGGGATTGATTACCCAGGTAAAACCAGCCAGCCCCAATCGCGAGCACGAATAAAACCAGAACCGTAACCGTAATCCTGATGCCCTGGCGCATCGAACCGGTTTTAGCCATCGACGACGACCCGATCTGGGCACCGTCACGCTCGAGGATTTCGATTATCTTGCCTACTGCACCCCTGGTAGCGGCAAGTTGCTTGCGTACTGCTGCCGGAATCGAAAGCTTGCCCATGGGATGGTCGGGGAAAAGATAAAAACCGACAAAGGCATTCACTTCGTCGGCATTGAATGGCATTTGCTGGAAACTCTGCACAGTGACCTGGTATTGCTGCGACAGTTGCCGCAGTTCATTAAAGCCCTCGGTACTGCTGGCAATGATCAGATTGAGCCGCTTGTCGACACCATCGGTCGACCAGCTCAGAAATAACTGGTGACGGGCTTTCTTGAGCGACATTTCGAAATGGTCGGCGATAATAATGTCACCCGGTTGTGCATTCGCAAAGACTGTTTCAATCTCCCTGGCATGATCGTGCATGCTGTCGACGCTGTCGTTATCCTTGTTTAAATCGAGCCAGTGGATGCGACGGTCTGCAATCCGGTTTTGACTCAATTCCAGCAATAAACGCGTCTTACCGACGGCGCTTTCGCCGTAGAGCAAAAACAGTGCCGCACCCGCTTTTAATTCGCGCGTGAAATCTTCCATCAGGTTTGCGCTCTGACGGGTGAGAAAGAATGGGCTGGTCACGATCTTTATTATACTATTTGTTCAAGCAAAATGACTGCTGTCGTTTATACTGCTTAGCAGAACACGATTCAAATTTTAATTCGATACGCGGAGCTTTTTTGTCCCTGGATAACTACGATTACGACGACCTGGTGGCGATACAGGAGATTATCCGTAGCGCATCCGCGAGCAGTCTCGCAATTTACTATGAGCGATCCACCGCCGATTACAAGTCCGACGGCTCAATTGTCACCGAGGCCGACCTGGCGATGCAACAGGCGCTGACGACGGCGCTCGCCGAACGTTACCCCACTGTGGCTATGCTCGGTGAAGAAGTGAGCGAAGCGATACAGCTCGAAGTCATCGACAGCAGCGACGACTATTGGTGTCTCGACCCGGTTGACGGCACTACCAATTTTCATGCCACCGTGCCGTTGTTCTCGGTATCGCTGGGCCTTATCAGCGAGGGGGAAGTCAAACTCGGCATCGTCTATGACCCCAACCGTGACGAGTTTTTCGGCGCCATCAAGGACCAGGGATTCTGGATTAACGGCGCGCGGGTGGTTCGTCCCGATCAACCCCACGGGCTGGGCAGCTGTATTGCTTTCATCGATTTTAAACGGCTGAGCGATGCAATCAGCACCAGCCTGGTGCTCGACACCCCGTACAAATCCCAGCGTAATATCGGTACCTGCGCGCTGGAGTGGGCCTGGCTTGCGGCCGGTCGCGTCAACTTGCTGCTGCATGGCCGTGAACGCATCTGGGATTATTCCGCTGGCGTGTTACTGGCCCGGGAAGCCGGCGGTCGATGCGAAACTTTTGACGCCGAACCGGTTTTCAAACAGACGCTGGTGCCGCGTTCGGTAATCGCAGCGAGCACCCCCGAACTCTTCGAGCTATGGGCTACCAGGATACGGGCAGTCATTTAAGCAGGCTGTGCTGCCGAATTCTGCTCCTGCTGCTGGTGCTCACGGCACCCGCGGTAACTGCCGAGCCACTACGCATACTCAGCCAGAACATGAATCGTCTGTTCGATGATATCGACGACGGTAACAACGAGAAAATTCTATCCCGGGGTCGTTTTCAACAGCGTGTCAAAAGCGCAGCAGGAAAATTCGGTGACGACTTCAGGCTACCGCATATCATCGCGCTACAGGAAGTCGAGAACCTCAACGTGTTGCGGCAAATCGCTGCAGAAATCAGCTGGCGCTACAGTGCAGACTATCGCCCGGTATTACTCCCCGGGCAGGATGTATCCGGCATCAACCTCGCCTTCCTGATACGACACGAGGTCGAAATCAAAAAGGTCGAACAACTGTTTCGCAATGCGGTGTTTAACCTGACCGGCAATCCGTTATTTTCGCGTCCGCCGTTGTACCTCGAAGCCTGCATTATCGAAAAATGTATTTCGCTGCTCAATGTACACCTGCGTTCGATGCGGGGCATCAATAGCGACCGCGACGGCAAACGCGTGACCGGCAAACGTCTGCGCCAGGCTGAAACCATCGCTGCCTGGAGTAACGAATTTCAGCGTTCGCGGGCGGGAGCATCACTACTGTTACTCGGGGATTTCAATGCACTCACCCCGACCGACAAGCATGTCGATGTCGTCGGCATCATCCGCGGTAATCCGGATAACGCGGCTGCAGGATTGCGCGGACGCGACCTGGTAGATCCCGACCTGGTCGATATTAGCCGACTGATCAGGCCGGCAAAGCGTTACTCGTTTATCTTCCGGCGTAAACGGCAGCAACTCGACTACATGTTTATCAATCAGTCATTTGCCGCCGAGGTTAAAGCCATAGACTTCAGCCGCATCGACTACCATTTCTCCGATCACGCCGGTCTGCTCGCATGGTTCGAATGGTAAGCGTGGTCATTGCTGGCTGTGTGCCAGCGCGAGATATTCCTGCGACTGCATTTCGATCAAGCGGCTTGCGGTCCGCTCGAACTCGAAACTGAGCCGCTTACCGAGATAGAGCTGATCGGGGCTGACCGCGGCACTGCAGATCAATTTGACATGGTGGTCGTATAACACATCGATAAGTAGCACGAAACGTCGTGCCACATCGTCGTCGATGCCGTCCATTTGGCGGATTTCGGTCAGGATCAGGGTATTGAAGAACCGCGCCAGTTCGAGGTAATCGTTTTGGCTGCGCGTGGTTTCACAAAGCTCAGCAAAGCTGAACCAGACCGTATCCTCGGCGCAATATTGATGCGCGAGGGCGCGCCCGTTGATACTCAATTCCGCCTGCTCAGCCTGCACCGGCGCAACGTGCAGTGACAGGTAATCGCGAATCGCGGCTTCGGTTTCACTATCGTGTGGTACTGAATACAGGTCGGTTTGCTGCAGGAAGCGCAATCGATAATCCAGCTGCCCATCGAGGTTGACGACCTCGCAGTGGCGGCCGAGCAGCTCGATTGCCGGCACAAAGCGGGCACGCTGCAGGCCATCATGGTAGAGCCTGTCCGGCGCTGCGTTTGACGTCGTCACCAGCACTACGCCCTCGGCAAACAACGTTTCCAGCAACCCCGCCATGATCATCGCGTCGCCAATATCGATGATCACAAACTCGTCCAGGCATAACACCTGGACCCGGGACGCGATATCCTGCGCGACCCGTTGCAGCGGATTCTCAATGTTGCCGTATTGCTTCAATGACGCGTGAACGCGGTTCATGAAACTATGAAAGTGCATGCGTTCACTGGTAATTTGAGTGGGTAGCGACTGGTAAAACAAGTCCATCAGCATGGTCTTGCCGCGACCGACACCCCCCCAGAAATACAGCCCGGTTATGCCTGGCCATTTACTCCGCCGTGAAAATAGCCCCTGCCACCAATGCCCGGGTTGCGCGTCGACAACACGCTCGAACAGGTCATCGAGTAACGCAATCGAATGCTGTTGCGCCGCATCGACGACAAATCCGGGTTGTTCCATCAATAGCTGGTAATTTTGCGTCGGCTTCATGGCTTCACCGGGTAACCGGCAGAGCTATTATTCAGACCGACAAGACAGTTGGTTTGCATAGCATGATGCAAATAAATATATCTGTTTTTCAACATCTTAACGTGTATTTTTAATGTTCTTTGCTAGTATAAGGAAAGGTGCGGCCCGATCTATTGAATAAAATATCAATCAGGATATACTTTTTCAGTAGAGTAAATGGCCGAAATGAATTGATTTTAAAGCTTTTTCAAATCATATCAGCTTAATAAAACAGGAACTAACGACGTATCTATAGTAATGGCAGTAGATAATCGAGTCATCAACCCCGCGCTGGCGCAACAACTTTTCCGCAAAAGCGAAATGCTCAAGCGCAAGCGCTCCGGTGAGCCCGCGGCAATCGAATCCTTTCCGCGGGTGGTGAAAACGATCACGGGTCTATGGCGTTATTCGGAAGGTAAAAGCTACCTCGAAGAATTGATCATGGTCGAAGGCGGTAGACGCCGTGCCGGGTTTCCAGTCGAAGCCCAGGATGAATTGATGTTTTTGTATCAGCTGCTGCTGGATCAGCATCGCATCCTGAACCTGCGTGGGCAAAAAATTACCGCGAAAAGGCCGCCCGGCACCAAGTTCACGATGGGCAACAGGGACTGACAATCCCCCATCTCCGCAGTATCTAGCCACCGCTGGATCCCGCCGGTCCGACGCATCGGGTCAAGTCGCGGGATGACAATATCGGTGATGGTGGCGGCTTATAGAGGAGCAGTACCCGCTGTCATAACCACGGCTTCGCCATGAACCCCACCTCTTATACTGTCATACCGCGGCTCGACCGCGGTATCCAGCGCCTTCGCGGGTCTCTGGAACCCGTCGAAAGGACCCATCGACTCAAGCCGTGGGATGATATTGATGGGATGACTAGAGCTCTTTGCCGGCCCGCCATTCCTTGAAGCGGATTACGCTGCGCGCGCCGAGAGTCATCATTGGTTCCGGATACAGTCGCTGCGGCGGCTCCTGCGGACGATAATCAGGCACCAGGCTTGAAGCGCTGTTCTCACTGGCCATTTCCGCGGCCACGATACCCGCGATCGTGCCGCGCGTGGTGCCCAGACCATTCTGACAACAGGCACTGAATAATCCCGTTTCGAGTTCAGCCAGAGCCCAGACATCATTGCGGCTGAGGCATAGCCTTCCGGACCAGCAATATTCCATTTCGACCTGTTTCAGCATCGGGAATCGCGCGTAGAACGTGCGCTCGTGATCGCGCGCGATACTCTGCAGGCGATCATCCGGCAAGCGCAACGAGGCTTCGTAGGTACAACGGTTGCGAATCACCAGGCGCGGCCCGCCGCTGCCATCGATTCGACGCACTGTCGAGCCGATCGGGTCGGACGGTGTAAATCCCCAGCGCGCAATGCCACCAAGTGCATCGACTTCGGCTCCGCTGAGTTCGCGCGTCATCGAGGCATAGAGGTTTATATGCATCAACCGATGTCGATAAAATCCAAAGCTTTCGATCAACCCGTTGACCGCAAGAATTACCCGGTTGGCAGTCACCGATCCGGTTGCAGTTTGCGCTATCCAGCGTTCGCCTTTACGGGATAACGCCTGTAACGCCGAGTTTTCATACAACTGGCAGCCCGACTGTTCGACCAGCGCGTCGGCGAAGCTGCGTATGTACAGCGCGGGTTGCAATACCGCCGTCCCTGGCGTGTGCAGTCCCCCGCGGTAGTAATCACTGCCGCAGATAGCCTGCATCGCGCGGGCGTCGAGTAACTCGTAAGGCTCCCCCAGTGCATCGAGATGACGCGCATAGTTCGTATTGTGCTCACTGCCGATGCGGCAGGCGGCGACGTTGGTTTTGCCGCAGGGATCGAATGCTTCGTCCGGGAAATCGAAGTCCTGTGCAGCTTGCGCCGCAAACGCGATAGCCGCACGATTCATTCTTATATTGCGCAAATCCTGCGAGTCTTCACCGCCGTAGCTACCGCTCGCAAGCGCATGCGGCAAATCGATCATGAACCCGGAATTACGCCCGGCAGGGCCGGCAGCAACCTGCCCGGCTTCGAGTATGACGACACTTGCCTGCGGCTCGAGCTGGTTCAGGCGACGCGCGGCGGACAAGCCGGCAAAACCGGCGCCGACCACGAGATAATCGCAGTCGATATCCTGTGTCAGCGCAGCTTGTGCCTGGCGCGGCGAAAGGACAGCGTTCCAGCCACTCGCGCCGAGATCGGCCGGTTTGCTATCAACACGAATCATCGGAGCGGCTAATCCACCGCTTCGCCGGCGTTACGATCACTCAGGTCAATCCAGATGGTTTTCAGTTCGGTGTACTGATCATGCGCATGCAGTGAGTTGTCACGCCCGCCGAAGCCGGATTGCTTGTAGCCGCCGAACGGGGTGGTGATATCACCTTCGCCGTAACAGTTGACCGTCACCGTACCGGCCCTGATTTCACGCGCTGCGCGCAGTGCCTGCTTGCCATTGGCGCTGAATACACTGGCGGCAAGCCCGTAATCGGTATCATTAGCAATCGCGATTGCTTCATCGGTTGAACGTACCGTAATCACCGCCAGCACCGGGCCGAAAACCTCTTCCCGGGCGAGCTTATCGGTGGCTTTGACCTCGTCGATAATGGTGGGCAGCACGTAGCGCCCCTGTTCGGTCTTGCCACCGATCACGATCTTGCCTTTTTTCAGGTAGGCAGAAACTTTTTTGAAGTGCTCCTTATCGACCAAAGCTCCCAGATGGTGACGTGGATCGAGCGGATCACCGGTTTTCCAGTTGCGGGTGCGCGCGATGATCCGTTTCATCAGTTTCTCCTTGACCGCCTCGTGTACGATCAGCCGCGAACATGCCGAGCAGTTTTCACCCATATTCCAGAAGGCGCCATTGACCACGTGCTCGGCGACCAGGTCCAGGTCTTCGGCATCCTCGAGCACGATCGCTGGATTTTTACCACCGCACTCGAGCACGATCTTTTTCAGGTTCGATGCGGCCGAATATTGCAGAAAGCGTCGCCCGGTTTCGGTTGAACCGGTGAACGACAGCATATCGATGTCCGCGTGGCGCCCCATCGGTTCGCCGACGTCGGGACCCATGCCGGGGATAACATTTAACACACCTCGCGGCAACCCCGCCTCGAGCGCGAGCTCGGCAATACGCAGTGCACTGAGACTGGTTTGCTCGGCCGGTTTCAACACCACCGAATTACCTGCCGCCAGTGCTGGCGCAATCTTCCACGCCATCATCAACATCGGAAAATTCCACGGCAGTACGCAACCAACCACGCCAACCGGTTCGCGCACCACGATCGCCATTGCATCCTCTCCCACCGGCGCCGACTGGTCGTAAATCTTGTCGGTCGCCTCGGCGTGCCAGATCAGGCAATTAATGGTCTCCTCCAGGTCGATGGTCTGACAGTCGCGTACGGGTTTACCGGAATCGATAGACTCGAGTACGGCGAGTTCGTGGCGGTTACGCCGCATCAGTTTGGCGAGTCGGATCAGTATTGATTTACGCTCACTCGGGTGGAGTCTGCTCCAGCGACCATCGTCAAAGGCTTCGCGTGCTTTTTTGACTGCAAAATTAACGTCTTTGGCGTCACAGGCGGCGATTTTGGCAATCACCTTGCCCGTTGCCGGATTGACCGAGGCAAAGGTTTTTCTGGATCTGGCGGCCTGGAATTTACCGTCGATAAATGCGTTGCAAGCCAGGTTTATGTCTTGCGCAATAGCCTGGTACTCGGCATGGGTGAGTAAATCGGACATTAGACTTTACCCTCTTGGATGTCTGCAAAAGTTGTATTCATGACACGGATCACCTGTTCAAGTGAGCGCTTGTCGTCTTTGTTAAGCGGCTGCAGCGGCTTGCGCGGTGGTCCCGCGGGCAGGTTGCGACCGGTCATGCCGTGCTTGACGCACTGGATAAACTTGCCGCCCTGCTCGAGTACGGCCATCAACGGCATCATCGCCGACATGATTCTGCGCCCCCTGTCGAAATCGCCTTCCACTGCACAGGCCTGGTAAAGCGCGATGTGAATTTCGGGTGCGAAATTGGAGCCGGCGCAAACCCAGGAGCGGGCACCCCAGGCAAAGAATTCCAGCGCCTGGTCATCCATGCCGCAGGACAGTTGAATATGCGGGTAATCCCGCGCCAGCAGGTGCACCCGGTTCGGATTGCCGGAACTTTCCTTGATTGCGCAAAAGTTGGCGGAACGGCCGACGCGATCGAGGTATTCCTCTCCCATGTGCGCGCCCATGCGATCGGGAAAGTTATACAGCAGAATCGGCAGATTGGCGACGCGATCGATGGCGAGTGCGTGCAGGGCGTTTTCACGTTCGGTGGGAATCGCATAGGGCGGCGTCGCCACGAGTATCGCATCGGCGCCAACCTCGACCGCGCCCCGGGCATACTCGAGCGAATCCTCGGTACGAATCGCACCGGTACCGACGATGTAACTGGTGCGCCCCTTTATCCGTTGCTTGATAAACTTCATCAGGTCAAAGCGTTCCTGCATGCTTTGCGCGTAGTATTCACCGGTGGTGCCTGCAGAAATAATGCCGTGTACCCCGGCTTCGATAAGAAAATCGACGGTTTCGGCGAGCCGTTCGTAGTCGATACTAAAGTCCTCCCGATAAGGCGTAATCACCGGGGTATAAATACCTTCAAATTTCATTGATAGAATCCTGCACTATGAATTTTCCGCTACCATGTCGAAGGCTAGCGGATCGGGTTTAACAAAATATTCGATCAGGTCGCGCGACAGTTCCCAGTGTTCGACAATGAGATCGACAACGCGCTGGCTGTCACCCGCCTCGATCGCCACGATCATTTCATCGTGATGTTCGAGCGCGCTAAACATACGCCCCTGCATTTCCTGGTCGCGCGGGCGGTAGAAGGTCTGGCTGATACGGGCGTGGTCGATCAGCAAGCGATCGTAGCTTGGTTTCAGGTAGGGGTTATCCGCCATCTCCCCCATCAATGCGTGAAAGCACTGGTTCCAGTAAACCATGTCAGAACTCGACTTGATCGCGATTGCGACGCGAAATTTTTCCTGGATTTCACGGATTTGTTGAATTTGCCCCGGCTTTGCATGCTGCGCGGCCAGGCGACCTATCGCCGAGTAAATCATCGGCGCGGTGAGAAAAAAATCCCGTAACACCTTGTGATCCATGGAGGACACGTAGGCACCGCGGTTATTGACAATTTCGACGCAGCCCTCACCCGCCAGGCCACGCAAAATCTCGCGTAACGGGGTACGCGAAATGGCATAACGCTCGCAGAGGCTGGCTTCATCAAGCGCGCTACCCGGTTCGAGTTGCAGGGTCAGGATCTGCTTCTTGAGGTCGTCGTATATGGCCTGTTTATTCATCTTGCAGCTTGTATTTTAAAAGTATACATATTGTATACA
>Ga0265309_10001141_pt1 | contig 11476 bp, 8 predicted proteins | sample Helome_FD_192492 | JGI IMG/M metagenome (GOLD analysis project Ga0265309, IMG submission 192492) | Marine sediment microbial communities from subtidal zone of North Sea - Hel_20160524 (Illumina Assembly) | ecosystem: Environmental > Aquatic > Marine > Subtidal zone > Sediment ...
TTTGTCGCCTGCGACGGCGAACAGGGCGCCCGCGAGGCCGGCAAACTCAGGCTGGAAGGCAAGGACTACGTGGTCAAGGACGGCGACGTGATGCATTTCCGCTTCAACGTCTAGCGCCGTGAAGATACCGGTCTGCGCCAGGGCGCTTGCTTGACAGGCCTTCCCACGGCTAGGAGAATTCCGCGTTCTTTCAGGCCCGTCCGGGCCACCGTGTGGTGATGTAGCTCAGCTGGTTAGAGCGACGCACTCATAATGCGTAGGTCGGTGGTTCAAGTCCACCCATCACCACCAATCATTTCAAGCACTTGCGCGGCCCCTGGCAAAGTTGAGAACTGTCAGTGCGGGCGGATAAGTCGAACAAAGAGGATACCCCAAGTACGTCGGGCCTAGTGTAATGCGTCTGAATGCGCCTGGCACCAGGAGGCACGGTCATCCGCGAGGGTGGTGTGCCACCGCAGGGGAAGCCTTTCCGGCGAGAAGTGCGAGAAAGTCCGCCCCGTGGGGCGCGGTGAACGAACGGGATCCTGGCGGTGCCGTCAGACGGCACTGCCCGGGGCGTTCAACAGCCAGGTGCGCCGGTTTACTCGCGACTGGATCCACGAATACAACGAGGAAAGGCCACACGACAGCTTGGGAGAAATACCGCCGGCCATGTTCAGACGACAGATCGAAAAGCGCGAAAACTCCAGTTCTGGACTGTGTCATTGACGGGGGAGCTTACGCGGCCGCCCCACGCTAAATCTGAAGAACCAGGAGGTAGCGCAGGGGTCCTCCAGAATTCTCTTCCCGAACCGGATCTCCCGCGCTGTGCTACTTTTAAACTAATAACCACAGATTCAACTGCCCGGAGGCCTACAGTGTCTGCTCCGAAAGACAGTACGACAAGCCTTACCTGGCACCACGAACCGCAAAATTTCTCGGACAGGTTCGCGCTGAAGTTCGTCAAGTTCCTGCGCTTTTTCGCTGATACGTTTTTTGCGAAACGTTACGGGCACCGGGCCATTGTTCTGGAAACCGTCGCTGCTGTTCCGGGGATGGTCGGCGGCGCACTACAGCATTTGCGATCATTGCGACGTCTGGAGGACGACGGAGGATTGATTCGTAAGCTTCTGGATGAAGCAGAAAACGAGCGTATGCACCTCATGACGTTCGTACAGATAGCAAGACCCACCAAGTTCGAACGTTGGTTGATCCTGCTCAGTCAAGGCGTGTTCTATAACTTTTTCTTTGTGCTTTACCTGACATCGGCCAAGACTGCGCATCGTGTCGTCGGGTACTTCGAGGAAGAAGCGGTGATCAGTTACTCCCATTTTCTGGAAGAGATCGATGCGGGCAGGCACGAGAATGTTCCAGCGCCCCAGCTCGCCATCGACTACTGGAACCTGGAACCCGGGGCCCATCTGCGCGACGTCGTTCTGGCGATTCGCGATGACGAGGCGAGCCATCGCGGCGTCAACCACGAAATTGCCGATATGCTTGCAGCCCCAACAGCCCCCCCGGCCAGAGGTGTAGGCGCGAAATAATGTTGGATGAGTCGAATAAGGGGATACGCCAGGTACGTACGGTCATCTGCGTATTCAGCAGGTTCCCTTGTTCTGAACTACGCTTACCGAGGTACGGCAATAAATATAATTAGTGCCGGCAGGGCGCTTCAGCACAGCGCAACCCGCGCAAACCATGATGCGACCGTTTCGACCAGGTTATACGCGTGGTTGTCTGTAGCGTATAAGACGAATAAAGAGGATACCCGAAGTACGGCGGGCCGAGGGAAATGCGCTTAGCGCCATGAGGCACGGTCGTATCCGGGGATGAGGTGCCGCCGAGGAGGCAGCCTTTCCGGCGGGAAGACCGAGAGAGTCCGCCGCGTGGGGCGCGGTGAACGAACGGGATCGTAGCGGTGCCGTCAGACGGCACTGCCCGGGGCGTTCAACAGGTGCTACGGCGGTTCGCCACCCGACCTGGCCGGCGGCGCGCGCGGGGCGTGGGGTGAATTGCCGGCCGCCTCGCGGCGCTCGGTTGATCGGATCGATACCGAGGTAGGCGTCAACGAAGCGCGGTGGATCCCCTTCGACGAGGCCCCGGTCGATGAGGGTACCGGTCTGGTCTGCGGCTATCTCGAGTTTGACCAGCCAGCCAGCAATCCGCTGCTGGATGCGTTACCCGAAGTCGTCATCGCCAGGAGCGACACATCACCGTGGGACCAGCATTTGCCGGGGTTGCTCCGTATTCTCGTCGATGAATCGACCTCGTCCCTGCGTGGCACTCAGGTCACTCTGGACCGCCTGTGTGATGTGGTGTTCGTGCTACTGGTTCGCGACCATCTGCGCCGCAACACCGCGAGCGGGCGCGGCGCGTCATTGGCGGATGCTCGCATCGGCCGCAGCCTGGACGCCATTCATAACGGGCTGGATCAGGAATGGACCGTCGAAATCATGGCCGGGCTTGCCGCCATGTCACGGGCCAGTTTCTCGGCGCGTTTCAGGGACCTGCTCGGTTCGACGCCTTTTTCCCATGGTTTCCTATACTCCTAGGATCGCATCCGGATCGACATCGCGACCCGGGCTGCCGCGGAGAGCGACATGAAGAAGTCTATGAGCGCCGTTGACTGGGCCTTTCTGCAGACCGAGTCGCCGAGCCGGCTGGCGCATGTCGCCGGCTTATTGCTGTTCAAGCTGCCAAAGGGTTATCGCAAGAACTTCTTCCGCGAATTCATGCAGGGGCTGGACGACTGGGCGCTCGCGACGCCGCCTTTCAACCTGAAACTGGACGCGAGCCGTCTCAAATTGCCCGGCTGGGTCGAGGACGAGAAATTCGATATCGACTACCACGTGCGGCTGGCTGCATTGCCGAAGCCGGGGTCGCTCGGCCAGCTGATGGCCCTGGTCGCACGGATCCACTCGCAGCAGCTGGACCGGTCGCGGCCGCTCTGGCAGTGCTATCTGATCGAAGGCCTGAAAGATCGCCATGTGGCGATGTACTTCAAGTTCCATCACGCGATGGCGGATGGTATGGCGGGGCTGGAGTATCTGCTGGGGCCGCTATCCACATCGGCACGGAAGATCGCGCGTCATGCAATATGGCAGCCCACACCCGACAAGGGCGCGACCGTCGCGGCATCCACCGGCCTGCTCGGGCGTCTTGGCAAGACCTCAGCCAGTATGCTGGCGCAGGTCAGGACACTGCCCGAACTGTCTGCCGCGATTGCGGGCGCGGGTCTGGATGCGCTGAATGTCCGCGAGCACGACTCGCCGGCGCCGTTTACCGCGCCGAAGACGCCGATGAACCGCACGATCACCGCGCAACGTCGTCTCGCGGTGCAGAAGCTTTCCTTGAGCCGCATCAAGGCGATTGGCAAGGCCACACACGTCACGGTCAATGAGGTCGTTCTGGGGCTGTGTAGCAGCGCGCTCAAACGCTATCTCGAGGAGAAAGAGCAGTTGCCGGGCGAGTCACTGGCGGCCTGGGTGCCGGTCTCGCTGCGTGACGAGGCGGAGAAGGGCGGGGGTAACAAGGTCGCGGTCGCTATCTGCTCGCTGGCAACAAATATCGACGACCCGCAGGAGCGTCTCAAGAAGATAAGACGCTCCGCCCGCGCGTCGATCGGCCAAATCCGCGGGCAGTCGCGCCAGACGACCGGCAACGTCACACTGCTGCTCGGCGGACTGATGTTACTGACCCAGGAGCTCGGGCTCGCGGGTCGCGTTGCACAGCCGGCCAACGTCGTCGTCTCGAATGTGCGTGGTTCGTCACGCCCGCTGTATCTCAATGGCGCGCGGCTCGTCGGCCAGTTCCCGGTGTCGATGCTGAGCGATGGGCAGGCACTCAACATCACGGTGACCAGCCACGACGACAGCCTCGATTTCGGCTTGTTGTCCTGTCCCGACGCGGTGCCGGAGGTCAACCTGATCGCCAGCTACCTGGGCGACGCGGCCGATGAACTGGAGGCGGCGATCAAGAAAGCCGACAAGGCGGCCACGCAGGCGAAGACCAGAAAGAAACCCACGCCGACCGCCGGCGCCAACAATCTGAACGGCGTCGTTACGGCGCTGGAAGGCGTACCGGCCGAGGCACTGGGGAAAGTCGTCGCGGGCGAGCAGCTGAGTAAGAAAGCGACCGCGGAATTACGCCGCTCTCTCGAGCGCCTCGATGCGGCGACCGAGGCGGTGCGCGATAAAGACAGCACTGATGGTGCACCCAAACGCGAAGGCCTCGATGGGCCGGACCCGGCATTGCTCAAGGCCCAGGCACCGATCTGGAATGTGCTGATGGACCGTTATTTCCGGCTCGAAATCGATGGCTGGGAACATATCCCGGACGATCCCAGCCTGGTCATCGGTGTGCACTCGGGTGGTCCGCTGACGATGGACGCCTGGACCGTCGCACTGGCGTGGTGGCGTCATTTCGGGGAAGCGAACATCCTGCATGGCACCGCACACGACGTGTTGATGAATTCGCCAGGGCTGGGGCGGTATTTTCGCCGGCTCGGTGTCATATCGCCCTCGAAGGAGAACATCGCCGCCGCCTTCGCCAAGGGCGACAGCGTCATCCTGTGGCCGGGTGGCGAGGTCGATGCGTTCCGCTCCTGGACAAAACGTGACAAGGTCGTGCTCGGTGGTAGAAGAGGCTTTATCCGGCTCGCGATGCGTGAAGGGGTGCCGATCATACCGGTCGCCACGGTAGGTGGTCACGACACTTTGTTTGTGCTGTCCGAAGGGCGCGGTATCGCCAGGGCGCTGGGGCTGAAAAAACGTCTGCGCAGTGAAGTGGCGCCGATCACTTTTAGCATCCCGTTTGGCGTGTCGCTGCACCTGACCCCGTTCCAGCACATCCCGCTGCCGGCAAAGATCCGCACGAGCTTTCTTGCGCCGATAGAACTCGACAACGATCCGGAACGGCTCAACGATCAGAAATACGTGGACAAAAAGTATGCCGAGATCGAGAACGCCCTGCAGGAGGGGATGAACAAGCTGGCTAAACGCCGCAAGTTCCCTGTGCTGGGCTAGCCGGGTGGGACCAGATTTCACGCAGCCATGGGGTGGCACCGCTGGTCTGGCTGATCGTGGTGTTTGGTGTGCTGGCGTTTCTAAGCAGAATAGACCTCTGGTCAATATCGGATTTCGCTCAATGCAACGCAGCAGGGTAAATTTTCTGTACCTCAACCTGGGTCACTTCCTCGATCACCTGTTCATGTTGATTTTCGCCTCGGTCGCGGCGTTGCGCCTGAACGTCGAATGGGGCATGAGTTATGCCGAGCTGATTCCCTATGCGACGCCCGGATTCGTTGCTTTCGGGATTTGCGCGATTATGGCCGGCTGGATCGCCGACAAATGGAGCCGGGCGGGCATGATCGTCATTTTTTTTATCGGCATAGGGCTGAGTTCGATCGTCGCCGGCATGGCCAACACGCCTATACAGATTGCCGTGAGCCTGACCCTTATCGGTATCTTCGCGTCGATTTACCACCCGGTGGGGCTGGCGATGGTAGTGCATGGGCGCGAACGCACCGGCATGCCGCTCGCGATCAACGGTATCTTCGGCAACATGGGCGTTGCCAGCGCCGCGTTACTGACCGGGTTGCTGATCGATAATGTTGGCTGGCGCAGCGCGTTTTATGTGCCCGGAGTGATTTCGATTCTGCTGGGTTTCTCCTACCTGGTTTTTATCAGAAGCGAAAGCTCGGCGGCCGCCAGCGAGGCAGAGGCTGCATCGACAGTCGGCAATCCTGCGCCGGCGTCAAAACCGAAACAGGTGCTGCTGCGTGTGTTCGCGATTATCTTTTTCACGACCGCCGTCGGCGGGCTGATTTTTCAGAGCACCACCTTCGCCCTGCCAAAGATTTTTGCCGAACGCCTGAGCGATTTCGCCGGCACCGCGACCCAGGTTGGCTGGTATGCTTTCCTGGTATTTTCGCTCGCGGCGATGGCTCAGCTGGTGGTCGGTTTCCTCGTCGATCGGCATTCGATCCGCATGGTGTTCGCGACGGTGGCGATGCTGCAGGTCGTTTTCTTCATCATCATGACCCAGCTCAGGGGGGTTGCGGCGCTGGTGGTCGCGATCGCCTTCATGTTCGCGGTGTTCGGACAGATTCCGATCAACGATGTGCTGGTCGGGCGCATGGCTCGCAGCGAATGGCGCAGCCGGGCTTACGCCATACGCTACGTGGTGACCTTCTCGGTAATGGCTTCGGCGGTGCCGCTGATCGGCTGGGTGCACGGCAACTGGGGATTCGAACTCCTGTTCCAGATTCTGGCTTTTGCCGCTGCGACGATCTTCGCCGCTACGCTGCTGCTGCCCGCGTCCGAAACCAGGTTACAGGGCTCCTGAGCTATTCCTCGCCGGCCGCGCCCGGCTGGGGTGATCTGAGCGCGGAAGTGACTGTTCGGGGCGAACAGGCCGTGAAACCTCGTGAGGTTGACCCGCGGTGGGGGCACCAGTGCAGCGAGCCTGGCGATGAAATCCAACGGTTGGAACACCACATGGGTGGTGCCATCGCGGTAAGGGGTCTTCAGCGCCACCCGGATGTCGCCTTGTCGGGTCAGTGACAGCCGCTCGGTGACCACGGCGGGACGGGCGATGTAGCGGCACAGCCGCTCCAGCTTCTCCCGTTGATGTGCCTTGGCGGCGATCCCGGCATGCAGGGAGAACCCGCCGGTCCGCGCCACATTAGCTCCGGCTTTCTCATCCGCGAGCGCCGGCGGGAGCGTCTACGCTCCAGGCGTAAATCCAGAACCAGTAAATCCCGCCCGTGTGCAAGAGCTTCCACTGTTTCGGGGTCAGCCGGCTTCGGCCAAACTTAAATGACGTCAGTACCATCGCGATCAGGAATGCATAACCGATTACTCCCTCAACGACATCGCTCAGCACGTAAACATCGTTAACGTAATAGTCGGTATGTATCCCCACCAACCACAAAATGAAAAACAGCTGCCAGGCCATTGCGGACGCGAAACATAGCCCAATTATTTTTCGATTGCGCAATAACCAGCGGCTGAATGCACCCGGAAATACGACAGTCAATGAGGATGCAGCAAACGCCAGAAACAACCATGGCACCGCGGAGCGCGCGGCAAGCTGAATCATTGACGAGACGCCCGCGGCACTGGACAGGTCGGCACGTGTCATGGCAAGCACCATCAGCAGAGATATCGGTGTCGTTATTAGCCAGAACAGCCTCCAACTATTGATCATTTTGCTCTTTAGTATTTCGTTTAGATCAGTACCCATAAATTCGCAGCCATTCAGTAGTCCAAATATTGCACGCAGCGGTTTTTGATATCTCGTTACACCATATTTTGCAGCCTACAGTACAGAACGCCAGCATGGCCATCTGCCTGCCGTATGGGCAGGGAATCAATGAACAAGGGGGATCTCATCGCCTGTTGGGCCCCTATTTGTCACAAATTCACCTAAAATTGGCCTAGATGAGAAGCGACGTCAAAAAGATCGGAATCATCGGTGCCGGGGTTGGCGGATTGATTGCCGCCAAGACCTTCCTCGAAGAGGGCTTCGATTGCGAGGTCCTTGAAAGAAAGGGGTCGCTCGGGGGCGTCTGGGAGAATGGATACCATTCGCTGCGTCTGCAGCTCCCGAAAGAATCGTACGAATTCCTCGACTGGCCGATGCCGGCTTCCTATCCGACGTTTCCTTCCTGCGACCAGATCGTTTCCTACCTGAATTCCTATGCGCGCCATTTTCGCGTGGCGAAGAAAATTCAGTTCAATTGCAGGGTGGACAAACTTGAACGTGGGCCGGGCGAAAAACGCTGGACACTCCGGTGCCATGACACAAGAAGAAACGCTGACTTTGAGAAGGCGTATGATTTTATTGTCATCTGTAACGGGCTTTATTCGACGCCACGGGTGCCCGATTTTCCGAACCAGGATCAGTTCAACGGCCGCATTGTCCACTCGTCTTTATTTGAGGACCCTGAGCTCGCACAGGATTCGAAAGTCGTCGTCATCGGTTTTGGCAAGAGCGCATTGGACCGGGCCGAGGATGCCGCACAGCGAGCCGAGCAGGTAACACTCGTCTTCCGGCAGGCACACTGGCCGGTTCCGCGAAAGTTTTTCGGCCTGTTGGATAGCAAGTATATGGTCAGCCGAATTGTCGCCGCATTCCTACCACTCTACCAACATCCTGGCAGGTGGGAGAAACGACTACACAAATTCGGCGGTTGGTTAGTGTGGAGTTTTTGGCGAATCATGGAGTTCGTACTTCGCGTGCAATACAGACTAAAGTCTGCCGGCACTTTACCCACCAGCCGATTGGAGCGAGATCTGTTTACTGGAGATTTTGTCGCATCACCGAGTATTTACTCGCTGATTCACAACGGCAAAATTCGCACTGAGCGAGCAACGATTAAACAATTCACGTCGGACGGTGTGGAGCTCAGTAATGGCACGCATATCGTTGCCGATACCGTCGTTCTTGGCACGGGTTGGGAATACGACCGATCGTTCCTGCCAGACGAATTTCAAGCGGCGATGGAGGAAGATGGTCTTTATCTCTACAGACATATTCTGCGCCCCGATATTCCACGAATTGCATTCGTCGGACTGGCCTCGACATTCAGTAATTCACTGAGTGACTACCTGGAGGCGCGCTGGCTGGTCGCCATGCTGAGAGGCGATATGAATTTGCCCGATCGAGGGCAAATGTCGCGCGAAATTGAGGAAATGAAAGCCTGGAAAAGAAAAATAATGCCGGATCAACAGTCGCGCGGCTCTCTGCTTCAGCTGCATATATTGCACTATCATGATGAACTCCTTCGAGATCTCAAAATCAATTTTCGACGCAAGCGCAACGTGTTCGCCGAACTATTCGGCGCGTATTTGCCCGCCGACTACAAAGACATCCCCAGTGTCTACCACCGCATAAAGGTGTTGCCGAGTTCGGTAAAGCCGTCGAATCAGCAATTTGCAGACACTGCCAGCGCAGACGTCAGTGGGGAGGATCTTAGCTGCGCCGATTTGCGGGGTTTTCAGCTCGACGGCATGGACCTGAGTGACCGGGTTCTGCATGCGGCGGATTTGCGGCACGCCAGTCTGCACGGTACTAACCTGCGCGGCGTCGATTTTGCCGCTGCAGACCTGAGCGGAGCCGACCTTTCATCCGCCGAGTTGTTTTACGCGGACTTTTCCGGGGCGATCATGAGTCGTGTTGATCTCGAGCGGGCATTCCTGACCGACGCGAATCTGTCCCTTGCTTACCTCAATGGCGCAAACCTGAGCGGCGCACATTTAAGTGGTGCCAATCTCACGAGCACTCGGCTAAACAATGCGCAGATTGTTGGCGCTGATCTCAGTGGTGCCTGCCTGAAAGATGCGGATCTCCGCGGCGCGAATCTTGCAGATAGCGATTTAAGTAATGCCGATCTTCAGGGTGCAGACCTGACCGGCGCGAATCTGCAAGGGGCGATACTCGCATCTGCGGATTTTTCCGGCGCGAATATTACGGGTGTCCAGTTCAATGAAACGGAAACCTGCAGGGACGTACAGGTTGATGCCGCTCATGGCAATGCGTTGTTCAAACGGTATGCTCAGGACCAGGCCTATGTTGAAGAGTACAAAGTAAACAGACCGCTGCGTTATATGCTGTGGAAATACTCGTCGAATTGCGGCCGGTCACTGTCCTTGTGGGTGTTCTGGTGCGTTTTCATCGCCGTGGGATTTAGCCTGGTGTTTCACTTTCATCTGGGCGGTAGCGAGTCATTCGTATTAACGGAGCTCGCCAAAGAATCCGGGTACGACCCACGTGACTGGGCACCAATGCTTTACTACAGCGTCGTCACTTTCACGACACTCGGGTTCGGGGATATCATCCCGAGAACGCAGGAAGCAGCATGGTGGGTCATGGCGGAAGTGGTGATGGGGTACTTCATGTTGGGAGGCCTGATTACGATACTCGCTACCAAACTCGCACGCAGAAGCTGATCGATATGCGGAACTTGATGCGAAGAAAACGCCAAAACTTCCGATAAGGCATTGATTTACTGTCGAAGTCCCTGTCGTTTTCACTAAGAGGCGTACACTGGGCAGCAGGTCCATTCAGATCGGGATATTGTGATGCAAGAACCCGGATTGCCTGACAACGAAGCGGAAAGAGTCGCCACGCTGCACAGCCTGAATATTCTCGATACACGTCATCATGACCGTTTCGATCGATACACTCGCATCAGCACACGAATTTTCGATATGCCCATTGCGCTGATCAGCCTGGTTGATCGCTACCGGCAATGGTTCAAATCCAGCGTGGGCACGGACGTCGAAGAAACGCCACGAAATATCTCCTTTTGTGGCCACGCAATTCTTGGTGATGATGTTTTTGAAATTCAAAATACGCGACGCGATTCACGCTTTCGTGACAACCCCCTGGTCGTCGAACAGCCCCATATCCGTTTTTACGCAGGAGCGCCCCTTACGGCCCCGAACGGTCACAAACTCGGAACGCTGTGTCTTATCGACCGGGTACCGCGTCGTCTAAGCGACGAAGAAAAAGTCATGTTGAAGAATCTGGCCAATATGGTTGTTAACGAGATGATCAACTATGTCGATACCGAAACAGGTCTCGATAATCGCAACGCGTTACTGACGGCCGGCGCAGAGTGTTTCGATAAGGACGTGGAGAAACGACATTTTGCGTTGCTGTTATTTGACATCACCGATGTCGTCGTCGCGCAGGATGATACTGAGTGGCAGGTTCTGCCAGGGGAAACATTCGCAAAGCTTCTTTGCAGCCATTTTCCGCAGGCAAAATCGATCGCGTCCCTGGGACGTGAAGATTTCTGTGTGCTGCTCGAGGAAGACCAAGCCTTTGGCGAGACGGAAGCGATCAATCGCGTATGCAACGAGGCCAGAGATTTGATCTATCCCGACGCCAAATATGAAGCATTCAATGCTCTCGTGGGCCGAATCCAATATGATCCCGAAAAGTACAGCTCTATAGTCGACATGCTTCATGAGGCCGACGAGTTGTTCTTCGAGCGCGAAACACATCCTTCCCTGGAAATACCTGAGAAAAAGAGAACAATTGATAGCCTCGACCGTTGGCGCAACACGAATTCCTAGGCAGGCAGCCACGCCGTCGGCAGCGTAACCTCAGTGGTCCAATTCCGCGCAACAAAATCTGGGACTGTCCCAATAAGAGGCAATAACATCAGTTGCCACATTTGCGCACATTCAATCCAGAGAAACGCCAGATTCCATTGCTACAACTAGAACAAAGCAAAAGCAATGAGGTGGTGTTATGAAAAATGTGTCGGTCAACTGGCATAGGTGGAAGCAATTTTTTGCGGCTCGAAGCAGTCGGCAATTACCGGCTCTGCTGGACACGAATTCCTATCTTCAGCGGATAAGTCGAATAAAGAGGATAGCGTAAGTACTCTGGCGAAAGAGAATCCGTCTCGAACTCGGGCCTAAAGAGAAATCGGCGGATGACGTGCGACCGAAGTGGGAGCCTTTCCGGCGAGAAGTACGAG
>Ga0265309_10001142_pt1 | contig 11476 bp, 9 predicted proteins | sample Helome_FD_192492 | JGI IMG/M metagenome (GOLD analysis project Ga0265309, IMG submission 192492) | Marine sediment microbial communities from subtidal zone of North Sea - Hel_20160524 (Illumina Assembly) | ecosystem: Environmental > Aquatic > Marine > Subtidal zone > Sediment ...
TTCCAGGATCAATTTTCTATTATTTTCCTTGTCGTTTACTATATAGGTTAAAAAAGGGCCTGCCATAGGGTAATTTTCAATTTCCCAGATGCCTCTTGCTTCAGCTGCCTTTTTTCCCGAAATTTCCGCTGGGAAAACGTAAGGAGCAAATGCTTTCTCCGTGACCATATAGGTTGTTTTATTCGGTATATCGGGACCAGGGATATATTTTTTACCAATGGAATCCCTCATCTTTACAATATCTTTGACGAATGTGGAATCATTTTCAAAACTATCCCAAGGCATAGCATACACAATTATGTTCATGGTTCCCTTAGGAATCTCGCGATCTATCCAAATAAAATTATCCTCTTCTTTGCCAACCTTATATATTGAAGGTAGTCTAAGAGAAATGTCAAATTTGGATTGTAAAATAGTGTCTTTATTAAGAGAGCGTAAAAATCTTTTTTGCGCCTCTTTCATTTCTGTGCTTTTGAAGGATGCAATTATTTTATCTGCCCCGGCCTCCAGGTTATTAATTAGTTCTTCTTCTGTTTTACCTTTAATTACCCCAACCTTTTGTGGTGTTGCGTATAAATCAGTTTTGATATGTGCTAAATCCAAGCTGTCTAAGCTGACATATAAAACAGAGCGTCTGTGCCTTGTCATGCCTGTAAATACCTGAAGGGGCATATGTTCTATTGAAAATTGAGGCTCGTTCCAGGTCAGTCCAAGTATGGGTGCTGCAAAATGTTCTCTTACTTTATCTCCCACCTTGCCTTCCCAAAGCTGATTTTCCATGACAACGGCGAGCGAATTGATTGCGCCAACAGAAACTGGTTTATAGGTCTTTTTATTTTTGTCGTTACAAGAAATTAGCAAAAAAAGAGATAAAAATAGCGTTCCAAAGTATTTCATATATTTCCTTTTAGGATGAACAATCGCACAGTTTCAATTTTGTACCTGGCTGTAGATTGTTACCGCTAATACCGTTCCATTGTCTTAATTTTTCAATAGTAATTCCAGGATATTTTCTGGAGATAGTCCATAAAGAGTCACCTTCTTTAACAGTGTGGACTTTAGAATTTCCGGTTAAACTAACGGCCGGCGTAGATCTTATGGATGTCTTTTTATTTGAAGAAACCACGGTTACCGGCTTTCTTGGGTAAATGGTGAGACGTTGGCCAATTCTTAAATTATTACTTCTAAGACCGTTCCATTTTTTAATTTGGCTCACCCCAACCCCATAACGTTCAGCTATTTTTCCAAGATAATCTCCGCTTTTGACCCTGTATCGAATTCTGTCCTTGGCTGTAACCAATTTCGGTAAGGCGCTTTCCTTGCTTTTATTTTCTTTTTCTGCAAACGCGTAAATAGCTCTTTCGTTGGTTACAAATTTACCAATGGCATCTTTTGGGAGTCTTAAGAAGTATTGTTTGCCTTTTATTTTGGGAATAATGTCTAATTTATATGAAGGATTTAGAACTTTTAACTCTTCTTTACTTACCCCAACCAGTTTTGAAATTTGATCAAAAGTTATAAGTTGTTTAACATGAACCGTATCGGTTTCAAAATAAGGTCTTTCCACTTTATTTAACTTAATTCCATGCTCGTCTGCATACTCAAATAAATACATGGTCGCTAAGAAAGCCGGTACATAGCCCGCAGTTTCTCTGGGAAGATTCCTTCTAATGTTCCAATAATTTGTATAGCCGCCAGATCTTCTAATTGCCTTATTTACATTCCCAGGGCCTGAATTATATGCAGCCAAAGCCAAATCCCAGTCACCAAAGGTTTGATAAAGTTTGGACAGATATTTACATGCAGCTGCTGTCGATTTAATAGGATCGCTGCGGTCATCTACATAACTACTTACATCTAATCCATACATCTTACCGGTGCCATACATAAATTGCCAAAGCCCAGTAGCGCCGACTCTAGACTTTGCCCTGGGGTTCAATGCTGATTCTACGATTGCCAGATACTTTATTTCCAAAGGAATATTGTAGTTATCCAATTCCTGTTCAAACATGGGAAAATAAAATTGGCTCGCGGTTATCATACGTTCTATGAATTCATGCTTACGCAACAAAAAAGATTGAATTACTCTTTCCAATGAAGGGTTGTAGGCAATGTTAAATGGCGTTTTCTGATTAAGTAATTCCAATCGTTCCTTTAATACATCAGTAGCAATTGTAAGGTGTTTTAAAGTGTCTATTTCCAGATTGGATACATAATTATAAATTTCATCAGATAAGCTTGCGTTTTCATACAGCTCTTTCATCCATAAACTATCATATTTAGCTGCCTTTGAATTATCCTCAAGGTTGTAGCCTTCAATTGTTGTGGTCGATTCAATTGGGTTGTCCTTTAATATTGCATTTTCTTTGAATACAGCATTCAGATTAATTGGTTTTTGGATAATTTCAACCTTTTCTTTTGTCGGATTAATTGTAGAGGTTTTGGCCTCCAAAATAAGAGGTGTGTCTTGTTCTTGTGCCAACAATGGCATAACAAAAACAAGCAAAAAAACGTAAAGAATTATTTCTCTAATTGCGGTCATAAATCTGATTTTTGGCCGTAGGGTGTAAGCTAAAATCGTATTTTTTTATGAAACATTAAAATAATGCTTCTTAAACTATTTTAAAAAAACAGAAATCCCCGTTTATCGATAACGCCTTTACGCCTCTAATATTGCCGCAATACCTGGTAGCGATTTACCTTCCAGGCTTTCTAGCATAGCGCCTCCACCAGTAGATACATAGCTTACTTTGTTTTCAAATCCGAATTGTTTTACAGCTGCTACTGAATCTCCACCGCCAACTAATGAAAATGCTCCATTTTTGGTGGCTTCATCAATAAAATTGCCCACTGAAATAGTGCCTTTAGCAAAGCTCTCCATTTCAAAAACACCTACGGGACCATTCCATAAAATTGTTTTGGATTCGTGTATAACCTCCCTGAAGTTTTCTAAAGTCTTTGGTCCTGCATCCAGTCCCTGCCAACCATCCGGGATATCGTCAACAGCGACAATTTTTGTGTTTGCATTGTTATCAAAGTCATCAGCAGCTATAACGTCTACGGGAAGATGAACCTGAACTCCCAGATTCTTAGCTTGTTGTAGTATGGAAAGTGCAAGATCCATTTTATCATCTTCACATATTGAATTTCCTACTTTACCTCCTTGCGCCTTTATAAAAGTATAGGTCATCCCGCCCCCTATAATCAAATGATTTATTTTACTCAGGATATTCTCAATAATTGTGATTTTAGAAGAGACCTTTGCGCCTCCTAATATGGCGGTCACGGGTTTTTCTCCTGTTTTCATAACCTTGCCTATGGCTTTGATTTCTTTTGCCAAAAGGTATCCAAAGCATTTTTTATCAGGAAAAAATCCTGCCACTATTGTCGTAGATGCATGTGCTCTATGGGCAGTTCCAAATGCATCATTCACATAAATGTCTCCTAAAAGTGACAATTGTTCTGCAAATAATTTGTCGCCTTTCTCTTCTTCAGCATAAAAGCGAAGATTCTCAAGCAAAAGTACTTCTCCACTTTTCAATTCTGCTACAGCTCTTTCGGCCTTTTCACCTATGCAATCATCTACAAACTTTACCTGAACACCTATTACTTCTGATACTTTATCACATATATGAGATAATGATAACGCAGAATTTCGCTCTCCTTTGGGTCTCCCAAGATGGCTCATAAGAACGGCACTTCCGCCGTCTTCCAGGATTTTGATTATTGTAGGTTTGGCCGCCTCAATTCGATTTGAATCCGTTACATTAAAATCTCCATCTAAAGGAACATTAAAATCTACTCGTACTAAAGCCTTTTTATTTTTAAAATTAAAATCATCTACTGTTATCATTCGGAATAATTGTTTAGAGAATGGCAAATGTAAAGATTATTACAATTCAGTTAAAGGCGACAGCATTAATTTATTGTTAGATGATCAAATGTCCTATATTTGAAGATATGTTATTTAGGGATATTTTAGGGCTTTCTCACATTAAAAATCATCTTTGGTCCAGCGCTGATGCAGGACGCATACCACACGCACAATTATTTATAGGCCCCGAAGGTTGTGGTACGCTTGTAACCGCCCTGGCTTATGCTCAATATTTGTTGTGCAGTAATTCGGGTGGTGAGAACTTTCCCATTGAAGATTCGTGTAATCTGAAATGTGCTTCTTTGTCCCATCCAGATTTACACTTCGCTTTTCCCGTTTCCAATTCAGCTAAGGTTAAATCGCATGCTGTTAGCAATAATTATTTGCAAGAATGGCGACAATTTGTGAAAGTACAGCCTTATGGAAATCTTTTTGACTGGTACCAGTTGATAGGTATTGAAAAGAAACAAGGACAAATCGGGGTTGACGAGGCCTATGATATTGTAAAAAAACTTTCCTTAAAATCCTATGAGGGCGGATATAAAACTATGATTCTTTGGATGGCTGAAACTATGAACATAGCTGCTTCAAATAAACTACTAAAATTAATTGAAGAGCCCCCGGATAAAACCGTATTCATATTTATTGCCGAAGATGAAGAACAGATCCTTCAAACGATACGCTCCAGATGTCAGATATTACACTTTCCACCCTTACCAGAAGATGCAATTTCCGCTGCATTAATAGAAAAAGGCTTAACAAGAGAGGAAGCCTTAAAGGTTGCGCATGAAGCCAATGGAAATTTTAATAAAGCCATGGATCTTATGAATAAAGATTCTGAAGAATTAATTTTTGAAAAGTGGTTTGTGCAGTGGGTACGTAGTGCATTTAAAGCAAAAGGAAATAAAGCTGCAATACATGAATTAATTCTCTGGAGTGAAGAAGTTGCCAAAACTGGAAGAGAAACTCAGAAAAAATTTTTAAAATATTGCCTGGCTGTAATGAGGCAGGCCATGCTATTAAATTATAATGTCAAAGAATTGGTCTATATGCGAATTCATATTGACGGCTTTCAGTTAGAGAAATTTGCCCCGTTTATCCATGAAAGAAATATTTTGTCTATTGTAACGGAATTTGAAGATGCCATATATCATATCGAGCGGAACGGGAATTCTAAGATTATTCTGACTGATTTATCGATAAGACTTACCCGTTTATTGCATAAGCGGGCGGCTTAATCAAAATAAATTATTTCAAACCATTGATATTCAATCTATTATATAATATATGTTATGGAAACCATGCTGAATAATGCGACTGCTATTTTAATCTTACTATTCCTGATAATTACTTTTTTACAAAGCGGGATTGATAAAATAATTGATTGGAAAGGAAATCTGGGTTGGTTGCAAGGGCATTTTATGGATACACCATTGAAAGGCCTGGTTCCTTTACTGCTGGTTACTATACTTCTTATAGAAGTGATTGCGGCCGTATTATGCGTCGTAGGGCTTTATCAACTAATTTTTATTGGAGAAGGTGCCATTGCACTTTACGGGGCAATCTTGTCGTGTATAGCCTTGTTAATGTTACTATTTGGACAGCGAATCGCCAAAGACTATGATGGTGCAAGAACCATTGCTATTTATTTTATTCCTGCAATTTTCCTTGTTTATTTGCTTCAGTCTTAAAACCAAATAATAATAACTATACCATATTATAACTTCTATTGGTCCTGAAGCAATCCATTTTCTATAAAGCCTTCATTTCTAAATCAAAAGGAGAAATCACTTCTTGTAATTCTCATTCAGTATTTTCAAAATGTCCTGTGTAAGGTCCTTAGTGTCTGTTCCATAAAGGACGCCACCACCATCACCGCCGCTTAAGATATACGTATAACCATTGTTTTTGCCATAGCTGATAATCTCCTTTTTTACCTTGCTTATCAAACTATCCATTTCTGTTTGACCTTCTGATTGCAATTGTTGTTCTTCCTGTTGTAGCTGTTGGCCCATAAACTGGCCTCTTTGTTGTAACAAACCATATTCCTCCTGTGCTTTGGATTGCGCCATACTTTGTGCTTTAACCTGAAAAGCCTGTGCTTCTATTTGAAAAGCCTGAGAAATACTATCTCTTCTTTTATTTAGTGCTTCTGCTTTAACCTTATATCTTGCTTCGATATCCAATTTTTCCTGATAGGCATCCATCACTTTTACATTATCAACAAAGCCAATTTTATTTTGTTCACAAGCAACTGCTGCGATTAAAAACATCGCTAAAACTATTTTTTTCATGTGGTCTTTAAATTTAGTTCGGCAAAAATAGTAAAGGTTTTTGTAATGATTTGAGTTTTATTGAATAATTAAACCGGCTGTTATTAAAAGAGACGAAATTCCGCTAATCAGAAGATTACATCAATAATAGATTTTATTTATATAATCTTAAGTAAAGTAAGTGTGTTATCTATCGCTTATACGATTATTTAGCTTCCTATAATTGATGAATTTTAAGACCATTGGGGAAAACTATACCAAGAGGAGTAAAATGCGCTTAGATCGCTTTAAAACGTTTTTTCATCCATTTTAAGAATATAAAGGAGAGATGAATACTCTTTAGTCTTCCACGCCCATATATTTGATTTAAGTCCAACTAAAAAAGCTTTTAAAAAATTTCCTTTCCCGTGTTTATATTTTTCTGAAAGTAACGAGACATAAAAGGAGTCAAATATCATAGGGCTTATTTTTACAAGCCTCATACCGTTTTTGGCAAAAAGTTTTCTAATGGACAACTGTGAGAAATGAGTAAGATGTCTTGGAACATCATAAGCTGCCCAATATTCCTTATAATATCCAGCATCATAGGATAGGAAATTTGGAACTGCAATTATAAGCGTCCCATTTCTATTCAAAAGCGATGTAATTTTGTCTATTTGTAATTCCAAATTAGGTAAATGTTCAAGAACATGCCAAAGTGTAATTACCTGAAAACTTTGTTTTCCCAAAAGATCTAAGTTTTCTTTTATTTCCAATCCTTTCTTAACCGCAAGGTCTCTAGCCTTTTTATTAGGCTCAATTCCATGGGTGTCCCAACCATTACGATTTGCAGATTCCATGAAAGAGCCAGTGCCAGCACCAATATCCAATAGTGTTTTATCTGAATCGGTATATTTGTTAATAAGGCTAATCTTTCTTTTAAGGTTGTACTTTTTAATATATTGATAAAGCTTATCAACCAAATTTATTGCCGAATCTGTATGCGAGATATATGCTTCACTATTATAATAACTACCCAGATTCTTTGGCTCGGGGTATGTGCGCAACATATTTAATTCCTTGTCCAATATCAATTCGAATTCTTCACCCGAAACCGAAAAATCTTTGGTCTTTAAAAAACGCTTCATTTTTTATTAGTATCGTCCACAATGTATTTTTGCATTTCGAAGATAGTTTAAAACACTATCTTGAAAAAACGAAATCTTATTCAGTTCATTTCACTTAATCCTCCATCAATTTTAGGCTTTACTTATGATGTCCCTGCTATAATTGAGCTAAAATATATGTTCTGGAAGCAATATAAGATATCCTATTATTCAAGTTGTCGAATAGCCGATCTTTCTATTTGTTCCACGTGGAACAAATTTTGTCACCTGCCCATATAGACGAGCAAAACACTTATATCACTTGGAGACACGCCGCTTATTCTGGAAGCCTGGGAGATTGTAATTGGCTGTACACTTGTAAGTTTTTCCCTCGCTTCAAAAGAAAGAGATTTAAGTTTGCTATAGTCGAAGTTTTCCGGAATTTTGATGCTTTCTAATCGCTGAAGTTTGTCCGCATTATTTTTTTCTTTGGCTATATATCCCGCATATTTTACCTGGATCTCAGCCTGCTCCAATACTTCTCTTTTTAGGTCATGGTTACTTACATAATTTGAAACTTTTTCCAGTTTCAACATATGAGACATTGTGACCCCCGGTCTGGAAAATACTTTAAACATCTTATCAGATTGTTTTACCGGTGCCGAAGAAACATCTTCTAAAATTGGGTTAATCTGTGCCGGGCTAAAGCTTGTCTTCTTGAAAAAATCTATAAAATCATTCGACTTTCTTTCCTTTTCTCTCATTGCAAAAAGACGCTCTTCTTTTGCCAGTCCTATTTCGTAACTTTTCGGGGTCAGTCGTAAATCAGCATTATCCTGTCTTAAGAGCGTCCGATATTCGGCTCTTGATGTAAACATCCTATAAGGTTCCTCAGTGCCTTTTGTAATAAGATCATCTATTAAAACACCAATATAAGCTTCATCTCTTTTTAAAATGAAAGGTTCGATTTCATTTATTTTTAAATGTGCATTTATACCGGCCATTATTCCCTGAGATGCCGCTTCCTCATATCCCGTGGTGCCATTAATCTGTCCTGCGAAATAGAGATTTTGTACAAGTTTAGTCTCTAAGGTATGTTTTAACTGAGTAGGTGGAAAGTAGTCATACTCTATGGCATATCCTGGTCTGAAAAATTTAACGTGCTCAAACCCAACCACAGATCTTAATGCTTTGTACTGAATATCTTCCGGCAGTGAAGTAGAAAATCCATTTACATAGACTTCAACCGTATGCCATCCCTCTGGTTCAACAAAAATCTGATGGCTGTCTTTCTCCACAAAACGATTAATTTTGTCCTCAATGGAAGGACAATATCGTGGGCCGATGCTTTTAATTCTGCCATTAAACATAGGTGATCGGTCAAATCCCTCTTTTAATAATTCATGTACCAGAGCATTGGTGTGAGTCATATGACAATCGCGCTGCTCCTTTAATGTAACCGATTCTAAAAATGAAAATTTTTCCGGAATCTTATCTCCAGGTTGCCTTATCATCTTCGTGTAATCTAAAGATCTTCCATCTACCCTGGGTGGTGTGCCTGTTTTCATACGACCACTTTCGAATCCGAAATCTGTTAATTGCTCAGTAATTCCGGTCGCAGACTTCTCACCGGCCCTACCACCTCCAAACTGTTTATCGCCTATATGTATAAGTCCATTTAAAAAGGTCCCATTTGTAAGCACTACAGCTGTAGACCTAATGTCCACACCCAAAGAAGTTCGAACACCTATCACTTTATCTCCTTCAACCAGCAAACCATTAACCATTTCCTGGTAAAAGTCTATTAACGGCGTCCTTTCTAAAGCAATTCTCCATTCTTCAGCAAAACGCATCCGGTCATTCTGTGCCCTGGGGCTCCACATTGCCGGGCCCTTAGACTTATTCAACATTTTAAATTGAATGGCTGATTTGTCTGTAACAAGACCACTATATCCCCCTAGAGCATCAATTTCCCTGACAATCTGACCTTTGGCTATTCCACCCATGGCAGGATTGCAAGACATCTGGCCTATGGTCTGCAAGTTCATTGTTACCAATAGTGTTTTGGAACCCAAATTGGCTGCCGCAGCTGCAGCTTCTGCCCCAGCATGTCCTCCTCCCACAACAATTACATCATACCTTTTCTCAAACATCCCTTACTTATTGTTTCACGTGGAACATATTAATCTTTTCATCTTCTTTAATTCGCATTATATATTTTTCCTCCTCAGTCTTATCTTTATAGCCCATTAAATGTAATACGCCATGGGCCATTACACGTTGTAATTCTAATATAAAATCTACATCATATCGCTGAGCATTATCTCTAACCCGGTCTACTGAAATATATATTTCCCCGGATACACCATTCTCTTCAGAATAGTCGAAAGAAATAATATCAGTATATGTCTTATGCCCTAAAAACTCTTCATTTATCCTAAACAGATACTCGTCCGTACAAAAAATATAATCAATATCACCTAAATGGATGTTTTCGCTACTAATTATATTCTTAATCCAATCGGTATATTCCCTTAGGTTTTCTAACTTAAAATCCGCTTCATAATGATAATTAATCATCGCTTTTAAAATAATTTCTCACCCTTTGCTGATAATTTTGCCGCAAAGGTAACGCTTGCCTGTTTAATATCTCAATATCATTTTTATAATTCTCAAGAACATCAGGCCTAGTTAACACAGGGTTTTGATATTGTCTGAAATTTGTCTGACTTTCCCTATCATCTTTTTTGCCCTGTTTTAAAGCCGCATTTTCCAGTTTTAACAATTGATGCTCAATAAAATTCATCTTGTCCATTGTTCTTTGGGTTATTCCGTTTTCTAAAAGGTCATTTTGAAAATCCTCCATTTGCTTAACGAGTTTTTGAGCAAGTCCTTTATCGCCTGCTTTCATCATGTCCTGTAATTGCTTTTCCAGTTGCTGTTTTAAATATTCCTGTTCTTTATAGATTTCATATATTTCTTTCATTTCCTCTTCGCTAATCTCTTCCCCGCCACCAGTGCCTGTCTTTCCCGTTCCTTTATCTCCTCTGCTTCCTTCTCCTTCTTTGCCGTTCCTGCCTTGATTATCATCCCCTTCTTCGCCTTTGCCTTCTTCCCCCTGGTCACTTTTCTGTCCTTTTTGCCCTTGCTTTTTACCCTCGCCCTCCTTGCCTTCACCTCCTTCTTTTCCACTTTCACCCATCTGACCCATCTTATCATTTAGTTCGCCCTGTGCCTTAATTATATCAGGCAACTGAAACCCGTCATTTGGATTACCTGAACCTGATCCAGCTTTCATACTTTGCTGCATATTATCCAGCAGGTTTGCTAAAAAATCAGCTAAACTATTTGAAGCATTCAAAACATATTGTTCGTACGCTGCTCCTTGGTATATCTTATTGTCCGCAATGCTCTCCAGTGACTTGTCGATATTATAATAAACTTCTGTTATTTGCTCATTAACAAACTCTGATAATTCAGCTCTTCTTAAAGACAACGCAAACAAACTATCATCTATATGTTCAAATAAATTTCGCAGATCTTTCTGCTTCCTTACACTACTTGAATAATGTGCCATTTCATAGTCTGAACTTTCCAACTGATCAAATAATTTTTCCTGTTTAAAAGAAAAAGTAACTAAATTATCCAAAATTTGACGCAACATTTCAGCATCCTCAGCAATTGTTGATTCTCCACTTGAGGAACCCGATGCACTTAATTCCTCGCTCATTTCCTGCATTTTCTGGGACGCCGCCTTTTGTTTTTGTTTTGCTTTTTTAGCAGATTTATTTTTATTCTCTTCATCAGAGGTCTGTTTTTCCTCTTCGTGCTTCTTTAATTCTTCCAAAGCCTCTTTCTGATCGTCTTTAATTCCATCTTCCTTATTTTTATCAATCCTCAGGTCGAGTGGTTTTTTAAGGTCTTTGTTGTCTTCTTTAAGGTTTTTCAGTTCCTCCGCAAGTTTTTCAAACTGTTTATTTATCTCACTTTGCGAAGTCGGATCTAATTTTTCCCTCTCTCTTTCGGATAGAACATCTTGCTTTTCTGCCAATCTTTCCAGATCCTTAGCAAATTGTGCCGCCTTCTCAGTCCCTTAATACCGTTTTGTTAATTCCAGTAGTTGTTCTAAATTTCTTTTACTATTTTGCTGATTCTTTCCTAATTCCTCAAGTCTCTTTGACAATTCCTCCTTGTTAATTTTATCCGCTACTTTATTGAGTTCTTCCAGAAGTTTTTCATTCTTC
>Ga0265309_10001147_pt1 | contig 11463 bp, 9 predicted proteins | sample Helome_FD_192492 | JGI IMG/M metagenome (GOLD analysis project Ga0265309, IMG submission 192492) | Marine sediment microbial communities from subtidal zone of North Sea - Hel_20160524 (Illumina Assembly) | ecosystem: Environmental > Aquatic > Marine > Subtidal zone > Sediment ...
CCCTTATGAGGGCGATGTCATGACCTTTGAAGTGGCGCTTGAAGAAGGCGGTGAACTGCCAGGCTGGCTGGAGTTTGATTCGGAAGGACTGGCTTTCCGGGGCACCACACCCGGCAATCCAGGGCCGGAAACTGTATTGACGATCTGGGCTACCGATTTTGACGGCTCCTGGGCGGAGGGGCGCCTGGTGCTAAGGCACGACACAGGCTGACGGCGCACCGCCTCGTTTTGATCTGGTGTATCCTTCCCTGAACCCGAAAACAACATCGCAAACAACGGGAGCAAAATGGATCAGTCCAATACGCGGCAGCGCTTGCCGGAAAACGCCAATCGGCCCCTGGCCGAAGGCGAAGTGTACAAACCCTACGTCGCGGCGACGGAATCACCTCCGGAATTCACGGTCAAGGCGCTATTTTTCGGCATCTTGTTCGGCATCCTGTTTGGCGCCGCCAATGCCTACCTCGGCCTGCGGGCCGGGTTAACCATCAGCACATCAATTCCGGTGGCGGTGATGACCGTTGCTGCATTTCACGCTTTACGTAAACTGGGCGGATCGGCAAACATCCTTGAGGCCAACCTTTCCCAAACCGTGGGTTCATCTTCAAGTTCGGTCGCAAGTGGCGTTATTTTCACCTTGCCGGCACTTTTCCTTTGGGGCTTGCACCCCAGCCTGATCCAGATGACCACACTGGCAATGGCGGGTGGTTTGCTGGGCGTGCTGTTCATGATTCCTTTGCGAAGTTTCCTGATCGAACGCGAGCACGGCAAGCTGCCTTACCCTGAAGGAACGGCCTGCGCGCACGTATTGGTGGCGAATGAAGGGGGCGGCAACCAGGCACGCAACGTGTTTATCGGCCTGGGTGCCGGTGCTTTGTACAAAGCACTGACCGGCTGGGCGAAAGTGCTGTCTGATGAGGCGCACCTGAAGATTCCTTTTCTCAACAAGGGTGAACTGGGCATGGATCTTTCGCCGGCCCTGTTTGGTGTGGGCTATATTCTCGGCCCACGAATTGCGACCGTGATGGTCGGTGGAGGGCTTTTATCCTCCCTGCTGATCATTCCTGCTATTGCGTATTGGGGGGAAGGGCGCCCACCGTTATACCCGGAATTGGTGATGACCATCAGCGAGATGTCGGCATCGCAAATCTGGACCCGGTATGTCCGGTATATTGGTGCGGGAGCCGTAGCAGTTGCAGGTATTATCACGCTGGTTCGCAGCCTGCCGGTGATGGTCCAGTCATTTCGAATCGGAGCGCACGAGCTGAAAAGCCGCGTGGATTCTGAAGTTGTCACCGCCGTGGACCAGCCTGAAATTTCACCTGAGGTATCCACTGCAACGCGCGGACAAACTCCTAGAACCAGCCGTGATCTGCCCTTGAAACTGGTCGCAACCGGAATTCTGTTAGTTGCTTTGACGCTGACTTTCCTGCCGGCCCCATTTGCGGCGCTGCAAGACAATCTGGACCGCCTGGTCGCTGCGGTGTGTGTGGTGATTTTTTCATTCTTTTTCGTCACCGTTGCTTCCCGGATTGTCGGCCTGGTGGGTGTGACCAGCAACCCGACCAGCGGCATGACGATCGCGGCCTTACTGGGAACTGCCGGTATTTTCCTGGTGCTGGGGTGGACCGACATTTACGGCAAGGCTGCTGCGCTGACCATCGGCTGTGTCGTAGCTATCGCGGCCAGTATTGCCGGTGACACGTCGCAGGATCTGAAGACCGGCTATTTGCTGGGCGCCACGCCGAGGAACCAGCAAATTGGAGAGCTGGTGGGCGTGCTGACGTCTGCTACCTTCGTTTGCCTGTCGGTGTTATTGCTGGCCAGCACCTTTGGCTTCGGTAGTGAAGAATTACCAGCACCCCAGGCGACCCTGATGAAACTGGTGATCGATGGCGTGCTGGAGCAAAATCTACCCTGGGGGCTGGTCGCTATCGGTGCCGGTATCGCCATTGCTGCCGAATTACTCAGGATTCCGTCGCTGCCGTTTGCGGTTGGTGTTTATCTGCCGGTGTCTACAATGACCCCGATATTCCTGGGAGGGATGCTGAAGCTCTGGCTGGAGCGCAGCGCCAAAAATGAGGAACAGGCCATAGGGCGCCGTGACCGGGGCATTCTTCTGGGTTCCGGTTTTGTAGGCGGTGAAGGCTTGTTGGGCGTGGCGATCGCCGGCGCGGCATTCATCCAGGGGACCCGGCCCGCCGGCATCGGCACGGGTTGGTTGGGCCCGGACTGGGTAGTCGCTACTGTCAGTTTTGTGGTTTTCCTGTTGTTTGCTGCATGGTTCGTAAAACGCGTGAGAAAAGACAATGTTTAAGAACCTCAGGGTACCGCATACGCTGGTACTGCTGTACGGGATGATCCTGCTGGCTTACGTGCTGACGATGATCCTGCCGGCCGGTCAGTTTGAAACCGAGATGAACGACCACGGCCACGAAGTGGTTGTGCCGGGTACCTACGCGGTCATTCCGGACACCGAAGCCCTGCCGCTTTCATCAATATTCACGGTCATTCCGCGTGGTCTGGAATCTGCCCAGGGCATCATTTTCTTCGTTTTCATCATTGGTGGTGCATTGGCAGTGATTCGCGCTACCGGAGCACTGGACGCTGCGCTGGCAAAGATACTGAAACGATTTGGCGGGCAACCAGCCCTGCTGATCCTGATGGGCATGCTGGCTTTTGCCGTAGGCTCGTCTACCATCGGCATGGCCGAGGAGTATATACCGCTGGTCGCCATCCTGATCACGCTGTGCGTGGGTATGCGAATGGACACCGTGGCGGCGGTCGGCATCATGGTGGTGGGCTACGGCATCGGTTATGGCACGGCTGTGATGAATCCTTTCACCGTGCTGGTGGCGCAGGAAGTGGCGGGGCTCACACCGGTTTCCGGCCTCGGTTACCGGCTGGCTATCTTCTTGCCGTTCTTCGCTCTCGGGTTCTACCACGTCCTGCGTTACGCAAAAATGATACGTAACGACCCGTCCCGGTCGCTGGTGGCTGATGTAGCTGAGGCCCAGCCGCCGGATTCGCCGGAATCGGGCCCGATTAGCGGGCGTCAGAGCCTGGTTTTACTTGCGACCCTGATCGCCCTGGCAATCGTTGTCTGGGGTATCAAAGTGCACCAGTGGTATTTCGTTGAGTTGGGCGGCATCTTTTTTGCTCTGGCCCTGGTATGCGGCTTCATCTACCGGATGCCACTGGATGACATGGCAGTGAATTTTATCGCGGGCGCGGGCGAGCTCATTGGCACCGCGCTGTTGATCGGATTTGCCCGCGCTATCGAAATTACGCTCAGCGACGGCCAGGTGCTGCACACCATCGTCAATGGCTTGTCGCAACCGTTGGTTGCGGTTGGGCCGGAGATCTCCGCGGTGGGCATGCTGTTCATCCAGAGCATCCTGAATTTCTTCGTTCCGTCGGGCTCGGGGCAGGCTTACGTCACCATGCCGATCATGGCGCCCATTTCGGATATCGTCGGCGTCAGCCGCCAGGTCGCCGTGCTGGCTTACCAGATGGGTGATGGTTTCATGAATATGGTCGTGCCGACCAACGCGGTATTGATGGGTATCCTCGGCATTTGCGGCATTCCTTATGGTCGCTGGTTCCGCTTTATCTGGCCGCTGATGCTGCAGCTGCTGGTGTTGGGCAGCATTTCAATGGTCGTGGCCGTGCTGATCGGATATCAGTAGCGGTTAGAGAAGTCCCACGACTTCGATTTGAATCCCAGTTTCCAGGCCTTCAGGCGCGTGTTCCAGGGCATTGCTGATTTCGACTTCAGCTCGGCAAGAACCGTTCGATAAAAGCGCACCTGGCAGCGCAGCTTGAGTTCCAGATCTCCACTGTCCCGGCTGTTTGGCAGAACACCAAAGCGTTCAAATTTACTTTTCGAAGACATGGTGGCTATCGATCTTCAGGCCCAGGTCATCAGGCCAATCATACCGAAGGCCAGCAAATAAGCGGCAACCAGCAAATGGGTTACCGAAGCCAATGTAGAATGCCAGTACATGACGGCATTCATCTGCTGGCCTCTGACTCGAATGGAGTAAAATACGCCCATTACTGCCAATATCGCGAACAGGATTGTTGACAGCATAATTCCGATCGAAACTGCTGTTGGTGAGCCCAGCAACCCGAAGGGATCGCGCATTCCGATCATGAACAGGCCAAGGAAAGCGAGAGCCGAGACGCCTGCAATTAAAGGCCAGGTGCGAATACGGATGGCTGCGCCAGGCTGAATTTTTCTGCGTAAGCGGCGCACGGCCCAGACTGGAAAAAACAGCAGGGAGCTGGCAATAAGCACCCCCCACAGGACAGCAATCCCGAGCTGCCCGAAAACCAGCAATGCACTGGTGGGTTTGAATACACGCATATTGATGTGCACAACCTCCCCGGCGAGCGGATCAACCGTTCGGGACAGGGCGATCAGTCCGTTTTTTTCGGACCGGTACAATTTGCCGTCCAGCGGAATGAAGTAATCGGTTTTATCATCGAGCAAGCCTTTTCGAGCAAGTTTGCCATCCTCAAACCAAAGTTTCTGGACGCCTGATATTCTTTCCAGGAAAAAGCCCACCTGCTGGCGGGGATTGATCGGGTAATAGTAACCCTCGATGCTCTTATCAACAGCGGAAAAGACATAATCACTGGCGACGGTTTTTTCGCCCAGGTTGCGGGTCTCGAAGTCACGCACCAACCTGGAAATCTCACCGAAAGCGGCGCCGTCACTCGAGTTGATCATGATGGCATGCCCCAGGCCCGCAGCGGGCAGATAAGCGAACTCGGTGATGCCCCCGTTAACTCCGCCGTCGTGTGCGCGATAAACCCATTGCTCGTGAAATGAAGTGTAATTGTGCAGTCCGTAGCCGCTTTCCTGTCCGGCTTTGGCGCCATTGGTAGATTCCACCGTTTCCATTCGATTGAGAGATCCAGGTGAGAGCAGTTGCTTGCCGTCCACTGCGCCCCGGTTGAGATAAAATCGCACAAACCTTGCCATATCAAGGGGTGATGCGTTGATCGAACCTGAAGGCCGCATGAGGATGTGCCAGTACTCTTGCGGCGTATTGCCATTGTCATACAAGGTGGCACCAAGGTCTTTTACATCGTCGTTCAGAAAATAGGTCATGGTTTCCATGCCCATCGGAGCGAAAAAATTCTCGGCAACATATTCTTCAAAGTTCTGGCCTGTGATTCTTTCCACTAGATAGGCCGCTACTGGCGGGCCTGAGTTGCAGTAAGACATGCGCGATCCCGGTTTCCAGCGTGATATTCGTGAATGTGGATGAAAATCCAGGCCCTGCTTGAGGGTGGCCGGAGTGGGGTCATTATGGGCATATTCCGGCAAGTGGATGTCATCCCAGCCGGTGGTATGCTCCAACAGGTGCACCAGCCGTACCGGGTCCGTTGCCTCCCAGGGGTTTTCAAATTTCACGTCCGGCGCCAGGTCAGCCAAGCGGTCATCCAGGGACAGCTTGCCCTGCTCGACCAATTTCAGGATGGACAGCGCAACGAACATCTTGGAGGTTGAGCCAATGCGGTACATGGTGTTTTCATCCGCTGGAATATCCTTTTCAAGATCGGCTTTACCCAGGGATCCGACCCAGACCGGGCCGTTTTCGTCCACCATTGCGATGCCCACGGCGGGAACTTCTTTCTCTGTTAGAACTTCCGCGATGGCTGTTTTCAGTTCTTCAAGGCTGGCAGGTGCGGGCTTGTCTTGTGCTGTCAGCAGATTGGAAATGGCCAGCAAGGTCAGGGACAGAAAAATTTTCATCAGTGGCGTCTGAAGTTTCATGTAATTAATTGGTCTCCTGATCAGGGTTATCCACCCGCGGATTCTGCTTTTGGCTGTTTGCTGGTATATCCTATTCGATTATTCAGGGACCGTGTGATACATGTTAATCAGATCAAAACAGAAAGCATTCATCTGGAAGGTTGGTGGGGTTTGGATGTTCCGGAAGTGAATAAACATTATCTCGCGATTTGCGCCATTTTCCGTGATGAAGCGCCTTACCTGGCAGAGTGGATTTCATTTCATCAACTGGTTGGTGTGGAGCATTTCTACCTCTATAACAATAGCAGTTCTGACGGCTATTTGAGCGCCATTCAGCCGTATATTGATAGCGGTGCAGTTACCCTGCTTGACTGGCCTGTTCCGTTTCATGAATGGGCCCAGCGAAAAGCCTATGAGCATTGCCTGGAAGCTGCACGTGCAGAGGTCCGTTGGTTGGCCTGCATTGATATCGATGAATTCCTGTTTGCTCCGCAGGATGAAACGCTGAAAGATGCATTGCCCGAATTTGAATCCTGGCCGGGTGTCGTTGTCAACTGGCAGACTTATGGGTCTTCCGGCCACCGGATAATGTCGGCAATGCCGGTTATCGAGCGTTTTGACAAACGGGCTGATACAAACTGGGTACGAAACAGGAAAGTTAAATCGATTGTTCAGCCTGCGCGCACGCTTGCGCCCACAGGTGTTCATCATTTTGACTACCTCGGCGGGCTACTGCCGGTTGATGAGAACCAGAACCCGGTAACATGGAAGCACCGAACCTGGCATAGAAAGAAGTTCAAGCGCTGGTTCGGAAGGATGGGGTGGTTGCTCAAATATTTTGATCCCTATTCAGCGGCAGATATCTCCAGCAAGAATGTATCGGTGAAGAAGCTACGCATTAACCACTACCCGGTAAAATCATACGAGGAATTTTGCAGAAAATCGACACTGAAAAAAGAGAAACGTCGCTACGAGGGTATAGACTATTTCGCTTATCACGATCGCAATGAGATTCATGATCCGTTGATGCAAAAATTCCTGCCGGCCCTCCATCAAAAACTGAAGATAGCCGGCAAAGACTGAATCCTTACCGCGTTAAACGATGAATCAATTTCTTTGTCATCTATTGCCACCACTGATATTTTGGCCGCCAGTTCTTGTGGGCTATATGGGCGGGAAGGGGTGGCTCCTTTGCTTCAATGTCACCCAGGCGTTCGTTCAGCCATTGGAACCATTCACTAATGGTTTGTCTGCCAGTCGATTCGCGTTCCCCGATGACATGTTTCTCCAGTTTGTCCCAGGAGATGTGGATGGGGCCACTGAAAAAATCGTAAATTAATTGCAGGTCAACCTCTCCGCGATGCACGAGAATTCCCAGACTTTCCCAGGTAGTTGTCATGGCGTAGACAAGGTGAAATTCTTCGCCGGCAAACTGTTCGACCTCTTCTTTGGTCAGTCCATCCGGCATGGCATAGACAATGTTAAGCGCCCGCGCAAATGATGGCGTTTGAAACGAATGCAGCAGTTCAATTGCGGCTTCACGGTGTTTATCACGGCGATACTGTCGCACCTGCAGCATGGCAAACCCGACGGCAACGACCACCGCGATCGCTTCTATAGCCTGAAATACGACTTCTGCTGTCATGCTGGTTACTAAAATTTCAGATGCTTTACGGTATCACCCTTGTTGATCAATTGTTTTAACGATGCAATCCCGAGTTTCAGATGAAGCTCTACAAAGCGATCATTGACCGTCCTGTCGCTTTCAGCGGTTTTCACACCATCGGGCACCATCGGCTGATCTGATACCAGCAGCAAAGCACCTGCGGGAATCTGGTTGGCAAAGGCAGTGGTAAAGATCGTGGCGGTTTCCATGTCGATACCCATACATCTTATAGAGGAAAGGTAAGTTTTGAATTCCTCATCATGCTCCCAGACCCTCCGGTTGGTTGTGTAAACGGTCCCGGTCCAGTAGTCCTGGTCGTAGTCCCTGATCGTTGTGGAAATGGCTTTTTGCAATGCGAAGGATGGCAACGCCGGAACCTCCGGCGGGAAATAATCATCAGAAGTACCGTCGCCACGGATGGCGGCAATCGGCAAAATGAAATCTCCAAGATTGTTTTTCTTTTTCAATCCCCCGCATTTACCCAGAAAAAGGACCGCTTTGGGATTGATGGCGGCTAACAGGTCTATGACCGTAGCCGCATTCGCGCTGCCCATACCAAAGTTGATGATGGTGATACCATCCGCCTTTGTATTGGGCATCGGCTTGTTCTTTCCAACCAGTTCAGATTTGTGGTGCGCTGCGAAGCGGTGCACATAATCACCAAAATTAACCAGGATGATGTACTTGGAAAAATCTTCAAGTTCGCGGCCGGTATACCTGGGCAACCAGTTTTCTACTATTTCATTTTTTGACTTCATTACGGATAACCTGTGTTTCAAACGAGTATAGCTCTTATTGTTCACGCAGCGCTGCTGCCTTCTGCAAATCCTCAGGTGATCGTCTATAGTTGTACTCACGAGAAAATTGGCTGCAACCGGAGAGATCATCATGAGCGAGAAATCTTTATACGAAAGGCTGGGCGGCTACGACGGCATTGCGGCATTTGTCGACAACCTGCTGCCTCGGGTTAAAGCAGATTCACAGCTGGGCCGGTTCTGGCTCCACCGTGGAGATGACCGGAATAAAAGAGAGCAACAGTTGTTGGTTGACTACCTGTGCTCAAATGCAGGCGGGCCTGTTTACTACCGGGGCAGGGATATGAAACTCTCCCACCAGGGGATGCAGATCACCGAATCCGACTGGTCTGTATTTATGGGGCATGCCGGCGATACCATGGCTGCTCTGAATGTGCCGCAACAGGAATGTGATGACGTCGCTGCATTCGTTGTTAGCCTGAAAGACGAAATTGTCGAAGCATAGATCAATAATATTTTTGCCTGAGGGTGCCTTCATGCATCTTCCATATCCTCTTCAATAAAGCGCAGAACTGCTTCGAGAATGGCTTGCCGGGGATATTCGTTCTTATCAACGAAGTGCCGGCCGATAAACGGATGTTCCTCGGCCACCGGCACGGCGATCGCCCAGTGATCCGCGTTAAGGTAGCCCAGCAGGGTGCTGCCCGGAATCACCTGGTCATAAAAAATGACCTGGCTGTCGTTACGTGAATCAATCGCGCTGAGCTTCTTGTAGGTGCTTTTCAGAATCGAGGAGATCTGATCGGGATGGGGCAACGTGACCAGTGAGTAATAACGAATCGAGTCAGGCAGTGGGTTGTCCTGCAACCACTGGCGGCGCACGGCGGGGCGCAGGGCTTCCACTGCATGACCGTCACCTTCTGTACATTCAGAACCCGGAATGTGTTTGAGTAGTCCCAGATCACTTTCCTTGGCAGGGTTTGCCAGGGGTGAGCCACCGACCGCACCTGCTACGCTGACAACGGCTGCAATGTAAGGATGGATCTCAGGGTAATTGACGACGGCTTCGAGTAGATCAGGGGCGCCTTTCGAGTAGCCGATCAGCACCAGTTGCTGTTCCTGTAATTCATCGGCACGGGCCATGATGGCGTCACGGATTTGACGGGCATTGTTGGTGGTGCCGGACATTCCGTCGACGGCAAAAATATAGGAGTTGAAGCCCAACGATTCGACATGATTATCGAATTCGTTCTCGTAATTGAGCCAGGATTCAAAGCATTCCCAACCGATGCCCGGCACCAGGGCTGCAACGAGATTTCTTTTCGACATCCCAAGGTCAACGGGCTGGCCGGTGCCGGCAGGCTCGGTGCCGACACGGGTCAGAGCCTGCTCGCACTCCCGGTAATGATCAAGCTCCTTGCCGTGGCTATCCAGGACCGCGCAGGTAATCTCGCGGAACCGGCCCCGCTCGTCCTTGATTCCCGCCATCGAAGCAGGCACCAGCACCAGCGGTGGCGTGTCCAGGTTGTAAGGCACCAGAGGTTTGCTGGCACAGGCTGCAAGGAAAAAAGTTGCCGCAATGACTACAAGCAATGGTTTCATGGCTGTATCTTCTCGCAATATGTGTCAGGAAACCAGTTCGTTTGCCAGCGTAAGTGAAATGCTTCGCCAGACCAGGTAGTGCAAATCAGCTGCGCGGGTGAGGCGCCGCCTAGAACTGCAGAAGCTTGACTGTGACGTAGGTGAAATAAAATCCCAGGATCACCACCCCCTCGGGTCTTGCGACACCTTTCCTGGTGTAAAAGAACGCGAGTACGACGGTGGTCATCACGAAGATAAACGGCAGATCGAAATAGAGTAATTGGCGCTCAAAGGTCATGCCGGCAATCAATGCGGTAATACCAATTGGAAGCAGCGTGTCCAGGATGTTGCTGCCGATGATGTTGCCCACAGACATCTGGGTTTTCTTTTTCAGAATGGCCGAAATCGAGATCGATAATTCAGGCAGGCTGGTGCCCAGGCCAATGATCAATACCGAGATCAGTGCCTCGCTGATATCGAATGCGTGCGCAATATCAATGACGGAACTGACAGTGATTTCAGAGCTAACAACAACCGTAGCCAGGCCAGCCGTGAGTAATACCCAGGATCGTAGTCCGCCGCCCGCCAGTTGGTCCGGTTCTTCCTCGGGGGCGGTACTGCCATTCATTAAGGCGGTGACATAAATGATGTAGATCGTGATCAGGATCAGGCCTTCAGTGCGGGAGACATAGCCGTCAAGTGCTACCAGGAACAAAAGTACGGTTGCACCCAGCAACACCGCGCCATGCCTGATGACGAAGCCGCGCGGCAGGGTCAGGTAACTGATCAAACCGCCCAGGCCGAGTACAAACCCGATTTGGGCCACCACGCTGCCAATCGAAGAGCCGACCACCACGCCGGAAGCGTCGTTTCCCATCAGACCTTTGAGACCCGCGTCAACGGCAATGGCCAATTCCGGAAGGTCGCTGCCGATCGAAAGGATGACCAGGCCCACGAAAAACTCTGACAGCTTGTGCCGGCGGGCGATCGCCAGTGCGCCACCGATGGTCAATTCGGTTCCAATCCACAAACCGGCGATCCCAGCGATGAGCAATACAAAATCCATTGACGCAATAGACTACCAGCACTTTGCCTTTTACACAGCCAAAATAGCGGGTTGGGCTTTTCGAACGTCTGAAAGTACTGGACAATAGGGTTGACTGAACGGGAAAACGTTAATGAAAAATCACCACTGGCAGGATCGAAAAAACAAGGTGTTTGCGCGCGGCATGGGCAATATGTTGCCGATTTATGTCAAAAAAGCACGTAATGCGGAGCTGTGGGATGAAGACGGTAAGCGATACCTGGATTTCGGTGCCGGAATTGCCGTGGTTAATACCGGGCACAGCCATCCCGCAATTGTCAGCGCCGTAAAACAACAACTCGATGCGTTCAGCCATACCTGCGTGATGGTCACGCCGTATACAAACGCAGTGGAGCTTGCCGAGAGGCTAACGGCTATCGTGCCGATTGAAGACGCCAGGGCGATCTTCGTTTCGACCGGGGCTGAAGCGGTAGAGAATGCAATCAAAATTGCCAGGGCGGCGACCGGCCGGCCGGGCGTGATCGCATTCAGTGGCGGTTTTCACGGGCGCACCAACCTGTGCATGGGGCTTACCGGAAAGGTCGTTCCCTACAAAAAAGGCTTCGGTCCGTTTACTCCGGAGATCTACCACGCGCCGTTTCCCGCGGAATAC
>Ga0265309_10001148_pt1 | contig 11455 bp, 12 predicted proteins | sample Helome_FD_192492 | JGI IMG/M metagenome (GOLD analysis project Ga0265309, IMG submission 192492) | Marine sediment microbial communities from subtidal zone of North Sea - Hel_20160524 (Illumina Assembly) | ecosystem: Environmental > Aquatic > Marine > Subtidal zone > Sediment ...
TAGATAGTGTTACGGACTCTAGAAAACGTACTTTATGAAACTTTGGTTGAATCAATTCACACTTGGTAAAAACTGCTCCTCCCATATCTACAATATCAAATTGACAATCTGTAAAATTACTTTCCATAAAATTTGCCCTTGCCAAATCTGATTGAAATATATTACAGTTCTTAAAATTGCAGTCATCCAGTTCAGATTTGAGAAATAGTGTCTCAGTAAAATTACAGTTTGTAAAGTTGCAAGAAATAAAATTCGTATGCCTAAAATCTATATCGATAAAGTTACAATCTAAGAATGTTAGATGAGCAAACGTTAATCCCGTAAGATCGTGAGAACGAATCACTTCGTTTAAAAAATTTTTACGCTGAATTACTGTCAATGACCCTACTTTTTCAAAAGATTTATTATTAATAATCTTATTAAATGTTTCTATCATAAATTTTTTATAAAATACTTACTAATTTAGACGTTCAATTGTATACTCTTCACTCAGAAAAATGATTCCTTGTAAAGCAGTTTCATCTGAAATAGAGCTCTCAGGAACGTTCAATATATCCGCCCAGACAATCTTAGCACCATCTAGAACACCTTTTTTTGCAATCTTTGTCTCACTTGGCAGTAATTCAAGTGTATTAATAATGTGTTTTACGTTGTCAGGTGATGATGGCAATTCAGGCTTACTTGGATTGCAATGTTTATGTTTTTGAAAAACTATCGAAGAACCCATCTTTTTACCCTATTCATACATCGACATTTTATTTGGATTTCTATGTCCTAAAATTCTTCTTTGATCAGCTTGATGATGTAAAGTTTCGTCACTAACTAAGACCTTTGCATCAGCATCTGTATACTGCTCATTTAACGTATTAGATTCACCACTCAACATCCCTTTTCTAAATCGACCGTCCAGTTTATTCCCTTCTTGATATTCCTCATTCGTTGGTCTAGTTATTGAGTTTGGTTCATGATAACCCTCAAACTCAGATTGTAACATTGTCTCAGCTTCACGGACGCCATAAATTTTTAATCTACCACTTTCAGTTGACAAAGCTTTAAATCGGTCAATTCCACACTGATTAAGCTGTTTAAAAAAATACTCTCGTTTTTTACCAATGTATTGATTTCTGATTTGAGTCATTCGTTGTTTAAATTGGTTAAAAGCAATATTAATGTTCTGAATGTCTCCTGTCACAGAATCTGCCGAAAATAGATCTGGCGTTGGTGTAATATTTGATTCTGAAGAACTTGGTGCAGCAGAAACAATAATTTTTTCTCTCATCCCAAATATAGGAGAGCGCCATTCTGATCGACCTAAAGAATTAACATTCGAACCCATTTTTTCTTGCTTTATTATAGAAGCAGTTTTTTTATGAGGTAAACCTGATTTAGGTAAATTTACACCACGACTTGGACGAGGATTCAAAAACTGTAACATTCTATTGAATCTGTTTACTCTTTTCCGATGTTCGGCATGCTGTCGCAAAAGTTTTGAATCATGTTCATTTAATACTTTTTGTTTTGTTAACCGACTCTCGAAATCATCTCTTACTTTTTCGAAACCCTTCGGACGGTTTGAATTTGTTGGTTGAATCATATGAAATTTATGGGGTTTTTCCAATTCACTTAAAACTCTCCAGAATCTTTAATTTGAGATTACTGGATCCATTAACTCCAATACTCTTTTTAGAAATTTATTTGGACTAGTTTCTTGATAATTACTTTCTGATACTTTAGCTAAAATACTTTTTACTAATCTTTCCTGTTCCTCATTAGTCAACTCATCAGAACCTCCTTTGAATTTTAAGATGAAATCCGGTATCGATGAAGAAGCAGTTAAAAATCCAAAGTTGTCCGGTTTACTGACGGAAGATTGATATACTTCAGCCGATGAAAATGATTGATCGTACAAATTTGGGTTAATATTACCGGAGATAGATTCTACAAAAATCAAAACAGCAACTAAAATTTCTTTTGAAAATATAAGTACAACAGTCTGTTGACCTTTTCTTATGATCCAACTTACTGGATTTTTTAAAGTGCTTTTCAAATTAGATAATTGTTTAATACCATCAATATCTTTGATGCAGCTAAATTCTAATTCTTGCCTGTCGTTAATGTAATTTATGTATATTTTAATACCTCAGAGAATAATTTTTTTTTTCTAATATTTCAGTCTATATCTGATACTAAATAGCACCTAGAAGCAAATAGCTACCACCGGTAAACTCGTTTAGTTTTTAGCAATGGTATAACTTATAATTTTACAAATAACTATAGTTCAAATTAAAAAATAATCCTAAACAATTGAATACTTTTAAAGTATAAGAAAAGGTAAATTTTAAAGTAGGTAAAAATATTATGTCTAACAGAAAGGATCAAAATCCTAAAAAATACGGGTACGGGTACGGGTGAGTTAGTAGTAAATCGCAAGAAGCTAATAGCTCACTTGAATCTCAAAAACAAGAATTGGTTCGGAATGGTATTTTAGAAACTAACATTATAATTGAGGTAGGGTCAGCTGCTAATGAAATTAAAAATAGACCCGGTTTTCAGAACTTGATTCAAAATGTTTTGAAAGAAGGCGATACACTAGTAGTAACTAAAATTGATCGATGTGCTCGGAATACTCTTGAATTCTTAAAGTTGCAGGGTATTTTGTTTAAAAGAAAAATTCAATTTATTTCACTCGACTTACCCTATTCCGAAGATCTTAACATCAATAAATTAATAAGTATTACCCCAATAGATATAGTTTTAATACTAACATTGAATTCATATTTTATGCTGCTACCTTACGATTCTGACATTGTAAATATTATTACAAGTTATATTAAATACTATATCCGAAAACAATATACCAATAATTTTAAAATTAATCAATATCCAATATTTTTCTAAAAATTGTATTGCGATTTTTACAAGAATAACTTATACTTATAAGTAAGCCCGGATAGCTCAGTTGGTAGAGCAGTGGATTGAAGATCCTCGTGTCACCAGTTCGAATCTGGTTCTGGGCAATTAATTCTCTAAGCTACTATCCAAAGTTTTGTTATTTATCTTAAAATATGGATTTTTAGAATCCAATCTTAATATTGAACATACGAAAAGAAATGACAATCTATACACCTAACTATACTTTTCGAAATCGTTTGGAAACTTTCGATTGAGTTAAAGTATAACCATAGTAGATTGAATAATCTAGTATAAGTTTATTTACTTAAAGTTAGATCTTTTAGTTTTGTAAATTGTCAAAATTAGCAGAAATGACTAAATTTTCCATAGACTTAAATTGAATCAATGGTTTTATATCCTGTAAACTTGTTAAAAATTCTAATGCTTTGGTTTGATGATACGTACTTTTCATGTTACCACCACAGTAATACCCACAATTCTGAGTTTCTTCAAAAAATAGTATTGCCAGAAGAATGGCAGATGGAATAATTGCAGCAAGAGCGCCGGCAACTCCAATTAGGATAGTTCCTGCTATTCGAGTTAGTAATCGAATTCGATTATTTGATGAAACTACAACATTTCCAATTTTTACAATTAGAGTTTGATCTTCGCTTATTAATTTCAAAGCTAAAAACCGAATCATATTTGGAGTTAATACTAAAGATTCTGTTTTTAGGTTTCCCTTAACTAAACGAAAAATCAATTCTTTGAGTTTTGGGCTTTTTACTAAATATTTTTCATTATTAGCTATGCATGATAATATAGTGAATGCGAATTCATTGTCGTCAGAAAATTTGATTTCCGTACTTCCTCCCCGCGGAGTAGGAATTTCAATTTCTTATTTTTGTTTGTTTGTTTTTTGATCACTTTCATAGTAATCTTCGTTACCCAAACAGTGATAATAAAAGTTAATGCCATTACATACGCATCGCTAATTGCGTACCTTCGATCAGGCATGCTTACAAAAATTGTCATAATAAAATTAGGTTATAAAATCAAGTCATTCCAATCTACTAAAAATTTAAACAAAGTCAATATATTACCAATTTATAAATAACTTAAATAAAAGTTTGAATTCGATAAATTGACTTTACACCAACATAACTAATAGAAAGGTTTCTTAGTATTATTTTTTTCTATCTTTAAAAGTATTCAATGAATATTACTTAAAGATAGAAAAAGTTAAATTCCATGTATTTCAATACTCTCTATTGGAATTTTAATTAACACACCAATGTTAATCGAAATTATTAAAAAATTTGGTTCTTTTCTCATCAAATTTTAATTTGGTTGTACCTGTGGGACCATTTCGCTGTTTTGCAATTATTAAATCAGTCAAATCAGGAGTTTCTTCACCGTCTATTTTTGGATGGTAATATTTGTTTCGATATAACATTAATACTAAATCTGCATCCTGTTCAATGGATCCACTTTCTCTTAAGTCTGATAAAATAGGTTTTTTATCAACACGATTCTCTACATTTCGACTTAATTGTGAAAGTGCAATAATTGGAACATTAAATTCACGAGCGATATTTTTTAAAGAACGCGTGATTTGGGAAAGCTCTTGTACACGATTTTCGAGTTTGAATTTCGAATTTTGCATTAATTGTAAATAATCAATTACAATCAATCCAATTTGTGTTTGTTCAAAAATAATTGTTTTTATTTTGGAACGAATATCTTGAATTGATAAATCTGGAGTATCATCAACAAAAAAAGGTAATTTTGATATTATTTTTATAACCTTATTTAATTTTACCCAATCATTTCGATAAAGTTTTCCACTCCGTAATCGCATTTGATTTATATTCGTTTCCATTGCTAATAATCGATACATGATTTGCTCTTTAGACATTTCCAAACTAAAAAATAAAATTGGTAACTTGGAAGTTTTAATACTATTTACTGCAAGAGTTAAAGAGAATGCTGTTTTCCCCATAGATGGTCGACCAGCAACGATAATTAAGTCAGACTTTTGAAATCCTTGTGTTAATGAATCTAACTCATAAAATCCTGATGATAAACCAGGTAAAGTAGGCTTCATTGATTTTTCTTTTAAGTCTAGAAAAATAGTATTTAATAATTCTGCACTAGTCGATAATTTTTGAGTTTTAATTTGATTTGTTAAATTAAATAAATGATTTTCAAAATCATTTAACGTTTTTTCTAATGGTATATTTGTTATATAACCAGAATTAATTGCTTCATAACCAAGTTTAATTAATGACCGCCGTAAAAATTTATCTTTGACTAAACGAAGATATTCTTCTAGGTAAACTAAATTTGGAATTTGATTTATAAGTTCTATTAAAACTTTTATACCACCAATCTTTTTTAGTAAACCATTATCTTGTAAAAATGTTGTTAATGTAAGAATATCAATCGGTATTTTATTTTGATGCATAAAAATAATAGCTTTCAAAATTTCTTGATGGTTTTTAAAATAAAAAGTTTCAATTGAAATTGTTCGTAATGTAATATCTATTGCTTCAGAACTTATCAATAAAGAACTTAATATCATTTTTTCAGCTAAAAAATTATGAGGAAGATAATTTTTAATAATTATAGGTTCATTTTGTTCAGTAAATTTTTGCATTTTTATTTAAAAATTTAATTAACATTTTAAATGTTGTAATTTCAATTTATTAAGACTATATTAATCTTATCGCGTCCTTAGTTCAGTTGGTAGAACGCTAGTCTCCAAAATTAGATGTCGAGGGTTCAAGTCCTTCAGGGCGCGTTTCTCTTTTTTAAGAGGTTATTATTATCAAATAGAATTTTGAAAAATAAAAAATTCCGTAACTAGTTTATTTTGTAAAAAGATTAAATAAGTTTTAGTAGTTATTAATAAATTTATCAAATAAATTTCGATGCCTAAAAAAATAACAGCTTTAATAAAATTAGCTTTACCAGCTGGTAAAGCTACTCCAGCACCACCTGTTGGACCAGCGTTAGGTCAGCATGGGGTTAATATTGCTGCATTCTGTAAAGAATACAATGCTAAAACAAATGATAAAGCAGGGCTTATTATTCCTGTCGAAATATCAGTATACGAAGACCGGAGTTACACGTTTATCTTAAAGACACCTCCAGCATCGGTTTTATTAGCGAATGCTGCAAAAATTAAAAAAGGTTCTTCTACTCCAAATCGTGTAAGTGTTGGTTCAGTAACTAAAGCTCAATTAGAAGAAATTGCAAATATAAAATTACCTGATTTAAATACTACTAAAATTAGTAGTGCAGTAAAAATCGTTGAGGGAACTGCCCGAAATATGGGTATCTCCATTGTAGATTAATCAAGAATTTTATAAGTTTTTAATGGAGAAAGTATATGCCAAAGTTATCGCGTCGTCAAAGCGAAAATATAAAAAAAATTAAAAAAGATATTTATTCTGATTTAGAAGAAGCTTTAACAGTTTTGAAGGATACAGCAACAACAAAATTTGTTGAAAGTGTTGAATTACATGCGAATTTAGATATTGATCCTAAATATGCCGATCAACAATTACGTACAACTGTAACTTTACCAAATGGAATTGGGAAAGAAATGAGAATAGCGGTTCTAACTAATGAAGAAAATTTTTCAGAAGCAGAATCAGCAGGTGCTACTATGGTTGGAAATGATGATTTGATTGAGCAAATCAATCAAGGTGACATTCTATTTGATTTATTAATTGCAACTCCAAATATGATGCCAAAATTAGCGAAACTTGGTCGAGTATTAGGTCCAAAAGGGTTAATGCCATCACCTAAATCTGGTACAGTTAGTAACACATTACCAGAAACAATAACTGAGTTTAAAAAAGGAAAGTTTGAATACAAAGCAGACAAAACAGGAATTGTTCATGTTAATTTTGGAAAATCTGATTTTACCACAACTCAATTAATAGAAAATTTAAAAGAATTATATAAGTCTATTGAACAGAATAGACCGTCGGGTGTCAAAGGTAAATATTTTAAGAGTTTATTTATCTGTACAAGTATGGGACCATCTCTTAAATTAGATTTAGATAGTTTTCTTTAATTCGTTTTAAAGAATTCCATCTAACTGAAAAATTTTATGAAAATTATTAATAAAATATTATTATGTCAGAAAAAATTGATCAAATTGTTGAAGACCTAAAAACTTTAACATTATTAGAAGCTTCAGAATTAGTTACAAAAATTGAAGAAACATTCGGTGTCGATGCATCTGCAAGTGTAGGTGGTGGAATGGTTATGGCAGCTCCTACAGCAGCTGAAGAAGTTGAAGAGAAGAGTGAATTTAATTTAATACTTGATGAAGTACCAGCCGATAAAAAGATTGCTGTATTAAAAGTTGTACGTAGTCTAACTGGTTTAGGATTAAAAGAAGCAAAAGAATTAGTAGAGTCAGCACCGAAACAAATCCAAGAAGGATTAGCTAAAGATGCTGGAGAAGATGCGAAAAAACAAATCGAAGATGCAGGTGGGAAAGCTTCACTTACTTAAGAAAAACTTTTTAATTTATATTTAAGTTTCCTAAAATATAAATTAAAAAGTTTCTACAGGGGATTCCATAAAAAACAGATATGAAGAAACTAATTTTGTGATAAATTTAGATAAGGATCGTAAGGTTTTTTTTAATCTTATAGAAAATATTCTGAAAGGAAATGATTTATTAATTGGCTTCAAGAAAAACTTCTTGAAAATTCAATAGTTTTCGTTTCCTAAGATCTTCTTCATTTTAGTCATCTTGCTATTAATCAGTTAAGTGGAACTACCCTTAAATAGTACCTACAAATAATAATGATTCTTATAAAAGATAGTTTTCTAATATTACATAAATAAGGTTATGTTAAAACAAATTTGGTTTGTTGTAAGTGTTTTTTTAATTCTAATTATTTTCTTACGAATGCCGCAAGAAAGTATAGGACTATCTAGCTTTGCAAATAAAAGTGATCTATTAGGATCTCCAAGTTCTGCACAACGATCGTTAAACATTATTACAGGTTGTGGAATCTTAATTTATTTTATTCTTGCAATTTATTTTAATTTACAAATTAGTTAAAATTTAATAAATGTTTACAAAAAAACATTTATTGAGTATAACTAAAATATACTTAATTTATAACTAATGCAAACAACAAAATTAAGTACGAATATCTAAGTTGTAAAGCGTTTAATTATCGCGGAGTAGAGCAGCCTGGTAGCTCGTTGGGCTCATAACCCGAAGGTCAATGGTTCAAATCCATTCTCCGCTAGAAAATTTTATAATTTTGAGAAAAACTTTTTTTTTCTATTAAAATTATATATTGAACGTTAAATATTTACAAGGTTTTACCTATGACATTAAATTTACAAACACCTTTTCCTACTTTTGGTGGAAGTACAGGAGGCTGGTTACGCTCAGCTGAAGTTGAAGAAAAATACGCTATCACTTGGAATAGTACCAAAGAACAAATCTTTGAAATGCCAACTGGTGGTGCAGCGATAATGCGTAGTGGCGAAAATTTATTATATTTGGCACGTAAAGAACAATGCTTAGCATTAGGTACTCAATTACGAACTTTTAAAATTAACAATTATAAAATTTATCGAATTTTCCCTAGTGGAGAAGTTCAATATTTACACCCAAAAGATGGTGTGTTCCCTGAAAAAGTTAATCCAGGAAGAACAGCAGTAAATAGTCGTGACTTCTCCATTGGAAAAAATCCAGATCCAGCTTCAATTAAATTTAGTGGAGTTACTACATATGAAAGTTAATTCATATTTAAGATTAGTTTATTAGCTAATCTTTTGGCGAGATGGCAGAGTTGGTCGATTGCGTCTGATTTGAAATCAGATGAATCTTTACGGATTCCGTGGGTTCGAATCCCACTCTCGCCTTATAAAATCATTCTATTTTTGCTTAACTGTGATAGAATTTTTTCGAATATTTTATGGGTAAAATCTACGATTGGTTGGTGCGACCCGTTCTGCGCAACTTGTTTACTCTTGTAAATAAGGGATAGCAGGACATTATCACTATATGTAGTAATGGATAACTGTCAAAATGATGAAGGTTAAATTCCTTCTGCTCTCGGTCGAGTTGAAAGCATAGTGCACACGGAGATGGCGGACTAATTGTTAAGTCATCTGGATCTGGAAGGTCAACCTGTGAAGCTGCATTAAACGGGGGTATTATATTATGACCCACAAGCAAAGTAAGATATGATTAATCGATTGAATCTAGGGATGAGGCATCGTAACATAGGGGGGTGGAACGACATTATTTTGCTAATAATGTAACTAAAGTCCTTGAGTCAGGAATAGTAAACAGCCAGTGCTATTCGGCCGTGTTGTACTCACGGTGTAAACTAGAGATCTAAGTCTTACATGGATATCATTTGACGGAACGGGGAAATCCCTCTTTTGCTCTTAACAGAATTTCTGAAAGTAGGTTTCCAGCCATATGCGAAAGAAGGCGAACGATTCTCCAAAAAGCTAATGCCTAATATGAATTAACATATATTGCCCAGAAGGAAGGAGTAATGTCCAGGATATGCCTACTTGGAGAGGGAAAAGTAAGATAACTATATGCGAATTATATCCTTTCCTTATATGGATTAAGAGTCAATGAGCTTGGCAATAACTAACTCATAAAGACTGGGGTAGCATCTAGTTAAGTAAATTAAATCCAAGGTTAGACTAAACGCCTTTGGACCAGGATTATACATACAAGTGCTCTTTTCTCAGGAGCCGTGTGCGATGAAAGTTGCATGCACGGTTTTGTAGCGGAGGTGGAATCAGACATGATTTATCGACCGTACGTGCGATCTGAGGCTTTGTTAGTAGATGGGTTAAAGTCCCATACATTTGTACTCAATGATCAAGTGAGCTGGCGGGTAGGAGACTGGTTCTCAAATATTCGAAGCCCAGCAGGATGTCGTCGTGGTCAAGAAGCTTGACGGTGGATCACATAGACTATCACGAGCTTATATGGTTATCTGCTAAGAGAACCGATGGAATAAAATATCGTAACGTAGGTCGAGCAATAGTACAAAAGGGAGGAAAGGTTAACCAGCTGGACCGGGGTATCCCTGCTATCGGTATAAAGTCGGGACCTAAGTAAGCATGTAGTACTAACAAGGAACAGAGTAACCCATCAGCGCTCCTAGGACAAACCTCGAATTTGAAATAGGTAGGACCACTATATGCGCAAAATGGGAAGGATGCATCAAGAAGCTAATGCCTAACATGAGATAACATGTATCGCTCAAAAGGAAGGGGTAATTCCCGGGATATGCAGACGTGGTGCAGGTAATCTAAGGAGCTCAAGAACAAAGGGAAGTAAACTTAACATGGAAAACATAAATAGCTGGAAAGATATTCAATGGACTACCATTGAAACCAATGTCTTTCGCCTTCAACTTCGTATCTATAGAGCAACAAATGAAGAGGAATTCGAGAAAGTCTATAAATTGCAAAAGTTGCTTATTTCTAGCGCTTCTGCAAAATTTCTTGCGACTCGTAAAGTAACGCAAGATAATGCCGGTAAAAAGACTCCAGGAGTGGATAATATTCTTATCAAATCTCCTGCAGAACGATTTGCTTTGGCAAACAAACTCACACTGGATGGTAAAAGTTCTTCAATTAAAAGAATCTATATACCAAAGGCAGATGGAGGTCAACGCCCGCTAGGCATTCCAACTATAGAAGATCGTGCCAAACAAATGCTAGCCTATTTAGCTTTGTGCCCTCAATGGGAGGCAGAATTCGAAGCAGGAAGTTACGGTTTTCGACCAGGACGATCCGTTCCTGATGCTATAGAAGCGGTCTACTTAGGGATGAATAGAAAACCAAAATGGGTTCTTGACGCGGATATCTCAAAATGTTTTGATCGCATCAATCATGAATATCTAATTAATAAGTGTAACACTTTTCCGGAAATGCGTCAGCAAATTCGGTCCTGGCTTAAAGCAGGTATTTTAGATGTAGACAAATACATTTTTCCAGAAATTGGTACCCCACAAGGGGGAGTTATTTCACCATTATTAGCAAATATTGCTCTACATGGTCTCCGTTATGAGTTAGATGATTATATCAATACGTTACCAGGCGCTAAGCGTGAGAATCGAAGGTCATGTATGTACTCTCGATATGCTGACGACTTAATTATAATGTACCCTAATCAGGAAACATTAGAAGCCTTAAAAGAAGTTACTAAAAACTTCCTTAAACCTATTGGTCTCGAATTAAATCCGATGAAAACACGGGTGGTCCATACAAAGGACTGGTTTGATAATACACCTCCGGGATTTACTTTCCTAGGATTTGATATCGTCCAGAAACCAAAATGGAATCGTATGTGTCAAGCATTTACGAAACAAAACTCGAAGCAAGACTTTATTACACTCATTACCCCTTCTAAAGCAGGAGTGAAGAGACATAAGTTGAAACTTCGTGACACTGTCCGAAAATATCGTGGAGTGGACCAAGAAAAGCTTATCTATAGATTAAATCCGATTATTCGTGGATGGGCACTTTCGAAGCGAACTCA
>Ga0265309_10001149_pt1 | contig 11454 bp, 10 predicted proteins | sample Helome_FD_192492 | JGI IMG/M metagenome (GOLD analysis project Ga0265309, IMG submission 192492) | Marine sediment microbial communities from subtidal zone of North Sea - Hel_20160524 (Illumina Assembly) | ecosystem: Environmental > Aquatic > Marine > Subtidal zone > Sediment ...
AGAGAAACTTTGCATGTGGCCTATTTTGTCCGTTGACGGTAAATCTTAAGATCAATAGCATCGACTTAGATCAAGTCTCAGATGTGCGGAGAAGCTGAGATTTGCGACGCTCTGGGGGGGTGAAGCGATTACCACGTGTTGCTGCGAAACCATGCTCGGCGAGGAGACTCGTCGCCTGCGACATGCCAAGTCGCGCCCGCCAGCGGCGTGACGGAATCCCCGAACGAAGAATTGTCGAGAATCAAGAAATCACCAACGTAGGGAGGCGCAAGTAAAGATGACCATCCACACAACCAGGAAAGCCGCAGGGCGTGCCCTGTTCATAGCCATGTTGTTGCCAGCGTACAGTTTGGCCGCAACCACAAAGGAATGCCCACCCGGCCTTGAAGCCGATCAACCGACGGTGCCGCAGTCAATCGAGCAGCAAGCCTTTAACGACGGCTCGATGAGTCTGAGTGAGATCACCGAGCATGGCGAATTGCTATTCGTCGCCAAATTCAACACCTGCGACGGTCGAGGTCGGCCAGAGACCACAGGCGGAGGCGATTTCCGCATGGTCCCCACGCATTCAGAAGACGGCGAACCCGTTGACGCGTCACAGATTGCCAAGCTGCGTACGTCGGCGCCCGATGCGGATGCCTGTTCAGGCTGCCACAACGATCCAGCCATCGGCGCTGCCGGTGATTTTGTTGCCAACGTATTTGTCCTTGCGCAAACGCTCGATCCCGTAACCTTGTCGGTGAGCCCGTCTCGCAGCAACAGCCGCAATACGCTGGGCATGCACGGCGCCGGTCCGATCGAGATGCTGGCTCGTGAAATGACCATGGATCTGCAGGAACAATTCGCAGACATCACGAGCGATGGCACGTATACGCTCTCGAGCAAAGGCGTCAACTTCGAGATCGAAGTCGCGGGTGGCGTTGTAGTTGAAGCCGAAGGCATCGACCATGACCTGATCGTGAAGCCATTCCACCAGGCCGGTAAGGTCATCTCGCTCCGCGAGTTCTCCGCCAATGCAATGAACCATCATCATGGCATGCAGGCTGAAGAGCGCTTCGATCTGAATCCCGCGAAGGGCTTCAATCCCGACTTCGACAATGACGGCGTAGAGAGAGAGCTGACACTTGGTGACCTGACCGCTATTTCGATATTCCAGGCCCAGCTCGGTACGCCAATTCAGGTGAAGGCAAAAACAAGTGCTGAACGCACGCAGGTCAATCGTGGGAAACGGGTATTCAGGAATGTCGGTTGCGCGGACTGCCACACACCCAAGATGGTCCTCGAAAGCCGGTATTTCGTCGAACCGAATCCGTTCAACCCACCGGGTACCTGTTCGGGTGCTGTAGACGGTTGCCCGGATTACGCATTTGACATGACCAAGGACGGCGAAGGTCCACGACTGCAGAGGGGGCCCGATGGCACAGCGATCGTTCGGGCATTTACTGACCTGAAGCGCCACAATCTGTGCGACGATCTTGGCCCCGATGCCATCCGCTGGTTCTGCAATGAGCAGCTCGCGCAGGGACGGCCGGACCAGGACGGCAAGCCAGGGGCAGAGTATTTCCTCACGCGCAAGCTCTGGGACGTTGGCAACACGGCACCGTATGGACATCGAGGTGATATCAGTACGATCACGGAAGCGATACTCCTACACGGTGGTGAGGGCCGCGCATCGCGCGACGCGTTTGCGTCGATCCCTGTCAAAGACCAGAAGGCGCTGGTAGCGTTCCTGAAGTCTCTTCAGGTCGAGACAGACTGAGTCGTCGTAACGTCAAACCGTCAATCGACGCCGGGTACCGATGCTGATCGGTGCCCGGCGTCATCATTCTCAGACATCGAACATGGCATCGCCAAGATCGTCCACAATTGCGATAGTGTTGTCAGTCAGCCTGATCGGTGGCTGCAGCGGCGGCAAAGCTGAAAAGGAATTCGAACGGCAGTTAGATATCTGTTCGGCCGGCGAACGAAATGGTGTTCTCGCAGCCGCCGCAGAAGGCTGCGGTAACGCGCTTAATATTGCCAGGGAAAGCGGATACCCACCCAACGATATTAGCGATCTGTCATATCGCCTGGGTCAAATCGAAAGGAAACGAGGCCGATTTGCGGAGGCCGAGGTCCTGCTGCGAGCATCGCTCGAATTCGAGTCGCAGGGCTCTGATACGGCGGATGTGACCAGTCGGCTCATTGAGCTGTCCTTCATCCTTGCGGGGCAGAACCGTTGGGAGGAGGGTGCCAAGCTGCTCGATAGCGCCGAACCATATGTGCGCAACCTCGAAGGCAGCGAACGAAAGGCCGCGGTGAATGCCCTGCGTGGCTATGCCGCCCAGTTCGGTAAGCTGGGCGACAGCGAAACCGCTGCACGGTTCACGGTGCTGGCACTCGAGCTCGACGCAGTGTGAGTCGCTGCAAGGCGCCTACGATCAGCTAAGTGCCTTCTCCAATCACCTCAAAATCGCTTAGAATCGAACTACTCTCACTTTTATGCTCACATGGCTGAGCAAGAGAGCTAAATCCTTGATAAGCGGGTGTAGTTCAACGGTAGAACATCAGCTTCCCAATTCTCGGAGCCAAGCTGACCAACTCTGTAACCGCTTGATATCCATGGTCTTCTGACCACCGATTTCAACGAGTTATTTCACCCAAAAGTAACCAACTGATTCCACCGAGCTTTCTGAGTATCCTCAGTTTTACTCTCACTTTTTGACGGCGCACGGGCGCGACATGAACCGGCAAATAGTGATCTGCTCGCCTTATTTGGTTTCCGACTGGTACTTCTTAACTCTTGGCCCGAAGTTAAGACTGGCGCATGCAGGGCAGGGGTGAACCAGGCGTCACTACCGTTCCGGACCTTAGCGATATCTTGACCGGAGAGGCGGTCGTGCTCGACTCTCAATTGGCGAGTTTGATGCATGCGTTTTCTTGCGGATGCTAGTTTGCCGGTACAGCAAGCGTGTGCGCCTCTAATGCGGCAACAGTCCTTGCCAAACCTGACCGACTTTCCTGATGGACACAGACAGGTGCTGCCTGTTACCCGTCAACACCTATGGAACAGCAATAGCGCTGGTCTAGAGGAGAGTTTTTGTTCATCCTAATCTGAGGAGCAGAGATGAAACAGAAACCATCAGGACGGCCATCGTCGTCAGAACAAACCATTCGAGACATCAAGCGCAAGACACGTAAGCGATACAGTGCGGAGGAGAAGATCCGCATTGTGCTGGATGGTCTTCGTGGCGAGGACAGCATTGCCGAGCTTTGCCGCCGAGAAGGCATCGCCCAGAGTCTTTATTACAAATGGTCCAAGGACTTCATGGAAGCTGGCAAGAAGCGTCTGGCCGGGGACATTGCGCGGCAGGCCAACACGAGCGAAGTCACAGAATTGCGTCGTGAGGCCCGAGACCTCAAAGAGGTTGTTGCCGAGCAGACTTTGGAGCTGCGGCTCTTGAAAAAAAGCATGCTCGGGGATGGGGACGAGTTCGAATGAGATATCCCGCCTCTGAGAAGCTTGAGATCATCCGACTGGTGGAACGATCCCACCTGCCGGCCAAGCAGACGCTCGACAAGCTGGGCATTCCTCGTACCACGTTCTATCGCTGGTACGGGCATTATCGCGCTGGCGGAGAAGATGAGCTCAAAGACAAAGCACCACTACCGGGACGGATCTGGAACCGTATCCCCGATAAGATCCGGGAGCGGATACTTACCCTGGCGCTGGACCGGCCAGAGCTGAGTCCGCGCGAGCTGGCCGTCACGTTCACCGACATCGAGGGCTATTTTATCTCAGAAAGCTCGGTCTACCGCCTTCTCAAGGCCCACGACCTGATCACCAGCCCGGCGTTCATCGTCATGAAGGCCGCCGATGAGTTCCAGGACAAGACTACTGCCATCAACCAGCAGTGGCAGACGGATTTTACCTACCTGAAGATCATCGGCTGGGGCTGGATGTATCTGTCGACCATACTCGACGACTACTCTCGCTACGTTGTTGCCTGGAAGCTGTGCACGAGCATGACGAGCCATGACGTCACCGAGACGCTGGAACTGGCCCTACAAGCATCCGGTTGCGACCAGGCCGATGTTGCCCAGAAGCCCAGATTGCTGTCCGACAATGGATCCAGTTACATCTCCAGTGATCTCGCTGACTGGCTCAATGCCAACGGCATGAGTCACGTTCGCGGAGCGCCGTACCATCCGCAAACCCAAGGCAAGATCGAACGCTGGCACCAGACGCTAAAGAACCGGATACTGCTAGAGCATTACTTTATACCCGGTGATCTGGAAAAGCAGATCGAGCGGTTCGTTGACCACTACAACCACCACCGATACCACGAAAGCCTGAACAACCTGACACCGGCCGATGTTTACTTCGGTCGTGGACCATCAATACTGGCGAAACGAAAGAGAATCAAGAAAAGGACACTCGCGAAACGTCGTTTGCACTATCAACGACACGCCGCGTAACATGACAACAAGGAACAAAACTCTCCATTAGCAAATCGCTACGTCTGTTCCATTTGTTTGACGACGAACAAAATCTACCGCCTGGTACGTCGAGTTGGGCAACGGCGACATCTTCCTGTTCGACATAGGATCGGGATCCGCAGAGAACCTGTTTGCGCTGCGGCCGGATTTCCACCGCGTCGACAAGATCTTCGCGAGCCACCTGCACACAGACCATGTCGGCGATGCCGCTGTCGTCTGGGTCGGCGGCTGGCTGAGTGGAAGGTACACGCCGCTGCATATCTACGGACCGTCGAGTTCCGCGCCTGAGCTCGGGACCGCCGCTTACGTGGAGGGGCTTAAAAAGACTTACGCCTGGGACGTCACGGGTCGCTCCGGCATACTGCCCGACGCCGGCGGCAAACTCATCGCGCACGAGTTCGACTACAAGCAGGACAACGGCGTGGTCTACGAGAAGAACGGGGTCAGGATTACCTCTTATCCTGCCGTGCACGTTCTCGATGGCGCGGTCAGCTATCGCCTCGAATGGAATGGTTTGAGCTTCGTCTTTGGTGGCGACTCGGCACCTAACAAGTGGTTCATCGAGCGCTCCAAGAATGCCGACTTCGTGATCCACGAAATGTTCTATACGCCCAAGGGGCTGGAGCAGGCGCTGGGGTTCCCGCCGCGCCAGGCGACCATCGTCTCGTCGTACATCCACACGCCGCCGCAGGGCTTCGGCAAGATTATGGCTGCGGTCCAGCCGCGACTCGCCGTGGGTTACCACACGATTCGCCAGCCCGAACTGGACCAGATGATGCTCGAGGAGGTGCGCACGGTCTACGACGGGCCACTGGTAATCGCCAACGACCTGATGGCCTGGACCGTTACCAAGGACAGTATCGTTCAGCGTGAAGTGGTCAGCGCGGAGCGCGTACAGGCACCGCCGACGACTGAGGGCTACAAGAAAGCCAAGCGCAGTGGCCAGGCCAGTTATTCCAAGTACATCGACGACGGCAAGTGGAAGGAGTACGTACCGCCGCCGCTGCCGCCGGAGTAGCGTTTCTGATTTAAGGAGCCGAGCGAAGCCATCTCACGATGGCCTCGCTCGCGTTCGCTGTACAGTTTAGAGCCTTGCGGCCGCCCGACACATCCTTTCTGGACATGCCCAGCCACTTACGAACCGGACTCCTGCTTGTACTTCTGGCCGCGCTCGCCGTCGGTTGGGTGCCGGCGCTCGCCCAGGATGTCGAGGCAGAAGCTCCCGAGGAAGAGGTTCCCGAAGACTCGGCCAGCGGTGCGCTCGACGACTCCACCGGTTCCATTGAAGCCGACGAACGTAGGGTTACGGACTTTCTCTATAAGGGTTGGCGGCGCACCGGGAACCTCCGCTTCGGTTACGTGCGCTCCGAGACCGACGAGCGTGACGGCAGCGAAGGGACCGAGTCGGACTGGCGCGCGCGTCTCCGCTACGGAGGCGCCTACAACGTCAACGACTGGCTGAAATTCAATGCCCGTCTCGCTGTGGCATGCACCAGCAAAGACTGTGATCCGGAGCTCTCGCTGGATCCGTCGGAGACCCAGGTCACAACCGTCGACCAGGGCTCCATCACTTTCGACGAGTTCTATCTGCACGCGTTTCGGCTGAAGCGGTTCGACGTCGCGATCGGCAGGTTGCAGACCAAGTTCACCACCCGCGCCGGCGTCTATGCGAAATCACTGGACCGCAACAACAGCAACGCGGTCAACATCAACTGGACCGATGGAATCCACGGCGCTTATCACCTGCCGAATGATTCCATCATTCACTTCATCGCCGAATACAACGACAAGAATGGGGCGAGCAATGTCCGCCGTGGTCCACTGGATTTCTCGCGCAGCAGCGCGAGGACCGGATACTTCGTCGCCTGGGAGAGCCTGAAGCGTTCAGGGCCCTTTACGCAGCGCGGCATCGACATTACCTATTTACCGGGCTCGCTGCTCAAGGAAGGCGTTTCCTCGGGACCAAGAGAGGACTACGTCGGCATCGTGGCTCGTATCGCGACGGCGCGACCGTTCGGCGACAAAGGACGTCGCTGGAATGTGACCGGTGAGATCGGCTACGCGCCCGAAACGCCGACTCAATCAGCTGTGGACCTGGCCGGCGACGGCGACGCCGACGGGCTCGCTTGGGCCGTGACGGCGAGTGTGATGGATCTCTGGCCGTCTCACAGTATCGGCATCAATTATGCACATACCGACCCGGGCTGGCTCCTGTCGCCGCAGTATCGCGACAACGAGGAACTCTTCGAGATCCGTTACCTGTGGCGCAAGAGTGACAACCTCGTGATCGACGCACGCGTACGCTGGCGCGAGGAACTGGAGCAGGAATTGAACGAGGCGCAGAAACTCGACGAGTTCGACTTCTTCGCACGCTTCACGCTTCGCTTCTGAAAGGTATTGCATCGCATCATTTATGGGTGCTAAGGTCGCCATACCTCAAGGTACGGGCATACCAAATTCTCCCCCAAGAACGGCAGAATGTTTGTCTTGGGGGATGAGCAAAACTCGGAGATTAGAGATGTTGAGCAATTGTTATAGGTTCTTGCTTGTGCTGTCTGCACTCGGCGTGACGGCATCCAGTGTGGCAGACGAACTGATGATATTTCCCAATGCCGACCAGTCGGCCGAACAACAGGAACAGGACAAGTTCGCCTGTTACAGGGGTTAACCCCACCTGGCCTCCTGAATAGAACCGTTTCGCAGATTCTAGGGTATTAGCAGGTGCCGTGAAAGTACGTTGGAGATAATTGTTCGCTCGGCGAGACGGGCAATGCTATCTCAAGAAGTTACGTATCAGGACTCGTCCTCAAGGATTCTCGTCCGGATCGTCTGGTAGTAAGTTGACGCTCCAGCCTTCGTCAGGCCACATTCGTCCATAAGAACCGGCAGAATCTCTTTACGTTCTTTGCCTTGCTGAAAGAACATCTTTTCCATGATTCTGACCGCACAGTCCATCTTGCTTTCGCCGGATTTTCGCCGAGCCACTTTCTTTCTCGTTGCCATGATCTTGTCCGCTGTCTCCTGAGAATCATCGGGACCGTCCCGGCAAACAAAGGAAAAGACAACGCAGTACCGCGGAGAATTCAGTCAGAAGTATTCCCCCACGTCGTCAGCCACGTAGGGTGACCCCCGACTGAGCAAATAAGCGGTGATACGCGGCGTTCAGCCAGGACGATGCAAACGTGAGGACGATTCTGAGTAACCAAGTCCCTTCCAACGTCTTGAGGCCAGGTGTAAAAGAGCAAGCCGCTACGTTAGCTTTACCCTATTGCCGGCGCGTTGATCACTCGGAGATGCAATGAGGAATTTGCTCTGCGGGACCCAAGAATTAGCACAACCCCACTGTTTTGCGGTGCAATATAGGCTGCCACCCGGGACCCTATTTGATGACATTTAGTATCGATTCGAGAAAGCACTACGCGGTAACTGAAGTGTTTCGCATGCGGTTCAGGGCCCTCGGAAACTGCGTCGGACTTGCTAACGCGCAGAGAATATTTCGTAGTGCTTCAGGCATAATGTCGGTTCCAGGTTCAAGTTGGCGGGCGACACGGTCATCCCTAACTATATTCCTGACAACGATGAACGGCAGAGAGCCAGAATGAGTCTTCCCAAAGTACTGACTGATGCAGCACTAAAGTTCTACGGCCTGAAGTAGTTCCCGTGCCACTCCCGCCTGAAAATACGCTTGAAGACGTAAAGGTCAGGATCACCCAGACCAACAAGAACCCGAACATCGGTAAGGTGTCGCAAGCCGTATTGAAGGACGGGCCACGAGCCTTCAAGATCGCGACGTTGTTCGAGATTCGCGATTCAGCGAAAGACGAATTCCATCACTACAGCTTGCGAATCGATCACATAACTCGAAATAAAGAAGGCTGGCACGCGCGCCCAGATCGTATCATCAATCTCGATGACTCGAAGGACAAAGAAGTCCACGGGCTCTACATGTTTCTCGCAGCGGTCTTCGGTGACGAACTTGGCGATCAGACTGGCGAAGTGCATGTCGTTCCTGACGCACAATATGCGAGGATCGAAAACCTGGCGAGCGCGTTGCCGGAGATCGCAGACGACGACAAGCTCACACTGCTGAAGCAACTAATCACGAACATCGACTCGTCGAACTTCGACGACTTCAAGAGCCTGTTCGAAGAAACCAGCGGCCCTACCTTGCAGCACATCGCTACGGCCTCTCGGCTGGTCGAGTATCAGGCTGCGTTCGACGAGATGAAACGCCTGATAGTCGATCCATCGACTACCGAAACAATGCTTCAAAAGCACCTCGAAAAGAACCCGTGGATGTTTGGCAGCGAGTACAGTGAACTATTGCCGCGCCGGACGTGGACGCGTGACGACGAACTCGACTACATGTTGCGGCGTACGGTGGATGGGTATCTTGAGATCATCGAGATCAAGACGGCATTCTCAGATGCGCTGTTCATTTACGACGGTTCACACGACTGTTACTACCCGTCAGCGAAGCTCTCTCCCGTGATCGGTCAGGTAATGCGCTATATCGAAGAAGTAGAACGGCATCGAGATCACATCATCGCTCAGGATGAAGTAGATACGCTGAAGATTCGCGCTCGCGCAATCGTAGGGCGAGATGGAACAGCTGAACAACAAGCCACGCTAAGGAACTTCAATGCCCATCTTCACAGGATAGAGGTGATTACGTTTGACCAACTTCTGAGAATTGCAGAGCGCGTCTTGTCTGTGTTTCAGGGCGATCAGTCAGAAAGCGCGCCATCGCCTGACGGTTTTGACGATGATATTCCGTTCTGAGATTCTTCCCCCTTTATTCGACACCGTGAAAACGAGGTGGCATGGCTTTGCCTTCGTTGATGTCCTCCAGCTGATGATCTCAAGTTTGCCAGGTATCACGATTCAAACAACGTCAGCATGCAGTCCACTCACTCCGAGGCCCAGACGGCAACAAGGAGCCCAATATCTTCTCTCCGGGCCTCAGAATCGCTTAGAATCCAATTACTCTCACTTTTATGCTCACCGAGCTGCAGATGAGAGCTAACTCCCTGATAAGCGGGTGTAGTTCAACGGTAGAACATCAGCTTCCCAAGCTGAGAATGAGGGTTCGATTCCCTTCACCCGCTCCAAAGAACAGGACGCTAGCATGGAGATGGACCTCAACAAGATCCTCACGGACAACTGGGTCTTACTCGTATTCCTGGTCATCGCGATCGGCGGCCTGCTCGCGAAAATTCGCATCGGTGGTGTCGCCCTTGGGTCGACAGCCGGTGTCCTCATAACCGGCCTGATTTTCGGACATCTGGGATTTCCCAATGTGCCGGGCGCCGCGACCTTCGGGTTCATGATCTTCATTTTCTCAGTCGGGCTGCAGGCCGGGCCCAGTTTCTTCAGTGTGTTCATGCAGGACGGACCGCGCTGTATCGTCCTCGCAGCCGTAGTCGCGGCGACTGCGTTCTTCCTGGCCACGTTCCTCGCCGATCTTCTGGACCTGGATTACGGGATGAGTGCCGGGTTGCTCGCTGGCTCTTTGACCAGCACGCCAACGCTCGCAGGCGCGCAGGATGCATTGAGCTCGGGGCTGGCCAAATTGCCGGATGGCATGAGTGCTTCGACCGCTTCGACCAACATTGGCGTCGGTTACGCTATTACCTACCTGTTCGGCACGGTCGGGCTGATCGTCGGGATTCGGTTCTTCCCGAAAATACTGGGCATCGACCTTCCCTCCGAGGCGAAAAAGCTCGCGAAAGAGCGCGGCCTCGAGCCCCGCAAACTGGCGCGCACCGGCGCGACTATACCGATCGTGCGCGCCTACGAGGTGACGGACCCCGAGGTGGCGGGCAAAACCATTGGGGAAATCCTGGCGGCACGCCAGAATGCCTTCAAGGTCCTGAAGATCCGGCGTGGCAAGAAAATCCTGGAGCCGGAGCCATCCTTGCAGATTGAACTCGGGGACGTTGCGGCCGTGCTCGCCAGCCTGCAGCAGCATGCGGATGAGCAGGACAACGTCGGTCGCGAAGTCATGGACCCGGAATTGTTGAACTACCAGATAACGACGCGCGAAATCATCGTGACCCGACCACAGATCGCCGGGCAACCGCTGAGTCTGAGGACGCTCATGGAGGAAAACGGCTGTTTGCCCGTCGCAGTTTTCCGCTCCGGTATCGAGATGCCGGTCGAGGACGGCCTCGTCATCAACAAAGGTGACCGTGTCGCCGTAAGCGGCGAAGAGTCAGCCATAGCATCCCTGGCGGAGGAATCCGGCTACATCGATCAGGATGTCGAAGACACGGATCTCATTACATTTTCAGGCGGCATCCTTATCGGCGGCATCATTGGTGTTCTCGCGATCAAGGTGGGCGAGATCTCGATAGGTCTCGGCAGCGCGGGCGGACTGCTGCTGACCGGTATCCTGATCGGCTATCTTCGCAGTCAGCATCCGACTTTTGGACGCGTGCCGGCCGCGGCCCGCTGGATATTGATGGAATTCGGCCTGCTGTTGTTTATGGCCTCCGTGGGGCTCGGCGCAGGTGCGGGTATCGTTGAGGCGTTGAAGAGCGTCGGTATCGAGCTGTTCCTGGCGGGAGTGGTCGTTACCGTGACGCCCGTTATCGTCGCCTACGCTGTCGGCCGACTGGTGCTCAAGATGAACCCTGTGTTGCTGCTCGGCGCCGTGACCGGGGCCATGACGAGTACACCGGCGCTGGGTGCCATCAACGCCGCTGCGAAGAGCACGGTGCCTTCCCTGGGTTACGCGGGGACCTATACATTCGCTAACGTGTTCCTGACCTTCGCGGGCACCTTGATGATGACGCTCTGACCGGGCGTGCCACTTCTGGCATGCGCTGCCTTGTTCTGGCAGGGCGGTTGGGAGATAATGCGCTGCTAGCTGCACCAAGCCCCCGACACTCGCCAAAACGAGACCTATGAAGCTGATTCGTTCTACAGCGCTGATCTGCACTGCCACAATGCTGGCGAGCTGTGCGAGCTCGG
>Ga0265309_10001150_pt1 | contig 11453 bp, 7 predicted proteins | sample Helome_FD_192492 | JGI IMG/M metagenome (GOLD analysis project Ga0265309, IMG submission 192492) | Marine sediment microbial communities from subtidal zone of North Sea - Hel_20160524 (Illumina Assembly) | ecosystem: Environmental > Aquatic > Marine > Subtidal zone > Sediment ...
GAGCCCGCGCCGGGCGTCCCTGGTGCTATCCGCCAGGCCGGCGGAGACAACGATGAAGCGGCTGACGGTGTGCCGCTGCTGACGGAACCGGCAACGTGAGCGACTTGCGGCCGAGCCGTCGACACCTGCACATAATGAAGCGGGTCAGTGGCGCGCTGGCGGCATTGATCCTGCTGCCCGTTATCAGCTTCGCCGACGAGTTCAGCCCGGCCCTGCTCGACATCGTCGAGCGCGACGGCGGCTGGGTGGATGTCACCTGGAAGATTCCCGTGCGCCAGGATCGCGGTCTTGGCCTGACGCCGATATTGCCGGACTTCCTCGAGGCCGTGGGTCCAGCCACGGGTCGCCGCACCAGTGCCAATGGCTATGTTCAGTTCACGGCTTATCGAACGGGCGGTCAGTCGCTGACGGGCCAGACCATCAGTGTTGACGGGTTTGGCGTCATCCAGACGGATGTACTGGTGCGCATAAAACTGGCGGACGGCGCCGAGCATTCAACCATTCTCCGCCTGGGCAAAGACAGCTTCACGATTCCTGCGCAGGCCACGCGCTGGGAGATTGCCGGCTCTTACTGGGGCATGGGTACCATCCATATCCTGGAGGGCCTCGATCACCTGCTGTTTCTGCTGGTGTTGCTGCTGATCGTCAGCGGAATCTGGCCGCTGGTGAAAACCATCACGGCCTTCACCATTGCGCACAGCATCACGCTGGCCCTGGCTACCCTGGGGCTGGTGAACATCCCCTCGGTGCCGACGGAAGCGGTGATCTCGCTCAGCATCATGCTGCTGGCCGTGGAAGCCGTGCGCAAATCCAACGGCGAACGGACCCTGGCGGAAAACTACCCGTGGCTGGTGGCTTTTGGCTTTGGCCTGGTGCACGGGCTTGGCTTTGCGGGCGCGCTGTCAGAAATTGGTGTGCCGCAAAACGAGGTGCCCGTCGCCCTGCTGATGTTCAACCTCGGCGTGGAAACGGGGCAGCTGCTGTTCGTGGTGGGTGTTGCCGCCCTGCTGGCCGGCATTCGCCACCTGCATAACCACACCACGCTGGTGTTGCTGCGCGCGGCGCCGTATGCCATCGGCGGCGTAGCCGCGTTCTGGACCATCGAGCGGCTGGTGAAGTCGTTTGCGGTGGTCGCTTGAGCATCCGGCACAATAGGCTATAAAGCTATGACCGGCACCGATCACCAATCAAGAAATTGGCCCTGAGGTAGCGAGGGATCGGTTATGACTAGTGCGTTCTTGTGGGGATTCATTGCCGCGTCGTCGCTGATCATCGGCGGCCTGCTCGGCACCTGGCTGACGATTGGCAAGCGCACCCTCGGGGTGGTGATGGCCTTCGGTGCCGGGGTGCTGATCTCGGCCGTGGCCTACGAACTGGTCTTCGAGGCTGTACTAATCGCTAAAAAGACCGGCTTCCCGACCTTCGGGTTTTTTACCGGCGCCTTCACTTTTTTTCTTTGCGGATCGGGTGATCGGCGCGATGGGCGCGGGCGATCGCAAGTCTGTCAACGCGACCCACTCGTCGAGCCTCGTGGTGCCGCTGGTGCTCGGCATCATCCTGGATGGCATTCCAGAGAACACGGTAATCGGCCTGGGTATCCTGGAAGGCGGAACGGTCAGCTTCGCGATGCTGGTGGCCGTGTTTATCTCCAACATTCCCGAGGCGGTGGCCGGCACGGCGGGTATGCGTGCAGGTGGCTGGAGCGGTGCGAAGATCTTCCTGTTGTGGCTGTCGATCACCCTGGTTTGCGCGGGTTCTTCAGCGGCCGGTTACACACTGTTCGCCGGTGTGTCACCGGAATGGCTCGCCTTCGTACAGACTTTCGCGGGCGGCGCCATCCTGATGATGCTCGCCAATACCATGATCCCGGAAGCCTACGAGCACGGCGGCAAGCTGGCGGGCGTCTTCACCGTGCTGGGTTTCGCGGTGGCCGTGTGGGTCACGGTGCTGGAAAAGGCCAGCGGCGGGTAGCAAGGGATCGTGGAATTTTCGCGATTCGTTATTGCAGGCATGCGCACTGAATGAACGGCCCGACCTGGCTGTTTGGCTATGGGTCCCTGATCTGGAAGCAGGACTTCCCGTTCCTGGAAGCCCGCCGCGCGCACATTGAAGGCTGGAGTCGTCGCTTCTGGCAGGGCTCGCACGACCATCGCGGGGTGCCGGATGATCCGGGCCGGGTTGTGACGCTGATTGATGCCCGGGGTGAGCGCTGCTACGGGCGCGCGTTCCTGATCGAACCCGACGTATTCGCCCACCTGGACGACCGGGAGGTCAACGGCTACGAGCGTCACCAGGTAGATATTCAGTTCGACGACGGGGAATCACCGGGGGTCGTTTACATCGGACCGGTCGGGAACTTCGCCTTTCTCGGCGACGCACCTCTGGAAGACATGGCGGCGCAAATCCGGCGCTGTTCCGGGCGCAGTGGCAGGAACGTGGACTATGTGCTGGAGCTGGCGCGCGCCTTGCGTCAGTTAGATGTATCGGACCCACACGTGTTCGAACTCGAGAGGCGGCTGCTTTGACTCGATGACTGGTTAGAGGCCCGTTTTCGGCGGCCAAAAGCGACCTGTAAGCTCGAAAACTGGGTCATTTCAGCGGAAAAACTAAAGCTGATCAATCGGTTCGTTTGGTCCGACCCCGTAATTGCCGCAAGAAAGCGACCTGTAAGCTCGAGAACGGGTTAAATTCAGCGGAAATACTAAAGTTGATCAATCGGTTGGCCTGGTCCGACCCCGTAATTCGTCATTGGTTGGCCTGGTCCGACCCCGTAATTCGTCATTGTCGTTTGATAGACTCCGGGCCATGCACACCATGGCCCGCCGTAATCGACCGTCAGCTTGTCAACAACTGACGGCTCTTGTTTGCGCCATCCTGGCGACAACCGCAGCGCATGCCGGCGGCCCTGCCTTTACCCGGCTGTTCGCCCCGGCCGAGACCGCCCAGACCTCTTACCTGAATCCCGCCGGCATGACGCGTCTTGAAGGCTCGAATTTTGCCGGGCAGCTGATTTACGGCCACAGCTTTCAGACGTTCCAGAACGATGACTCCGTCACCACCAACTCCGGGGGCGATCCCCGTGACCCGGATCCGGTCATCGTGCCGAGCCTCTATTACGTGCGGCCCATCTTCAACGATGATTGGCGCCTGGGCCTGACCCTGAACGCGCCGGGTGGCTTCGGTGCCGGCAATGGCCCCAACTGGGCGGGTCGCTACTACAGCGATCAGTTCAGCCTGATCTTTCTGGCGGCCACCGCCACCCTGGCGCGCCGGGTGACGCCGTGGCTGTCGCTGGGCGCTGGCGTGTCGGTTCAGTACACATCGGCCGATTCAACGACCCAGGTCGTGGACCCGGGGCCGGGGGATGCCAAGCTTGAAGTCGACGCGGATGGTGCGGCCCCGGGCTACATCGCCAGCGCGCTCTTCGACATCTCTGACCGCACCCGCTTCGGCATTACCTGGCATTCGGAAACCGACCCGGACGAATCTGTCGACGTCAGCCTCAAGCGTTCCACTTTGCCGCCGGCCATCGTGGCCGCGCTCGAGAAGGCGGGTGACAACGTGAATACCACCCTGCGCACGCCGCAACATGTGGACATTGGCCTTTACCACGGCTGGGACAACGGCTGGTCTGCCACCCTTGACGCGGTGTGGGTCGACTTCAGCCGCTTCGGGCTCACCGAGTTCAGAGTCGATGGTTTTGATCTCGACGTGCCGGACAGTAACTTCAAGGACTTCTGGATCGTGATGGCCGGCTTCGAGTATCCGCTGGCCGACAACATGCAAGGGCGCCTGGGCGCCATGTACTTTCAGCAGCCCGTGAGCAATGAGGACCGGACCTTTTCCTTCGCCCTGGACGATGCGTGGGGTGTTGGCAGCGGTTTCGTCTATACCCGCGAGAACGGCAGCCGTATCGACTTTAATGTCACCGCAATTAGCATCGACAATGCGCCGGTAGATACAGGCCCGCTCTCGGCTCTGGAGCCGCGGGGGCGGGTTGCCGGCGCCAACAGTTCGTCATGGGCCCTGGCGGTGGAGTTCACGTATCACGTCGCGCGGCCGCGCCGCCAGTAGGGTGCGTTTCACGCACCGATGAATTGATGGTGCACGGAGTGCACCCTACGGACGATCCGGCCCCGGCGCCACGGGGGAGGGTAGACGTAGGGTGCGTTTCACGCACCGATGAATTGATGGTGCACGGAGTGCACCCTACGATCCGGCACCTTCTCACCCCCTCGCGCCAATGGCGGCTACACGGGATCGTCAGATCGCCTGGCTGACGCGACCGAGTCGGACCATTGCCCACGCTCACGCGTTAGCAAGGCGATCTTCGCCTCGTGTATATGAGTCGCTACCTGAAGCAATCTTTGGCGGGTTTCATGATCAGGCGCAACTGCGAATACTTGGTCGATGGACTCCTGAGCCTGATCTAGGATGCGTTTGGCGCGGATGATGAGTTGATCAGGCATTGTCAGGTATGGAGGCGTGCGTCGACGGCTGGATTTCGGACTGGAATTTTTATCCGGTCACTAGATCCTCTAAAGTGGTAATACGCTAACACTGGGCGCGCAGGGTTCACTATCCTGATTGCGACAGAAGCCAGGTGCGGCGTGTGGTGCACCGGGGACCCGTAAGCTGGTAAACATTGCGGGTTGAAGGGAGTCAACGAGGATTATCCGGGGACCCGAACCGATGTGTGGGCACCCGGATCAAATGGAGCGGTGATGGGAATCGAATTTACGTCATCAGCTTGGGAAGCTGTGACTAGAGGGGACTAGGACTAGAGGGGGACATTCTGCTTTTTCCACCTGGTGGAAAAAGCAGAATGTCCCCATGTCCTGGTCAATCGGCAGTGACGCTCCGGACGCGCGTCGGTTTCGGGAAAGCGAACCGTGATTCACCGTCAGTCTGCTCGCGTGGAAAGTCGGTCTTGTCAGCATCGCGCTGCGCCTCGATGACCCAACCACCGCCCATCGCCTTGTAGGTGCCGATCAGAGAGGCATAGACATCGCCCTGCACTGCCACGTACTGCAGTTCCGCATCGAACAAAAACCGCTGCGCATCCAGTACCTCGATATAGGAGGCGTAGCCCTCGTCGTATCGCAGCCTGGCCAGACGTGCGTAGTCGCTGAGCGCCGCGACGCGCCGGCCCTCTGCGACCAGTTGCTCGCGCGACTTCTGCACACTGACGAGCGCGTCATCCACTTCGCGAAAGGCCGTCTGGATGGTTAGCAGGTAGCCCACCAGCGTCTGGCGCTGCACGGCCTCGCTGGCGCGCACCTGCGCCGAAATCCGGCCACCGGTAAATATCGGGCCCAGTGCGGAACCACCGACGCTCCAGGTATTCGCCGAATTCCCCAGCAGGTCGGAAAGTGAATCGCTGGCATAGCCAAACAGGCCAGTCAGCGAAATTGTCGGGAAGTATTGCGAGCGGGCGACGTCGACCCGGGCATCGGCGGCAACCAGGCTCTGTTCAGCTGAACGAATATCGGGCCGGCGCGCGAGCAGTTGCGCGGGAACCCCGGCGGGTATGGCAGGGAGGGCCAGTTCGTCGATGGTCTTGCCGCGCAGCATGGCGCCCGGGTTTTGTCCCAGCAGAACGGAGAGTGCGTTTTCTGTCAGGGCGATGCTGCGCTCCAGTGGCGGGATCGCGGCGGCGGCCTGTTCGTACTCGGTGCGCACCTGCGCGATCTCGAGCTCGGAGACCACGCCGCCCTTGAATTTCATCTGGAACAGTTCCAGCGACTCGCTGCGGTCTGCCAGCGTTTCCCGGGATACTTCAAGCTGCTGGTCGAGTTGACGCAATGTCACATAGGAAGTTGCCACGGCCGAGACCAGCGAAAGGATCACGGCGCGCCGGTTCTCTTCCTGGGCCAGCAACTCTGCACGCGCCGCCTCGGTGGCGCGGCGGATGCGACCCCACAGATCAAGTTCCCAGCTGAGATTTGCCGCGATGCTGTAGTTGTTGAAGTTGCGGTCGCCTGTCGGGACCCCGTCAAACGCGTCTCGCGAGTCGCGGTTGCGGCTTCCCTCGCCGTCATAGCTGAGCTGCGGATAGGCGCCGGAGCGGAAGATATCCACCCGCGCGGCGAACTCTTCGACCCGCGCAGCGGCGATACGTATGTCCTTGTTTTCCCGCAGCGCGGTATCGATCAGCCCATTGAGCACCGGGTCATCGAACAACTCCCACCAGCGGGTGTTGGCGGTCTCGGCCGCCGCGTCGTAGTTAACCCGCCAGGCCTCGGGACTGTCCACCGCCGGGCGTACATAGTCCTGTCCCACGGTGCAGCCGGCCAGCAGGAAAAGCGCGAGAGACAAGGCGCCGAGATGAGTCAGGCTACTCATGCCCCGACTCCCCTGCAGGCGCCTTTGCTTGCTGTGCCTCCTCGCCTTGCTCGTCGTGTTCCGAGTCAGCAGCTTCGGCTGCCGTGTCGCCGGACCGTCCGATACCGAGCTTTTCCAGTACCAGGAAGAACATCGGCACGAAGAAGATCGCGATGGCCGTGGCCCCCAGCATGCCGCCGATGACGCCAGTGCCGATGGAGTGTCGGCTGTTGGCGGAGGCACCGGTGGCTATGGCGAGCGGAACCACGCCGAGGATGAAGGCAAAAGATGTCATCACGATCGGCCGGAAACGCAGCTGCGCCGCTTCGACCGCCGCATCGTACAGTGATTTGCCGTCCCGGTGCTGTTCCACCGCAAACTCGACGATGAGGATGGCATTCTTTGCTGCGAGCGCGATCAGGGTGAGCAGGCCGATCTGGAAGTACACGTCGTTCGGGATGCCGCGCAGCGCGATCGCGACCAGCGCACCCAGCAGGGCGAAGGGCACCGCCATGATGACCCCGAACGGCAGCGTCCAGCTTTCGTACTGGGCGGCGAGGATCAGGAACACGAAGATCAGGCCGAAGATGAACGCAATCGCGGACGTGCCGCCGGCCTGTTTCTCCTCGCGGGCCTCGCCGGCCCAGGCGAAGCCGTAATCGCCCGTCAACACCTCGTCGGCAATCTGTTCCATGACGACCAGGGCCTCGCCGGAACTCACGCCGGGTGCCGGACCACCGGTGATCTTGGCAGCCGGGTAGTTGTTGAAGCGGGTCACGATATCCGGGCCGGTCGACCAGCGGGTATTCACCAGCGCCGAAAGCGGCACCATGTTGCCGGTATCATTACGCACGTATATCTGGTCGACGTCCTTCGGTTCAAGCCGGTACTCGGGCTCGGCCTGCAGGATCACCTGCCAGAGCCGTGAATTCTTGGGGAACTGGTTGACGTACAGCGAGCCGAACAGGGTCTGCAGCGTATCGTAGACATCGGAGACCGGCACCCCCAGGGTTTCGGCCTTATCGCGATCCAGGTCGGCGAGCAACTGGCGGTTTTCGGCGCTGACCGTCGCGCTGACACGCGCCAGCTGCGGGTTCTGGCGTGCCTTCGCGACGATCTTGTGCACATAGTCGGCAAGTTGAGCGTAGTCGCCACCGCCGCGCTGTTGCACCCACATCTCGAAACCGGCTGTCACCCCGAGCCCCGGGATGGCAGGCGGGTTGAGCGGAAGCACCCGTCCATCGAGGACACCCGTAAACTCCTTCGCCGCCGTCTGGATGACCGCCGGCGCCCCCAGATCGGCCTCCTTGCGCTCCTCGAAATCCTTCAGCGAGACGAACATAAAGCCGGTGTTGGTCTTGTTCTGCTGGTCGATCAAACTGTAGCCGTCGACCTGGGTCACATTGGCCACGGCCGGGTGTTGCATCAGAAATTGCGCGGCCTGTCCGCCCACGGCTTCGGTCCGGTCCAGGCTGGCGGCATCGGGCAGAAAGTAGGGGACGAACAGGTAACCCTGGTCTTCCTGGGGCACGAAGGCCCCAGGCCACACCGAAAACAGCCAGACTGCCGCTGCCACTACCGCACCGAAGGCGCCGAAGGCTCGCAGCGTATGGTGCATGATCCAGCGGGAACCGGCCACGTAACCCTCGGTGGCGCGTTCCAGTGTGTTTTCGAACCACTTGAAAAACCCGCGCCTCTCGCCGTGACTGGGCTTTATCAGGATGGCCGCAAGCGCCGGTGACAGGGTGAGCGCTACGATCCCGGAGAACACCACGGAGATGGCGATGGTTACCGCGAACTGCTTGTAGAGCTGGCCGGTCATGCCGCCAAGGAAGGCAACCGGGATGAACACCGCGTTCAGTACCAGCACGATCGCGATAAGCGCGCCGGACACCTCGCTCATGGCGCGCTTGGCGGCTTCCTTGGGCGGGAGCCCGAACTGGGTCATATTGCGTTCGGTATTCTCGATGACGACGATGGCATCATCGACCACAATACCGATGGCGAGGATCATGCCGAACAGGGTGAGCATGTTGATCGAGAAGCCGGCGGCGAGCATGCCGATCATGGCACCGAGGATGGATACCGGCACCGCGAGCGTCGGGATGATAGTGAGCCGGATGCTCCCCAGGAAGACGAACACCACCAGCACCACCAGCACAACGGCCTCGAAGAAAGTCTTCACTACCTCGTCGATGGACGCCTTGACGAACTTGGTGGTATCCAGCGCCATCTCGTAGGTCAGTCCGTCGGGGAAGCTCGCGGATAGCGCGTCGAGCGTGGCGTAGACCTGATCGGCGACATCGAGGGCGTTGGCGCCGGGCTGCTGGTAGACCACGATCAGGGTCGCGTCCTTGCCCTGGTACTTCGAGCGGATGGAGTAGTCCTTGCGCCCCAGGTCGGCGCGGCCGATATCTTTGATACGCGTAAACGCCGCGGTGTCCTCGTCGGCGCGCAGGATGATGTTCTCGAACTGATCGGGCTCGGTGAGCAGACCCGGCGTGGTTACAGCAAAGGTCTGCGGCACCGGCCCGGGCGTGGGCGACTGGCCAATGCGCCCGACAGCGAACTGCTGGTTCTGCTCGCTCACCGCGTTGGCCACGTCGGTGGCCGTAATACCGAGCTGCGCCATGCGGTCAGGGCGCAGCCAGACACGCATGGCATAGTCCGGAACCCCGAAGATCGAGGCCTGGTTTGCACCATTGATGCGCTTGATGGCATCCAGCACATTGATGTTGGCATAGTTCGCCACGTAGTCCGCATCGTATCGCTCGTCAGGCGAGTACAGGGCGATCACCAGCATGAAGCTCTGGGTGGTCTTCTTGACGATCACGGCCTGTGCGGTGACGGCCGAAGGCAGCTGGGGCGTGGCCCACTGCACCCGGTTCTGCACATCGACCTGGGCCAGCTGAGGATCGGTTCCCTGCTCGAAGTAGACATTGAGCGTGTAGTTGCCGGTCGAGGAGCTGGTGGACTGCATGTAGATCATGTTGTCCGCGCCGTTGACCTGCTGCTCGATGGGTGCGCCCACGTTCTGCGCTACGGTCTGGCCATCGGCACCCGGATAGGTCGCTGTTACCTGGATCTGCACCGGCGTGATGTCCGGGTACTGGGCAATGGGCAGATTGAACATGGCCGCTGCGCCGGCGATCATAATCACCAACGAAATTACAGCCGCGAAGATCGGCCGGTCGATAAAGAAGTGGGAGAACATCGGCGGCGGCTACCGGCTCACTCGCCGGCCGCTTTTGGCTTGTCGGCCGCGGCGGCAGGGGCATCCTTCTGGACAGCGTCTTTGGTCTTGTCCTTCGCCTGCACAATTTTGACCTCGGCGCCCTTGGCGAGACGCACGATACCGTCCGTAATCACGCGGTCCCCGTTCGACAGCCCCTTGTAGATAAACCAGTTCTCACCCTGCCAGTCACCAACCTCGACGGCGCGGGTCTGCGCCTTGCCTTCACCGTCAACGATCCAGACGAAAAAGCCCTGGGCACCCTGCAGAACGGCCTGCTGCGGCACCATTACAGCATCCGGGCGGATGCTGCCCTTCACCCGCACGCTCACGAACTGACCCGGTCGCAGACTTTGATCGGGATTGGCAACGGTGGCGCGCAACAGGAAGGTGCCGGTATCGGTGCTGTAGTTGGCATCCCTGAAGAAGATCCGGCCGGTTTCCGGATAGACTGAACCGTCCTCCATCACCAGTTCGACATTCAGCTTTTCGCCCTGGGGCATGCGTAATTGTCCCTTCTTCTGCTGGCCTCGCAGTGACAGCATCTCGTCCTCAGAGATACTGAAGTTGATCCACATGGGATCGAGTTGGGCCACATAGGTCAGCAGGCTGTTCTGCTGGTCGACATAGGCACCGTTCTGAATGCGCGCGAAGCTGGACGCGCCCGTTACCGGGGCATAGATGGTCGTGTAACCCAGGTTGAGTTCAGCCGTCTCTACCTCGGCCCTGGCCATCTGCACGGCAGCAGCGGCCGCGTTGACCCGTCCCTGCGAATCGTCGCGTTCCTTCAGACTCAAAGCATTGGCCTCGGCCAGCGGCTTGACCCGTTTCAGGTCGGCCTGCGCAGTCCACAATCGGGCCTCCTGCTGGGCCAGCGCGGCCCTGGCGGCGTCAAGCTGTGCCTCGAAGGGTTTGACATCCATCCGGAACATCACGTCCCCCTTATTGATGATGCTGCCTTCGGTATACAGCCGCTGGTCCAGGAAACCGTCTACACGCGCACGCACCTCGACCTGCTGCGAACTCCCGGTGATGCCGACGTACTCGAAGGTGACCGGCGTATCCTTCGCCGCGACCTTCATCACGGTCACCTCCGGCGGCGCTGGCGGCGGCGCTTTCGGCTTGCCGCAGCCAGCCAACAAGGCGGTCAGGACGAGAGCAACCGCGAAGCGCGGGAAATATGGCCAGGACACGTGGCAAGCGCGAAGCGAATAAGACGGTATCTGGGGCATTGGTCGCTCTCGCTTATTGTTTTTTTGACTCTTACTAGTAAAACGGATAGGAGGCATTTTTGGCGCGGCACCTTCTTACCCCTCGCGCCAATGGCGACTACCCGGGATCGTCAGATCGCCTGGCTGAAGCGCCTGAGCCGGAACATTGCCCACGCCGACGCTTTAGCAAGGCGATCTTCGCCTCGTGGATATGAGTCGCTACCTGAAGCAATCTTTGGCAGGTTTCATGATCAGGCGCAACTGCCAATATTTGGTCGATGGACGCCTGAGCCTTATCCAGGATGCGTTTGGCTCGAACGATGAGTTGATCAGGCACTGTCAGGTATGCGGCGTGCAACCTCTCATTGGAAAGAAACAGGGGGTCGGTATGACCACTCTGAATCCACTTTCGTCGCGCTTGGAGAACACTCGTCGCTCATGCCGGCGCGCTTCCGAATTGCCAAGTTAGCCTAGGCGAGCAGGACTCACTATCCGGATTACGACAGGCTGCCCGGCGGGTGTCCGGGTCGTGTGCTAAGGATGCCCGATCAAAAGAGCCTATGTCGTTGATTTATCAACCATGATTGAAGCTTGAGGATTCCCCTGCATCACTTCCATGGACAACAGGATTGCTGGCAAAGAATTCGATACAGCGTTTCAAATCATCGATTAACAAATTGGCCAGA
>Ga0265309_10001151_pt1 | contig 11449 bp, 11 predicted proteins | sample Helome_FD_192492 | JGI IMG/M metagenome (GOLD analysis project Ga0265309, IMG submission 192492) | Marine sediment microbial communities from subtidal zone of North Sea - Hel_20160524 (Illumina Assembly) | ecosystem: Environmental > Aquatic > Marine > Subtidal zone > Sediment ...
TCATCATCGCCGGCATCATGTCGCTCGGTTTCATGGCATTTGCAGGAATGGGTTGATGCTGGAAGCGACGCTCGGAGTACTTTTCTTTTCAGGCATTGTCCTGTTGCTGACGCTGTTTGTGCTGGCCGCGCGACGAATACTGGTCCCGCATGGTGAGTGCGAAATCGATATAAATGCCCAAAGGAGAGTCAAGGCTCAGATTGGACAGCGCCTGCTCGCGGTGTGTCAACAAGCAGGAATTCATATACCCAGTGCCTGCGCCGGTGCCGGTACCTGTGGCTTATGCAAGGCCAGGGTGGTTAGCGGTGGAGGAGAGGTGGGTTCACAGGAACTCGCTCACCTGAGTCAGCGCGAGGCTCACAAGGGGACCCGACTTGCCTGCCAGGTGGCGGTTTTGGGCCCGATGTCGATTGAAGTGGATGACGCTTACTTCGACGTCAAAACCTGGCAGTGCAAGGTTGAACAGGTACGCAATGTCAGTACATTGATTCGGGAGATCGTACTGCGATTGCCGGACGGCGAGCCAATGGAATTTCGCGCTGGCGGTTTTGTTGAACTGACCAGTCCCGCGTACCGGGTTGCCTTCAGCGAGCTCGAGATTGAGCCCGAATTTCGTGACGTCTGGGACAGGATGAACCTGTGGAAGCTGACCGCCGGTAGTGATGTCGAGGTCACGCGCGCCTACTCGATGGCCAATCATCCCGCCGAAAAGGGAGTCATTATCCTCAACATACGCCTTGCCTTGCCGCCACCCGGACATCCCGGGGCGCCGCCCGGCGTGGTTTCGAGCTGGCTGTTTTCGTTGAAACCGGGCGACCCGGTTGCGGTCCGTGGTCCGTATGGTAATTTCGCGGTAGAACCCTCTGAGCGAGAACTCGTTTATATTGGCGGAGGTGCCGGCATGGCACCATTGCGGGCACAAATTCTCGATTTGCTCGAAACCCATCAATCGAAGCGAAAAATCAGTTACTGGTACGGTGCGCGTTCGCTTCGGGAATTGTACTACGAGGATATATTCGACAAATTACAAAGCGAGCACGATAATTTTGAATGGCATCCGGCGTTGTCCGAAGCGGAAAAAAGCGATGCCTGGGAAGGTTTTACCGGTTTCATTCACCAGGTTGCTTATGATAACTACCTGGTACAACATCCGGCCCCCGAAAGCTGCGAGTACTATCTCTGTGGTCCACCGTTGATGGTGCAGTCGGTACTCGCGATGCTCGATGAACTCGGGGTTGCCATGGAGAATGTTCACTATGATGATTTCGGCAGTTAAGTAATACGGGAGATTCGGATTATGACGACAATACTGATTGCAATTCCATTATTCGTACTGGCGGTTGTCGGCTTGGGACTGGGTTTCGTGCTCAGGCAAAAACCGCTTTGCGGCAGTTGCGGTAACTGCAGTGAATGCGTGATGCGCAGGGCCAGATCATGAGCACCAGTATCGAAAAATATATGGCTACCGAACTCGTTAGCTTCGCACCCGATGACGATATTATCCATGCCATGCGTGTTTTACTGGATAAGCATTTATCGGGAGCGCCGGTGCTTGATCAGGGTGGGCAGATGGTCGGTATTCTGTCGCAAAAGGATTGTCTCGCGATCGTTTACCAGGCCGCTTATCACCAGGACTGGGGCGGTCAGGTCGAGCAGTATATGAGCCGTGAAGTGGAACATATCGACGTCGATAGTACTATCTACGACGCGGCCGAAAAATTCCTGCACTCGAGCTATCGTCGTTTCCCGGTTTTGCGTGATGGCCAGCTTGTCGGCCAGATCAGCCGGCACGACATCATGCGTGCACTGGACGAAACCTACCTGCGTGATGCGCGCTAGTTGATCAGGTTAAAGCCGCGTATACGTTGTCGCGAAAATCCTTGCGCCCGGCATGGTGCAGCGAAGGGACGTATTGCTGCAGTAAAATCGCAACCAGCGATTTTTCCGGATCAACCCAGCAGTAGGTGTCGGCGAGCCCTCCCCAGCCAAAGTCGCCACGCGAGCCTGCCGCGGCCGTATTCGTCGGGTCCATGTTGATGCAGTAACCGAGGCCAAACCCGTAGCCACTGAAGGGTCCGGCTGCGACGCTGTTGAAGCTGAGCGGCAGCAGGTTTTCAGGGACATGATTGCTGGTCATCAACGCCACCGTTGCGGGTGCGAGGATGCGATGACCGTCCATTTCACCGCCGTTCAACATCATCTGCGCAAAGCGCCAGTAGTCATTTGCCGTCGATACCAGGCCGGCACCCCCGGAGTGCAGGTTGACGGGGATCCCTGATATTGCCGAGATGAATGGCGAACGGTCGATGGTTTCGATCTGTGCCAGCGGGTCGTCGTCGCTATAGCCATACAGGGTGGCGAAACGGTCGATCTTGCCAGCGCTCACTTCAAACGCGGTATCGACCATTCCCAGCGGCTCGAATATGGCTTGCTGCAGGTAGTCGGCAAGCGGCATGCCGCTGATCAGTTCGACCAGGTAGCCGCAGATGTCGGTAGCGATACTGTAGCGCCACAGGGTTCCGGGTTGTGCAAATAACGGCAACCCAAGCACGGTTTGCATGATTTGCTCCAGGGTCTGGTCCTGGATTCGCTGGCGCCAGATTTCGGCGTAGAGTTGGTCGAGCGGGTATATTTCAGGCTCGAAGCCGTAGCTGAATCCCGCGGTATGGGTCAGCAGTTGACGAATCGTGATGTCGGAATCAAGTCTACCTTGTTGAAAAACCTCGAGTTTGCCGAGTGCCGGAATCCAGCGTTTGGCGGCATCGTCGAGCTGAAATTTTCCCAGCTCAAACAGGGTCATCAGGGCCACGCTGGTAATCGGCTTGGTCATCGAGTAAATGCGAAAAATCGTGTTCTCGCGAATCGGCGCAGCGCTTGCTATATCGGCATGGCCGCGACAGGTTAGTTGTGCGACGCTGCCGTTACGACTGACCAGGGTCAACATGCCTGCGGATTTTCCCTCGGCGACATAGTTTTCCATCATTTGTTCGATTCGTCGGAGCCCGTCCCCGCTGAATCCCGGGTGGTGACTATTTGAATTTGTCATCTTGCGAGCCTGGTCAATGCGACATCGATCGCGTTCAACGTGGCATCCGCATCAGAACGGGAGAAGGGTAACGGCGGGCGCAATTTCAATACCTGGCCGTAACGACCCGAGGTGCCGGTGATTACTCCCTGCTCGACGATCAGGCTTCCCAGGTGACGCATTTGCGCTTCGGGCATCGGCTCCCGGGTCGCTGGATCGGTGACCATATCGAGGCCCCAGAAAAGTCCGCGGCCCTGCACATCGCCGATACAGGCATGATTTCGGGCGAGCTCGCGCAAGCCGGATTCGAGGTAGGCCCCGGTAGTTGCGGCGTTTTGCAGCAGGCCTTCATCATCGATCACCTCGATGACCGCCTTTCCCACCGCGGCCGAAACCGGATTGCCACCAAAGGTATTGAAGTAATGATAAGTCTGCGAATAGTCGTCGGCGATTGCACGGGTGGTCGACATCAGCGCCAGCGGATGGCCCGCACCCATTGGTTTGCCGCAGGTGAGGATATCGGGTTGGAATCCATAAATATTGCAGGTCCACCAGTCCTGTCCGCTGCGACAGTATCCTGATTGAACCTCGTCCGCGATAACAATGCCGCCGCGCTTGCGGACCTCGGCGCAAAGTCCGAGCACGTAATCATCCGGTGCTACCAGCGGGCCGTTGGAATCCCATACCATGTCGATCATCACTGCTGCCGGCTTATACCCGCGTTGCTCGAGCCTGTCGAGTTCCTGGCAGGCCAGTTGCAGATATTTTTTCCCGGCTTGCGGGTCATCGCGATGGTAAGGACCGCGATACAGATTGGGCGGTTCGATCACCGCCAGCCAGTCGGGCCGGTCTTGCGGCGGGTAACTGTCGGTCGAAAGACGGCGCGTCAGTTCGGAAACGCCATGATAAGAAGCCTCGGTTACCACCATGCCCTGGTTACCGGTTACATGGCGTGCGATTTGCGCGGCCAGGTCGTTGGCCTCGCTCCCGGTGCAGGTGAATATGCAGGTGTCGATAGCGCCGGGTAGCCTTTCCACCAGCATCTCGCCCAGCTCGACAATGCCCGCGTGCAGGTAGCGCGTGTGGGTGTTGAGCCTGGCGGCCTGTTTACAAAGCGCTTCGACCACCCGCGGGTGGCAGTGACCGACCGAGACAACGTTGTTATAACAATCGACGTATTGCCTGTCGTTAACATCCCAAAGCGAAGTGCCGGCGCCACGCACCAGGTGCAGGGGTTCATCGTAGAAATTCTGATAGGTAGGACCAAGAGTGACCTTGCGTCTCGCCAGCAGGTTCTGCTCATTCATGTTCGATATCAAAGCTGTCGTGTCAATCGATCTCGATCAGGGTATCACCACCAAGCACCGGCTTGCTTAAATGGATGCGCATGCCTTCCGCGGCACAGATGCTGCGCGCGGGCGCTCGATGAGACTTGAGATACTTCTCGTTTTCTATCTGCACTTCATCGAGCTCGGCATCGCTGCGATCCGGGTCGTGGTGAAACATGACCAGCGTGCCGACCTCGGCGTCGCTGGCGAGTTGGCGCACCTGCGAAATCAGTGAATGGCCCCAGCCGTGCTTGTGCGGCATGTCGTCCTCGGTGTATTGCGCGTCGTGAATCAATACATCGACACCATGCAGGTAATTAACCCATTCATCGTAATTGGTGCTCAGCGCATAGGGTGGATCGAGTTCGTTGTCGGTAACGTAGGCGCAGGTTGCGCCGTTTTCATCGATCTTGTAGGCGACCCCGCCACCGGGATGATTTAGCATCTGCTTTTCTACCTTGATACCCTCGCGTTCGTATAGTTCACTTTCGATGCCCTTGAATTTGGGGATGTGAATGGAAGGCAGGTCCTCAACTTTAACCGGGAAATGGGTGCCGTCCATTTGCTTAAGCAGTGTGCTCAACAACTTGCGCCCGGACTCCACCTGGACATAGACGTTGATGATGCGGTCGGGCTGATAAATCGGTTCGAAAAACGGGTAACCCTGGACGTGATCCCAGTGGCTGTGTGACAAAAGGATGTTCGCGGGGGTTGATTTTTTTGCGAGCTTTTGTCCGAGCAGGCGGATACCGGTCCCTGCATCCAGGATCAGGTCATTGCCGTTTTCGAGTTCGATATGGACGCAGGAGGTGTTGCCGCCATACTTGACTGTTTGTGGTCCGGGAGTCGCGGTAGAGCCGCGCACGCCATAAAAGGTGATGATCACTTTATGCCCCTGCTAAAAGGATTTTTCCACATTTGTGGATCTACCAACATCGGCTAACTCGGCTTCGTCATCAGGATTTACCAGCATCAATCCGAGCAACATAACAATCACCGAAAGCCATACCCAGATGTTGTGCTGCTCGGAAAATATCATGATACCCCAGATTACTCCCGAAATCGTCACTACGTAAGCGCATTGGCTCGCAAATACCGGCCCCGAGATCTTGATCGTGTAAAAGAACATTGCATAGGCAAGTGAGCTGCCTATAGCAATACCAGCTATCGAAAGTCCGGCGTCGCTGGCAAGCCAGGTCCAGGATTCATCGACGCCAAGGTAGATCGCCAGCGGAAACTGAATCAAGGCGGCGACGAGGTTGGAACTGAACAATAATTCACGCACATCGGTGTGCGCGGCGATCCCCTTGCTGATATATACGGTTTCGACCGCGTAGAATATCGCACAGAGTAAAACCAGCAGAATCCAGAAGCTGGCGTCGTTGCTGCTCAGTCCCTGGTCGGGAATCACCAGTAGCAGGATGGCGATCATCCCGAGCACGATGCCGAACAGGCGCCTGGCAACAACAGATTCGAAACGCAGCACCAGCATCATGGCGTAGGTAAACAGGGGCACTGTCGAGACCGTAATCGACAGGATGCCTGCCGAGAGATGAGGCGCGGCATTATAGTAAAGCAGGTTTGGGACCGTGATCCCGATCAGCGCCAGCACCACGTAATGGCGCAGGTTTGCAAAATTGAAAAGCGTAATTCCCGAAACCAGGCAAACAACCCCGAAGAATGCGGCGGTTAACACGACCTGCCAGGCGGAAAGGCCGAGTGGGTGAGCACCCTGCGCGGTCGCAATCAGTGTCAGTGAAAAAACCAGGCCCCAGATCGCGCCGGCTGCAAGGATCAGGAAATAGGGAAAGAGTCGATGTTCGGTCATGTTCCTGATCAGTAATGCTGCGGTCCACGGAAAAGCAGATTATAGGTATCAAAACAGTGAGCCGATATGTTTTTCTTTTATCCTGGAAGACCAGATTACAACTAATTTCGAAAAAAGACCTTGCAGATAATTGCGCTTCACGGCACATTTCGTATTCGGCTGAATTACTGGTTCATCAGGAACGGTTTATGAAGGATCACCTCAAGTTTTATATCGATGGCGCATGGGTTGACCCGATCACTCCGGCAACCATCGACGTCATTAATCCGGCGACCGAAAAGGCCTTCACCCAGATCAGCGCCGGCGGTCCCGACGATGTCGATCGAGCCGTTACCGCCGCGTGCAAGTCTTTTGCCGACTATTCACAATGGAGCGTCCAGCAGCGGCTCGAGCTGTTAGAAAAAATCCGCGTTGTTTATAAAGATTATTTCGACGATATCGCGCAGGCGATTTCTGATGAAATGGGCGCTCCCGTGGACCTGGCCAGGGGGTCGCAGGCCAAGCTCGGGGCGGGGCATATCAAAAGTGCAATCAAGGCGCTGCTGAATTTTACTTTCGAGACTACCGAAGAAGATATGATCCTGCGCTACGAGCCGATCGGTGTCTGCGGCATGATCACGCCGTGGAACTGGCCCATGAACCAGGTCGCAGCCAAGGTGATTCCGGCACTGGCCGCGGGATGCACCATGGTACTTAAACCCAGCGAGGAGTCGCCACTCGATGCGATGATATTTGCCGAGGTATTGCACAAGGCGGGTGTGCCCGCAGGTGTATTTAACCTGGTTAACGGTTATGGCCCGGTGGTAGGAGAAGCGATGTCACAGCACCCGGATATCGATATGATGTCGTTTACCGGTTCAACCCGCGGGGGTATAGCGGTTGCCAGGGGAGCAGCCGATACCGTCAAGCGGGTCAGCCAGGAACTGGGCGGAAAGTCCGCTAACATTATTCTGAAGGATATGGACGTTACCAGCGCGGTGACTGATGGCGTGCATTACATGATGAGTAACAGCGGCCAATCCTGCAATGCACCAACCCGTATGCTGGTGCCCAACGCGGATATGGATATCGCCATCGAGGCGGCGCGCGCGGCTGCGGAGAGCATCGGTGTCGATGATCCGGCACAGCATGGTGACCATATCGGCCCGGTAGTTAATCAAACCCAGTTCGAAAAAATCCAGGGGCTGATTCAGCAGGGTATCGAGGAGGGTGCGACCCTGGTTACGGGTGGCACTGGGCGACCGGAGCATTTACCGACGGGTTACTATGTCAGACCGACTGTATTTGCCAATGTCGATAACGACATGACGATTGCGCGCGAGGAGATTTTTGGTCCGGTACTTGCGATCATCGGTTACGACACCGAGGACGAAGCGGTGGAAATTGCCAACGATACGGATTATGGACTGGCGGCTTATGTTTGCTCAACAGAGCCGGAGCGCGCCAAGATGGTCGCCCGGCGCCTGCGCGCGGGACAGGTTGCAATCAACTATGTCGGTGGCACCAGTGATACGCCTTTTGGCGGTTACAAGCAGTCGGGGAACGGTCGCGAAAAAGGTAAATGGGGCTTGATGGAGTTTCTGGAGTTGAAGGCCATTACCGGCGCCCGGACGGTGCAGCCTTAGGTTTAAATCCTGATGAGCGCAGCCTCCGTCCATTTTGATTTCAGCCAGCAGCGTGTGCTGATTACCGGTGGTACCTCGGGTATTGGCGAGGCCTGCGCAACTGCTTTTGTCGAGGCGGGAGCCAGGGTTGTAATTTCAGGGCGTAATCAAGATCGGGCTGCGGCTATCATGAAGCGTTGCCAGGGCGCTGCTGGCAGCATTGCATTTGTCGCTGGCGACATTTCGAAGCGTAAAGGCTGTAACCTGATCGTGGCCGAGGCGGTCGGCATTCACGGTGGTCTTGATGTCGTCGTCAATAGTGCCGGCGTTATCTATCACGCGACCGCTGAAGAAACCACCGATGAGCAGTGGCAGCAAACCATGAAGGTTAACGTCAACGGCGTGTTTTATGTTTGTCGCGCTGCGCTTCCGCACTTGCGACCCGGCAAGGGCACCATTATCAATATTGCCTCGGATGCGGCACTTTCAGGCAGCCAGCATCTCACGGCCTACTGTGCCAGCAAGGGCGCCGTGCTGCAGATGACCCGTGCGATGGCGCTTGATTACGCGCAGGAGGGTATTCGTATCGTGCCGATTTGTCCGGGTGATGTTGATACGCCGATGCTGCATGGCGAATTTCGCGAGCGCGGCCTGGAGGCCGACATCGGGCTCAGGGAGTCGGCCGAAGCAGTGCCGTTGAACCGGGTTTGCAGTGCACGGGAAGTCGCTGACATGGTGCTGTTCGCCTGCAGTGATTCTGCGCGTTTTATTACCGGGTATCCGCTGGTCCTGGACGGAGGCAATCGCGCCTGAGGCGTCTGACAAATTAACCATAGAAGAGATGAAATCATGAAAATCATTGTAATTGGCGCTGCTGGCGCAGTCGGAAAAGCCGCGGTTGATGCGCTCGCAGCACGGCATGAAATCATCAGCGTCGGTCGCAGCAGTGGTGATATCCAGGTGGACATTGAGGATGTTAATAGCATTCGCGCGATGTACCAGCAGGCAGGCAAGGTCGACGCGGTGGTCAGCGCGGTCGGTCACGGTTATTTCGGTGCCGTTCACGAAATGACCAGCGAGCAGTTCATGCAAGGCATCAACCACAAGGTATTGCCCCAGGTCAACCTGGTGCTTGAGGGATTCGACTACATGAATGACGGTGGTTCCTTCACCCTGACCAGTGGCGTGTTAAATCGGGATCCGATTCCCGGAGGTTCCTGCGCGGCCGCAGCCAACGGTGCGCTGGATGGTTTTGTTCTCGGGGCAGCGGTCGACATGCCTCGTGGTATTCGCATCAACGCGGTAAGCCCGGAAGTACTCGAGGTATCGCGAGAAAAATTCGACGGATTTTTCCCCGGCCATGTGCACGTTTCGAACGAGGCCGTGGGCCTGGCATACAGCAAGGCGGTTGAAGGTTGCCTGAGCGGCCAGGTGTTCATCGTCGACTGATCGGGATCGAAATCGAAGCGTTCTGATTAAATCCATACCGGAGCGGTTCCCCCTGTGGACTAGTCGAGTCCCAGAAAATTAGCCAGTATTGCGTTAAACAAATGCGGCTTCTCCAGATGCACCGCATGCGAACATCCCGGGATCACTGCTAATTGGGCACTTTCAATTCCTCTCCAGAGTTGTTCCGGTTGACTCCACTGGTAGGCCCGGTCGCCATCACCCCAGAGAACCAGTGTCGGTGTTTCGATACCGGATAGCGATGACACTCCGGACCAGGTTTCCATTGCAGCCAGTCCAGCCAGGGCTGCCTGAAGAGATGCCATTACCGCCAGATCTGCACAAACACGATACTGCTCGGCAGCCTCTCCGTGCAGAAACCAGGTAGCCGCAATACGGCGTCCGGTTGCTTCGAGCCCATCTTCTGTCACCCTGCGTCTTGATTCATCGATCGTTTCAAATCGCCCGGGCATCAGACCGACCGGGCCGGTACCGTAAAGCACTAGGTGATCTACCCGCTCGGGCGCCAGGGCTACCATCTCCTGAACCACCATTCCGCCCATGGAGTGCCCCACCAGGTGGAAGTTACTCACCCCTAGCCGGTCGAGTTCATCTAGAACATAAGTCGCGAAACCCCGGATCGTTTGCGGCGGTTCCATTTCATTGTTTAGGCCGAAACCCGGAAGGTCCGGAGTGATTACTTCGAAATGCCGGGAGAACAGTTCCGCCTGATTTGCCCATTGGGGACTGCCGCCGAGGTAACCATGCACAAACACCAGCGCTTTCATGAAGGGCGCCTAACTCGCCCAAAGTTTAGCAGCTAAACGCGTCATACCAATGTGTCTACTTGCGTTCACCCTGGACGATTCGATCGAGAATCATGGCGCAAAACAGAATCGCGAAACCGGCTAAAATGCCCTGGCCGACGTTGGCATACTGTAGTGCTTCCAGTACATCCTCGCCCAGGCCCTTGGCACCAATCAGGGACGCAACGACTACCATGGCGAGGCTCAGCATGATGGTCTGATTGATTCCGGCGCGAATCGATGGGCTGGCGAGCGGTAAATCAACCCGCGTTAACAGGTACCATCTACTGCCACCGAAGGAAATGGCGGCCTCGCGCACATGTTCGGGTACGCCGCGCAGGCCGAGCACGGTCAAACGCACCACCGGTGTTCCACCAAAGATCATCGTGGTGACGACCGCAGCGGGTTTGCCGGTGCCGAAGAAGGCGATGACGGGAATCATGAAGACGAAGGCCGGCATGGTTTGCATGAAGTCCATGATCGGCCGGATGAAGGTGTAGAATCGTTCGCGGCGTGCACAGTACATGCCGAGCGGAATGCCGATGACGATCGATAGACAGGCGGCAGTTCCGAGCAATGCCAGCGTCGTCATGGCCTTTTCCCAGAAACCCAGCAGGCCCATGTACAGTAAAAAGGCGCCCGAAAAAACGGCCGCACGAGGACCCGCCGAGAGCCATGTCAGCAGGATAATAAAGCTTGCAATCACCATCCAGGGCGTTTCCACGAAGATCAGTTCCAGCGCATCCAGCACGCTGCGGATGGCGTAGGTGATGGCATCGAAAAAGGCTTCACCGTTGGTCACACAAAATGTGAAAAAGGTCTCGACCCAGCCGATACTGGTCAGGCGGATTCCATGTTTGGTCGGAAACTCGATCAACCAGGGAAAGAGCCCGGGAAAACTGTAATGGGTTACCGTTGCAACCATGATTACCATCGTGAAGCAGCAGCTCAAGGCGATATGCCGCGTGGTCATGCCGGTCACAATTCCCGGGTCGGAGAGCCAGTCGGAAAAGCGCTTCTCGAGTAAAGTATTGGCAATCACCGCCTGGCCAGCCTTGACTGCCAAAAGCGCAATAATGCCCACCGTTGCGATCATAAGTCCGGTGCCTTCGAGTTGTTCAGCTTCCAGCCGGATTCCGCCGATCGCGTCTTCCAGCGATTCCACCGTGCGCCGGTAGACGTCGATCTTGTCGGTATTGTTCTCGATTGCAGACGCCAGTTGCTGACGCCTGAGTTCGAGCGTGCCTTCGATCTGGGCGATACGCTCCCAGGCTTCTGACGACAGGTCGCCAAACAGGCCACGCACAATTTGTACAACCGCAAGGGTTTCCAGAATCAGAAAGGTCAAGCCCCAGTTCCACATGCCGCGGGCAGAAAACCAGATCGGGCCGAGTACGCCGGCCCAGATATTC
>Ga0265309_10001152_pt1 | contig 11448 bp, 10 predicted proteins | sample Helome_FD_192492 | JGI IMG/M metagenome (GOLD analysis project Ga0265309, IMG submission 192492) | Marine sediment microbial communities from subtidal zone of North Sea - Hel_20160524 (Illumina Assembly) | ecosystem: Environmental > Aquatic > Marine > Subtidal zone > Sediment ...
CTCGGCTATTTACCGTGCCCGCCAGATCCAGAAGGATGCCGCCGCTTTTGGCTTCGACTGGCCGGACATAAGCCCGGTATTCGATAAACTCGAGGAAGAACTGGCGGAGTTAAAGCACGCTTTCAGCACCGGCGACAGCCAGGCCATTAGCGATGAGATCGGAGACCTGATGTTTGTATGCGTTAATCTCGCTCGCCACGCCAGGGTCAACGCCGAAATGTCACTGCGTAACACCAATCAAAAATTCCTGCGCCGCTTTGCTTACGTGCAGCAACAAATGTCGGACGCCGGTATCGAAATGGATCAACAGCAGCTCGAACAGATGGAACACTTCTGGCAGGAATCCAAGAGCACGGTCGGATGAAAGTTAAAACATGACCAGAAGCAGGATACAAACCGAGCAACGAATCCTCAATGCAGTAGGTTCAATTTTACTCGATCAGGGTTACCCCGCGGTTGGCGTTAACGCGATTGCACGCCAGGCAGGTTGCGATAAAGTTTTGATTTACCGGTATTTTGGTGGTTTTGATGAATTACTGCTGGCGTTCGCTGAAACCACCACCCTGTGGTGGGAGGTGGACGAAATTATTACCGAAACAGCCGCCGAGTGTGCTGAAATCGCGCTACCCGATTTCCTGCAGCACTTGCTCAATCGCTATGTCACCGCACTGGAATCACGCCCGCTGGCACTTGAGATCATGGCCTGGGAAATGTCGGAGCAAAACAACCTGACCAATACCCTGGCGCGTATACGCGGCGAACGGGGCATGGAGCTGATGAAACGGATCCGCGCTTTTTATCATCAACCGAACATCGATATCGGTGGCGTGCTCGGCGTATTTGGCGCCTCTATAAACTACCTCGTAATTCGGACGCGCAAACAATCGCAGCAATACAAGGTCGAGGAATGGTGGCGACTGCAACAAACAATAGGCAAGCTGCTGCAGGCATATGCCGACTGACACCCCAGACGTATTGCGCCTTGCAATTATCGACGCTATCGGGCTCGCTCGGCTATTGGCAGAATTCGGATTGATATTAAGCCATTGTCCCGATAACGAACCCATTCCGCACAGCTACTGGGGGGAGCAGGAAGCTGGCCTGAAAGACAATCATCTATACGCCCGTGATGACACCCCGGTACATTCCATCCTGCATGAGGCCTGCCATTTCATTTGCCTTGATCCGGCACGGCGCAGGGAGCTTGATACCAATGCTGGCAGTGACGAAGCTGAAGAAAACGCGGTTTGTTACCTGCAAATACTTCTCGCAGATGAGATCGAAGAATTCGGACGTGAACGCATGCTTACAGACATGGATACCTGGGGATATAGTTTTCGGCTTGGCTCAAGCAGGGCCTGGTTCGAACATGACGCCGACGATGCACTTTTCTGGCTGATAAGCCACAACCTGTTGGATTCTCGACAAGCAGCCCCAATTCAACTCCGACAGGCATAAAACGACCCTCAATACGGTCTCGAAAGGAGTCCAATAACCCCTTAACTATCGCAACTTGCGGCTAAAGATTTAGTGCTGCCGACCGATACCCCTATACGAGCAGAGTTGTAATTCTACTCTAAACTCCAATTTACACGATCACAGGTTAGCAAGCAGGAGCAACTGGGTGGACATCGCATCAATTGTTGGATTTATACTGGCCTATGTCATCATCGCAACGGCTATTAGCCTCGGTGGCCCGTTCGTACTATTTGTCAATGCCCCCTCAATATTGATAGTGGTGGGTGGAACATTCGCCGTTACGCTGATGCGCGTCACTATCGCCAATTTCCTCGGGTCTTTCAAAATTGGCCTGAAAGGCTTCTTTTATAAGCTCGACGCACCACAAAACCTGATCGATGAATCGGTCGAGCTCGCCAATATTGCGCGCAAGGAAGGCATACTGGCACTGGAAGGCCGTGAAATCGGCAATGGTTTCCTGGAACGCGGCATCGGCCTGTGTATCGACGGCCATGCCCCGGAAGTAGTCAAGGGACTGCTGGCCAAAGACATCAACATGTCGATCGAACGCCATACTGTGGGCGCCGATATGTTCAAGGCAATGGCGGTTTATGCGCCGGCGATGGGCATGATCGGAACCCTGATCGGCCTGGTACAAATGCTGGCAAATATGTCGGACCCCGCCGCAATCGGCCCGGCCATGGCGGTTGCACTGTTAACCACGCTTTACGGCGCGATAATCGCCAATGCATTTGCCTCCCCGCTGTCGGAAAAGCTAATTCTGATCAGTGGTTACGAAAAACTCAACAAGGACCTGATCCTCGAGTCGATTAGTGGTATCCAGGAAGGTACCAATCCACGTGTTTTGAAGCAGTTACTGAACGCCTACCTCCCGGAAAGCAAGCGCCAGGAAGACGAGTAGGGGCTTTGCGATGAGCGAGGAATGCAATTGTCCACCTTGTGAGGAAGGCCTACCCCCCTGGCTTGCCACCTTCGCCGACATGATGGCACTTTTGATGTGCTTTTTCGTGTTGCTGTTGTCATTCGCGGAAATGGATGTACTCAAGTACAAGCAGGTGGCCGGTGCAATGAAGCTTGCCTTTGGCGTGCAGCGCATCGTCAAGGCTACCGAAATCCCTAAAGGTACCAGCGTCATTGCCAAGCAATACAGCCCGGGCACACCCACCGAAGTAACGCCGCTCGAAATCATGCGTGAAAAAACCACCGACGATACAAAGACCAATCTCGACTTTAACGATTCCAAATCACGCAACGACGGCTCGATGGATGAAGCCGCAGCCGAGGCGATCGCCCAGCAAAAGGCCCAACGCGAAGCACAGGCAGAAGCCGAGGAGCTGCAGGACGAGTTGGCTGAGGCTATTGGTGACGGCCTGGTCGAAGTTGAAGCCTATAACGACCGGGTATTAATACGAATTCGCGAGCGCGGCTCCTTCGGTTCCGGATTCGCAGAGCTCCAACAGGAATTCCTGCCTATACTGAAGCAGATTGCGAGCGTCCTGAATCAACGTGATGGACACTTTGTTATCGCCGGGCATACCGACGACATCCCCATCGAAACCCGTCGCTTCCGTTCCAACTGGGACCTGTCGGCCTCACGTGCGGCAAGCGTGGTTCATTATTTTATCCAGCAAGGTGATGTGGATCCCGAGCGCATGGAAATCAGGGCCATGGCCGACAATGAGCCCATTGTGCCCAATGACAGTTGGGAGAATCGCGCCAAGAACCGCCGCGTGGAAATCAGCGTCCAGCATGGTAACCGGCTCCCGATTGCGGGACAGTCGCCCTCGGAAAACGTCGATTACGTTGTGCAGCCGGACGGTTAGGCCCACCATGACTGACGAAATAACTGACGAAAGACGGCGCTATTTTCGTATCGAAGACGAGGCCTTGTTGGCGTTAGAGCGAATCGACAAAGCAACGATTGACGATCGTCTCGAAGACTTCTGGACCAACGAGCACGCGTTTTCAATACGCAACAACTATAATTTTCAGATCGAACAACATATTGCTGATCGCCACAAGATCGACAGCAAGATGCCAGAACTGGGACGTTATCTCGGCGTGCTGGAAAAACAGATTGATCGTCTCACGAACAAACTCATTGGCGATGAGAACGACCAGGCAATGACACAAAAATCGGTTAACCTCAGCGCGCAGGGAATTGCTTATTATGACGACCAGGATCCTGTGCAGGACGAATTGGTTGAATTAAGATTAAAATTATTGCCCTCCGGATTCAGGCTTGTCATTATTGCCAGGGTCGTACTGGTAGAAAAGGATCGATGCGAGGATCAGGGTAAACATCGGATTTCACTGGATTTCGAAAACCTGCACGAAGCTGACCGCGAAATCCTGATCAAACATATGCACGGCAAACAAATGGAATCATTGATTAGTGCACAGGAAACTTAAGCAACGATGACCGAACAAGCAGCGCGCTCCTGGCTATCCTCGCATCATGAAATTGTTCCTGCGTTAGAAATCTTTCACCGTCAGGCGCTGAAAACTCTCGAAGACCACACAAAAACCATTCGTGATCTGGCAGATATTATCTCGCTCGATCCCGGCATGAGCGTATCGCTGTATCACGAGGTCGACGCCAGGCTGCGCAATAGCGGCAAGCAGCCGGTCGAATCGGTTCATTCTGCATTGAGCCTGCTCAGCGACAGCGTCATCGCAGACCTGGTGACGCAGCACAAGGTACTTGATCAGACGCATCCGAATGCGCGGCGGCGGCAGAGTTACCATCAGTTGATGAGCCGGACTTTTCACCTGCTGGCACAACTCGAGCGCTTTATTACTCTGCAGGGAATCCACTCGATCTATGAAGTCCGAAGTGCGGCATTACTGCATAACATCGGTGAATTTTGTGCCTGCCTGTTCGATCACGAACATTATCAGCAGTACCAGGCCAAGTTTCGGGAAATGGGGAGTGATGCCAACAGCGCGAAACCTATCTTCGGTTTTGATTTTCACGAACTCGGACGCCAGTATGCAGCAAAGACGTATTTACCGGCACTGGTAACCGAGTCGCTCGACGAGAACATACCATCCGGACGCAAGGCACGCCTGATTCAACTTGCGGCCGACGTTTCCCACCAGGCTGAAGTAGGCTGGCATCACTCTTCGATGAAAGCAACCGAAGAAGTATGCGCAGCTTATCTGAACCAGTCGCTCGGCGGTTTCCACAAACATTTACAGGCAGTGGCTATCGAATCTGCACGCAATAGCCCGTTCGACGACGTGTTGCCAGCTGCAGCGCGCTTGATCATGCTGCCGGACCGAGAAACCCCGACGCAAACGGAACCGGCAGTCGTCGACAATCTTGACGCTGGCGGGCAGGAATTCGAAAACCGTGTTAAGGCCTTGCTGCAAACGGCGCAACCTACCCAATCACAGCTGCTGGATCTGCTGCTTAATCATTTGCATGACGATTTACACCTGACACGGGTGGTATTGATGTTGCTGTCAAAAGATAAATCCAGGCTCGGTACCCGCGCCGGCAGGGGGATAGACCAACATTCTCCCATCAAGACACTGGTCATCGATATCAGCAAGACAGGTGTGCTTAAAACGCTGCTTGGTAAACCCCAGTCTTTATGGATCGAGCCGGAGGAATACCACAAGTACGAGGCCGCGCTGCCGTCCAGGTTCAAGTCCAGCTTCCTGCACGAAAGCTTTTTCCTGATGTCACTGTATATCGGCAACAACCCGGTAGGAATGATATTTTGCGATCGCGCCCATGCGGTCACCCGGCTCGACAAGGTCAGCTATGTAAAATTCAAATCGGCAATCATGCTGATTAGCAAGGCGCTGACTCATCTGGCTAAACGGGAACACCGTCCTGCGGTTCAGTAAACTCCTGACCTACTGCGACCAGCCAGTCGCGCAGCCGTTGCGTGGCTTCGGATAGTGGACGAGTTTCGTCCCAGGTAAGATAAAAAGAACCCGGTGCGGGGATTTCCATCTTGCTGATACGAACCAGTTTACCGCTTTGAATCAGTGCCTCAACCTGCGAATGCCATCCCAGCACAATCCCCTGGTTTTCCTCGGCAGCCTGCAGCGCAACCACATAATTATTGAAGCGACGAAAGTTTGCCTGTGATATATCGCAGTCCCACTCGGCCATCCAGGCATCCCAGCCGGTCCAGGCCGGATCGACGCTATCCAGCTGAAGCAACGGAAGCTGCAGTAACTCCCGGGGCTGCAACCATTCGTGATGTGCAGCAAATCCGGGACCACAAACCGGGTAGATGCGATCATCAAATAATTTCACCGCCTGCTCGCCGCGCCAGCTGCCATCGCCATAGCGAATTCGTATATCGGCACTGACGAAGCCACTGTCACCCGGGTTGTCCGAAATGGCATGGTTCAAATTGATATCACGGTACTGCTGCCAGAAACCACCCAGGCGCGGCATCAACCATAACGATGCAAAAGCGGTAGTCGCCGCAATGGTAACGTCCAGGCTTTGCGACCGGTTTCTGAATTCCTGGCATAGCCTGCCGATTTGTTGAAAGCTCGAACTCAAAACCTGGAACAGGTCGATTCCTTCCGCGGTGAGTTCGACACCGCGGTGCAAGCGCTGGAATAATGTGCAATCGAGTTCGGTTTCCAGTGCCTTTACCTGGCGGCTTACTGCACCCAGCGTAACACCGAGTTCAGCAGCCGCGGCGGTAAAGCTGCCATGCCGAGCACAGGCATCGAAGGTATTTAGTCCTGTGAGACTGGGAAGTTGGTAATAGCGACGCGCCATAGCATTTACCAGAGTTTACTTAAAGTAAAGTCAATAGGAAGTTTTTTAATATTGCCAAATCGGTTAATTCAGCGCAATGTTTACCTTTCCGAACCGCCCAGCCAGTATCGGGCTTGATATTGAGGATAATACCTATGAGCCAGACTTCAGCCCCGAGTATCGCCCTGGACGCAATCCTGCAGCCGATCGAAAATGCGAATGGATTGCCCAACCAGGCGTACACCAGCAACGATTTCCTGGCACAGGAACGTGACCATGTGCTCGGCAAAAGCTGGGCCGGGCTCTGGTTTGCCAGCGACCTGCCCAAGAAGGGTTATGTCAAGCCAGTCGAATTCATGGGCCTGCCACTGGTCATCCTGCGCAACAAGCAGGATGAGATCAAGGTATTCCACAACGTCTGCAGCCACCGCGGCATGATCCTCGTACATGATGAGATGGAAGTTCAGGGCGCGTTGCGCTGCAAATACCACTCCTGGTCATACAATCTCGATGGCGAGCTCAAGGGCACGCCGCATCTCGGCGGGATCGGGCAGCAAAAATTCGATGGCTTCAATCATTGCGATCACGGACTGAAACCTGTTCGCTCGACCGTATGGATGGATGTTGTATTTATCAATCTCTCCGGAGACGCGCCTGACTTCGCCGATTACATCAAACCACTGACCGAGAAATGGAATCCCTTTCTTGGCGATACCGGCCTCGATCGATTGAGAACCGCGGCCAATGGCAAGGGCATGAAGATCGAGGTGAATTCGAACTGGAAGCTTGCGGTAGAAAATTACTGCGAAAGCTATCACCTGCCCTGGATTCACCCCAGCTTAAACACCTATTCTCGACTCGAAGATCATTATCACATCATGTATGGCGACGACTTCGGCGGGCAAGGCAGCAATGCCTACCGCCTATACGACCAGGCTGGCACCGCGTTACCGCGTTTCCCCGAGTGGCCGCAGGATAAGCTTGAACAGGCCGAATACGTCTCGTTTTACCCGAACGTGTTACTTGGAATTCAGGCCGACCACGCTTTCGCGATGATTATCGAACCCAGGGCCTGTGACAGGTCCGTCGAACACCTGCGCCTTTACTACGTTGGCGACGAAGCGCTTTCCGATGAACATGCGGCAAGCCGCAACGCCACCCTCGAATCCTGGCGCGTGGTTTTTAGCGAAGATATCGACGCGATCGAAGGCATGCAGCGCGGACGGCAGTCACCGGGCTATGGTGGCGGGGTATTTTCACCGGTGATGGACAACCCGACCCATCACTTTCACCAATGGGTCGCGCGCAAGTTACAGGCGGCCCAGGGCTAGGGTTTCAGATCGCGGAATAATGCTCCACGCGTGATTGGCCAGATACCCCGACTCAGCGCACGGCCGGCTTCGAACAAGACGAAACTCTGACCACCATAGTGAGGCAGGGGTCGCAGCAGCGATTTCAGGTCGTCTGCATTCGCAGCCGACACCACCAGCACCGCCACTCCGTCAGTGCGGCGCGTGGTCCAAACCTCGGCAGAATAGGCCACCTTCGGCAATCCGAATGGTCGCTCCAGCCCTAACAGCTTCAAATCTTCAGTCAGCCTGGCGTTGGTGGTGATGAGCAACAATGAATTGCCCGGCTGTTGCGCCGCGGCCAGATTCTCAAACCGCGGGGGCGTATCCATTAACCTTGACGCCAGGCTTCGTGCAGCCCCGCTAAAATCAGCATCGTTAGACGCGATCAGCGTGCGGGCCTCCGGATCCAGCGTTACGTCTCGCAGGATCGGCGGCGTCTCGTTTTGATGCAGGCGCCGAAACACATCGCTATCGGGATCGGCCTGGAAATAGAGTGGTTTTGCCGGTGTGACAAACTCGACTCGAGTTAAGGTATCGTCAAGGGTTATTTCATATTGCCGGGTACCGTCGACCGTTGTCAGCGACACGGATAGCTGGAAGCGATAGCCGGTAACTGGCTGTAGAATCTCAACCCGGGTCCGGAAACCCGCCTCATCCTGATTGACGCTATGCGCGCCGAGACTCAGTCGAGGCGCCCCGGATCGCAACAGCCATTGCCCGAAGAACCAGTCGAGATCCTGGCCCGCTGCGCGCTCGAAGGCAGCCTGTAAATCCCGCCAGCTGGCAGTCTCATATTTGTGCTTTTGCCAGAAGCCACGCAAGCCATCATCAAACGCAGCCTGGCCTATTTCCTTTGCCAGCATGTGAAAAATAAAGGCAACCTTGTTATATCCAATCACCTGGGAAGCCTGGTGTTGCTTCGAGGTAAAACCTATTACCGGCTGATCACGCTCCGCAGGAAGGGCCGCATAATCGCGTAACCATTTTATACGCATGGACTGCGCCGCCTCCCTGCCCTGGTCAGCAGCGAGTGCATAATCGGCGAGGTAAGTGGTCAAGCCTTCCGCCCAGTTGCCACTAGCGTAATCAACCGATACCGCGTTCCCCCACCAGTTATGCAACACCTCGTGCGCGAGCGATCGTGTCCGCATGAACGGCAACGGGATTACCTGGCGCCCGACATAAGTAAGATTGGGAAACCCCAGCCCCACCGGTATCGGCGCCGAGATAACATGAAAGTCAGAATATGGATAGGCACCAATACTTTGCTGGTAACGCTGAATATAGCCATCGGCAGCCTCAAGGTAAGTCTCGGCCAGTGGGACGAGATCCTCGTGAAAATAGGTGCGTAAGCGCAGCCCGTTGCTAAGCCGTTCCGTTACCTGGTATGGCCCGACAAACAGTGACGGTGGTTCGGCCGGATTTACCGTTTCAAAAGTCGATATGTAAACGTCTTCAATTACTTGCTCGCTAACCAACTTTCCGCTCGCGACCGCACGCTGCCCGGATGGGACCGTTACCGTCATACGGTAGCTTATGCGACCACTCTCATCCTGTGGAATCCAGGCATCGTATCCGGGCAGGAAAAAACCATCGACACCACCGCTGCTCAGCATACCTGGCCGAGAACCCTGCTGAGAATCCCGTGCCGGCACCGTACCGCGCAGGGTAAATTGAAGCTTGTGAGTATTGCTATCCGGAAGTGCCAACCAGTACTCTGGGCCTTGCACCAGTGGCCTCACTTCCTGTCCGTTTAGCAACAGGCTTTCAATATTGAGCCATGCGGCGAGACGAAACTGGTAGTGTTCACGACCGCTGACCAGTACCTCGTCATTAATCAAGATTTCTGCCGTATCCGTTTTCAGCACGATTTCGCTCGAGTGCTCGACTGCCGGGCTCGCGGCCTGTGCCAACAGTTGAGCGCTGGCAAAACAAATCAATGCCGCGAGAATGCATCGCATATTGTTACTCAAAACTTTGCGGAAACCTGGCCTGCAGCTCGATCGATTTTTCACCACGTAATATTTGCAGCGGCAACCAGGTGCCCGGTGCCTGTCGCTGAATAATCTCGATCAACTCTGAACTTGTCACCGTCTTAAAGCCCGCTGCCGATTGAATGACATCGCCTTCGAGAATTCCACTTGTGGCGGCAACACTATCGGCGACCACCTGCATAACGCGCACCCCTTCATCGCCGCCTTCAATCATGACACCCAGAAGCGGCCGTGGCGGGGCAGCTGACCCGGTTTCCGCGTCCACCACGAACACCGCGGTGGCTAATTCTGCGGGTAGCGGATCACATTGATCGTCCGAGTCAATCGGCAACAGCACGTCGACATCCTCGATACCCATGTCAGCAAGCTGGTGGGGAATGCCATAGCCATACTCGAGATGACCCCGACCCACTATTCCGACCACGATCGCGCTCGGGTCGCGCCGGTGTGCCGCTGCCAGCGCTTCGGCCATGGCCCGATCCCAGGTCAGTTGCGCCTCGACAAAATTCGAAAACGCGTCGCTGCGTAAAACCTCGTCGAGGTCTGGCCCGCTAGCCTTCTCGTCTTCAGCCTCGTCATCCAGGCTTAGCTTGTAGGCATATAGTTGGGCCAGTGAGTTGCGGTAATCATTGCTGGCCGGTGCCGGGTCCGACAGGCCCATACGCTGTTCTTCAGTCAACGCCTGCCAGCCTTTCTCGCCAACCTGCGACACCAGTTCTCGATCGATATTCAGGGCAATCGTCGGCAGGCGATTAAAACGCGCGAAATGCAGCAACGGCAGGTAAAAGCCGGCATCGTAGCCCCACACCTTTTGCCATTCGGACTGCTCCAGAAATTCCTTTTCGGTCAGCTTGCCTGTACTCCAGGCATCAAGCGCCGATTGCTTACGGCGTGGCAGCATTTCAAGCCCGACCACCATGTTGGTATTGCGCGAATGCAATGCCGAAAGCATGTATTGCTGCCAACGATGATGCGCCATGCTTGTGTGAGACTCACCCAGCAATACAATTCGCGAGCGCTCGATCCGCTTGAAAACCTGCTCGACTGTCAGGATTTCGCCGTAGGCGGGATCGAGCCATTGCGCGACGTGACGATCGCAGCTGCCGGCGGTCTCGCCCGCCTGGGCCAGGCTGAAATGGGACAGCAACAGGCAGGCTAAAACAAGGCAAATCCTCGCAATCATAATCATCGAGTTAATACTCCCGGGGTTTCGACCAGATACTGTGTAGTTGATACGGTTAAACATCAAACCGGGATCAGTGGCGCACCCTTCGACAAGCCGGCCAGCCCTAGGGTTCAACCAGGGCAAGGCTGATGCGCTTGTTCTGCCTGCCCTTGTTCTTAAGGCCGGTGACGACGAGCTCGCCGATCTCGGCGGTATTGCGTACGTGGGTGCCACCACAGGGCTGGTAGTCGGTGTTCTCTATCGAAATGGTGCGCACCGTTCCGTGCCCTCGCGGCGGTTGCACCGACATGGTCCGCACCAGCTCGGGCTTTTGATCGAGTTCCGCGTCGGTTATGGCACCAATGGTGACCGGTATTGCCTTGTCGATCAGCGCGTTCAGATCCGCGGTCAGCTGTTCCTTGTCGACGACCTCCCCCTGCAGATCGAAATCGAGCCTGCTCTCGGTTTCACCGACGGCACCACCGGTAGCCTGGGCACTAATCAGTGAGCACACCAGGTGCATGCTGGTATGCATGCGCATCAGCCGATGTCGTCGTTCCCAGTCAATTTCCATATCGACCTTATCATTGACATGGATCGCGCTTAGATCGTCGTCTTCCAGGATATGAATAATATTATGGCGATCATCGGCATACCGGGTATCAACAATCCGATATTCGCGTGCGTTTATCGTCAGGCGGCCGGTATCCCCCGGCTGGCCAC
>Ga0265309_10001157_pt1 | contig 11434 bp, 10 predicted proteins | sample Helome_FD_192492 | JGI IMG/M metagenome (GOLD analysis project Ga0265309, IMG submission 192492) | Marine sediment microbial communities from subtidal zone of North Sea - Hel_20160524 (Illumina Assembly) | ecosystem: Environmental > Aquatic > Marine > Subtidal zone > Sediment ...
TTCGTCGGATCGATTATCAAGTGCCAGGAATTGTCCCAACGCTGCGTAGCGGCCGATGTTCAGCCGGTCCAGCTTCAGCGCGCGCTCATACAGCTCCGCCACGCCGTCCGGTCCTACGTTGTACCAGTGCCAGAAAGCATAGTCGGCAAGTGCGTTCGGCAAGTTTGGGTTCAGCCTTACAGCCCGCTCGAGCTCATCGCCCGTACGTTCATTGGCGGTGGCGAACAGGAACGTCGCGTAGGCGTGGTGTGCTTCGGCCAGTTTGGGGTCCAGATCGAGGGCCCTGCTTGCCGATACGCCCGCCGAATCGATATCGCCGAGGAACATCTGGGCGACGGCCAGCCGGCTGAAGGCGAGGGCCGACTCAGGATCGGCCTCCGTGGCATCACGGTAGAGTTCCACAGCGCGTTGCAGCAACGCCGGGTCGACATCCTCCCGCTCCTGGACCTGCTGCATGTAGTGGCGCGCCAGGATCATCAGTTCGTTGGCCGTCGCGTCCTGTGTTGCGGCCTCTACAACAACCTGGTCGGAATCCGGCAAGACTTCGCGGACTACCGCCTCGGCGATCTCCTGCTGCACATTCAGCAGCTCTCTCGGCCCGCGTTTAAAAGTGTCGTTCCAGATCGCCAACCCGCTTGCGCCGTCGATGAGCGCCACAGACACGGTCAGGACATCGCCTCGTCGCCGCATGCTGCCCTCGAGAACGGTCGCGACGCCGAGCAGTTGCGCCATGGATTTCGCGCCGACGCCTTTTTGCGATGCGGCGATTGACGATGATCGGGCAGCGATACCAAGGCCTGCGACGCGGCCGAGTTGATCGCGCAATTCATCACTGAGTCCGGAACCAAGGTAACTGTCATTGGGATTCGGGCCCGAGTAGTCGAACGGGAGGACGGCCACACTTTGCGGTGCAATGTCGATGCCGGCCATGGTTCTTTCTTGAGTTTCGATTGCAGGCTTGATGAGAAGGAACAGCCCGGCAGTACCCGCGACGAGAAGCACCATCGAGACAACAATGCTCGCCTTGCCCCGCCGGCTCGAGACCTCGGTCCTGTGGATGCCGTCCGCGGTAATGTCGAAGGTCCACGACAGGAACATCGCGACCGGGAAGCCAACGACGAAGAAGATGACAGCAAGGGTGGCGACCCATTGCGGCAGGAACAGTTGCTCGACGATCGTGACGACTACTTCGGTCACGCCCCAGGCCACGGCGCCGTAGATCGCCGCCGCCTGTATGACCTTTCGCCTGCGGAGTTCGGCGAAGAACGATCTTTCGGACATCACTTAGGTTCCTGCGCAATGACGTGTTATCGATCTTATAGTAACTGGCGAATCGACGAAGGCTATTTGGCAAGAACCAAGAAATATCACTTCGCGAACGACCCCAGAATCGCTTAGAACCGGATCAATTTAGCGTCTGTGCTTACCGCGAGCTGGATGAGAGCTAACTCTCTGACATTCGGGTGTAGTTCAATAGAAAAAGACCGGCCTCCCAAGCTGACTACGTACCTCAACTCCTTCCGAAAGCAGACCGTCGAAACTCTCAGCCGAGCGGCCGCTTCTGGCCGTTACCAGCCGCCCAGGTGTTCTGAGGTAGAATGACGGCTACTGACCCAAAGCGGACGGTCGCGATTTGCGCGATATAGGTACGTTATCTTGCAGTTACCCGGCTGAGAGCACGTGAATTAGTCAACTAATATCGGAGCAACTATGGCTCACTACATTGACGGGTTCGTTTTACCCATTTCGCGCGATCACCTGGACGAATACAAGCGTCTTGTTGAAGCGGCAGCAGAAATCTGGAGGGAACATGGTGCGCTCGATTACAGGGAATATGTCAGCGACGACATGGTACTGGAGGGGACGCGCTCATTCACTGATCTCGTAGCCGCAACCGGGGGTGAAGCCGTTGTGTTTGGCTGGGTAGAATTTGATTCTCGTGAGGCGCGTGATTTGGCAAACGAAAAGGTCGCGGCTGATCCAAGAATGGTGGACTTAGTCAATTCTTCGAATTCCGGATTTGATGCTGAACGAATGGCATACGGTGGTTTCCAGTCGTTCGTTCGATCGACTAACGCCAACGCCGGATAACATCTCGTTGCATTGGCCGCTCTCAGCGTCCGCTTCTGGCCGGAACCAGCCGCCCAGGCTTTCTGCGGTAGAATGACGGCTACTGACCCAAAGCGGACACTGACCAAACAGCACTTTGCACGATCCGCACCACGGCAGCGTTCAATGAAACGATGATGTCAAATCGAAAGAAGAGTACATCATGAGAGATGTTCTCGGAATAATAGCCGCGGGCGTCGTCGCTTGCCTGACATTCTTGATCAATATGATCTTTCTCTTGAATGTTCTTGAGCCAATGGGTTTCCTGGAGCGCGCCAGTAACATCGCTTTGGTGATATTCATTCTTTGGTCGTTCACCACTCCAATCGTGGCGGCAGTGTTTACTATTCGACTCGTCGGACTGAAAGAGCGTGTGTGCGATGTCTGCGGAAAGCCCATCCCGAATAATGCCATCGATTGGATGCATCGTATCGGGAAGCATGGCGAAGCGTCACTGTGGGTACCAACGCACGCCGATTGCAGCACAAAAAACCATCGTGAACCGTGAGACGCCTTGCCAGAACTAGCGCCGTGCAGTGTTCTCGGCAAGACGTCCGCTTCTGGCCGAGAGCAGTCGCCCAAGTGTATTGAGTTAGAGTGGCGGCTACTTACCCAGAGCAGACACCAGTGATTTGGATCTCGGAATATGAATTCAGAAAAGCTTAGAGCCTACGTCGAGTTAGTCGGTATCTTCGGTATTATTGTTTCGCTGATTTTCGTGGGAATCGAACTTCGAAACTCAAACGTTCAGGCCAGAGCGGCTGCGTTTCAGGCGATCGGCATAGCAACCTCCGAGTTTCACCAGACGATGGACGATCGACTGAACCTGCTGTATGAGCAGGCATTTGACGAGAAGGCTCTCAAGACTTGGAGTTACTCGGACTGGTTAGCTGTCGACCGTCGGTTAAGAGCGGATCTCCGGCTGTTCGAAACCGCATTGCTTCAGGTCGAACAGGGGCTGTTGGGCGAGGAGACCATAGTGAACCTCGGATTTGCAGCCTTTGGTGAAAATTTTCTCAGCATTCCGGCCGTTGCGTGTCTATGGCCGCGCCTTAGCGCGGGGCCTGGGAGGGTCGGGCCGCAAGTTCGCGCATGGATCGAGAACGGCTCGCCGCCTGGCGGACGGGCTAACTGTCCCGTCGAACTCTCAGAGAAACGACAATCGTATGGGAGCGAAGCCAAAAGTAACTAGCTTTCGCTTCCACTGCAGCGTTTTGCTGAATGTGTTGCGTCGACCAATTGATATCGCAGCCGATACCAGCCAGTCGAGTGCTAAAATGACGAACGACTGTTGGTGACTCAAAGCAGACCTTCGCTCGATTGCGCAGCTGTTTGGGGTTTTATTCTTAAACTATGCGCAAAAACTACGGCTACGTGCGATGTCCCGATTCTTAGCGACCCTTTTCTGCTTTTTCTCATGTTGTGCCTGCGTGCCAATCCAACAGACTTACTACCTTCCGACGATTGTGGAGCAGCAATGGGAAGCCAGTCAGTGCGGTTATCGACAGGGAGGCTTTTCTGCCGATCTTGACGAGTCCGTTGGCGTCTTCGTGGAGGTGAATCTGATCGATTCAGGATTAAGGGTCAGCCTGAATTTTTCGCTGTCGCCATTTGGCTCCGTCAGGTTCTTGAGCGACTTGGTAGTTGTCTCTTACAGTGGTGGCAGTCAGTTTGAGGGCGCACTCGTTGCCGCGGCCCCGAAAAGCCTGTCAGGACGACCAATAATGGAAACCCTTATTGCGGATGAACCGCCCAGTCGCGCCGAGGGTCCCGATGGAATCGTATCCTTCCACGAGTATTTGTATACAGCCACAATCGAGGGAAAATTTCCTGACGATATCGTGCTCATGCTCCCTTCTTTTTTCGTAAACGGTACAGAATATAAGCTTGGTCCAATTGATATGCTGCGCGTAGAGAAACTTAGCCTTCTCACCTGCTGATTTCAGGAACGGCAGTTAACAATGGGCTCTACTTTCCGCCTGATCGGTCCTTGTTGGAACGTCTGCTTGTGGTCGTAAGGCGACGTTCGCCTGGATTGAGATAGAATGACGACTTGTGACCCAAAGCGGTCATTTGCGGCTTGCTAAATGTTGGCCAGTTCTGTTGCGAATGTCCGGGATGATAGATTCTTGAGCGGTGTGAGAGGTTTCCGGTGAAAACTAGATTCGAGGATGATCTCGGAGTATTGATCGCGCGCGATACGACACTTGTGTGCCCCGAATTAATTGAAGTTTGGGGACAAGAAAGTCGAGCTCAACTAAAGGAAATCGCCAAGGGCGGCGATCTGTTCTTCGTCGATCGTGAAGACCCGTTCAAGATGTTGGTTCAAGTTGTAGTTGGCGAAAAGCCTCCTGATGAAGTTCCGACAGAGTTGTTTCGGACAGTTGCTGGAAACTACCTGCTCAACCTCCCGAGTGGGGTGTTGGAGGTCCAGGGTCTGGCCTCCTGGATTGCCAGCAACTCGGTGTCCACTAAGCCGATTCAGCTTGAACCGGGAGCATACTCGGTCGAGGTCCTTGAACTGGAAAGCCACGACCTTACCGAATATGAAGGATACATGTCGAAATCTGTTGGATCGGAAAACTGGGTATTCAGGAATCGAGTCGACCGACTCTATTTCTTGGGCTGCCTACCCACGGTAATAGCTGTTGGAATAGCAATATTTTTTACCTGGAGGCTTGGAGTATATGCGGGACTGGTCGCTGCAGCTTTATGGCTGCCATACGTCATTCTGACTCGCACGAATCGATATAGAGCCATCGAGGACAAAGTGAGCTCGACGGAAAGCGGCTTGCCACTGTTCGTTCTTCGCCTTCGCAAGTTGAAAGACTCGGAAGGGTTTATTGGTGGCTACATTTAGGCCAGCAAGTCGTTGCCGAACAACGCGCTGTACTGACCGCTTATGGTCGTTAGCCGCCAGCTGCCTGGTCTGAGGTAGAATGACGGCTACTGACCCAAAGCGGACCCCTTAGCCAACATCAGTGACCTATCATGCCCTACGCTTTCAATTACAACAGTACGTCGCGGATCATCGAGCTTGTGCACTCAGGAAACCTGTCAGGAGAGGATCTTCGAAAATCCACTGACGAGGGCATCCTTCTTCAAAAGGAGCATGGCGCATATGCCGTCCTCATTGATGCAACCGACTTGGAATCGGTCGCAACTGTCACCGGAGTTTATGACCTGCCGCAGCAATACGATGAAGGCGGGTTTAAGATAGAGACCCGTATCGCGTTGGTGTGGCCAAGGCTTCCAGCAGCGAAAGAGGCAGCGCAGTTTTACGACAACGTCTGCAGTAACCGTGGTTGGACAGTTCAGCCCTTCGATACGCGTGATGAAGCCGTCGCGTGGTTGATGTCTAACGAGTCCTCTTAGGTCCAGACCTCAGCGCCAAATACAGGGATGAGTGAACGACCGCTAGTGGCCGTAAGCCGACGCTCGCCTGGTTTGCGCTAGAATGACGGCTACTGACCCTAAGTGGACGTTCAAACCTTGTGCTGAGCGACACAATAATAGCTATCTAGGTAGCAAGCATGCTTGTCCGAACAATTCTCTTTGTATGCGGCTTTGCTACGGCAATAACTTATTTTTCGCTTTTCCATAAAACAATCAAAACCGCAGGCGACGAAGCAGACCGCTATGTCGACGAGTTTCTCGGCCGACGCAAGACCGATTGGATTGTTCCCGTCCTCGTCGTTGCAGCACTCATTGTCAAGAACGCTAGTCTTGCGATAGCTCTTCTTACTGTCGCGCTGATTTGGGGCGCATATGCAGCTTTTGAGCAGAACAAACAGATGAAGAAACTGCGCTTCTCCGATGGGTTTCGTCACCGACTACTCAGGATTAGTGGATTGGTTCCAGTTGCAATAGTCTTTTTCTTAGCTGGTCAAATATGGGCTGAAGCCCTAAAAGGATAAGTAGCCAAAACGTCCGCTTGTGGCCGGAACCAGCCGCCCAGGTGAATTGATATAGAATGACGGCTACTTACCCATAGCGGCCCTTCAGTGATCTGTCCATATTCTATGAGAGCTCTTAATGAAGAAGATTGAACCCAGCCAAGTAGCGACTCTAATCGCCAATCTTGGCGTGATACTCGGAATCTTCTTCTTGGCTTATGAGCTCAGTCAGAACAACGAGTTGATGGAGGCAGAGGCCCGACTTAATCGAACCATTTTGGCGATCGATGCGTGGCGCTCCACGGCCGAAAACCCCGAACTTACCGAGCTGAGAGAAAAGGAAAAACAAGGCGAGCCTCTAAGCAGTGCCGAGACCAGGCAGATTGATGCCGCTGTTATGGCGATATTCGTCACAATCGAATGGGCATTTGGTGAGCTTCCAAGAGACTCGTCCGAAGTTATTCAGATCCGCGAAGTGCAGCGACACAATTTCGCCAATTCTCCGGAATATGGTCGAGTATGGCAGTCGAGAAAGCACTCATTCGATCCTGAGTTCGTCCAATGGATGGATGACAACGTCATCAATCAGTAACGACTGTCCGCTCTTGGCCGTTAGCCGCCAGTCGCCTGATTTGGGCTAGAATGATGGCTACTGACCCATTGCAGCCGCACAAATGCAATAATCGAGTAGTGATCTTTCGCTACGTTCGCGTTGAGGGTTGAGGGTTGAGGGTTGAGCATGTGGTCTCTAGGCACAAGTGCCGCAATCTTTCTTTTCATCGGGCTCATTATCGGTATCGCGATAGTCGTTGGGACGTTGCTTGCCCGCTGGCGGAATCGGAACGACGACAGATTTCTATGACGGCCGCTATTGGCCGGAACCAGCCGCCCAGGTGATTTGAGATAGAATAACGGCTACTGACCCAAAGCAGACTGTCAGTCTCTAACACTATGTGTCTAAGGAAACGACTATGAGAGTTTATGTAGCTGTATTCATGGCAGCTACGATTTCCCTAAGTGCTTACGCGACAGAGCCGCTTCATACTTACCGCGCTTCGAGCGTCGAATTCTACGCGACGGACCATGTGGAGAATGTTGACGTTGAGGGAGAATTCGTCGAGTTTCACCTTGTAGATTCAGGTGTTTTCGCTACCGCTCTTATCTTTAAAGACACGCGCAACCAATACCCTCAACTGGAGGTGTTCTCCAAACAGTTTCTCAATACAGCATACGCCAGCAGCGACAACCGGGTATTCGGGCAAATCGAAGTTCAAAGCGAATTTGCCAACACCGCTGTGAATGGCCGTGAGTTTTTGATTGACGCGGAAAGTGGTACCTGCGAATTGATATTGGCCACCTCAGTTGGCGATCGCACGTATATCTTCTTCTATATTTCTGATCCGCATGTTACCGCCAAGTGTGAAGATTCAGGTCGAGAACTTCGAACTATCGCAAATAATATTACCGCGAGTATCGCCGTAAGCGGAAACTAGGGGGCCCTCATCACAGCCTAGAACGGCCGCTTCTTGCCGAGTCCAGCCGTCCACCAGGAAGATGAACGAACGGCCGGTTTACTTCGCATACCAGCCGCTCGAGAAACCTGAGTTATGATGGCTGGTGTTGACCCAAAGCAGCCGGTCGCGATAAGACCAGCATTTAAAGGTCAAGCGCTACCCGTGGTTTAGCTTTTCTATTTCGGGCGTCTCCAGCTGCCTGGCAGGAAGTTCAGAGTTGTGTTTGCCCCGAGGGCATTTGGTCCGCTGCCATTTTTTCGATGTTTTCGCGTTGAACACTAATTCGCCGTTCATATTCCGCCCATGCCGCCTGGTATCTGGGCTCGTGGCGGATCAGGTCGTACATCGGCAGTCGGTGAACAGCGATCCAGGCATACAAATGGTTATGAGACAGCTCGGTTTCGATGCTGAGCAAGGCTTTCTCTGTGTCGCCGGCAGTCAGGTAGCATACTTCCGGATGGTCCCAGTCAAAGTGTTCGGTCACCAAAGGCAGAGAGTCTTCGATGTAGGCTGTAGCTTGCTGTAACAATGCGGTACCAAGCTCCTGATCCCCAGTGTTCATCAACACCCAGGCAATCATACAAGCACCTCTTCTGAAGCGTTCAACCAGTTCCGGCCATTGACCGGGTTCGAGCCAGCCTGGATCGCTCGTCAGGAATATTTCCCGTGAAAGTTGAATGTCACCCTGGACAAGCGCAAAAAAACCAACAAGCCCGTACTCGAATTGGGAATGTCTAAGTTTGGGCAACAGCCTGTTGATGGATTCCAGGGTGTCGGCCGAGTCGGCCGGTTTTTGTGTGGTTACGCTTTTAGCAAAATTTATTAGTACATCGGTAAAACCCAACCGCGACTCCGATGCTCCAAGGCTGGCCATTCTTTCACGGACTATTCGAGCAGCTTCCAGATCGCCTAAACTGGTATACAGGTAGACCAGGGCCATATTATATCCATGGTTTACCGGATCGAGTTCAACTGCTTTGTTGAACAAGGGTAGTGCCTTGTCAAATTGACCCATATGAAACATGTATAACCATGCCAAACTTGAATATCCTGGCGCGAAATCGGGGTTAAGTTCAATAACTTTCTGATATTGGCCTTCTGCCAATGTGTAAAGCCCCTGCAGGAGGTACTTTGAACCCAGATTCTGACTCAGTGACGATGATCTTGGATCCAGTTCGGCAGCCTTCCGGGCCAGCTCAACCTGTTCCTTTATCCGCAGTGGATATTTGCCGAGAAAGCCTGAGTACCATTGATATGCGCTGGCATAGTTGGGACTCAACTCGATGGCCTTTTGATAGGCTGTTTCTGCTTCGCCTTTCCGATTGTAATAAGCGTGTATGTTGGCCAGTGAGGCATAGGCTTCGCCCAGGTCATTATCGATAGCCAACGCATTTTTCACAGCCTCTTCCCTAATGGGTAGTAGATCTTCACTACGATAAGCGCTATGGCGGGACAACAACATGTTGCTATCGGCCACTCCCACCCACGCCAAGGCAAACAAAGGATCGAAACTAGTGGCTTTGCTAAACTCCTCAGTGGCCAGTTTCAGTCTGGCACTGTCTCGGGTAGCCATCAATTGCCGACCGCGCATATAGGCGTCGTAGGCCTGCAGATTGTCGGTTGGTCTTGCGTTAACGCGCCGTTGCTCATCGGTGGAAAGCTCGGCCTGCAAGGCATCGGCAATTATTCTTGTAATTTCACTTTGTACGGCGAACAGGTTTTCCGCCGTCAACTCACGATCATAGATTTCTGCCCAAAGGTGTTCATCGTTTACAGCATCAATCAACTGCACATTGATCCGAACGTGGTTTCCGGAGCGCTGGATGCCCCCTTCAAGAATGTTAGCGACTCCCAGCTCTTGTGCGATCTGTGGAATCTTTTTTATGGTGTCCCTGTATTCCATGACCGAGGTGCGTGAGATCACCTTCATCGAGCCAATCTTGGCGATGGTGGTCAGGAGATCGTCATGGATGCCATCGGTGAAGAACTGGTCTTCCTCGCGGTTGCTGCGGTTTTCAAAGGGCAGTACAGCAATGGATTGGTCACCGTCTGATTCAGTTAGAGCGGCAGTAAGGCCCTCCAGACGCGCCGATTGGGCAATTTGCTCATCTTCGACAGGGTCGAGCACAAACTTGTCGAAAGCGAAGTACCCCAGAGCCAACGCCAACACAACCAGGATGATGCGATCCAGTTTCCTGCCGGTGGTTTGGGTTATCGACTTTTCGGAGTCAACATCCGCATCCTTCTTCAATCCTTCCGGGGTAACCTCAAATACCCAGGAAAGAATCAGGCTCGGTATGAAACCGATGGCTAGCACGATGACGACCAGCCGGGCGGGCGTGTCACCGAAGCCGAACAATGGAAAAATGGTCTCGGTGACCTGAATCAGCAGCCACGCACCCACCACATAGGCCGCACCTATGCGAAAAACATTCCGACGCTTCAGTTCGTTGAATAAGGACATGGATTCTGTTGCGCCCCTGCTTTGGCTCGACCGATGATGGTGCATGTAAGGAATTTTGTCGAGTACGCACAGGTTCGCGACCGTCCGCTCATGGCCGTAAGCGGCCTGTCAGAATTTCCAAGAATTCGTGTTTGAACGACTGGTTTCGGAAAAAGCGGTCGTTCTACCTGGGTGGCGAGCAAGGGTCAGATCTTGCCGCTCATGGGATCAGAAATGGGCACCGCTCGTGAACCATCTAACTTGTTAAGAATGTTTGCGGTGTTACTCAGAGTGTATCGGAGATTGTGGGGGCAAAGTTGAGGCACCCAACCGAAGAACGGTTGCGCATTACCCTCGCTGGCCTAGCGTTTCTTAACGCTATAGACGATATCGAAGTTGCTGACCGTCCCCGTCCGCGACTCGAGGACAAAACGATCCGTCAACTGATACCGGAGAAGCAAAGTCCCCAGCTTGTCGACCAGGCCATAACCGTATTCGACCAACAGACGCGATCCGATCCGTTTTCCGGCGATAATTCGTCCGCTGTCAGCCCCGCCCTCAACGGTCAGCGTCTCCAGTCCAAGTTGGCCTCGAATCTGTGATACCACCGATCCCGCTTGCGACAGACCGAGCGCGAATGCGGCGTTATTTAGTGCAGCACCTTCCTCGCTCGTGCTTACGCTTGCCAACGGCCGACCCGTCAACAGGTACGACAGCGCCTCAGCGTCACCAAGATGCGGTTCGCTGAACACCTCGGACTGCAGCTCGCTTGCTGTGCCCGTCAGCTGAATGCCTGCGGTTACATCTTGAATTTTTCGCACTGCACGAATATTCAATGCGGGATTATCGAGTGGGCCGTTGAAAATCAGCTCGCCACGGTCGATCTCCAAGTCCTGCCCATAGGCCTTGTACCGCCCTTCGCGCAGACTCAGTCGCCCAAACCCCGTAAACGGCGCGTTGGTACCGCCTTTCAGGTTCACAGCACCATCGATGCCGGTCGTCAATCCAAACCCGGTCAATTTCACGTTATCGCCAAGAACCGTTTCGACGTCGATATCGATTCGGCGGCCTGAACGAGGATCTGCTCCCTCAGCGCGGTGCACGGTAGTATCCGGCGATGAAGACTCTGCCGACTCCGGGACGGACTTGACGTTGATTATCGCGGTCGGGATCCCGAGCTCACCTGAAACACGCGCGCTCCTTTCATCGAATACCACCGATATCTCGGGCGATGCGGCGACCTGCCAATCGGGCAATCGCAACAATTCGAAGTTGTTGCCCGACAGCGAGACTTCCGAGCGAATACCGGTCTCCGCGCTTACCTGGGTACTGCCCTCGAAAGTGACCTGACCCTCGCCGGATCGGGCGCTGCCTACTAACTGCAGTCGCCCGGCATCGAGCTGCCGCAGCCGTACCTCGATATCAGAAATTTCAACACCGGCGCGACGTACGCCGAACTTGCCCTCACGGAC
>Ga0265309_10001158_pt1 | contig 11428 bp, 12 predicted proteins | sample Helome_FD_192492 | JGI IMG/M metagenome (GOLD analysis project Ga0265309, IMG submission 192492) | Marine sediment microbial communities from subtidal zone of North Sea - Hel_20160524 (Illumina Assembly) | ecosystem: Environmental > Aquatic > Marine > Subtidal zone > Sediment ...
CCCGCATTCGCGAACGACTTCGGGAGCTCCGAGCACCGGCTACGGTGAAGGGGGACGGGTCGGGCGGGCCCCGGGGAGAAAAACCCTGAAAACCGCTGCGCCCTTTTCCCCGTCTGCCTCGATCGTGCCACCCACACCGTCCAGCACCACCGCTGCTGCGAAGAGCCCGACGAACCGACTATAGCGGCCGTCGAGCCGGCCCTTGAGCGCTTGCTGACCCTCGAGCGTGAACGCGGCTTTGCGAAGCTCGGGCGCGATGGCTTCGCCGGCGTCCTGAACTTCGATGACCACGCGGTTGGTTCGCTGATAGACGCGAACGGTTGCGTGGCCATCGGGAACGTTGGCGCGCGTGTTGTGAAGGAGAAGGTCCACGACCTCCACGGCAACCTGTGCACCGTGCGCGTAGAGCTGATCGTCCCTGGCGATTTCGACCGTCACCGGAACCGGTGTGTCTGCCCGCTCGAGGCGCTCCAAGAACACGCCCAGATCTCCGCTGGCGGCCTCGAGGGGCACATGACCGGTGAGCCAGCGGCTGATCCATGCCAGCATGTCGAGGCCACGCCGCAGCTCTCCGACGCCGAGCCTGACGTCTTGCAAGGCGTCGTCCGAATCGTCGTCGGCAAGACCAACCTCTTGGAGAAAATCCACGTTGGCACTGATCGTGGCCGCGGGGTTGCGGAGGTCGTGAACGAGGAGCCCCAACAATTGGCCCATCTGGTCCGCATCGATCTCACTGGGCTTCGCCACCCGGTGCCCTTACCACGGGGTATAACTCAAGGGAAGAAGAGCACCTGGGCCTCGCCGTGCTCTTCGATGAGCGCGGAGATGTACGACAGAATTGCGCTGCGGCGGTTCATAACGTCGGAGATCTGGGCATCACTCAACAGAGGGATCGACCGCTGGCTTGGGTCTCGGGCGAGCTCGCTGCGAATCGATGCTTCATCGAGGGCTGCCAGGTGAAGCACCAGATCTTTGGAGAATCGCTTCGTACCCGTGAGGCCTGCGAGCAGCTTCTCATAGCGTCCTTGCAGAAGCGGCGATGAAAACGCGCGATCGTTGTCTCGCAAGAAGGCTCGCTGCCGCTCTCGATCGGTCGGAAGGTTTCCGCCGCTGAACCGATCCCAGTTCCCGATGAGAAGGTCGAATACCGTCATCGTCGATAGGTCCCTGGCGAGCGCGGCTCTGCCCCGGGGGATGTCTCCGTCTTGAAGCCAGCTTTGCCAGCTTGCTTGGTTTTCGAGTCCGACCGATCGGAGGCCTTTGATCCAGTACACAGCAGCGCCGGGCGCCGAGCCATCTTCGTCCCACGAGACCGCCCGTCGAATCGCCCCTCGACGATCAAGCATGTCTTCATGGAACCGTTGATTGATTTCCTTCCAGGTCACGCGCCGGTAAACGGCAGGCGGGACATTGTCGAGGCCAAGCAGCCGGCCGATGCGGTACGCGGCGATCTCGTACCGATAGCCGTCTGGGATCTGCTGGGTCCTGACCCTCAGCGCGGCCGTCACTCGCGCTACCGTCCTCATCCGCAAGACGACCGAGCTGTGGCCGACGGGCTTGAAGCTTCGGGAATTGGCCGATGAAATGATCTCGAGGATTTCGTCTTGCTCGACGTCGGTTCCAACGAACCTGGGCAGCGGCGAAGGCTCAGCTCTCACCGACGAGCTCAGCCAAAGGCCCGCGGCAAACGTGAGCGCTAGGCTAGCGAACGCCCGCGAAAAGATTCTTCGCAATGACCATCCGTTGGATCTGAGAAGTGCCTTCGTAAATCTGGAGGATCTTCGCATCGCGCATCAGCTTCTCGACCGGGTATTCGGTGATATAGCCGTTGCCGCCGAAGACCTGTACCGCATCGGTGGCGACTTGCATTGCGCTGTCTGCGCCGAAAGCCTTGCTGTAGGATGCCACGAGCGAGTTTCGGCCGCCCTGGTCGATCTGCCAGGCCGCCTTCCAGACGAGGAGTCGGGTAGCCTCGTACTTGATGCCCATCTCCGCGATCATGGCCTGAACCATCTGATGCTCGGCGATTGGGACCCCAAAGGTTTTTCGCTCGAGCGCGTAGGCGACCGATTCTTCGAGTGCCCGCCGCATGAGACCACAGGCGCCGGCGCCAATGTCGGGCCGTGTGCGGTCGAAGGTTTGCATCGCCAGCTTGAAGCCGTGCCCTTCTTCAGCGAGCACGTTATCGGACGACACGCGAACGTCTTCGAAGTTGACGACGGCGGTGTTGCTAGCGCGTTGTCCGAGTTTGTCTTCGGTCTTTCCGATGGTGACGCCCTTGGCGTCGCGGTCGACGACGAACCCCATGATTCCGCTATGGCGAAGCGACGGATCGACGGTCGCGAACACGATGTACCAGCTGGCCCAGGCGGCGTTGGTGATGTAGACCTTCTCTCCGTTGATGATCCAGTCGTTGCCGTCTTTGCGGCAGCGCGTCTGGATCCCCGCGGAATCGCTTCCAGCCACGGATTCGGTGATCGCATAAGAGGCGAAGATTGGCTCCGAGGTCAGCATCCCGAGGTACTTCTTCTTTTGCGCTTCGTTGCCGGCGATGAGGAGCGGGGTGGCCGCCAGCACGTTGGCGGTCATGCTCGTCTGAATGCCGGTACAGCCGAACGCGAGCTCTTCGGTGAGCAGCACGTGATCGACTTCGCCCATGCCAGCGCCGCCATAGGCTTCTGGAATGTTTGGCCCGACGAAGCCGAGTTCCCACGCCTCTTTGAAGACATCCATCGGGAACTCGTGGGTCTTGTCCGCCTCGCCGGCGACGGGGATGATCTTCTCGCGGGTGAAGCGGCGGCTCGCCTCCACGAGGGCCTTTTGTTCGGCGGTCAACTCGAAACTCAACATCTTGTTACCTCTCGATCAACGACGCCGCTCTTCCTCGCGACGCTCCAGCTCGGCCCTCACGGCCTTAGCTCCCATTCGAAACCCGAGCGCAAAGCCGATGAGCAGTATGCCCGGTATGTAAATGATGTGGGCGACGGATGGCATCAGCTGCCACCGCTGGCTCGAATCTCGGCACTGAGCCGCTCGAGCTCCTCCGCTGTATTGCGCTGCAGGCCGCGCATTCGCATCAGATAAAGAAAGAGCAGCGCCCAAACGATCGCATAGGCCCCGAGCATGAGCGCACCGCCGGGAACGCTCTCGGCTTCGGGCCCGCGGACGCCGACGAATTGTGCGGCCCTCTCTTCGGCCGCGTCTTCCGTGGTTCCAGCGGCCGAACCCCCATCTGGCTCGGCAGGCTGCCCTTCTGCGTAAGCGAGCGGAGTGATGAGCATCGTGCATGCCAGCACGAGCGCCGCGATTAGAGCGCGCATTGCGTTTCCTTCATCTGTGCATCAACTCGAATCGTAGTTTCGTGGTTTGTTCTCGTTGTCGTTCTGCGGACGCGCGTGCCCAAATCAAGAGCACGGCCAGACCGGTGAACGCGATGAAGCTGAGGCCGAGCGCCCAGTACATCTCGGACTCGAGGCCACCCCCCTTGCCCGTGATGACGGTCGGGTGGACGCCCCGCCAACGCTGTACGCTGTAGTGGATCAGCGGCAGGTCCACGACCCCGAACAACGCGAGGCCGGCTGCGAATCGCTTCTCGACTTCACCGGCGTTGCCCATGGATCGAAGTGAGAGGTACGCGGCGAAGATCATTCCAGCCAACAGCGTCGTCGTGAGTCGGGGGTCCCAGGTCCACCAAACGCCCCAGGCCTTGCGCGCCCAGAGGGGACCGGTGAGCAAAACGATGAGACAGAACAGCGAGCCGACCTCCGCCCCTGCGACTCCCAAGGCGTCCCACTTGGGGTCGCGCTTGAGGAGATAGACCGCGCTGCCGACGGCCGATACGCCGAAGCCGATGTACATCGCGTAGGCGCTCGGAACATGGAAATAGAAGATCTTCTGCACGATCCCCATTTGTTGTTCGACGGGGGCAACGACGAATATCGCGTACAGGGTAGCGGCGAAGAGTGCCAGGGTCGCGAACGAGATCAGCGACCAGGCGGTCGAGCTACCAGATTGATGTGGGCGGGTCATAATTGGGCTCGGTCGGACGCTAGCATGGGGCCGCTGGGGCGTCAGCCTCTCTAGGCGCTGATTTCCTCGAATAGATTGGGTCGGGCTTGCTGCTTTCGTAGTGCGCCGCTAAAGCATGCGCTGATGGATTTGCTCGACCGGCGGTTCCTTTTCGTTGTGGGCAAGGGCGGCGTCGGAAAGACGACCGTGGCGACCGGGCTCGCGCTTGCGGCAAGTCGCCGCGGCAAGAAGGTCCTCCTGGCGCTCGTCAACTGCCAAGAGCGCGTCAGCGTGCTTCTGGATACCGATCCGATCGGCTCGGAAATCGTCACGATTCGCGAGAACCTCGACGTGGTCAACATGACCCCGGACGCGGCCCTCGAAGAGTACGGGCTGATGATCTTGAAGGTGAAGGCCGTGTTCAACGCGGTCTTCAGAAACCGAGTCGTGCGGGCCTTCCTGAAGGGCACGCCTGGCCTCGAAGCATGGTCGATGCTCGGAAAGGCTTTCTATCATGCCTGCCCGCCGCGCGGAGAGCCGGACTACGACCTGGTGATCGTCGACGCACCCGCGACCGGACATGCCCTCGACATGCTTCGGGTTCCGTTCGTCATCGAGAGCATCGCACCCCCAGGGTTACTGCGACGGGATGCAGCGCGCGCCGTTGATATGTTTCGAGACCCCGAACGATCTGGCGCTGTCCTGGTCACGCTCCCCGAATACATGCCCGCAAGTGAAACCGTCGAGCTTGCGGACGCCTTGTCGAACGAGCTGGGGATCCCGGTTCTGCGACTCGTGATCAACCGTGTGCTCAGCGTGCTGTTCGCCGAAAAGGAACGACCCGTTCTCGAAAGCCTCCCGTCGGAGCTCGCAGCCGATAGCGAGATCCTAGGGCTGGCCATCGCCGGAAAGCGACGCGCGCTTCGCGAAACGATTCAGGCTCGGGCGGTTCGGCAGGTATGCACCCACATCGACGCCCCTTGCAGCGAGCTGCCCTACTACAACGGTCTAGAAAAGGACCAGGCGAGCATCGAGGCGCTGAGCGAAGCCCTGCTGCAGACAGTGTGATCGCTTGCGGGCAGTCGACTATGCACTAGCTTCGGACCCGAGGTAACCATGCCAGGCTCGGCCAGATCAGGTCTTTCGTTTCAGACACCGCTCATCTTCGAGCAAGGCGCTCCCGGTCGCCACGGATCGTCACTCAGCGCGGACGACCTCCCGGACGTTGATCCGGAACGCGCGTTCGGCGACATGGCTCGGCAGAGCCCGCCCCTGCTTCCCGAGGTGTCGGAGCCTGAGGCCGTCCGGCACTACGTGCGCTTGAGCCAGCAGAACTTCGCGATCGACATCGGGATGTACCCGCTCGGCAGTTGCACGATGAAGTACAACCCCAAGGTCAACGAGTGGGCGGCGCGCTTGGCTGGTTTCGCCAACCTTCACCCCTACATGCCCGACGAGCTCGTCCAAGGCGCGCTCGAGCTGATGTGGCGCCTCGAGCAGGGCTTGTCCGAGATTTGCGGGATGGATCGAGTGTCGCTGCATCCAGCCGCTGGCGCGCAAGGCGAGCTGACAGGCCTGATGATGATCCGGGCCTATCACCGCTCCCAAGGGCGCGACCCCAAGAAGGTGCTGATCCCCGACACCGCGCATGGAACCAATCCGGCCTCCTGCGCGCTCAATGGCTTGCAGGCCGTGCCCTTTCCTGTCGGCGAGGAAGGGATCGTCACGACCGAAGCCCTGGCGCCGTTCGTGGACGACGACGTCGCGGCCGTCATGGCGACCAACCCGAACACCGTGGGCCTCTTCGAATCGCAGATGGCGGCGATCTCCGACCTCGTTCACAGCAAGGGCGGCCTCGTCTACGGCGATGGCGCGAACCTCAATGCCTTGATGGGCAGAGCGCGGCCAGGCGACCTCGGGATCGACGTCATGCAGTTCAATCTGCACAAGACCTTCACGACCCCGCATGGCGGCGGCGGCCCAGGCTGCGGGCCGGTAGGGTACAAGGCGCTCCTCGATCCCTTCGCACCCGTCCCGGTCGTGGAACAGCGAGACGGGCGTTTCGTGCTCGACTACGACAGCCGAACGGCTTCCGTCGGCCGGCTGCGCTCTTTTCAAGGCAACTTCGGCATGATGGTGCGGGCCTATGCCTACCTTCGGGAGATGGGCGCCGAGGGCCTGAAACAGGCCACCGATCTGGCCGTACTCAATGCGAACTACCTGCGCGTCCGTCTGGGCGAAGTTTGGCATGTTCCTTACGAGCGAATCTGCATGCACGAAGTGGTGATCAGCGATCGCCATCTCAAAGATTCGCACGTCACCACAATGGACGTTGCAAAACGACTCATGGATTACGGCTTCCATCCCCCGACGGTGTACTTCCCCTTGGTGGTCAAGGGCGCCATGCTCATCGAGCCGACCGAAACCGAGAGCCTTCAAACGCTCGACGAGTTCGTAGACGTCATGAAGACGATCAGTGACGAGGCGACCGCTGATCCGGACCGCGCGAAGGCAGCCCCAGAGCTCACGCGTTTGCGTCGGCTGGATGAGACCCAGGCTGCTCGGAAGCCTGTGCTGCGCTGGACAGCTCCCGGAACACAGCCCGAACCATAGTCTGCTTTTGGTGAAACGGCAGGAACGCGGCCTTGAAGCCGTTGATGACCATCCTGTGGATGTCGTCACGATCCATGCCCATCCGACTGTGGCAAAGCCAGAGCTCGCGCGACACGGTCGTGTCAGCGATTAGACGGTTGTCCGTGTTGATCGTCACTCGTAAACCGAGGTCGTGATAGAGCTTGAGTGGGTGCGTTCGAAGGTCTTTGACGGCGCCCGTCTGGACGTTCGAGGACGGACAGCACTCGAGCGCGATGCGGTGGTCGTTGACGTAGTGAAGCAGATCGCCGTCCTCGCGAAGCCGGCAACCGTGGCCGATGCGGTGCGCACCACAGACATGGATCGCCTGGTGAATAGACGCGGGGCCGTAAGCCTCCCCGGCGTGGATCGTCACCGCGATGTTGTTGTCGCGCACGAGCTTGAACGCTCGAAGATGATGCTTGGCGGGGTGATCGTTCTCCGCTCCCGCGAGGTCGAACGCGACGACCCCGCGGTTCTTGTAGGCGACGGCCAGCTGGGCCATTTCAAAGGAAGACTCCGGCGAGATGTTGCGTATGCCGCAAAGAATGACGTTCGCGATGATGCCATGGTCTTTTTGCGCGTCCCAGAGCCCCGCTAGCACGGCTTCGACCACCGTCGTGAGCCGGAGCCCGCCGCGCGTATGGAGGATGGGCGAGTAACGCACCTCCATGTAGCGAACGTTTTCGGCGGCGGCGTCCTCGCTCAGCTCGTAGGCAACCCGGTAGAGCGCTTCGGCGCTTTGCAGGACCTTGAGCGTCGTGTCGAACGCCTTCAGGTACTCGACCAAGGAACCCGCGTGCTCCCCGCAGTGGAGGGCTTTCTTGAGAGCCGCCGGATTGTCCGCGGGCAATTGGACTTCCTGCGCCTCCGCGAGCTCGAGCATCGTGGACAGGCGCAGCGAGCCGTCGAGATGAACGTGCAGGTCGGTCTTCGGAAGCGCTTGAATCTGGGAGAGCGTCAGCTCCATCCCTTTGATTATACCGCGTTTGAAGGCGCTTAACCCGCGGGCTCGAAACCGCCCAAAACCTCAATGACTTCGGCGAGTCGCTTCGCCGCGACACTAACCCGTGTGGGCATCCCCCCGTTGAGGCCGAGGGCGCGCACCAGGTCGATTCCACTGTCGAAGCGTGCCGCGACGGTGACCGTGGTCTCGTCGTGCACCAGGGAAATCGGAGCAAGCCGCTGGCCGATCAGGAGCAGCTCGGTCTTGTCGTACGGGCCGTCGCGCCGCGTTGCATCGCAGATCGCGAGCCGTCCGCGAACTTCGTAGCGGCCCGAAAGCCGTCTGGCCTCCCGCTCCCTCTCCTCGAGGGCTTCGGCCACGACTTGAAACTCGCGGTACATCGCGGCGTCGTCTGCGCCGTCGGCTAAGTAGCGCACCATCAAGCCACGAAGCGCTTCGTCGCGCGGCCTTGCGCGCAGCGCGCGGTCGAGCACACGGGCGCGCTCACTCGGCTCGCCGAGGCGCGTGTCGATCGCGCGCGCGTCGTCATCCGCGCCTTCGTAGGGCTCCACCCCGCCGCGAATCCACTTGGCCGCCGAGCAAAGGCCGTCGAAGTCGACGTGGCAGCAGATCGTGTCGACGTCACCGGCTGCCGCCACGCGCTCCGGCGTGACCAATTCGGGGCAGGCCCCGTGCTCTGCTTTGGTCGTTAGAATGAAACGCGGGTCGCCCGCATAGTCCGCGTGCCGATCGTGGTCATGGTGATCGATCCACATCGCCAGCCGAGCGCCGAGGCCCGAGATGAACGGCAGCGTCGTCTTCTCGTAGCTTGCGCCTCCTGCATTCGCCGCGAACGCCACATCCAGCACCACCACGCGCCCCGGTAGACTGCCGGCCTTGGGCAACTTGCGGGGCGTTCCGTACGCCAAATGTGGGAAACCATTCATGATCCGAGCATGTGGCCGCGCCCATCAGCGCGCAACTCGCGGATAGTCGGATCGGTTTTTCCCAAACCGATGCCTTGGGGAAACACAGCGGAAATGTGGCGAAGCCATAGATCCCCTCGTGCCGCTGCCGAGGGTGCGCCGCGGCCATGACTAAGAGGTGCAAAGATCATGGAAGAACAACTTTCGGAACTGACAACGTATGCAAACGCATTGTGGGTTCTCGTTAGCGCCGCACTCGTATTCTTCATGCACGCGGGCTTCGCTCTCGTGGAGAGCGGGTTCTGCCGCAAGAAAAATGCGGTGATGGTGTTAATGAAGAACTTCGGTGTAGTCGCGATTTCGTCGATCATCTTTTATTTGGTCGGCTACGGCGTGATGTTCGGCGAAGGCAACGCCTTCATGGGGCTCGCGAGCTTCTTCCCCAATAATGGGGGAGCGGACGCAGACCTGCCTCCTTACGTTTTTCTCTTTTTCCAGCTCGTCTTCGCGGCGACCGCCTGCACGATCGTGTCGGGCGCAGTGGCCGAGCGTGCTCGGTTGCTGACCTTCTTCTTCTTCACCGCGATCGCGACCATCATCATCTATCCGGTGGTCGGTCACTGGGTCTGGGGCGGTGGCTGGCTCTCTGAGATGGGCTTCATCGACTTCGCGGGGAGCACGGTCGTCCATGGTGTCGGCGGAGGCATGGCCTTGGCAGGCGCCCTCGTGGTCGGACCGCGAATCGGCAAGTACAAGGCGGATGGCTCGGTCAATCCGATGCCCGCACACAACTTCCCCCTTGCCGCGCTCGGTGTGCTGATTCTCTGGCTCGGATGGTTCGGCTTCAACGGCGGCTCCGAGCTCGCGATCGACGCTGAGGTCGGCCGAATCGTCCTCGTGACCAACCTCGCGGCGGCCGCCGGCTTCTGCGGCGCCCTAACCTGGATTCGGATCCGCAGCGGCCTGCTGGACCTTTCGATGGCCCTGAACGGCGCGCTCGCGGGCCTCGTGGGCATCACTGCGGGTTGCTACAACATCACCGGTGGTTGGTCGATCGTGGTCGGCATCGTTGCCGGCATGCTCTGCGTCGAAGGCGTCCTGCTGATCGACAAGATGAAAGTCGACGACCCGGTCGGCGCGATCACCGTTCACGGCGTCTGCGGCATCTTCGGCACGCTCGCCGTCGGCCTCGTCGGCTACGGCAATGCAGGAGCGGGCGAAGAGCCGATCGGTTTGCTCGTCGGTGGCGGCGCTTCTCAGCTTGTGAATCAGGCCATCGGAGCCGGAGCGGGCGTGGCGTTCGCCTTCGCCGTGGGGTCCGTGGTTTGGCTTGCGCTGAAGTTCCTCGTGCCTGGCGGCGTCCGCGTCTCCGAAGCGCACGAGCTCGAGGGCCTCGACATCGCCGAGTGCGGGGTTGAAGCGTACAACGAGGAGCTCAAGGGCTATCACACCGGCGGCGGGACGGGCATGTCAGCAGCGCCCGCGGAGTAGTGAGCTTCGAGAGGAGGGGTGGAGCGGCTCCCCGGTCTGCTTTGCCCCTCTTCTCGACCCTTTTTTCAATGTTGATTTTTTGGATACGGATTTTGAGCGTGGAGACACGCTGGGAGTGGAGGTAGTGATGAGTAAGTTTCTTTCCCTGGCGGTGATGTGCAGTTTGGCATTCCCCGCAATGGCCCTTGCGCAGCCGGAGGCGCCGAAGGAGGCGGCCGACGACATGGAGGCGGGTATGGAAGCGGCACCCGCAGCGGAACCTGGGACCGAGGAAGCCATCATGGCGATGCCGGAGCCGCCAAAGGTAGCCATGGATGACATGGCCGAGGAGGAGCCCGGCGAGGGCGCGTCCTGGAAGGACGGCCTGTCCTGGATGGTGATGGCGAGCGCGTTCTACCGCGTGGGCGGCTACACGAGCGACGGCGTCGTCGCCGGGCCCTACAACGACATCGGATACCCGTACACGAACTACAACGGCTTCGGCCTCAACTTCGCCGGCGGTGACCTCATGTACACCGGCGAGAAGTTCGCGGTGCGTTTGGACCTCCGATTTGGCGAAGGTTCCTTCCTCTTAAGCCCGATTGCCCCGATCAAGCAGGGCTACGTTTCCTGGATGCCGAGCGACAAGGTGAGCTTCGACTTCGGGTTCTTCGACACGGTCTTCGGCGGCGAGGTCGTCGATGAGTGGAACAACGCCAACTATACGCGCGGCGCGCTCTATTTCCTGCGTCAGCCGTTCAACCACATGGGCATTCGCTCGGCGTTCGCCCTCTCCGACAAGGTCGGCATGACGCTCATGGTGACCAACGGCGGCGTGCTCGGTGGGACACCGGTCGACAACAACGAGACACCCACCCTCGGCTGGCAGTTTTCCTTCGCCGACGAGAAGGAGAACTTTGGGTTCTTCTTCGGCGGTCAGCACGGTGCGGGCGGCGACAACGACAACAAGAACTGGGAGAACTTCTTCGACTGGGTGCTGACCGCGAACGCAGGCGTCTTCTCCTTGATCGCCAACGGCGACTATCAGCTCATCCCAACCGGGCCTCTGAACGACCCGACCACCGTGCCGCCGACCGTCGTATCGGGCAAGGCATTCGCCTACGGGCACAGCCTTCAACTGATCTTCGACGCGAGCGATCAGTGGTCGATTGGCCTTCGCGGCGAGCACTTGAGCGGAAACACACAGTACCGCGACTTCGCAGCCGGCGGAGACACGGGGCTCGCTACCGGCACCCTCACCCTCCGCTACAAGCCCGTCCAATACCTCGTGATCAGCCTCGAGGGTCGCGGCGAGTGGAACACGCGTGAGATCTACTTCGCTAGGTCTTCGGTCTTGGAGGACGGCCCTCTCAAGAAGCAGAACTACAGCGCCATCCTGGGCTTCACCGCCTACATTTCAAACTAGGTTCACGTAGGGTTCACAGAC
>Ga0265309_10001160_pt1 | contig 11427 bp, 7 predicted proteins | sample Helome_FD_192492 | JGI IMG/M metagenome (GOLD analysis project Ga0265309, IMG submission 192492) | Marine sediment microbial communities from subtidal zone of North Sea - Hel_20160524 (Illumina Assembly) | ecosystem: Environmental > Aquatic > Marine > Subtidal zone > Sediment ...
CCCGTCAGGCCCCGTGTCGGAAATGCTAAAAAAGGATGTCGCGTCCGCTTCGCTCGGACCAACTCCAGCGAAATCAAGCTTCCAATTTCCTTCCAGCGGACCCAGGTCGCCCTTCGGACAGTCCTCGGCACAATACTCCGCAGTACTGCCGTTAGTAGTGGCATTCACAGCCACGCCCACTTCACCACTGATGTCCTCGTATGTAATTGTGAAGTAGACCTCACCCACCGTGTCGGTTTCGGTCATTTCACGCCTGGCTTGCCAGTTGTTAACGCTGCCCGTCACCTCGGCCCTAACGCTGTTAATGGTGACGACGGGAGTCATGAGCGCTTCACTGGCGACAATGTCGATCCTGACGGACTGACCCTGCTCAACAAAACCTTCAGGAATCAGGGTGACACTGGTCAGCACAGGTGGTACGCCGTCGCTGCCGAAGATTCAACCAGGTTATTTTCCGTGACAGCGCCGCCACCGTCACAGGCAGACAGCAGAAGCAGGCCTGCCGTGGCCAGTAATGCACCAAAGCGAGTGGCGAGGTTGCCATGTCGCCCGTGGTTTGAGTTAAAGATTTGCCGTTGCATTACGCCCCCTAAAGTGGTCAGCGGTTTCTGTTGTCTGTACGACCGCTTGCCGTCCGTCATAAGTCGAAATCATAGCGGAGCCCCAAGTCGAATCGAGGACCGCCCTGAACAGCCTGCAGCGTCTGTTGTTTCGTCAGGCTGTAGACGTGTCGTGTTTCTTCAGTGAGATTCAACCCGGAGAAATAAATCGTGAGATTATCGTTGTAGTAATAAGTCACTCCGAGGTCCCACTGCCCGTAAGCTTCTACATTGGTGGGATTAGTACGTGTGCCCTCGGCCTGGCCAACGCCCGCGAGAAAGTCGTCGCGCCAGTTGTAGGCAAGACGAATCTGCAGGTCTTCTGAGTCGTAGAAACCGATCAGGTTAGCCGAATCACTCAATCCATTCAGGACAAACTGGCCTTCCAGGGAGTTAAAGGGGTCATAAGCGACGTCAGCGTCAACCACTGTAGCGTTGACAATAAATCCATATGGGGAGTCACCAAACGTGTGCTGAAGGTTCACTTCAATACCGTCCACCTTGGCCGTTCTCTGGTTTACCGGTCGCGTCAAATCAAAGACGATGGATGGATCACCGGCTACGCTAACAATAGTCTCACCATCTACCGCCGGATCACTCTGGTAATTATCCAGAATGTACCGGCCTACCGCGGTGTAGTTGGCAGGATCCAGGCCACTGTCTGCAAGGGCGCGATTCCAGAGGGCGCCACCGACGATGTTAGGAATTTCAAACGTGGTACCTGACTCTCGACCGGAGCCGATAAAGTTCTCAACATCCTTTTCAAAATAACCCACGGACACATAGCTGGCGTCTGAGTAGTACCACTCAAACGAAAAGTCCATGTTAAACGATTGAATAGGAACAAGACCCGGGTTACCCGTAGATGCCGACGGCCTGGTATTGGGGAAGAACTGGGTACCGTCAGGGGATAAGCCACCCTTGATGTCTTGATAACTTGGACGAGTGATGGTTTCGCTGAATGACGCTCGCAGAATCACCTCTTCCCAGGGCTCAATGTCAAAATCGAAGTTGGGCAGCGTGACATCATAGTTACCCGTAACATCAGTGAAGCTCTGAATGTCTTTACCGTCGGCATCCGTTGCTGCCGTAATATCTAGCTCGTTGCCCGCGCCTACCCATGAAGACCCGTCATATACCGTATCCAATGCAGCAGATCGTACATCCGTCTCTTCGTAGCGAACTCCGACATGCAGATTTGCAGGCATGGCACCGATGTCCCCAGTCCAGCCGTATTGGAGATAAACGGCTGAGGTTTCCTCCGTGGTCCGAAGATCAGTGCTCCAGTCAGTAGTGGCACAATAGCCGGTTCCACAGTCGCCGACCTCAGCGTATTCAGTACCGCTGGCGGCGTAATAGGCCTCAGCCGCGGTCTGAAGATCAGCGAGATGGGCTGTGAAATACTCAGTCTGCAAATCTGGATGATCATGACCGGACAGCTCGTCGAACTGCCCCTCAGTGCTCGAACGAACAACGATATCGGATATAAATCCGGGCTCCGTAATACCACCCCAGTTATTCAGCTGCACGTTACCGGACACCGAACGATTACTGACCTCAGTCGTCTGCACGCCAAAATCAATACTGGACCCTTCAAAGAAGTCGAAGCTCCCGCTGATCTTCGCCTGCTCCAGATCCATCTGGGAAGCACTATTGCCGAACACACTACCCGTGATGATCATATCGTTCTTATACAGAGGACGATTCGCTTCTCCTCCGGAGTTAAGGTTGTTTGTAAAGATTGGCAGTTCATAACCCGTGATAAAACTTTGCCCAACTTTGTTAAAGCTGGCCATGCTGATAAGCGAGCTTGTGCCATTGGGACTGTTTGCCCCTGTTTTAGCGGAGGAGTCATGGTAGTCAAATTCAAGTGAGAGGTTGTCGTTAATCCACCACTCAAGATTAAAGCCAATTGACTCATTCAGGTTTTCCGAGCCGTCCTCACCGGTACCCATGGCAAAGTCATTATTGTCATTCGTCTCTGTGTAGTAGATCGGGCTGGCAATAGGACCCTCTGTCCATTCACTGGCTTGAGAAAGAGCCGCCGTGTTGGAGAACCAGGCAGAAAGATTACTGTAGGAGCGTTCCAAATCAAATTCAGACCGGATGTAATCCACCTTGGCAGTAATGCTGTCGGTCGGCGCCCACTGCAACACAAGTTGACCATTGGTCCTTTCACTTTCAAATTCGGCAATTTCGTACCCCACCGCCTGCGGGATCGAATAGTTTTCACTGGCTGACGTTGGCCGGTTTATCTGGTTGGCGTCGTTTACGACTCTGACATCTGTGGTGCCATCCGGTAGCACATCATCACCCGGCCTGGTGAACCAACCATTAATGCTTGCCGTGTTTACACCGTTATTTCTGATTTGATGGCTTGCTACGATGGCGATACCTACCGTGTCGTTCATGAAACGATCGAGGTAAATGCCAGAGAATTCCGGTGTAATTCTAGAGCCGGTGCGACTCGATGTATCATTTACGGTCTTTGCGGCGAGACTTAAGGTCGGTTCACCCTTAAGCGGCTCTGGCGTAGCAATATTGATTGTGGAACCGATGCCGCCGGAGGGCACATCGGCTCGGCCCGTCTTGTAAACCTGGACACCCGCTACTCCTTCTGAAGCCAGATCAGCGAAGTCAAAAGAGCGGTTAACACCATTGTGAGTCGGCATCTGACGGCCGTTGACGGTCACCAAGTTGTATTCCGGACCAAATCCACGCACGGTCACCTGACTGCCCTCGCCGCGCTGCCGGTCGATGGACACACCCGTTATCCTTTGCAGGGACTCGGCCAGGTTTTGATCGGGAAACTTGCCAATATCTTCCGCAGAAATCGCATCGACAACACCTTTGGCAGCACGTTTGACGTCCATGGAACGCTTCAAGCTGCCGCGGATGCCCGTAGTGACGATTTCTTCTATGACTTCGGTTTCTTGCGCGACAGACACCGCAGGCGTCGCGAGACCGGCACCCAGCGCAATAGCGACGCCCGTGGCTAAAGGTGTCTTACGGAATGTAGGTTTTTGCATGCTCAAGCCCCCTGAAGCTTGCTTTTCGACTTATCGCTGGTGACCAGCGTTTTATTTGATTTTGGTGCAACGCCTAATCGTTTCACGCGAAACTGACAGCGTTGTCATTCCCCATTCTTACGTTATACTGACAGCGCTGTCAACTTTTCTGAGAAGGCCCCAGAAGTCTGCCAAGGGGTTTGATACATTGTTGCTGACAGCGCTGTCATTTCGGCTTACAATGTGCGTCTATAACAGGCTGTTTCGTTGCTTAGGGGCGATCCTTAAGGCAATGGCGGTCAAAAAAAACGGGTGCACGCCCTACCCTAATAACTAGCGGAGAGGCTCATTTTGTTCACTAGTCCACGTTGGCTGTTCATACCGACCGCGGTGCTAACGCTCGTCACGTCGCCGGCGTGCGCCGCCACGGCGCACTACCCCGACCGTACGGAATACCGGGCGCCAAAAGCCAATCAAGCGTTGAGCATAGATGGTGTCGCCGACGAAGCAATTTGGCGGCAAGCAAGATGGCAGGAGCTTGGCGAGCGCTGGCTGGGGCCCGAGTACACGGCAGAGGATTTTCAGGGACGCTACAAGGTAGTCTGGACCGAAAACAAGCTCTACATTCTCGGCGAATTTACCGACGACATTCTGATCGACACCCATCGCGACCCCCTGGTGCAGTACTGGGATGATGATTGCTGGGAGATTTTTCTCGACGAAGACTTTTCCGGGGGCGATCATCAGTTCAATCACAACGCGTTTGCCTATCACATGTCGCTGGACAACCAGGCGATCGATATTGGAACAGACAAACAGGCGCGCAACTATTCCCATCATGTTGAGAGCCGCTGGAAACAGCATGGCGACAAGATCGTCTGGGAGCTCGCCATCGACATTTACACGGATGCTTATAAAGATGGCACTGACGACAACGAACCGGTAAAACTGTCTGCCGGCAAGCTGATGGGCCTCATGGTCGCTTACTGCGACAATGATGGCAGCGAATTGCGTGAAAATTTCATTGGTGCCGAGACTGTCCCGAGTGGACCCAAAGATCGTGGTTGGATCGACGCCGGATTGTTCGGTGCATTGGTACTTGTAGACGAATAAATAAAAAAAAGAAAAAGCGAATGAAGCAACTCTTAAGAAGCGCAGAAAAACAAGATGACGTGGTGTCCGGCGAATTTATCGATTTCGCCGGTGAACGCTACTATGCGTTGCGTAATGTCAACAAGATGGAACCCTTTTTCATCAGTGTCATTTCGAATACTGATCACTGGATGTTCATCTCGTCGGCTGGCGGACTGACAGCCGGACGCATATCCCCCGAAACGGCGTTATTTCCTTACGTTACGGTCGACAAAATTCACGAAAGCACGTCGCATACCGGCAGCAGGACCATGCTGCGAATTCGTATGAACGGCAAGCAATATGGCTGGGAACCGTTCAACCGGGAACACGATGGCGATTACGACATCACTCGTAACCTCTACAAGAATCGCCTCGGCAACAAGCTGTGCTTCGAAGAGGTCAACCATGACCTGCAGATGGCGTTTCGCTACACCTGGGTCACGAGTGACAGCCACGGTTTTGCGCGCCAGTGTGAACTTGAAAACCTCGGCGCCAAAACTGCCGACGTTGATCTTATCGACGGCCTGCAGAACATACTGCCTGCCGGCACACCGCGATTCGCGCAGACGAACACCAGCAATCTGGTAGACGCATACAAATGGAGCGAGCTCGATGTAACGACGGGGCTTGCGCTTTTTACACTGTACTCCGGGATTACCGATCGCGCCGAACCCTGCGAATCATTGCGGGCGACAATAGCCTATTGCCTTGGCCTCGAGGGTCACTCCGTGTTGATCTCCTCCGATCAGCTGGGCGGTTTTCGCGTCGGCAAGATGCCGGAGCAGGAGGTGCGAAAACGCGGCGTGCGCGGTGCCTATCTCGTCAACGTCACGCTGAAGCTCGCACCAAGGGCGTCGCAACAATGGCAAATAGTCGCCGACCTGGAGAAGAGCCAGGGCGAGGTTGTCGAGTTACAACGAAAACTCGCCAAACCGGATGACATCGCCACGGCGATCGCCGCATCCGTAGATCAGGGTTCTGACGAGCTGGCGCGCATCATGGCCAGTGCTGACGGCTACCAGGCGGCCGCCGAGGTCAATGTTGCCGTGCACCACTACGCTAATGTTCTGTTCAACGTTCTGCGCGGTGGCATTTTCAATGATCAGTACAACATCTCTAAGTGGGACTTTGTCGGCACAATCAAGAGCTTCAATCGCGACGTGTATCAGCGCAATCAGGATTTGCTGGACGGTTTTCCCGACACACTGAAACTCGCCGAACTGTTGTCGCGGATTGAAGATAAGGGTGATCGCCAACTGCAGCGCCTTAGCTTTGAATACCTGCCGATCACGTTCGGCCGTCGTCATGGCGATCCGAGTCGACCGTGGAACCAGTTCGCGATCAGGCTAAAAGATGAGCATGGCGATCGACTGTTGTCCTATGAGGGCAACTGGCGGGACATATTTCAGAACTGGGAGGCACTGGCATTCAGCTATCCCGACTTCGTCGAGAGCATCATCGCGAAATTCGTCAACGCATCCACCGTCGATGGCTATAACCCGTATCGAATCACCAAAGAAGGTATCGACTGGGAAGTCGAGGAGCCGGACGACCCGTGGAGTTATATCGGTTACTGGGGCGACCACCAGATAATATACCTACAAAAACTACTCGAGCTGTCGCAGGCGTTTCATCCATCCCGCCTGCACGACTTGTTGCATCGACCGGTCTTTTGTTATGCGAATGTGCCGTACCGGATCAAGCCGTTTAGCGCATTGCTCAAAGACCCCAAGAGCACTGTGGACTACGACGAGCCGCTGGCCGAACGCATCGAACGCCGCGTCGAAGAGATGGGCGCCGATGGCAAGCTCATTCTCGACAGCGCTGGCGAGGTCTACCAGGTCAACCTGCTGGAGAAGCTGTTGGTCCCGCTGCTGGCCAAGCTCAGCAACCTGGTGCTCGATGGCGGCATCTGGATGAATACCCAGCGACCGGAATGGAACGACGCCAACAACGCGCTCGTCGGTCAGGGCCTGTCCATGGTGACAATGTATTACTTGCGCCGCTATATCCGGTTCTTGCAACAACTGCTGGCAGTCGATGCCAGTCACGTCGAGCTGTCGAGCGAAATAAGCCAGTGGTTAACAGAGACGGCGACCGCCCTGTCGAACGCTCGATCGCTGCTCGACGCCAGTACGATTGATGATACCGATCGCTATCGTTTACTGGAGGCACTTGGGGATCCGGCAAGCCGTTATCGGGAACGGATCTATGCGGCCAATTCGTTCTCCGGCAAGGTCACGCAGGACCTCGAACCGATTATGAGTATGTTGGACAACGCTTTGGTAGCGATCGATCACAGCATCAAACGCAACAAGCGTGCCGACGGGCTTTATCATGCTTACAACCTGCTCGACGTGCGCGATGACGCTCTCGCAATCGACACGCTTTATGAAATGCTTGAAGGCCAGGTCGCAGTGCTCAGCGCGGGGGCAATCGGGCCCGAAGAAGCCGTAGCGATTTTGGACGCCCTCTTCGACAGCGAAGTGTACCGTTCCGACCAACACTCATTCATGCTGTATCCGGATCGGGAATTGTCCGGATTCCTGGATAAGAACAAGGTTCCCGCGGATCAGATTAAGGCGATTCCCTTGCTTGAGAAAATGCTGGCGGACGGCGACGCGCGCATTATCGTGCGCGACACGGACGGCCCCTACCGATTCAATGCAGACTTCACCAACAGCGGCGACCTGAAAGCTGAGCTCGATTCGATTAGCGGTGACTACGGTGCCGCCGTCGACGCTGCACGAGAACCGTTGGTGGCATTGTACGAATCCGTCTTCCATCACCAGGCGTTTACAGGGCGCTCCGGCGGCATGTTTGGCTTCGAGGGTCTCGGCAGCATTTATTGGCACATGGTGTCCAAGCTGCTGCTGGCAGTACAAGAGAACTTCTTCTCGGCACTCGAACAGGGTGCCGACGCAGCAATTTGTCATCGCCTCGGGGAACTGTACTATCGCGTCCGCCAGGGAATCGGTTTCAACAAGACGCCGGAAGAATACGGAGCATTTCCAACCGACCCCTACTCGCACACGCCCCGCCACACCGGTGCCAAGCAGCCCGGCATGACCGGGCAGGTTAAGGAAGAAGTCCTCACGCGTTTCGGCGAGCTAGGCGTGCGCGTCAGCGACGGGGCAGTACGTTTTCAACCCGCGCTGTTGCGCTCACAAGAATTTGTGCGCGAGCCTCGTCAGTTCCGCTATCTGGACGTAGACGGCAATTGGCAAGAGCTGAACATGCCGGCGGCAGCACTCGCCTTCACCTGGTGCCAGGTGCCGATCGTTTACGAGTTAAAAGACGACGTCGATGAGAGCCTGACTGTCCTCTGGAACGACGGTACGACGCAGTCCTTTTCTGACTTGACGTTGTCGCCAGCAAACAGCGCCGAGTTGTTCCGTCGCAGCGGTCAAATCCGCCAACTAACTTTGAACCTTAAGGCAACGCTATTGTTTGCCGAGTAATCCTACAGGAACACTGATGTCGAACTACTACAAAAAAACAATGTCGCTCGCCGGCATGGACTTCTCTGCGTATACCGTGGACGACCTGCGCGCGCTGGTGCGAAAGATTCTCGAAGAAAAAATTCATGGCATTTGTTTCAGTCCGTATATCGAAGGCCAGGGCCCTGGAACGCAGATCGAAGAAGCGCAAATCCGAGAGCGACTGGCGTTCGTACAACCCTATGTAAACTGGGTGCGTTCCTTCTCCTGCAAGGAAGGACAGGAGAGCATTCCCAAAGTCGCTGTCGAAAACGGCCTGAAGACCATGGTTGGCGTTTGGCTGGACGACGATCGTGAGCAAAATGAGGTGGAGCTCGCTAACGCTATCGAAATCGCCAAAGCGGGTCATGCAACTATTCTCGCCGTCGGCAATGAGGTACTACTGCGCGGCGACCTGTCCGAGGACGAACTCATTGACTACATCAATCGCGCTAAGCAAGCAGCGCCCGGCGTTGAGGTCGGTTACGTTGACGCTTACTTCCTGTTCGTTAACCACCCCCGTGTAACGGAGGCCTGCGACGTCATTCTCGCGAACTGCTATCCGTTCTGGGAAGGCTGTTCGGCCGACTACTCGCTGGTCTACATGAAAGAGATGTATCGGCGCGCCGTTTCTGTTGCCAATGGCAAGAAAGTCATCATTAGTGAGACGGGCTGGCCCAACGTCGGAACCGCCGAAGGCGCCGCGGTGCCCTCTTTTGAAAACGCCATCAAGTATTTCATCAATGCCTACCAATGGGCTGAAGAAGAAGGCATCGAGATTTTCTACTTTTCATCGTTCGACGAGACCTGGAAAGTCGACGCCGAAGGCGATGTCGGCGCCTACTGGGGTATCTGGGACAAAGACGGCAACTGCAAATATGATTGACAAACTCAATGCTCATATTCGCAAGAGCAATGGCGCGACACTCAAGCACGGTAACGCGATTTGTTATTCCGGCTACCGCGAGGGCCAGTGCCCTGGCCTCAATTACCCATCCTACGATGAGATCAAGGAAGATTTGCTGATACTCGCGAAGAACTGGAAATACCTGAGGCTTTACGACAGCAGTCCCCACGCTGAAACAGTCCTGCAGGTGATTTCCGACGAAGCGCTCGACTTCAACGTGATGCTTGGCGTGGACATGGGTGCCGAAATGTCCAATCCGCATTGCCCCTGGGGTGCGGATTTCAGTGACGAGACGCTCGAAGCAAACCGGAAGGCCAATATCGAACAGGTTGACAAAGCGATTGCTCTGTCAAATGGCTACCCGGACATAGTGTTCTCGCTGTCGGTGGGTAACGAGGCGAGCGTCGAATGGAGCGACCACATGGTTCCTGTGAATAACCTCATTGCCTACGTGGAAAAAATAAAGAACCAGATCTCGCAGCCGGTAACGTTTTGCGAAAATTACGTTCCCTGGACCTACAAGCTGGAACCACTGGTTGCGGTCCTGGATTTTATATCGGTGCATACCTATCCCGCCTGGGAGTACCGCACAATGGAAGACGCGCTCGAATACACAAAGCAAAATTTCCACTCAGTTGTGAATCACTACCCTGGTAAACCCGTCGTCATCACCGAAGCCGGCTGGACGACGGCTTCAAACGGCCGCGGCATCGAGCCTTGGAATGCGTCTGAAGAACTGCAAGCGAGTTACTACGAACAACTGCTGCAATGGACGAACGACGAAAAGATTCTGACGTTCGTTTTCGAAGCGTTCGACGAACCTTGGAAAGGTTCTCCGGACCCGCTAGAACCTGAAAAACACTGGGGGCTTTTTGACGTCGAGCGCCGGCCAAAACTTGCGATGCAGGACCTCTACGCCGAACTGCTCCGCTGAGAAGACAACATCAATTATGGCCCAAGTGACTGGTTTGTAAAGGAAACCGGTTTGACAACGCTGTCAGGTTTCGTTTACATTGAGGGCTGTATTCGAATAAGAACAGTTTAATAAAGGGCGCCTTTCGCTTATGTCCCGACCCACCATATTTGATGTCGCGAAGGTCGCCGGCGTGTCGATAAAGACCGTATCGCGCGTCGTCAACAATGAACCGAATGTCCGTGAATCAACTAGAGAACGCGTCGAGAATGCGATCGCTGTTCTCAAATACCGCCCCGACCAGTCCGCGCGAAATCTGGCGAGCCACCGCTCGCACCTGATTGGCCTCGTCTACGACGATCCAGCGGCTTACGAGTTACCAAGCTCGGGTTATATCATCAGGTTGCAGCAAGGCGCTCTCAAAACTTGCAGGTCGATGCTATCGGAATTGTTGATTCACCCTTGCGATTTTCGCAAGAAAAATGTCGGTATTGAACTCAAGGCGTTAATTGAGGGGACGCGACCGGCGGGGATCATTTTGGCGGCGCCTCTTTCCAATATGCCGAAAATAGTCCGTGCGATCGAGACGACAGGCACACCTTTGGTGAGGTTGTCTCCCGGCAAGGAAACTAGCAAGCATCCGTGTGTGTCAACGAACGACCGCGACGTTAGCGCTGAAATGACACGTTACCTGGCGGGGCTCGGCCACTCGCGAATCGCGTTTATTACTGGCGATCCGGACCACAAGGCGGTTGCTAATCGCTTTCTGGGTTACAAAGACGGTTTGCAAGAGAGTGGTCTCGAATTCTCCGAGACGTTGGTAGCGGCCGGTGATAACTCGTTTAAGTCTGGCGAGGCCGGTGCAAGGAAGCTGTTAAAGAAGAAACAAAGACCGACCGCGATTTTTGCCGCCAATGACGACATGGCTGTCGGCGTAATACGCGCGGCGCATCGCCTGGGAATTGAAATGCCAGCGCAATTATCCGTGGCAGGTTTCGACGATATCGCCCTTGCGCGCCAGCTGGAACCTACATTGACAACGATACGACAGCCGTTGAACCGAATGGCAGAAACGGCCGCGGCCATGTTGGTCAAAAGTAACGGAGTCGTCAGGGAGGCCAGCCCATTGGTTATTCCAGCGACAATCGAGATCCGTGAATCCACCGGACCCGCGCCAAGCTAAGCCAGGCTAAGCTAGGTGACGCTCGCTGCTCGTGGCCGATAGGTTGTGCCCGTCAGATTACGGACCGATGGGACCGATGATGATAACCAGATCGAGGTCCTCGTCGTAGCGGTATCCCCACTCCGCGAACTGTTCAATTGCTGTCAAATCGTCGGGGGGCAGTCGCCGGAAGCCAAGAACATCGGGGAAGAAAATGGCTTGGGC
>Ga0265309_10001161_pt1 | contig 11426 bp, 8 predicted proteins | sample Helome_FD_192492 | JGI IMG/M metagenome (GOLD analysis project Ga0265309, IMG submission 192492) | Marine sediment microbial communities from subtidal zone of North Sea - Hel_20160524 (Illumina Assembly) | ecosystem: Environmental > Aquatic > Marine > Subtidal zone > Sediment ...
TCGGCGTGCTGACCGCCGCCCACGACTCCAGGGGCCGGCCGACGCTCTACGACCATCTGCCGGACGATCTGCCGCGGGTCATGCCGGTCGGACGCCTCGATCTCAACTCGGAAGGCCTGCTGCTGCTGACCAACGACGGCGAACTGAAGCGCCAGCTCGAGCTGCCGGCGACCGGCTGGACCCGGCGCTACCGGGTGCGGGTCTATGGCCGGGTCGAGCCGGAGCGGCTGGCCGCGCTGGCCCAGGGGGTGCGTGTCGACGGCCTCGACTATGGGCCGATCCGCGCCCGGCTCGACTCCCAGTCCGGCGCCAACGCCTGGCTCACCATGACCCTGAGCGAGGGCAAGAACCGCGAGATCCGCCGGGTCTGCGAGCACCTGGGCCTCAAGGTCAACCGGCTGATCCGGATCGCCTACGGTCCCTTCCAGCTGGGCCAGCTCGAGCCTCGCGGCCTCCAGGAGGTGACCGCCAAGGTGCTCTCCGAGCAGGTCGGCAACGCACCGAAGAAATCCCGCACCGGTTTCGCCAAGGCCAAGCCACGACCGAACAAACCGGGCAGCAAAGCCAAAGGCCGCGGCCATGCGAATCGTCGCCGGCCGGCATAGGGGGCGGCGGCTGGCCGCGCCCGAGGGCCTGGCCGTGCGGCCGACCGGCGATCGCACGCGCGAGGCGCTGTTCAACATCCTGAGCCAAGGCCACAAGGGCCTGCCGCCGTTGGAGGGCGCCCGCGTGCTCGACGCCTTCGCCGGGACCGGCGCGCTCGGCCTGGAGGCCTTGTCGCGCGGCGCCGACAGCGTGAGCTTTATCGAAAGCCAGCCGGCGGCGATCGCCACGCTCGAACGTAACGTCCGCGCCCTGGAGGAAGAGGACAACACCGAGGTGATCCGCGCCGACGCGCTGCGCCCGCCGCGCACCAGCTACCCGGCCAACATCGTGCTGATGGACCCGCCCTACAGCCAGGGCCTGGCCGAACCGGCGATCACCGCCCTGGCAAAGGCCGGGTGGATCTGCGACGCCACCCTGATCGTGGTCGAGCTGATGGCGAAGGAGCCCTTCACGCCGCCAGACGGCTTCGAAATCCGCGACCAGCGCAAATACGGCAAGGCGCGCCTGGTGTTCCTTGAGCCGACCGGTAGCGAAGGCGACTAGAGCGGTTTGACATCAACCTTTGTTACCCCTCAGCTGTCATTGCCGGGCCTGACCCGGCAATCCAGGGGCAGCCGGCAACCCTGGATGCTCGGGCTGCGTAGAAGGGCGCGAAGCGGGGCCCGAGCATGACAAAATGAGTGTTGTCCAAGGTTTCTGGGGCTCATAGATCGGCATCGAATCACTAGTCAGCGCCGGCCGAACAGCTTCTCGATGTCGGCCAGCTTGAGCTCCACGTAGGTCGGGCGGCCGTGGTTGCACTGGCCGGAATGGGGCGTCGCCTCCATCTGGCGCAGCAGCGCATTCATCTCCGCCCCATTGAGCCGGCGCCCGGCGCGGACCGATCCGTGGCAGGCCATGGTGCCGCAAACCTGTTCCAGCCGTTCCTTGAGCGTAAAGCTTTCGCCCAGCTCGGCCAGCTCGTCGGCCAGGTCGCGCACTAATCCCGGCACATTGACCTCGCCGAGCAGGGCCGGCACCTCGCGCACCACGACGGCACCGGGGCCGAACGCCTCCAGCGTGAGGCCGAGCTCGGTCAACTCGCCGGCCCGCGCGGTGAGGCGCGCCGCCGCCGGCTCATCGAGCTCGACCACCTCGGGGATCAGCAGCATTTGCGCCGCCACGCCGCGCTCGGCGACCTGCTGCTTCATGCGCTCGTAGACCAGGCGTTCGTGCGCCGCGTGCTGATCGACGATGACGATCCCGTCACCGGTCTGCGCCACGATGTAGGTGGCGTGCACCTGGGCCCGGGCCGCGCCCAGGGGGTAGTCGTCGAGGGCGGCTTCCTCTTCCGCTCCGCCGGCCGGCGTTTCGGCCGGGGATCCGCCGGGGCGCGCGGCCGGCGCGCCCACGAACCCGGGCAGGGGCGCGTGGTAGGTCGCCACCGCCTCGGCCAGGCCGCCGGGCAGGGAGCCGCCGCGATAGGAGGGGGCATAGGGCAGGCCCGGTCCCAGCCGTGGCCGCAACGCGCCCAGGGCGGCATCCGCGACCGTGGTCGAGGCGCGGTGGCCGGCCTCGGCCAAGGCATGGCGGCAAGCGCCCACGATCAGCCCGCGCACCAGCCCCGGATCGCGAAACCGCACCTCGGCCTTGGCCGGGTGCACGTTGACGTCGACCACCTCCGGCGGCAGCTCGAGGAACAAGGCGACCAATGGGTGGCGGTCGTGGGCCAGGAAGTCGCGGTAGGCGCCGCGTACCGCGCCGTGCAGCAGCTTGTCGCGCACCGGGCGGCCGTTGACGAAGAGGTACTGGTGCTGGGCGTTGCCGCGGTTGAGCGTCGGCAGCCCGATATAGCCGGTCAGCTTCAGGCCCTCCCGCTCGGCCTCGAGCCGCAGGGCGTTCTCGGCGAAGTCCCGGCCCATGATGGCCGCCAGGCGCTTCAAACGCACCTCGAAGAGCTCGCCCTCGGACGGCGTCAGGCTGAGCGCGCTACGGCCATCGTCGCTCAGGGTGAAGCCGATTGCCGGATGGGCCATGGCGAGGCGCTTGACCGCGTCCTGGGCGTGGCCGGATTCGGTGCGCGGCGCCTTGAGGAACTTGAGCCGGGCCGGCGTGGCGAAAAACAGGTCGCGCACCTCGATCCGGGTGCCGGGCGGCTGGGCGGCCGGTTGCGGCCGGCCCTTGCGGCCGGCCTCGATGGCGAGGCTCCAGGCCTCGGTCGCGCCGGCCGCGCGGCTGGCGATCGTCAGGCGGCTGACCGCCGCGATCGAGGGCAGTGCTTCGCCGCGAAAACCCAGCGTGCGGATGTTGACCAGGTCGTCGTCGGGCAGCTTCGAGGTGGCATGGCGCTCGACCGCCAGCTCCAATTCCTCGGCGGTCATGCCGCGGCCGTCATCGGTTACCGAGATGAAGGCCCGGCCGCCGTCGCGCAGCACCACGTCGACATGACGGGCGCCGGCGTCGATGGCGTTCTCGACCAGTTCCTTGACCGCGGCGGCCGGGCGCTCGACCACTTCGCCGGCGGCGATCCGGTTGACCAGGGTCTCGGGCAGCCGGCGCAGTGTCATTGGCCCGCCTCGCTCAGGTATTGCCGGGCCAGAACCTTGCTTTCCTCGACCGCCGGCTGGTCGAAGGCGTTCACGCCCAGCAGGTCGGCGGCGATGATGGTCTCCAGCATGAAGTGCATCAACAGGCCGCCCAGAACCTTCTCGTCCAGGCGCGCCAGCTTGATCACCCGGGTCGGGTGGCCGTTGCGCGCCAGGGTGTCGGCGGTGGCACGCGCCATGGCCTGGAGCAGGTCGCCCAGGCTGCGCCCGCGCAGGTAGGTGAGCGCCTCCTCCTCGGCCAGCGCCGGGTCCACGCCGGGGCCCTGGCCCGCCGTGTCCAGCACGACCAGGGTGAACATCTTGTCGCGCGGTCCGGCCAGATAGAGCTGCAGCTGGCTGTGCTGATCGACTGCGCCGAGCGCGTTGATCGGCGTCGTGCCCAAACCGTCCTTGCCCAGGCTCTCGGCCCAAAGCTGCCGGAACCAGAGCGCGAAGTCGGCCAGTCGGTCCACGTAGGGCATGAGCACGGTCTGACTGATCCGGCGCTCGCCCGACAGGCCGACGGCGATCGCGGCGCCGAGCGCAGGCGGTGATTCCTTCGCGGCCACCAGCCCGCGGTCCAAGGCCTCGGCGGCGCCGGCCCGCAGGGCGGCAACATCCAGGCCGGCAATCAAGGCCGGCAGCAGGCCGACATTGGACAGCACCGAAAAGCGCCCGCCGACCCCAGGCTCGTGGTCCAGGCAGGGAATCGCGTAGCGCGCCGCCAGGCGGCGCAATGGCGAGGCCACGGGGTCGCTGATCACCGTCACCCGTTCGGCCAGCCCGGCGCGGCCGACCGCCGCCTCGAACGCCGGCAGCAGGATCAGGAACTGGGTCAGGGTCTCCGCCGTGCCGCCAGATTTGGAGACAACCAGAACACCGCAACGGGTCAGATCGAGGCTGGCCAGGAGGGCATCGAAAGAGGCTGGGTCGACGTTGTCGACGAAGTGCAGGCGAGGGCTGCCCGCCATGAGCCCGCCGCCGAGCAGAGCGACCAGCGCCTGGCCGCCGAGCGACGATCCGCCGGTACCGAGCACCACCACGTCGGCACAGGTCGCGCGATAGGCCTCGGCCACCGGCCGGCACAGCGCCAGATCGTCGTCCCGCGCCGGCAAGGCCAGGAGGGCCAGACTGCCGTCGTCACGGGCCGCGCGGAGGCGCGCCAGGGCCGGCTCGGTCGCGGCGAGTGAACGCTCGAAAGTCTCCTCGGAGAGGCCGCCCTCGCCAATTTTTTTCGCCAAACAATCGTCGATCAGATGCTCGTAGAGCATGCGCCGGCCCGCTACTGTTACTGATCCAGCAGCCTACCAGAGTCGCCGCAGGGCCGAAAGCCGGACTCGCCGTCGGATCAGCTGCCGCTGGCCGGCGCGTCGCGCGTCGGGGTCACGCCTTCGGGCTGGCCGACCACGACCACGGTCAAGCGCCGCGCGTCGTAGAGTCGGCCGGCGACCCGGCGGGCATCCTCCATGGTCACCGCCTCGATCAGGCCGTTGCGCCGATTGATGTAGTCGATGCCAAGGTCGGCGAGCTGGATTCCCAACAGCATCCCGGCGATCCGTCCGCTGCTGCTTTGGCGTAGCGGATAGGAACCGGTCAGGAAGGTCTTGGCCGCCGCCAGCTCGGCCTCGGTCGGACCGTCCTTGGCCATGCGCGCCCATTCCTGGCGTATCAGATCAAGCGACTCGCCGACCCGGGCGTTGGCGGTGGCCACGCCGCCGCCGACCATGGCCGCACGGTCCAAGGGGTTCAGATAGGTGTAGACCGAGTAGGCCAAGCCGCGCTTTTCGCGCACCTCCTGATAGAGCCGCGATGAGAAGCTGCCGCCGCCCAGGATGTGGTTGACCACGTAGGCCGCGTAGAAGTCGGGATCGTCCCGCTTGATCCCGACCTTACCCAGGGCGACGACGCTCTGCGGAATGTCCTTCTCGATCACCACGATATCGCCGGCGCCCATGGGCGTCGTTTCGGCGATCTTTGTCGGCACCGTGCGTGCCGGTAAATCGAGGAAAGCCTTGTCGAGCAGCGTGGCCAGTTCTTCAGCCGAAACGTCGCCCACCACCGAGACCGTCAGGGCGTCACGGCCGAAGCGTTCGGCGACGAACCGCTTGAAGTCCCCGGCGCCCAATGCGGCGACGCTGTCGGCCGTGCCCTCGACCGGCCGGCCGTAGGGATGTTCGGGAAAGAACAGGCGCCGCAAGGTTCGGCCGGCGATGTCGTTCGGATCCTCCGCGTCACGCCTCAACTGGGCCAAGATCTGACCGCGGATGCGCGCCACCGGCTCGGCGTCGAAGCGCGGCTGGCTAAGCGCCAGGCGCAGCAGTTCGACAGCCACCTCGCGGTTTTGAGTCAAGGTCCGCAGGGTGCCGTTGAAGTAATCGATGCCGGCGCTGAACGAAAGCCCGATCGAGAACTCCGACAGGCGCTCTTGGAATGCCTGGGAGTTCAGGTCGCCGGCGCCTTCGTCGATCAAGCCGGAAACCAGGTTGGCCAGACCCTCGCGGCCGACCGGATCAAGCGCTGCGCCACCGCGAAACGCCAGGTCAAGCGAGATGATCGGATTGGTATGGTCCTCGACCAGCCAGGCCTCGATACCGCCCGGGCTGACCACGCGTTGGACCTCGACCGCCCGGGCCGGCAGGCCGGCGAGCAGAATCAGCAAGAAAGCGCCGGCGAAAAGCCTCAGTTTCATGATGGCGGCCTATTCAGGTAGTCGGTTTGGGCAAAAGGTAGGCAGTGACCGAGCCGTTGTCGCGCAGCACCGCCTTGGCGGCCTCGTTAACCTGATCGACCGTCACGGCCTTGATCTGCTCGGGCCAAGCTTCGACGCCCTCGACGCTGCCGCCCGTGGTCAGCGCGCTGCCGAACACCCGCGCGCCGGTGCTCAAGTTGTCGCGGGCGTAGACCGCGACCGCCTCCAGGCGGCGTTGCGCGGCGGTCACCTCTTCCTGGCTCACCCCGTCGGCCAGGAGACGTTTGATCTCGGTGCGCAACGCACTTTCGAGTTGATCGACCTCGACACCGAGGCGCGGCGATAGGTGAAAGCCGAAGGTGCTGAGATCGAAGGAACTGGCGTCATAGAAGCTTCCGGCGCTCGCGGCCAGGGCCTGCTCGACCACCAGCGCCCGGTACAGCCGGCTGGTGGTGCCGCCGCCAATGATCTCGTCGAGCACCTGCAGGGCATAGGCGTGCTGGCTGTCGCCCCTGTTGTAGCTGGGCGCCTGGTAGGTAACCGAAAGCGAAGGCTGGCGCACCCGCGGGCTTTCCAGGGTGACGCTACGCGCGGCGTTCTGCGGCGGCTCCTCGACGCGGCGCCGTTCCGGGACATCGCCACGCGGGATGACCCCATAGTACTTTTCAGCCAGAGGCAGCACGTCCTCCGCGGCCACGTCGCCGGCAACAATCAAAATCGCGTTGTTCGGCGCGTACCAGCGGCGGTAGAAAGCCAACGCGCCCTCGGTGGTGAGCTGCCGGATCTCATGCTCCCAGCCGATCACCGGAACCCTGTAGGGGTGATTGAGAAACAGGGTGGCGTTGACCATTTCCCTCAGCTTGGCACCGGGCTCGTTGTCGACGCGGCTGCGCCGTTCCTCGAGCACCACGTCGCGCTCCGGATCGACGATCTCGTCGGTCAACTGGAGGTTGGTCATGCGGTCCGCCTCGTATCGCATGACGATTTCAAGCCGATCGCGCGCCACGGTTTGGAAGTAGGCCGTGTAGTCGTAGCTGGTAAAGGCGTTCTCGACGCCGCCATTCTCGGCGATGATCCGCGAGAATTCGCCGGGCGCCAAATTTTTGGTGCCCTTGAACATGAGGTGCTCGAGGAAGTGCGCCAAGCCGGATTCGCCGGGCGCTTCGTCGGCGGCACCGACCCGGTACCAGAGCATATGGGTGACGATCGGGGCCCGCCGGTTGGTAACCACGACGACCTGCAAGCCATTGTCGAGCGTGAAGCTCTGCGGATCGAAGATCTTCGCCTCTAGGTCCGCGGGGCGCAGGACCAGGGCGCCACCGGCCAGAGCGGCGGCCAGCATTGCGAAAGCGAATCGGTGCCACAGGGCAGAAGCGCGCATACGACCTCCGGCTAAACTTTATTTTCAGGGCTGGGCACGCCGCCAGGGCGGTGTGTCCGCTGTCTATATGGCCCTTCTTGTCCAACAAGCAACCGCCGGTTTAGGTCGCCGGAGTTGGTACCCACCATGGTAGGATGGTCGGTACTAGGCTTAGAAGATGCCTTCCAAAAGGGCCTTCCTCTTGCGTTCGATGGTCGGTGTCTGGCCTTCGACGGCAGTCCGGCCCAGGGCCGCGTTCTCACGCAGGCGTCTGGCCTCCTGTCCGGCATCGACCACGACGCCGGGCTGCTCCTCATCGCGCCAGAAAACGATGTAGTCGAGGAACCGCTTGTCCGATTCGTTGAGTATCTCGGTCTCTTGGTTGATGATTTCGCGAATGCCGTTCGGTGTCCGGTCGGCGCCGGCCGCCGCCAGAAGAGCCTGCTCGCCCGGCGAGCGCGTATCGTTAGGCGCTACGACCGGCGGCGCTTGTTCCGACTCGCCTGAGCGGAAGATCGACTGGCGCGCCTGCTGCTGCACCGTGCCTTCCTGCGGTCGCGCGACGCCAGGCTGCGGCGGCGGGGTCTCAAAGAAGTTCGGCGGCATGCTGAGCGGGGCCTGCGCTTGGACGCGAAACTCGTCCGGCGGCTGCTTGTTTACCCCGAGCTGATCCCTCACGCCTTCGCAAGCGCTTAGCATCAATATCAGGCCGAGCACACCGGCGAAGGGAAAGCGAAACGTTCTCATCGTGCACATCCTTTACCTCCCCAAGGTAAACATCGCGTAACTATTTACTCCCCTCCCGGTCTAAGAACAAGCTGTCGAACAACAGCAGACCGACGCCGACCGCAATGGCACTGTCGGCTACGTTGAAGGCGGGCCAGTGGCCGCGAAAGGGCGGAAAATCGAAAAGCCAGCCATGGAAATCGAGAAAATCGATCACGCCGGGCGCATGCATCCGGTCGATCACATTGCCGACCGCGCCGCCGACCACCAAGCCGATGCCGAGCGACGGCAAGGCGCGGGTCTGCTGGCGCAACCAGAACAGCAAGCCGGCCACGATAGTCAGGGCGAGGCCGGAAAGGACCCAGGGTTTCCAGGCCGACTGGCCGGTCCAGATGCCGAAGCTGACGCCGGTATTGTGGGTCAGCACCAGGTTGAAAAAGCCGGTCACCTCGACGACCCGCGGCGGCTGCATCACGACCGCCACGATCAGCCACTTGGTGACCTGATCGAGCAGCACGACCAGGGCGCCCAAGGCGAGTGCGATCTGGATCCGGGCGCGGCTCGTTTTCATCGAGCCACCTCTACGCCGGTTCCGACAGGTGGCGCACCGCGTCGGCACAGCGCCCACAGGTCTCCGGCGCCTCGGCATCGCCGCCGACCTCGGGCAGGACCTTCCAGCAGCGCTGGCACTTCGTGCCCTCGGCCATCCGCACCATCGTGGCAACACCGGCGACCTCCTCAAGGGTGAAGGCATCGGCCGGCGGCGTGGCCTCGCTCAAGGCCAGGTCGGAGGTGATTGCGATATCGGCAAGCTCCAGGCCGTCGAGCGCCTGGCGCAGTTCCGGCCGGGCCACAAAAACCTCCGGGTGGGCCTGCAGCGACGAGCCGATGCGCTTCTCGTTCCGTTCGATCTCGATCGCGCCGGTCACGACCCGGCGAACTTCCCGCACCTTCTCCCAACGCTCGGCCAGGGCTGGATTGCGCCAGGCCGCCGGCACCTCGGGGAAAGTCCGCAGGTGCACGCTTTCCTCGGGGCCGCTGCCGCGCGCCAGCCAGGCCTCCTCGGCGGTGAAACAGAGGATCGGTGCCAGCCAGGCGGTGAGACAGGAGAAAACCTGGTCGAGCACGGTGCGGGAGGCGCGCCGACGCGCCGCGTCCGGCCGGTCGCAGTAGAGCACGTCTTTGCGGATATCGAAGTAGAAGGCCGAGAGGTCGACGGCGCAGAAGTTGTGCAGCTGCTGATAGATCCGGTGGAAGTCGAAATCGGCGCAGCCCTGGCGCACCGCCTCGTCCAGTTCGCTGAGCCGGTGCAGCACCCAGCGCTCCAGCTCCGGCATCTCGCCGGCCGGCAGGCGCTCGGCCTCCGCGAAGCCGGCCAGGTTGCCGATCAGGTAGCGCAGGGTGTTGCGCAGCCGCCGGTAGGCGTCGACCTGATGGCGCAGGATCTGCTTGCCGACCCGGATGTCCTCCGCGTAGTCCGAGGCGACCACCCAGAGGCGCAGGATGTCGGCGCCGCTCTGCTCGATGATGTCCTGGGGCGAGACCACGTTGCCCAGCGACTTGGACATCTTGCGGCTTTGCTCGTCGAGCACGAAGCCGTGGGTCAGGACCGCTTCGTAGGGCGCCCGTCCGCGGGTGCCGGCGGATTCCAGCAGCGAGGTGTGAAACCAGCCGCGGTGCTGGTCCGAGCCTTCCAGGTAGAGCGAGGCCGGCCACTTGAGCTCCGGCCGCGCCTCCAGAACGAAAGCGTGGGTCGAACCGGAGTCGAACCAGACCTCGACCACGTCCCTGATCTGCTCGTAGTCTTCGGCCTTGTGATCGTTGCCGAGGAAACGCTGTGGATCGCTGGCGAACCAAGCGTCGCCGCCCTCCTCCTCGAAGGCCGCGGCCACGCGGTCGATCACCGCCTGATCGCGCAGCGGCTCGCCGGTCTTTTTGTTGACGAAAAGCGGCAGCGGCGTGCCCCAGAGGCGCTGGCGCGAGACGCACCAGTCCGGGCGCTGTTCGATCATGGACCGCAAGCGCTTCTTGCCGGCCCCGGGCACGAAACGGGTGTCGTCGATCGCCTTGAGCGCCTTGTCGCGCAGCTCGTTGGTCTCCATGGAGATGAACCACTGCGGCGTATTGCGGAAAATCAGCGGCGCCTTTGAGCGCCAGGAATGGGGATAGCTGTGCTTCAGCTTGCCCTTGGCCAGCAGCCGGTCGCTGGCGGCCAGCTCGCGCAGCACCGCCGGGTTGGCGTCGCCCATCTTGCCGTTCTGGTCGTAAACCAGCGTGCCGGCGAACAGCGGCACGTGGTCGAAGAAGGCACCCTCGGGCCCCACGGTCTGGGGAATCTCGATGCCGTGGCGCCGGCCCAGCGCCCAGTCGTCGGAACCGTGACCCGGCGCGATATGAACGAAGCCGGTGCCGGTCTCCATGGTCACGAAATCGCCGGGGAACAGCGGCACCTCGAAGTCGTAGCCGCCGGCGGCCTGCGGGTGGCCGTTGAAGGGATGCTGGCAGACCAGTCCCGCCAGGGCACTGCCCGGCCCTTCCCAAACCACCTCGGAGGCCTCGATGCCTGCCCTGTTGCAGAAGTCCTCCGCCAGCCCGGCGCCGACCAGAAGCGTCTCGCCAACCCGGGCACGGCTGTTTTCACCGACCGCTGTCAACTTGATGGCCCGGTAGGTTTCCTCCTCGCCGTAGGCGACCGCGCGATTGCCCGGAATGGTCCAGGGCGTGGTGGTCCAGATCGCCACCGCCGCGCCTTTCAATGCCGGCAAGCCGGTCTTCGCCACGGGAAAACGCACCCAGATGGTGATCGAGCTGTGGTCGTCGTACTCCACCTCGGCGTCGGCCAGGGCGGTCTTCTCGACCACCGACCAGAGCACCGGCCGGGCGCCCGGATAGAGCCCGCCGTTCATCAGGAACTTGCCGATTTCGCGCACGATCTGCGCCTCGGCGGCATAGGCCATGGTGGTGTAGGGCCGATCCCAGTCGCCCTCGACGCCAAGGCGCTTGAATTCCTCGATCTGGACCTTGATCCATTTCTCGGCGAAATCGCGGCACTCGCGGCGGAAATCGACCGGCGGCACCTCGTCCTTGTCCTGGCCGCGTTCCCGGTAGCCCTCCTCGACCTTCCATTCGATCGGCAGGCCGTGGCAGTCCCAGCCGGGCACGTAGTTGGCGTCCTTGCCGAGCATCTGCTGGGAGCGGTTGATCACGTCCTTGAGGATCTTGTTGAGGGCGTGGCCCATGTGGAGGTGGCCGTTGGCGTAGGGCGGTCCGTCGTGCAGGATGAACTTCTCGCGGCCCTTGGCGGCCTCGCGCAGGCGCTCGAACAGCTTCATCTCCTGCCAGCGCTGGAGGATTTCCGGCTCGCGCTTGGGCAGCCCGGCGCGCATGGGAAACTCGCTCTTCGGCAGGAACACGGTCTCTCTATAGTCAACGCTCATGGCGAGACGCTCTCACTTCAACTATCAGGGCTGGGGCCGGGGCG
>Ga0265309_10001162_pt1 | contig 11425 bp, 12 predicted proteins | sample Helome_FD_192492 | JGI IMG/M metagenome (GOLD analysis project Ga0265309, IMG submission 192492) | Marine sediment microbial communities from subtidal zone of North Sea - Hel_20160524 (Illumina Assembly) | ecosystem: Environmental > Aquatic > Marine > Subtidal zone > Sediment ...
CTGAGGCCAAAGTTCCTTCAGAAATCACTGAGCAGTCGGAAACTCAGGAAATCGGTGATGTTGCCGCCGACAGTCCGGAAGAACCCAAGGTATCACGTAGGGATAGAAGGGCTGAAAGACGCATAGCCAGACTCACGGCGAGGAATGCCGAGTTAGCTGAGAAATTGGAATCTGAACAAAAGCGATTTGATCAAATCGAAGCCCGCTTAGACTCTATGACTCAGCCAAAGGCACGGCCTCAGCGCGATGATTTTGAAAGTGATGAAGATTACGAAGATGCACTAGTGGATCACAGGCTGGAGATGAAACAGTCCAAACCCACTCAGCCTGAAGACCCAAGACCGGGTGCTGTTGATCAAGCCCTAGTTGATAGGTTTCAAGGCTTCATTGACGAAACGGATAAGACGGTACCAGGATTTGCGGATATGGTCACAAAAGCCCATTTCCCCCTGACAGATCATGCCTTAAATGACATTATCGAGATGGGTGAGGATGGTGCAGACGTATTCACAAACCTGAATACTAATCCGACTGAAGCAATGCGTATCTCCAGGCTTTCACCTCGCGAACAGACGATAGAGTTGGAGAAAATTGCGGATTCGCTGGACGTGAAAAGTTCAGCGCCGGACCCGATTACACCAGTTACCGGAAACGACCAACCCACTGTAGACGAGAATAAACTCTCAGATGAGGCTTGGATACGTCGCCGTAACAAGAAGGTGTTTGGCTTCTAAAAGGACTGTCGTGAGACAGACCGCCGATTACTAACGTCGAGAGACGTAAGGAGAATTTAAAATGGCTTCAATGGTTTCGACCAACCTAACACCCGACATGATCACCAGGGAGATGCAGCGTGTACTTCACACGAAAGCAACTTTCTGCGGAACGATCAATCGGGAATACGATAACTCGTTCGCTCAGGAAGGTGCCAAGATTGGCGCATCCCTCCGCGTACGTCTGCCGCGTAAATATACTGTGAGCACAGGTGCTGCTATCAGCACTCAGGCCCCGCAGGAATACGCTGTTACCCTTCCCTGTTCGACACAGGCCCATGTAGATACCACGTTCACCACAGCAGAACTGGCCCTGGATATTGACGATTTCTCAAATCGTATCATCCAGCCGGCTATGTCCCAGTTGGCCGCGTATATCGACAATGACGCCTTGAGCATGTATTCCAGTGTAGCCCCTTCTGTGGGTACGCCTGGAACGTCTCCGGCTAACCTTCTGCCATTCCTCCAGGCAAAAGCGAAGCTTAACGAACAGGCAAGCCCGGTGGATGATCAGCGTACTGCGCTGGTTAACTCCAGTACTTCGACTACGTTGGTTAATGGCCTTCAGTCACTGTTTAACGCACAGGGCCAGATTGCCAATCAGTACCTTCAGGGTCGGATGGGTCAAGCGGCTGGTTACACTTTCTACGAAAGTGACCTGCTGAACACTCATACCAACGGTGCTTTCGGTGACGGTACTCACGCTGTAGATGATGCGGCGATTGCTTCGGGCGATACCACTCTTGGTATGGACACCTTCTCGGTAGCCTCTCCGGTACTGAATGCCGGTGATGTGTTTACCATCGCGGGTGTTTTTGATGTCCATCCGGAGACTAAGGTTGCTTATAGTCATCTGAAGCAGTTCACTGTTGCCGCGACGGTAACGGGTGCGACTAGTGCTATTGCATCGGTATCGTTCTCCCCTGCTTTGGTGTCTACGGGTGCTTACCAGAACATCTCAGCTCTGCCAGCTAACAACGCAGTGGTGACGATGGTGGGTAGTGCCAGCACAACCTATAAAACGGATCTGTGCTATCACAAGGATGCGTTCACTATGGCCACTGCCGATCTGGAAATGCCGAATGATGTGCATTTCAAGAGTCGGATTGTCTTCGAGAATATCTCGATGAGACTGCTTCGTCAGTATACAATTAGTACTGATGCGGTACCGGCGCGGGTAGACGTTCTGTACGGGTACATTCCCATTAACGATGGTCGGCGGGAACCGCAGGCTGTTCGTGTTTGGGGTTAACGGTTTAGGGGGTCTTCGGACCCCCTTTCCTTATGAGGTAATCATGGCTACATGGATCTATCATAATGACTTTGAAGCAAAGGTTGTTGATGAGTCAGAAGTTGAGGAATTGCAGAAAGAAGGGTGGCGGTTGTCATTTCGTCAACCCGGCGAATGTGAGACCCCGCTTGATCTCCCAGCAGATACGAAAGTTGAACTTGAGGGTGATCGAAGAGACTACGCACGGTCGTTAGGGGTTAAAGTGGATGGTCGTTGGAATGATGCACGGGTAGAGAAAGAAATCGATGAAGTGCTGGCTGCATCATCCCTCTAAAGACTCAATCCTGGTGAACACCTGGGAGGTTAAAGACTACCCCGAGTATTCGAGTGAATTAGAAAAGCCACCCCCTCCGCCACCAGGGCCAACCAGAGAAGAAATCAGGGCTCAAGAAAAGATGAAGATTGAGAATCGAATAGCCAGTATTTTAGGAGCTGAGTTGGATATCACTGGAATTAAGGTTCATACAGAAACCGGAACAATAGAGGCTGAAACATGGCTATCACAGCACAATCGCTAATTACCAGAGCCTACCGCTTATCAGGTGCTGTAGCCAGTGGAGACGACCCAACAGCCGATGAGTCGTCCGATGGTTTGTTAGCCTTGAATGAAATGCTCGATAACTGGTCAGAACAAGGCATTTCAGTTCCATGGACGTTAACGGACAACTTTAATCTATCCCCTGGGACGATTACGTATAACTTCGGCCCTGCTTTACCTGGAGCCCCGGCGACATTAACAAAACCGATTCATATTACTGATGCTTGGTTGTTAGATGAAGGCTCAGTATCGGACCCGTTTGACAATGATGCCCAGACCTATCCCTTCGAGATAATTGATTCCGGAGAATACGCAAGAATCGCCCAAAAGGGCGAAAGCGGCAGACCATCAAGAGGCTGGTATAACTACGGAGAACCAAATGGGACGTTAGTTATAGATCGTGATCCTGATCAGGTTTATTCGTTGATTGTTATTTCAACGAAAGAGATAAACACGTTTGATTCTCTATCAGACACGGCCAATATGCCCCTTTCATACATCCGAGCATTACGGTTTAATCTTGCTGTTGAATTGGGTGGTGAGCTCGGTAGTCCAATGGACCCGAGAGTATTAAAGGTCGCTGGCGATTCGTTCAAAACCATCAAGAATTCCAACGCAGCACGGAGAATTAAAACCCTGACTGTAGACGCTGCCACGATGACACCAGGCCGTTACGATATTGCATCGGATAACTATTAATGCGCATTTCTGCTGTTACTGATCTATACATCAAAGAATTTGCCGGCGGTTCTATTACAAAGGCCTCCAGTTATATTAAAAATGGTGTTATAGACAAATATCCTGAAATGGTCAGTACTTTGTCACTCAGAGACCCGGAATTAATACTTTCGAGGATGCCAGTGCAACGGTGGCCGATGAGGCAGGACGGGGAGTGTTTTATTGGGAAGCGGTAGATAAAAAGTACTTTGTTAACAGTGATACTGTCTATCAGACATCCTATGCTGGTTCCACCATGTCAATTACGGCAGGGACTGAAAAGGTTTATTTCTTCGAGATTGGTAATTATTTAGTTATTTTAGATCCGGAGAATAACGAAGGCTGGACGATTAACTCAGCAACCCCGACTGTTATCGCTCAGATTACAGATACAGACTTCCCCTCTGAACAAACCCCAGCACTCCAGTTAACAAGAGGGGGTACAGTTTTAAATGGGAAGCTTTACGTAGGGACCACGGATGGCGATATATACGAGTGTGCCATTAAAGATCCTACCGCATGGGCCGCGTTAGACTTTAGAAACGCAGAGATCGAGCCAGACGATGGGGTTTATATCGGCGAACATCATCAACATGTAGTAGCGATCGGCACGAGGACATGTGAGTTTTTCTATGACGCCGCCAATTCAACAGGTTCAACGTTAAACCCTAGAACAGATATTGACTATGAGATAGGAGCAGCAGACAGAGATTCGTTTTGGGAGGAATCAGACCTTTTATTCTGGGTGGGTTATACCGCTTCCGGTGGAATTTCTGTTTATTCACTACAAAATTTCGTACCCACTAAAATATCAACCCCTGATATAGACACTTTCCTGGGGTCAGCGATCACTGTTGACGATATTCAATTATTGGGATCTGGGTTCCAGGTTGGCGGTAGGATCTTCTACGTATTAACCCTCTACAATTTACTTACTACGGTACAGCCGACAATCTCACTCTATTACGAGCTCGTCAGTAATAGGTGGTATATCGGCGATTTAGAATTGTTGGGTGTGGACGAATTCCCCTTAGTGGATTGGACAAAAGCTTCAAATACCCGTTTAGGTGAGGGAATCTTGTCCAATGGTGATCTAATCACCCCTGTAGACAGTAATGCCGCACAAGATACAGTAGGGGCATCGAGTGTCTTTGAAGACGGTGTGTTTGAGGTTGGTGTCTTTTCATCGACTGCGTTTGTAGGGTCCCCTATCCAAATGGAAATCCTTATCGGTTCTCAAGATATGGGGATGAGGAAATACAAGTATCAAACGGAGCTATGGCCAGTAGGCATTCCTACTGATAATACTGCGACTCTAAACGTTCAGTGGTCAGATGAATCAGACGATAACTTCAACACTGCCAAACCGATAGATGTATCTAAACCCGGAACAAGATTAAGGCGTTTGGGTAAGTTTCGTCAGAGAACGTACAAATTAACCTATGCAACTGCAGAACAGTATAGGATTTCAGGTATAGAGACAGTGGAAAGGGCTGGTAATGCATGATCCAGGGCCACCTCCATCACAAACACCAGGAACCGCTGAAGGCCCGAGTAACCGGAATGGTGGGAACAGGTTCAACTACAAATGGTTAACTTGGCTATTCAACTTTTACACATGGGTTCGGGCTAACGTGGGCACAGATTTCTTTTTTGAAGTATCGGCTGGTAATAAAGTGGGTTTTGCCCATATTAATAAATTTGGTCGTAACACGGATATTGACACCACTCAGGAGGATGTTTGGGATGGTGGCGGAACGATAACCTATTCCACAACCGCAGATATTACACATATCGTCTCAAGTAATGCTGGAGATACCTTCGACATCGAGATACAGGGTCTTGATGCAGACTGGAATCTAGTTACACAAAGTAAGGCATTAACCGGGACTACTGGAGTAGCGTTAGACACTCCGCTTATCCGAGTCTTCAGGATGAAGAACGATTCCGGTACGGCAGCGGCTGGTAATATCCAATGTGGTGTGGGAGCTGTTACTACGTCATTTACAGCAGGTAACTTGAGAGGTCAAATTACCCTTGGCTTCGAACAGACACTCATGGCTTTATATACAGTACCTGCCAACAAGACAGCGTACCTTGTTAAATATTGGGGCGATGTCAATAAAAGTAATGTTACGGGGGCTCTTGATTTGACGCTGTGGGCTAGATCGTTTGGTGGAGTGTTTAGAGTTCAGTCAACAAACGGATTGATTGCTGCAGGATCTTCAAGCTTTGAACGTGATTATAAACCCTATCCAAGTTACTCAGAGAAAACAGACCTTAGAGTGACGGGGACAGGTTCAACAAACAATTTCGATGTATCGGCGGGATTCGATCTCATATTAGTGGACAATTAAATGGCTACAGACTTAGTAACTAGAACAGGCAAAGCGGCTGCGTTAAGTGCTGCAGACCATGACCAGAATATCGAGAGTGTGTCAGGTACAGTTACCGCTAAAGTAAACGACTATACGGTGTTATTCACAGATCAGAATCAGACGATAGAGTTTACCAAAGCAACATCGGTTACTTGTACATTAGATGCGATTGCTACCATTGTAGCGGCGATAGATACGACAAGTTTCCGGGTAACGATAAAAAACCTTGGGGCAGGTTTGTGTACGATTGACGGGAATGGTGCAGAAACAATCGATGGTGCAACAACGTATGATCTAGCGCAATACGAATCCGTTGAGATCCAAATAGACGCAGCCGGTACTGGTTGGAACTCTATTGGCAATAGGCCGCAACGAAGCATACATGTCAATAATTCAACGGGTGGCTGTAATGTGTCAGAGGTTGAACTAGACCTGGATGCACTAACCCCTTCGACATGGATTGATGTCGGTCCAACAGGGGCAGGCGCTACAAATACATGGACTGGATTAGATGGTGTTCCATTGGACGCTAATTGGGTAGAAATAAAAATACAATGGTCGTATACCAAATCATTGAGCTCGGCTATGCAAGTGTCGATTCTTGCAAGAAAGAACGGTACAACGCCAACGTCTAATGAATCAAGGATAGTGTTACATACTGGTACTAATGCGGATGCAAGCGGTACGGCTAGAAGTGATGGCGTTTCGTTCGTGAAAGTCCCACTAGATACAGCGAATATATTTGAAATAAATGTGGCAACAACAGCAAGCCCGACAACTAGCGCAGCGTTTGCGATGGTTGCGGGTTATGGGTGGAATTAAATGGGTTTATTCGACGGTGTAAGCGAGTTCGTTGGCAATGTCACAGGCGGGTTAATTGGTGAGTCGTCAGCAGAGCAGGCGGCTAAAGACGCTGGGCAGCTATCACAATATACAACTGAAGCTAATATAGACACATTCTATAGTTATTATCAGAATGTATTGCGTCAACTATCGCCATATGTGACAGCAGGGTCACAGGCGATTTCAGACTTGATGGATAACAGGTTTGGAGATCCTGACGTACCAGAATTGGCGATGTTTGCCTATCCAAACCCTGAAAGCCCTGAATTAGATATATTTGCCCATGCCATTCCACGCACTCCAGAACTGCAGCAGTTTGTTTTTGATGCAACTGAGTTAGGCGGTACTGATGCGTACAAATGGCGATATCAAGAGGGTTTGAGGGCGACGGACAGGGCTCAAGCGGTCAATCGTAACCTAACCTCTGGAAACCGTTTAACGGCTTTGATGGATTATGGTCAAGGTTCTGCTAGTCAGGAGTTTGAGAACGAATGGCAACGACAGCTTAAATCTAATCTGGTAGAGAACGAAAGAAGGGTTACCGGGTATGAAATGGATGTCAATCGCTTTAATCAGCAGCGACAGCAGACTATGGATGAAAACCAGCGGCGTACTGATCTCCATAATATGGATATTGGGCGGTTTAATCGTGAAAGGGATTCAACAGCGCTGAATAACGAGATACTCGGCCGGCAGTATGGTTTTGATGCTGACAACTTTAGATCGGTTATGGACAGATTAACAGGTGTTGCGAACAGTGGCCAGACGGCTGCAACTAACGTTTCACAGCTAGGGATGGGAACGGCATCAAGCATTGCTGGGGCCAGAGGGCAAGGCGCTGCGGATCAATTCGCCGCTTCGCTCATCCCTGTTAATGAGAAACAACAGTATCTTTCAGGATTAACGGATTTGGCTGGAACAGTCTTCGGGGCAAGGTAATGACGATAGCAAGTGTGGCAAGTCAATTCATGCAGACATCTAAAGGTCTATCCCCTGCACAGGGAGCGGCAAGAGGATACAAGTCCGGCATCGCTTTAGGGCAAAGGAACAGAGCCTTAGACCAGGAGCAGCAAAAGATAGATCAGACCGTTGCGGCTGGAAATAGGCGATCTCAGAAGGAGATGGAGGAGGAATTACGCCAGAAACGCCTAAGCATGGGTACCTCCCTTATCATGAGGGCCAAAAAGAACCCCAAAGCTTTTGGTACTGAGTTATCGGCTTTGAAAAAGGCAGCGCCTGAAGTCTTCCCGGCTGAGGTCAATACGTCGAACTTTGAGACGTTCATGATTGAAAACGATACCAAGGGAGATTGGGCCAAGGCCATGAGGGGCTTTGCAGAGGATGAAAAGAAAGCACGCGAGGAAGGCAGGGATATAGCGGCGGCTGGATTAGCTCAAGACAAATATGGTCTTGAACAACAGAAGTTTGCCGAGCAGCAGCGGTCAAATCGAGCCAAAGAACAAATTTCCAGGGATAAGGGCGGTTTATCACTATCAGTAGGCCCAGAGGGTGAAGTATCGTTCTCAACGGATGGGAAGAATGTAGAGACCCCGACAGGCGCCAAAACCGCACTGTTTAAAGACATCACTGCAGGTCAGCAGGCGATAGACTCTATCAACCAGATAGAAACACTCTATGATCCATCGTTTTTATCGTATGCCGGAGCCGCTAAGGGCTGGCTAGCCACGAAAATGAATAAGATGGACCCTAACGTAAGGAGTGGGTTCCAACAGCGTAGGGCGGCCTTCCTGTCGGCTGCTAACAAGGAATTCTTACGCTTCAGGAAATGGGCTACTGGTGTCGCCGGCGGTGAGAAAGAAATGGCTGAAATCAAACGAGCTACCTTCAGTGAAGACGATAGCTCACAGGATTTTGAGGCTAAGCTAAATCTGGCTAGAGGGCTGCAAAGGCGATTGAACGCAAGATCTAAAGCTGCGCTGTCAGCCGGGATCAATAACCAGAAAGAGTTTGAGGGGTACATTAAAGCCAATCCATTAAGCGGTATTCCATCGTTACAGGAAAGGGGTGATGCACTAGAGGGGCAGGGATATAGTGAACAGACGATAATGGAAATACTGACACAGGAAGGCTACATCGAGCCAAGATAATGACAGATTGGAATAAAAGAGCTTCAGAGGCTGAAGGTTTACAGTCGTCAACCAGAACTGACTGGGAGGCGAAGGCTAAAGAGATAGAGCTTACTGGATCAGGTAGGACGATTGCCGGTAGTGGCGGGATTCCAAGAGATCAAGCCATGGAGCAGACCAAACAAGCCTATATGGCAAGGCAGCCACAATCTGGTTTTAAATCAGTTCCTGAGAAGGGAGCAAGCTTTAAGACGATCGCAGGCGCTTCTCTTGCTGACGATCCTGCCGTAAAAATGGAATATTATGCACAAAAACGCTTTCCCAATCTTCCTATAGAAGAGTCTATTAAGCGATACACTTTGATGGATGGCGAGATTGCTTACCAAGATGAAGATGGGGAATATTACACCGAAACTCCAACTATGGGTGATAGAGTAGCGATGCATTTAGGTAAGGCTATCCCTGTAGGTGCTGGTACGGTGGCAGGGGTGGCTACGGCCCCGTTATGGCTGGCCCCTGGGGGTGGAGCTGCTGCGACTGCCTTAACAGGTGCAGCGGCTTACGCTGGCGAAGAGGTAAGGCAGGCACTTGGAAAGAAGGTTACAGGTGATCCTGTGAGTAAGACAGAACCGCTTAAAGAGGGTGCGTATGCGGCTGGTGGTGAGCTAATTGGCGGCGTGGCAACTAAGGTGACTGGCAGACGGGTAGCGAAAGACTTCTCCAGGCTTGACGCTGAAGATGCAGCGGTTTTACAGCGATTGTCTGAAAAGTACGGAGTAGATCTAACTCCGGCTGAAATCACTAATTTACCCTCACTGAAGGCAAGACAGAAAGCAGTCGGGAATTTACCAGAATCAGCCGATACCATGGGCGATTTCTACGTAAAACGTGCAGGTCAAGTAGATGAAGCGGTCGATACGACATTAGAGGAGATCTCCCCGGTAGATTCCGCAGAGGTAGCTGGAGAATTAACAAGGTCAGCAGCACGAAACGCTATGTCAGACGTAGCTAAGCAAAGAGCCGATCTAGCCTCCCCTCTGTACAAGAAAGCTTTTGGAAAGGGCACTCAGGTTGACGTAGGACCGATTATAGACGATATCGACCAGCAATTGCTCAAGGCTAAGGGTGGGATTAAAACCCGTCTAGAACAGGCTAGGAAACTGTTTGTGGATAGTGTGGAAAAAGTCGGTGAAGAGGATGAGGTTATGGAGTTTTTCACCACAGACCTGGAAGAATTGCATAATGTCAAAATGGCCCTATATGACCTTTATAAAAGCCCACCGGATTCAGGTGCAGGACGCACAGCAGCAGGTAAAGTCGAGGGTGTTTACAAGAGATTGATTGGAAAACTGAAAGAGGCTAGCCCAGATTATAAGCAAGCTAATGAGATTTGGGCGGATTTAAGTCCAGAAGTCTCTAAGGCACGAGAGGGTGTTGTTGGCGTTATCGCTGACCTGAAAGACGAATCTTTACAGAAAGCTGCTAGTAAGCTATTCGCTCCTGGGGCTATAGGGCCAAAATCTATTAATAATGCCAAAATCCTGTTAAAGCATGCTGATCCTAACGCATGGCAAGCTATTAAGCGGTCATGGATAGAAGATCAATGGGAGCAGGCAAGCAAACAGACCATGAGCAACCAGGGGTTAAACCGTGGCGCTCGATTCAGGGCTTTACTGTTTGGTGATAAGAAACGGGCTAGAAACCTACGGGCAGCCCTTGATCCGAAAGAGTATGATTATCTTGAGGAATTATCAAAAGTCCTAGAGGCTAGCGGAAGGGTCAAACAGATCGGTTCAGATACCGCCTGGAATCAGGAAATGATGCGGGAACTTGGCGATGAGGCAGCCCCAGTATGGGCTAAGATTGCAGAGAATGTAAACCCCGCTCAGGCCCTGAGAAACCTTAAGGATTGGGCGACAAAGCGGAGTGTTAGAACGTTAGCCAAAGACATGGCAGAGGTAATAACCTCTCCTGATGCCATGGCTAATCTAAAGGAATTACAGCAACTTACACCAGGATCAGCTAAGGCAGCCGTTTTAACGGCGCATATTCTTGGCTTGACTGCTGCTTCTGCTGCTTCCGCTGGGACTGAAGCCCTGAAACAAGGTCTGCAATAACCATTATCGGGATAATGATAATCCCCGTTGCAATTCCTTGATATATTGCTTCCTCTCCCAAAAACACCATTCTGAGAACAGAAACGCAAGCAAGCAAGATAATTGCGGACTTTGTGTAATTAAAATTCATAGGATTATATTAACACAATGGCTATAACCAAATGGGATTTCCAAGATGGACTTTTGTCTATTTACACCACAGATCCGATTGAAACGGTACAGGTCGATGGTTATCTAGATGAATTGATGGATGTTATTATCCCTAATGCATCCAGGCCAAAAATTAGTATGGTCAATGGAAATCTGACATACACCGAGTCAGATCGTGTTATTGATCCAGATCAAATAGTTAGAATTATCATAGGGGAGCAATATTATAATTTAGTAATCACTCAAGATACCCCCATTGTAAAAACGAAAACGACAGAGGGAGCAGCAGGCTTAGAACCTCGTGTAGCTGCGTTGGAAGTAGACGTTGCTGCGCTAGAGGTAGATGTTGCAGGCCTTGATTCAAGTATTACCACAATAAACGGCCAAATTGTAACCCTGGATGGTCAAGTAGCTACACTAGACGGTCAAGTAACAACCCTGGATGGTCAAGTTACAACCCTGGACAGTGAATTGACTACTCTAGACGGGGAGGTTGTCGTATTAGATGCAAGTGTCACATCACTGGATACA
>Ga0265309_10001166_pt1 | contig 11420 bp, 6 predicted proteins | sample Helome_FD_192492 | JGI IMG/M metagenome (GOLD analysis project Ga0265309, IMG submission 192492) | Marine sediment microbial communities from subtidal zone of North Sea - Hel_20160524 (Illumina Assembly) | ecosystem: Environmental > Aquatic > Marine > Subtidal zone > Sediment ...
TTGCGGGTGGCTGGATTGATTTTGATGTGGCAATTGCTACAGCTGAAACCATGAAAGAAGTTCGTAAACTGGGTAAAGTACTTGGGCCTCGCGGTTTGATGCCTAATCCGAGAACGGGAACGGTCACAGAAGACACCGCATCAGCAGTACAGCAGTTCAAAGCAGGACGGGTTGAGTTTAAGATGGATCGTGGAGGAAACGTAATGGTTCCTTTCGGCAAACTGTCATTTGACTCAAGCAAGCTGGTAGAAAACTGTGAAGCTGTCATAGCGGCCGTCTTAGGTGCCAGGCCGATAGCTGCAAAAGGAACTTATGTTCGCCGCTGTACGGTTACCTCAACGATGGGGCCCGGCATAACCGTCAGTTCCGATAATGTTGGACAAGGAGCTTAATCATGAGATTTGAAAAAAAATTAATGTTTAATGAAATACGCGGTCGTTTAGACGATTCTGTATTTTTTATTCTGGCTGATTTTGGCGGGTTGACCGTAGAGAAAGACCAGGACCTGCGCGGGAGATTGCGCGATCATGACGCTGAAATACATGTAGTAAAAAACAATGTGTTTCGCCATGTGGCAAAAGATTTAGGTTTCGACGAGATGCAAGATGCATTGACTGGACCCACGGCCATTGTTTCCGGCAAAGGTGAAGTTACGGAAACACTGAAAGTGTTAAAAACATTTATAAAAGAAAATGAAATCCCTGTCTTAAAAGTAGGGGCGATGGAAGGTGCCTTCCTGAGCTCAGCAGACATTGAAACATTAGCTAGTCTTCCTTCGCGTGAAGAGCTGATTGCGAAAGCAGTTGGCAGTATTGCCGCACCTCTGTCGGGTATGGTTGGTGTGATGAACAATATGGTCAGCAGCCTGGTTCACGTACTCAAAGCGATCGAAAACACAAAAGGGGAAGCAGCCTAAACCAACTGTTTAAATATTTAATATTAGGAGAGATAAAATGAGCGAAGAAGCTGTAGAAGAAGTAAAAGAAGAAGCTGTAGTGTTAGAAGGTAAGACTGCAGAATTCGTAGAGTGGATTGAGGGAATCTCAGTTCTGGAATTAGCGGAACTTGTAAAAATATTGGAGAAGAAATTTGGCGTTAGCGCTTCTGCTCCAGTTGCCGCAGCTGCAGGACCTGCTGCTGGTGGCGATGCCACTGCTGCAGAAGAACAAACTGAATTTGAAGTTGTTCTTGCCAGTACGGGTGACAAGAAAATCCAAGTGATTAAAGAATTACGTGCGATCACAGGCCTTGGCTTAAAAGAAGCTAAAGGAATGGCAGATGGTGCTCCAACTTCGGTAAAAGAAGGCGCGTCTAAAGACGAAGCTGAAGAAATGAAAACGAAGCTTGAAGCAGCTGGTGCAACTGTTGAGATTAAGTAGTTCCTGACAAATTTTGAGGTAGTGTATCGGCAGAGAATTCTCTGATCCGGCACACTACCTCTTTGTCTTTATTTTTTGTGGGTGGTTCACATTACGAACCAAGTGTTTAGATATAAGTAACCTTAACCAGGTGGATAATTATGGCGGAACGAATTAATCATGGCAGCATTAAAGAGGTAATAGAACCTCCTTTCCTCATTGAAATTCAAACGAACTCTTACAAAGAGTTCTTGCAAAGCGGAGTAGATCCCATTGCACGTAAAAAATACGGATTACAGTCTGTATTTAAAGAAGTCTTTCCAATCGAAAGTTACGATGGACAGTGCGAATTAGATTTTGCTAAATACGACATTCAGCCCGCTAAACTCAGTGAAGTTCAGTGCCTGGCAGAAGGCGAAACGTATGCGGCTCCTTTATATGTTACCTTCCGCCTGAAAGACGGTGAAGAAGTACGTGAAGAAGATATCTACATGGGAGAGATCCCTTTGATGACCGAAACAGGTTCATTTATCATTAATGGTGCTGAACGTGTTATTGTATCACAGTTGCACCGTTCACCCGGTATCTGCTTTGAAAATTCCGTCCATGCGAACGGAAGTATTCTCTATTCGTTCCGCATTATTCCTGATCGCGGTTCCTGGATCGAAGTGCAATTTGACACCTCTGATCTGCTTTACATTTACTTAGACCGTAAACGCAGACGCCGTAAGTTTTTGGCCACGACATTTCTTCGTACCTTAGGCTACGGAACGGATGAAGAAATTATAAAGCTTTATTACTCGACGGAGAAGTTGAAACTTCGGGGTGCGATATCTGAAGACAAGATTTTAAACCGGGTGCTTAAAAACGACATGGTGGATATGGATTCAGAAACCATCATCGCGCGTAAATACGACCCCATTAACGAAGAGATGCTGGAGCAAATCCGGGTAGCCGGATTTAACGAAGTTGAGTTGGTTAACGTAACCTGGGATGAAGGCCTCCTGCTTAAATCTTTACAGAAAGACCCCTGTCATTCTGAAGAAGAAGCGTTGAAAGAAATTTATACTAAATTACGTCCGGGTGACCCCCCAACTGTAGCGAATGCAAAACAAATGCTTCACCGCATTTTCTTTGATAACAAACGTTACGACTTAGGTCGGGTAGGGCGTTACAAAATACAACAAAAACTGGGCCTAGATAAAAAGAACAAGTCCCGGGTTATTTGTGAAGAAGACATTGTAGAAGCGGTTCGTTATTTAATCAACTTGCGTATGGGCGAAGGCAGTATCGATGATATCGATCACCTGGGTTCACGCCGTATCCGTATGGTCGGTGAGTTGCTTGAAGCGCAAGTCCGTGTAGGGCTTGCACGTACAGAACGTTTAGTTCGTGAACGGATGACTATTTTTGATACAACGGTTGAGAAACTCACGCCGCAAAAATTAGTTAACCCTAAAGCGTTGTCAGCGGTGGTTAAAGATTTCTTTGGTCGTTCTCAGTTAAGCCAGTTTATGGACCAGACAAATCCATTGTCTGAGTTAACTCATAAACGGCGTTTATCTGCATTGGGACCAGGCGGATTAAGTCGTGAACGTGCGGGTTTCGAAGTACGTGATGTACACAGTTCGCACTATGGCCGTATATGCCCAATTGAAACTCCTGAGGGACCAAACATTGGTTTGATTTCTTCATTAAGTTCTTTTGCCCGCGTAAACGAATTTGGATTTATTGAAACGCCCTATCGTAAAGTTGTCAAAGGTCGTGTATTAGAAGATGTAGAATATCTTTCTGCAGATGAAGACGAAAGCTTTGTGATCGCGCAGGCGAATGCACCAGTGAAAGAAAATGGTGATTTTGTAAACAAAACTGTTTCCGTGCGTTACCGTGGTGATTTCTTAGAAGTAGAGAGAGATCATGTTCAGTACATGGATATATCTCCCAAGCAGCTTGTATCTGTAGCTTCGTCTTTGATACCGTTCTTGGAGCATGATGATGCAAACCGTGCATTGATGGGATCGAACATGCAGCGCCAGGCGGTGCCGTTAATGATTACAGAGCGCCCGTATGTCGGCACAGGTGTCGAAGCCCGTGTAGCACGAGATTCAGGCGTGGTTGTCCTTTCTAAGCTGAAAGGAAAAGTTGCATACGTTGATGCATCAAAAATCATTATATCCAAAACAGGAGAATTGCCAACGCGTAAAACTCCTGAAGCGGACTACTTTGAGCATAACCTGCGTAAGTTTATGCGTACCAATGCGGGTACCTGTTTTAACCAAAAGCCGATTATTGAAGTGGGTGAAAAAGTTAATAAAGGTCAAGTGCTGGCAGATGGGCCTGCAACAGATCAAGGTGAATTGGCTCTTGGGCGTAACGTAATGGTGGCCTTCATGTCCTGGTGTGGTTATAACTTTGAGGATGCGATTATCATCTCAGAGAAACTGGCCAAGAATGATACCTATACTTCTATTCACGTAGAAGAGTTTGAAGTAGGCGCTCGTGATACGAAATTAGGACCTGAGGAGATTACGCGTGACATACCTAACGTAGGTGAAGAAGCGCTTAAACACTTAGGCCATGATGGAGTTATCCGTGTCGGTGCTGAAGTTAAGCCGGGTGATATTCTTGTAGGTAAAATTACTCCTAAGAGCGAAACAGAACTCGCACCGGAGGAACGTTTACTTCGTGCAATCTTTGGTGAAAAAGCAGCTGATGTTCGCGATACTTCGCTGACGGTTCCATCGGGAACTACAGGTATCGTAATGGATGTGCGTGTTTCTTCTAAGAGTGCGTCATCTAAAAACAAAATGACTCCAGGTGAGCGTCGTCGACAAGCGAAACAAGTCGAGGATGATTACAAAGGGAGGCATCAGACGCTTACCGAAGATTTAACAGAATCGTTAAGTAACATTCTTTTAGGGGAAAAAATTCCTCTTGATGTGGTGAATGCTGAAACGGGTGAAACGATTATTCCGGCAAACCGTAAAATTACGAAGACCTTACTTCGTAAACTAGCCGCGGCGCACCGCAATGTAGAAATTGATCCAAGTCCGATTCAAATTAAAATACAGGGAATTATTTCTGAATTTAATACTAAGTTTAGTGATTTAGAGATGGAGCGTGAGCGTCAGATCGAACGTCTGGAAAGCGGCGAAGAGGTAGACAAAGGCATTATTAAAAATGTTAAAGTATACATTGCCGCTAAAAAGAAATTATCTGTTGGTGATAAGATGGCAGGCCGTCACGGTAACAAAGGGGTTATTGCCCGCATTGTGCCAGAAGAAGACATGCCGTTCTTACCTGACGGGACTCCGGTAGAAATTATCCTGAATCCATTGGGCGTACCTTCACGTATGAACGTGGGGCAAGTGCTTGAAACACATTTAGGCTGGGCTTGTGAAATCCTCGGATTACATGCGGCAACTCCTGTATTTGATGGTATTCACGAATCTAAAATTTGGGATATGATGAGTGAAGCGAATCTTCCTGAATCCGGTAAAGCGACACTATGTGACGGTCAGACAGGCGAAGAGCTTGATCAAGACGTGGCGGTGGGTCGTATTTACATGCTTAAATTACACCACTTGGTTACGGACAAAATTCACGCACGTGCGGTTGGTCCTTACTCTTTGGTTACGCAACAACCTTTGGGTGGTAAAGCTCAATACGGTGGACAGCGTTTTGGAGAGATGGAAGTATGGGCATTAGAAGCCTATGGTGCCGCTTACAGTTTACAGGAAATCTTAACAGTTAAGTCTGATGACCTCGCAGGGCGTACACGTATTTACGAGTCAATCGTAAAAGGTGAAAACGTACTTGAAGCCGGCAGACCGGAATCTTTCAATGTATTGATGAAAGAGCTGCAAAGTTTAGGTTTAGATATTCAAGTTAAAAAAACAGAGAGCTAAGAACTAAAGCTGAAAAGATTTAATTCGGAGATATTCGATATGGAAAAAGAAGAAGCAGAACATATTTTAGGCGCAGAAATAAAAAAACAAACTGATTACGCAAGTATTACTATTGCATCAGAAGAATCGATTCGTTCGTGGAGTAACGGGGAAGTCAAAAACCCGGAGACCATTAACTATCGTACATTTAAACCTGAAAAGGGTGGTTTGTTTTGTGAACGTATCTTCGGACCTACAAAGGACTGGGAATGTGCATGCGGTAAATACAAACGCATTAAACACAAAGGTGTTATATGTGATCGCTGCGGGGTAGAGGTGACTCTTTCACGCGTTCGCCGTGAACGAATGGGCTCTATTGAGTTAGCCGTACCGGTATCACACATTTGGTTTTTTAAATGTACTCCCACACGCATTGGCTTAGTCTTAGATATGCCTGGCCGTGAGCTGGAGCGCGTACTTTACTACGAAGATTATGTAGTAACTGATCCAGGTGATACGCCACTTAAAGAAAAACAACTTCTGAACGAATTGGATTTCCGTGAAGCGCAAGATAAATACGGTGATGTATTTACCGCGAAAATGGGCGCCGAAGGGGTGGCTGATTTATTAGCTGCCGTTGATATGGAAGAAGTGATTGATCAGCTTGAAGAGGACATGGAGAACACGCGTTCTAAGCAGATCCGAAAAAAGCTAACCAAGCGTATCATTACACTTCAGGCATTTATCGACAGTGAGACACGTCCAGAATGGATGATTTTAAATGTCCTTCCGGTAATCCCTCCGGACTTACGTCCTTTAGTGCCGCTTGAAGGCGGACGCTTTGCGACATCTGATTTGAACGATTTATATCGCCGTGTAATTAACCGTAACAACCGTTTGAAAAACTTACTTTCTCTCAAAACACCGGATGTCATTATCCGTAACGAGAAACGTATGCTGCAAGAAGCCGTAGATGCGATGCTGGACAACGGCCGTCATGGACGTGCGGTAACCGGTGCGGGTAACCGCCCATTGAAATCCTTAAGCGACATGCTTAAAGGTAAGCAGGGGCGTTTCCGTCAAAACTTACTTGGAAAACGGGTGGATTACTCAGGTCGTTCTGTAATTGTAGTTGGGCCTGACCTCAAAATCCATGAATGCGGATTGCCTAAGAAAATGGCGTTAATCCTTTTCGAACCATTTATTATTCGCCGTTTAAAAGAGATGGGTGTGGTTCACACTGTACGTTCAGCTAAGAAATTGATTGAACGTCAATCTGAAGAAGTTTGGGACATCCTGGAAGAAGTGACTTCCGGTCATACGGTTCTGCTGAACCGTGCACCGACTCTTCACCGGCTATCTATTCAGTCATTTGCTCCTCGCTTAATTGAAGGTTCTGCAATCCGTGTACACCCGTTGGTATGTACCGCGTACAATGCTGACTTTGATGGTGACCAAATGGCGGTGCATGTTCCTCTGTCTATTGAGGCTCAGTTAGAGTCCCGTCTATTGATGCTCGCATCTAATAACATTTTCTCTCCCTCCAGTGGTAAGCCGATTACGACGCCGACGCAGGATATCTGTTTGGGTTGTTACTATGTTACATGTAATTCTCAAAAAGACCGTATTAATGCGCGCTTGGGAAAAGAAGAGAACGAGCACCTTCCTATCATGTATGATGCATTTGAAGTACATACAGCGTACGATGAAGGGGTAATTGATATTCATGATCGTATTCGATTCAAAAATCCAGACTATCAATTAGATACTCCTCATGGTGACAAAGAAGCGAATGTAATTGAAACGACGGTTGGTCGTGTGTTCTTTAATGAAGTATGGCCTGACGGATTAGGGTTTTTTAATAAAACCGTTAAGAAAAAAGAAATGGGCAACTTGATCCGTGCTTGTTATGACGTAGCCGGGCATGAAGAAACGGTTTATGTTCTTGACGAATTAAAGGCGCTTGGTTTCGAGCAGGCAACGCGTTCCGGCATCTCAATGGGTGTGAAAGATATGATCATCCCGGAAGAGAAAAAGGAAATTATTGCCAGCGCACGTAATCAAATCAGTGAAGTGGAATCTCAGTACCGCAAAGGTATTATTACCGACGGAGAACGATACAATAAGATTATTGATATCTGGACTCACGCGACGGAAGAAACGTCTAATGTGATGTTCTCTTCACTTGAGTACAACAACAATCTCGATACGATCAATCCGATTTACGTGATGGTGGACTCAGGTGCTCGAGGAAGTAAACAGCAGATTCGTCAGCTCGCAGGAATGCGCGGATTGATGGCTAAACCTTCCGGTGAAATTATCGAACGACCTATTCTTTCAAACTTCCGTGAAGGATTAAGTGTACTGGAGTACTTTATCTCCACACACGGTGCCCGTAAAGGATTGGCTGATACTGCACTTAAAACTGCGGACTCGGGTTATTTAACTCGTAAGCTCTGTGACGTTGCGCACGATATTATTATTATCGGCGATGATTGCGGCACCTTAAACGGTATTGAAGTGAAGCCGATTTTAGAAGGCGACGAGGAATTAGTTCCGCTGAAAAGTCGTATCCTGGGTCGTACTGCACTGGAAGATATTCTTGAGCCTCATTCAGATAAACTAATCATTTCAAGCGGAAGTATTATTGACGAGCATGTTGCAGATCATATCGAAAGCGCAGGCTTGGATGAAGTTAAAATCAGATCTGTACTGACCTGCGAGTCTACTCGAGGTGTTTGTGCAAAATGTTACGGGTTAAACACGTCTAATCAAGAAGCGGTTGAGCTTGGATCTTCTGTAGGTATCATTGCTGCACAGTCGATTGGTGAGCCGGGTACACAGTTAACTATGCGGACCTTCCACGTGGGTGGTACTGCGAGCTCTATCTTTAAGCAGCCTCAGATCATTGCGAAGCACGATGCGATAGTTCGCTATCACGAGTTGCGTGCTGTGAAAACTTCGGAAGACAGCTATGTTGTATTAAACAAAAATGGTGTGGTTGGTCTTTACGATAAAGAAGGCCGTGAATTAGAGCGTCACACCATGGTTATCGGAGCAAACATTTCTGTTGATGATGGCGGAAAAGTGAAAAAGGGTGAAGCCTTTGTTAAATGGGACCCTTATAACGTGCCGATTATCTCTGAGTTCTCCGGCAAAATTGACCTCAATGACTTTATTGAAGGGGTAACGGTTAAGAAAGAGATCGACGAAGCAACAGGCATGGAAGATACCGTGATCATGGAGCACAAAGAAGATCTCCACCCGCAGGTTAAGATTGTTGGTAAAGATAAAGAAGTTCTTTATACCTACAATATTCCTGCCGGTGCACACGTGACCGTAGAAAAAGGCAAGCCTGTTATTGCGGGTGAAACCATTGCGAAGACCCCGCGTAAAATAGCTAAGACAAAAGATATTACAGGGGGATTACCTCGAGTAGCAGAATTGTTTGAAGCGCGTACGCCTAAAGAAGCAGCCGAGATCGCGAAGATTGACGGTGTGGTTGAATTTGAAGGTTCAAGCCGCGGTAAACGTCGTTTGCTTGTGAAAGATTCCATTACCGGTGACGAAGAAGAGCACTTAATCCCCATGGGTAAACACGTAGTAGTTTTCCAGGGTGACCAGGTTTCAAAAGGGCAGCAATTAACCGAAGGACCTATCGTACCGCAGGAAATTCTTGAAGTTTGTGGACCGCAGGAACTGCAAGAGTACCTCGTAAACGAAGTTCAGGCAGTATACCGACTGCAAGGTGTGGAGATTAACGACAAACACATTGAGATTATTGTTCGTCAAATGCTGCGTAAAGTGCGCATCACAGAACCGGGTGATACTCGTTTCTTATGGGGTGAGCAGGTAGAGCGTTTGGTATTCCAAAATGAGAATGAACAAGCGATTGAAGAAGGACGTCGTCCAGCGGAAGCCACACCTATTTTATTAGGTATCACAAAAGCTTCGCTTGAGACAGAATCCTTTATATCTGCGGCATCATTCCAGGATACGACACGTATTTTGACTGAAGCTTCCTCTTTAGGTAAAATTGATAAACTTCGCGGATTTAAAGAAAATGTAATTATGGGTAACTTGATTCCCGCAGGTACAGGCTTTGATTTATACCGTAATATAAGGGTAAAACCGCTTGTGGAAGCTATTAGCGCAGAAGAGATTCTGGGTGAAGGTTTCCTTGAAGAAGAAAAAACATCAGAAATTTAAATAAAACAGGGTTGATTTTTGGCGCGGAACACTGTTAGGGTGCGCGCCCAAAAATTTAGGAAAAAAAGAATATGCCAACGATAAATCAATTAGTTCGTAAAGGACGCAAAGTGAACAAGAAGAAGAGTAAGTCTCCTTCATTGCAGGATTGTCCCCAACGCCGAGGAGTTTGTTTGCAGGTTAAAACAATGACGCCTAAGAAACCTAACTCGGCTTTACGTAAAGTTGTTCGTGTACGTTTAACAAACGGAGAAGAGGTAACCGCCTATGTAGGTGGAGAAGGGCACAACCTTCAAGAGCACAGTTTGGTGCTTGTACGCGGAGGTCGTGTAAAAGATTTACCCGGTGTTCGTTATCACGTAGTTCGCGGGGCATTGGATTGTCTCGGGGTCGATGGACGTAATCAGGGGCGTTCTAAATACGGATGCAAAAAACCTAAAAAGAGCTAAGGGATTTTAAAATATGTCACGTCGTAGAAAAGCAGTAAAAAGAGAGAAGATTCCGGATCCTAAATTCGAAAGCCTTTTAGTAGCACAATTTATTAATCAAGTGATGCGCAAAGGTAAGAAAACAGTAGCTCAAAAAATCCTTTATAATGCATTAGAAGAGCTGACCAAGAAGGCAGAAGATAACGATGCTATTTCATTGCTTGAAAAAGCATTGGATAATGTGCGGCCTCAAGTTGAAGTTAAATCTCGACGTGTGGGTGGTGCTACATACCAGGTGCCAATTGAAGTAAATGCACATCGTGGTCGCGCATTAGCGATGCGCTGGTTAATCAATTTTTCTAAGACTAAAAAAGGTGTTCCTATGAGCATTGCTTTAGGTAACGAATTATTTGACGCAGTTAACAATACAGGCAGTAGCGTTAAGAAGCGTGACGACACTCACAAGATGGCACAGGCCAACCGTGCTTTCGCTCATTACCGTTGGTAAGGGAATTTTTGTGGTTAACCCAATAAGTACTTCTGGTTTCAACTATGGCTTTATTGACGCATGCATCTGCAAAGGACTATACTTCTCAAGAGGAGAGTAGTCGTCCGCATGGTCTAAGCGCTTTACGTAATATCGGAATTATTGCCCACATCGACGCCGGCAAAACAACTACCACAGAACGTATTTTATATTATAGCGGTAAGCTGCACAAATTAGGCGAGGTTCATGAAGGTACCGCTACCATGGACTGGATGATCCAGGAAAAAGAACGCGGGATCACCATCACTTCTGCAGCCACCACGTGTTTCTGGAAAGAACACCAAATCAACATTATAGATACTCCCGGTCACGTAGACTTTACAGTCGAAGTGGAACGTTCATTACGCATTTTAGATGGGGCGGTAGGCGTTTTTTGTGGTGTAGCCGGCGTGCAGCCGCAGTCAGAAACAGTATGGCACCAAGCTAAACGTTACAAGGTCCCCTGTATAGCTTTCGTAAACAAGATGGACCGTAAGGGCGCTGACTTTAATAATTGTATCAGCTCCATTCGCGAGAAACTCCAAGTTAACGCACATGCAGTTCAGGTGCCCATTGGTGCGGAAGAAGGCTTTGAAGGAATGGTCGACCTTATTGAAATGAAAGCGTTTAAGTTTTCCGATAAGGATAACGGGGAAAGCATATTTGAAGAAGAGATCCCTGCGGAGTTACAAGCACAAGCCGAAGAAGCCAAATCAAGTTTGATTGAAGCATTAGCTGAAGTGGACGAAGAATTTATGGATCATTTTTTAGGGGATGCTGAAATGAACCCCGCTGTACTAATGTCGGCGATTCGTCGTGCGACAATACACAATCTTATCGTTCCGGTATTTTGCGGATCTTCACTAAAGAACAAAGGTGTGCAGCAATTACTCGACGGAATTATAAGTTATCTCCCGGCTCCTGTTGATGTAGATGCGGTGACAGGAATTAATTCTAAGACCGATGAGGAAGAACAGCGCGAGGTGAGTGATCACGAAGCCTTAAGTGCATT
>Ga0265309_10001167_pt1 | contig 11416 bp, 14 predicted proteins | sample Helome_FD_192492 | JGI IMG/M metagenome (GOLD analysis project Ga0265309, IMG submission 192492) | Marine sediment microbial communities from subtidal zone of North Sea - Hel_20160524 (Illumina Assembly) | ecosystem: Environmental > Aquatic > Marine > Subtidal zone > Sediment ...
TTTATTTTTTTAAAATAAATCTGTCCCCTTTTTTTGTCCCCTTTTTTTGTCCCCCGGGGTGCGCCTTAATGACGACGGTCCAGTTGCCGACGCTCCTGCCGGAGTTCCTGACGGCCTTCCTGGCGGATTTCATCTCCCACTTCATCCTGACGTCGTTCCTGGCGGATCTCACGCTCCAGATCACCCGCCGCGGCAGGCGCGGATCCGCTGGCTGCGATCGTTACCAGCGCTATTGCGGTAAATGTCTTCAGAAATTCTTTGCTTTTCATGGTTGATTCTCCTTTTTCATGGATGGTCTGATTGCCCTTTTTCCAGGGATGAAAGGTACGTGTGGCCTGCCCTGATGGTTTGGGCAACCGTTTCGTAATCTTGGGCAACCACCCTGACGTCTTCATCCCTCAGGCCGGCCACAGCGAGCTGCATCGTACATCAAATTTTATATCTGGAATGTATTGGGATAAGGAAGTCAGCGCATTGACACTGACCAACATCATAAGAGAAAAAGGGGACAGAAAAAAAGTCTGTCCCCTTTTTTACTTTTTATCTGCTACGGGCTAATAGTCGCAATTGCTGTTTACGCAGGTGTAATCCGGGTCGTTCGAATTCGCGATGGCGGCGCCGATGCCTATGCCGATGAGCGCTGCGCCCACCTCGTGGTCATCGTCGTCTATATCGATGTCCCGGTCGACATCGACATTGACGTCACGATCGATATCGACGCGGCGATCGATATCAACGTCTCTGTGCCCCCCCCCGCGGAGACCACCTGGATCACCGGGACGCCCGGGGCGGCCGCGACCGGCATCCCTGCCAAGGCCCTTCTTGAACTTGCCTGCGACATGGATGACTTCTTCGCTGACCGCGGCATGCGTGAATGGCTGTCCGGGCGCCATTACGCTCCATTCGGCCGGAAGTTCCGGCTGCTCAGCCGAAAGTGCCGGCAGTCCGGGTTGCAGAACCGCCCCTGAAGAAACATCGGTGGATGTCGATGCCAGCGATCCGCCCGATACGAGCGTAAGCGCGGCCAGATATAATAGTACGCGGTTCATCCCTTGCCTCCCCCGAGCTGAAAGTCCTCGCGCATCTCATTCCACCGCTTCAGCAGACTGGGACAGTCGAGCTTGTCTTTTGACACGGAGGCTCCGTAACCGATGCTCGTGGCATAGACGAATGCCCTGTCCGACCCCACGTCCTTTATGATCAGGTCGAAGAGTTCAAGCGACTCCTGCTTGAAGGCCTGCCGCTTGTCCTTTGCAGTGCAGACGTAGGCATTGCCGATCGCCATTCCAATGCTCCGGACTTTTTGCACCATGGCCTTATCGTCCACGTCGATGCTTGCTTCCTTGGCCGAAGCAACACCTGCGGCCACGACACATAGCCCCAGCGCTATCGTTGAGATAATTCTGATCACCGTATTCTCCCTTTTTCGTTTATGGATCTGGATTAACGTTGCGAACCATCCCGGTCGTTTCACAGCTGCCAGTGAATGCATGCATTGTTGACACGATCGAGTGTGGCATGTCTGACTTCTTTGGGCTAAAGCCCGTGTTGCGTTACTGCGTTTCGCTTGATTTCTACACCTTCGATATAGTCAAGTCCAGCAGTTATGGCTCAAATAAACAGCCATTTCACGCCAAACTGAGGACACTACCTGTAAGCTGTTGACTTGAGTTAATTAAAGGGGGGCAGATTTATTTTGGGAAATATCTGATTGAATAACTGGATCCTCCTCATGTCATCCCCGCGAACGACTGCAGGGAGAAGGTGAGAGCGCGCAGCGCTCGAGAGGCTGGCCTGGGCCATGCAGGAGGTAGAGCACCAAAAGTAGGCGCTTTAGGCGATGCATGGAGCAATTGCCGAGGCGGGGATCCAGTCCTTATCAGCGAGGATTTTTTTGCCGCTGGATCCCCGCCTGAGCGGGGATGACGGAACACTTTAAAGATTTTATTTCGCCATCCCCACCCTGTCATTCCCGCGGAGGCGGGAATCCAGTCCTGATCAGTGAGGATTTTTTACCACTGGATCCCCGCCTGCGCGGGGATGACGAACACTTTAAAGATTTTATTTCGCCATCCCCATATGTGATTCCCGCGGAAGCGGGACAAATCCGTCAGTTGTAGGGTGCATTCTATGCACCATGGTTTTGTCATGCTATTTCGGTGCGCACGGCGCACCCTACTTGCTAAAATAAATCTGTCTCCTTATTTAGTGCAGCGCACGTCCGCAGCCCTCGAATGTGCGACCCTGCCAGTGCACGCTCACTACCGTCTCGAATGTTTCACCGCTCATGGAATCGCGGCACGGACGTCCGATCACCTCCAGGACGATCTCACCGGCATCCCACCGGGTGCGGCGAAGTTCGCGGTCCATGGTTGGCTCGGGTAACGGAACCTCGACACGCGAGGCGCCGTAATCGGCGATCAGCCGCATGCGAGTCCCTGCCAGGATTTCCAGGTTCCAGCCCGGCTCGTTGCCGACAGCGCGAAAGTCCGCACCATCCAGCTTGGCCCGCTCCCACACCGCGCGACGCGGGTCGTTGCGACAGGACACCAGCGGGCCGCCGGAGTCACCCAGCTGCGCCAGCTCATTCTCGATGTGCAGCTCGAACACGCCATCGGCGTAGCGGGTCCCCTGCCCTGCCGGCACGGCGGGCAGCCGGCGCGTTCCTTCACGCCGGAATATCCATGCCTCGGCCGCAGTGGCGCGGACCGTGTACGCCTGGCTGTCGCTGCACACGAACACGTAGGTCTTCGGCGCAACGATCTGGGCCGCACCGGGCCTGGCCAGGGCGCGCTCGCGGCGGCAGGCGTCGACACCCTGTTTGGAAACTAACCGCACCTCGCGGACCGCGACGGTCCCGTCGTAGTCTTTGGCAAATTCGCCTGCCGGCTCGGTGCACGGCTCGCCATCCAGTTCGACATAGACCTCTTCGTAGGGGCGCGTGGTCAGCTGCTGCACCGCCGCCGTCAGCTGTTGTAGCAGTGCACCGCGTACGTTCACCCACAGGGTCCGGCCATCATCACAGGGTTGCAGGCTGCGCGCCTCGTGGCCCATCACCAGCAGCCCGCGCATTTCGGCAGACCCTGCCGGTCCTGCGGCAGCAAGGAGCAGGACACAGAGCAGCGCCGCAACGCCCGGTTTCGTCCGCGCTGTCTGCATTATCGGCACGAGCCTACCCGAACAGGGACAGTCACCACCCATCCCTTGCTGCCCGCCTCCTTCAGGTATAAGGGATCCACCGGCAATGAGTTCTTGCTATTAGACGGTATCACTGGAACCATCCATCCCCACTGCAGAAACTGCGATCGAAACAAGGGTTGTCGCCCCAAGGTTGCACCAAAAAGGGGCTGGATATATTTTCTGACTAATTTCGAATAATGTATTCGACCCCTGTATATTGAACCCTTTATATTTTATTGTATTGTGAACCATTCGGTGAATAATTCAGGCCCTCCAAAACAATGCAGTCGCCGTGTCGCACGTCCAGATTGATTATTCCAGGCCTGTTAGCCATGAGCCTGGCGCTCCCCTGCCCCGCCCTGGAACTCGAACCCCGGCAATGGAGCCATCTTCCTGTCGGAACAAATTTCGCCGGCGTCGGCTATGCCTACACCGAGGCCGATATTAGTTTCGACCCTGTCCTGTTGATTGAAGACGCTGAAATGGAGTTGCACACCCTGGCCGGCAGGTACATTCGCACTTTCGGGCTGTTTGGCAAGTCGGGACGCATCGATCTCCTGCAAGCCTACCAGGATGGAGAATGGACGGGATTACTGGATGGTGCCCCGGCATCCGTTTCGAGAACTGGCTGGTCAGATACATTTATGCGCCTTGCTGTGAACCTGCACGGCGCACCGCCCTTGAGCGGCAAGGCATTTTCGGCTTATCGATCCGGCCTGAAAGAAGACACCATCGTCGGAGTGGCGCTGTTGGTCCGTTTGCCGACCGGCGAATACTTTGATGACAAGCTGATCAACCTTGGCCAGAACCGGTATGTCATTCGACCCCAGGTCGGCATCAATCATACCCGGGGGAAGTGGACCACAGAAGTGACCGGGGAAGTGGCCTTCTACCAGGACAATGATGAGTTTTTTGACGGGAATAAACGTGAACAGGATCCAACCTATATCATCCATGGTCACCTGACTCACACATATCGCCCGGGGCTCTCGCTGGGTGCGGGTGTTGGTTATAGCTATGGCGGTGAAAACACTATCAATGGAATTGACAAGGACGATGCCAATGAGGAAATCGGCTGGCTGCTGAGATTCTCCTATCCAATCAACCGCCAGTCGGGTTTCAATGTCACCTATATCGGTACCCGCAAACTCGGCTCTACGGGTTTTAATTCTGATACGCTGGCAGCAAGCCTGTCCTTTTCATGGTGAATATAAAGTGAAACAAAAAGGGGACTGTCCCTTTTTTCACTCACGGTTGATGTAGGGTGCGCCATGCGCACCATGAATCAATCGCCTGCCTGTTGTTTTCGGTGCGCACGGCGCACCCTGCGATCAATCTCTGAATTTATCAGGGGTTGCCTAGAATCCGAATCTGAACTGGGCGGCTGGCTTGGGATCCGCAAGTTTCTGGGAGGTAACCCTGCCTTGAGCATCATCCCTCGCCCTGAGTGCTTCGTAGGTTGAATCGTAACCGAAATCAATACGACTTTTTTGCTGGGGTTCTTCCGGTCGCCACTCGTCCTGGTATGCCGGCGGCATGCGCCATGCTCTGCCGCTGTCGTAAATCTCATCCGTCAGTCGATCATCAAAGGTAGGGGACAAAGTAACTTTTCCGCCATTCTCTGCCATTGCAATGAACGAGAGCATCATTGCAACCAACCCGATTCGCCAGCGACTGCCTTCGCTTGCATCAGCTGCCGGGGCGACCAACGCCGTCATTTCCCGGACCCCGTTCTCCAGCGCAGGGATTGGAACCAGTATCTATGGGTCGCGGACAGCCACTGATCCGCCTGGCGCGCGGTCACCCATGCGTTAAGGTAATTCAGCCACTCCTGCTCCCGCTTCCTGACGCCGAATCCCGCCTTATAGGAAAGCACCGGCTTGGCTAGCGGTAAATCCACCTTTTCCGGATAGCGCAGGGCAAGGAATTGCGGCTGGGGTATCGAGGCGAGCAAAACGTGGACGTCGCCATCGAGGATGGCCTTTTCCGCCTGTTGTGCTGTATCAAACACCTTCCTGGTGCTCTTGTTGAACAGGCGCGTGGCCAGTTCGTTGGAAACCGTCTTGGATACTACTGCAACGCTGATGCTTGCATGGTTAAGATCCTCCAGCTTTTGTATGCCCTTTGTCTTGCTCTTGTTGGCAGCCAGCGAGATACCCGAATCAGCGTAGGGCTGAGAGAAGTTGATCTTGAGTGCCCGCTCGGGGGTAATGGCCATGCCTCCTGCAATGATGTCGATCTCACCTTTCATGAGAGCGGGCATGATCTCCTCCCACTTGTAGAGCTTGTATTCCGGCTTGACCCCCATGTCGCTGGCAAGTTTGTCTGCCACTTCTATTTCAAATCCGGACAGTTGACCGGCTTCATTCTGCATTGTCCATGGTTCAAACAACGACACACCAACACGAACTGTTCCCCGGTCCAGAATCTCCTCCAGAACATCCGCATGGGCATTGATACAAAAGATAAACAGAAAGAAAAACAGCGGCCGAAGCAATATTTTCACTGTTGTAAACATAGTTAAAATCTCACATTGGTTTTTAATTGTTTAAACCGGACTATTCTGTGCACCTGGTATTTGACAGAGGCGCATGCGCAGCATTCGATGTTTCACGCTTCTACCAGTACGGATCCAGCCCTACGCGACCCTTCAGCATCAAGAACCAATAAAGTATACCGGAACCGAAATTACGAGGAACCAAACGGATATCTGATGGCTGGCTGCCTCGCCAACTATAGCCACCACATGGTCATCTCAGTAGGCTTCTGACCTTTATGCAAAAATTCTGAACTTCCGCCTTGTGGCATGGCCACGGTTTAACGCATCACCTAACCAATCTGCATGATCAAAAAAGATTTCCTGAATGCGCCATTAATACATTAATATCAACCTAAATAATGCTGTTCTGATCAGGCACCGATGCCTGGCTGTCAGAGGAACCCTGGACGTGGACCAACCCGGGCAGACAATTGATACTGGCGGGTCTCTTATGGCCTGCCACGAGTGCGACACGCTTCACCGGCTGCCCGACCTGCGGCCCGGCCGCACCCTGCGCTGCAGCGCCTGCAATGCGATACTGCTGCACTATCCGAAAGGCGGCCTGGATCGCCCCATCGCCCTCTATCTGGCGGCGGCCATCCTGTTCATCTTCGCCAACGTCTTCCCCTTCCTGACCCTGGACATCCAGGGTCGCGAGGAAACGACCACCCTGCTGGGCGCCTCGATGGTCCTGTACAGGGACGGTATGGGGGAACTGGCCGTCGTGGTCCTGATCACAAGTGTCCTGGGGCCTGCGTTGGTGATTACCAGCAGCCTCTATGTACTGGTCTGCGTACGCCTCGACAGACCATTGCCGGGGTTGCGTACCACCCTATCCTGGATCAGCCACCTGGAGCCATGGGGCATGCTGGATGTGTTCATGCTCGGTGTGCTGGTCTCCTTCGTGAAGCTGGCCGGCATGGCCACCATTCACATCGGCCTATCGCTGTATGCCTTCATCGGCCTGATCTTCGTCGCCGCCGCCGCCACGGCGGCGTTCGAGCCGCACTTGCTCTGGCACAAGCTGGGCTACCCCCGGGAGGCGGCGCATGCGGGCCATTGACCGGTCGCTGGCCAGCTGCCACACCTGCGGCCTGCTGCTGCGGCTGGCACCGGGCAAACACGCCCACTGCCCGCGCTGCGGTGATGATGCGCACCTGCGCAAGAGCAACAGCGTCCGCAACACCTGGGCACTGCTGCTCTCGGCGATTGCCATGTACCTGCCGGCCAACGTCCTGCCGATCATGACCGTGACCTCGCTGGGCAATATTCAGTCCGACACCATCATGAGCGGCGTGATCTACTTCCTGAAGCACGGTGACTGGCCGCTGGCGCTGGTCATTTTCACCGCCAGCGTGATGGTGCCCATGCTGAAGATGATTGCCCTGACCTATTTGCTGCTGTCGGTGCAGCGCAAGTCACCGTTGCGCAAGAACCAGCGCACCCGGCTATACCGCATCACCGAACTGGTCGGACGATGGTCAATGGTCGATGTGTTTGTTGTCGCCCTGATGGCGGCGCTGGTCCAGGTGGGCGAGCTCGCCACTATCCAGCCGGCCATGGGTGCCGTTGCCTTTGCATCCGTGGTTATACTCACCATGCTCGCGGCCATGGCATTCGATCCACGACTGATCTGGGACAACCACGGAGTACAGCATGGCAACACCTGATAAAACCGGTGACAGCGACGCCATACAGGCAGCCGTCATCGACGAGGAGCACAAGGGCTTCCCCGTCGTCTGGCTGCTGCCGCTGGTGGCAGTCCTCGTGGGCGGCTGGCTGATCTACAAGACCATCGCCGAGACCGGCCCTTCCATCACCATCAGTTTCGAGACCGCAGAGGGCATCCAGGCCGGCAAGACAAAGATCAAGTACCGCGACGTCGAGGTCGGCGTGGTCGAGAGTGTCACCTTTTCGGACGACATTACGCGCATCCTGGTCAACGTCGCCATGGAGCCAGATACGGAAGAGTTTCTCACGGAAAAAACACGTTTCTGGGTCGTCAAGCCGCGTATCGGTGCCGGTGGCGTCTCGGGTCTCGGCACCCTGATCAGCGGTGCCTATATCGCCATGGAGCCAAGCCAGGAGGGCAAACGGATGGAAACGTTCATCGGCCTGGAGAAACCGCCGGTGGTGACCGCCGACGTGAAGGGTACCAGCTACCGCCTGCGTGCAAAAAAACTGGGATCGATTTCCATTGGTGCCCCCGTCTACTTTCGCCAGTTCGATGTCGGGGAGATCACCGAGTATAAGCTTGCCGAGGACGGCACCCACGTAGACATCGGCTTCTTTGTCAGGGCACCGCACGACCAGCACATCCACGAGGGCACCCGGTTCTGGAATGCCGGAGGGGTCAATCTGAAACTGAACGCCTCCGGCATGGAGGTCGAGATAGAATCCGTGGTCTCGCTGCTGAGCGGCGGCATCGCCTTCGAGACACTGCCTGCACATGCCGATACGCCAAAAGCAAAGGAAGGCACGCTATTCGCACTGTACGACAGTCATGATGCTACCCTGGAAGAGCCCATCAGCATTACCCATACTTTTGTCGCACGCTTCAGCGGCTCGGTGCGCGGTCTCAGCGTCGGCGCACCCGTCGAGTTCCGCGGCATCCGCCTTGGCACAGTGAAATCCATCGAAATCGGCAGAGACCCGCAAGACCCTTCAGTCACGATACCGGTTGTACTGATCGACCTCGAACCACAGCGTCTGGCCGGCTTCGTCGATATCGACGAGCTGCAAACCAGCAAAGCGGATCAACGGGAATTCGAGCAGCACACAGTCAGTAATATCCAGCAAAACATAAGGGAAAAGGGCCTGCGGGCGCGCCTGCAGACCGGCAACCTGGTCACGGGAGCGCTGTTTGTTGATCTGGATTACTTTCCCGATGCGGAAGCAGTGGCCCTCGCGCAGGACAGCGAGTACCCGGAGATCCCAACACTGCCCAACCCGCTCGAGGGCATCCTGAGCGGATTCAACAAAATCATCGACAAGCTCGAGAAAGCTGAACTCGAAGAGACACTAAGCAATCTCAACGCGCTCATGGTCTCGGCCAACGAGGTAACCAGCACACTCGGCCAGAACGCCCCGGCACTGGTCGCCGAACTGCAGGCCACCCTCGAGGAAGCTCACGCCACGCTGACCTCAGTCAGGGCCATGGCCTCGACCGATGGTGAAATCGGCAATGAACTCTACAATGCCCTCGCCGAGATCACGGCAGCGGCCCGCTCAATCCGTGTCATGTCCGAGTACCTCGAACGCCATCCGGAAGCACTCATCAGGGGCAAGGGCGGCAATCCATAGGAAAACACCATGAACAGCAGATACATCATAGTGGTTATTGCACTGACACTGAGCCTTGCCGCCTGTATCGGTACACCGTCACGTCCGTCACAGTTCTACCTGCTCACCCCCGATCCGGGACAACCTGTCGCCGCACGGGCTGTGGCAACCACACCACTGACCATCGGACTCGGGCCGGTGACTCTGCCGGAAATCTATGACCGCCCGCAGATCGTCACCCGCACGGACGCCAACCGGATCAACCTGGCCGAGTTTGACCGCTGGGGCGGCGACCTCAACAAGGAACTGGCCCGCACGCTGGCGCGCAACCTGATGGGCCGGCTGAATACCGACAGCGTGGTCCCGTATCCATGGCCAGGCCGCTACAAGCCGGATTTTCAGGTCAGCATTCGCTTTTTCCGCCTGGATGGCCAGCTTGACAGCTCTGCCACCCTCGACGGGGTTTGGCGGTTACTGGATGGCAGGAAGGGCTGTGAACTTGCCGCCCACCACTTTCTGTACCAGGAACAGACCGGCGGACCGGGGTATCCTGAGTTGGTCGATGCCATCAGCCGCGGGGTTGCCCGGTTAAGTGATGACATTGCCAAACAAGTGGCCACCACCGAGCCGGGCTGCACATGATGGGTGCAATTTAACAGTCAATACGGGTACCAGGGAAAAGGAAGTGTGTTACCTGCGTTGGGAATGGGAAGTGCCTGTTGACGAGCTGGGTACCAGCGTATTCATCATCCCGGAAGATCATGTGAAAAACGGTGAAGAACGTTTACTGGTACTTAACCGTGTAGCCAGGTCAGTAATCGATAAGGTGCGTGGTGTACACCCTGAATACGTGTTCACTTATCGTGGCCATCCGATTACTGCCATGAACAATACAGGTTGGCAAAATGCGAGAAAGCGTGTTGGTCTTTCTAAGGTACGTGTCCATGACCTCAAACATACATTCGGTCGTCGCTTACGCGCGGCTGGAGTGAGTTACGAGGATCGGCAAGACTTGCTGGGACACAAATCAGGAAGGATTACCACGCACTACTCTGCAGCCGAATTGGAGAATCTGATTGAGGCTTCCAACCGAGTCTGCGGAGAAAACTCCCGCAAAAGTCCCGCACTGGTTTTATTGAAACAAAAAGCGGCTACGGGAGATGCCGTAACCGCTTAATTTTGAATTGAAATTTGGCGCGCCCGGAGAGATTCGAACTCCCGACCGCCTGGTTCGTAGCCAGGTACTCTATCCAGCTGAGCTACGGGCGCATGAGAACGCAGGATTATCCACGAGCATCACTCGTACTGCAAGCTACCACACTGTATCAACAGGGTAATCCGGATACCGCATGGCCTTGAAACGGGCCGCTAGTCAGGCTGCTCACCCTTGACTTCCGGCAGCGCCTGCTTGCGCCAGCCGGTCATGTGCCCCTGCAAATGGACGACGTTGGGAATACCGGCCATGTTCAGTGCCCACCCGGCCACGCTGGCACGCGGACCAAGGGCGCAGTACACCACCACCGGGGCATGGCCGGATACCGGGATCCGGTCGGCCTTCCAGTAGGCCGACCAGAAAGGTATATGTATTGCGCCGGGGACATGGCCGGCCCGGTACTCCGCGCCGCTGCGCACATCCACAACCACCGGGGCCTTGCCCGCTTCGATCAGTGTCAGAAGTTCTGTGGCAGTCATGCTGGTGGGATCGCTCGCGAAAAGTGAAAACGGTAGCGCTGTCAGGGCGAGCACAAGTACAACGCAAACGCTTCTCATGTCCGGGATTTTTCGCTCGCAGGATATAGATTAGGGCCAGGAGAATTGGCGGAGAGAGAGGGATTCGAACCCTCGATGGGCTTTTAACCCATACTCCCTTAGCAGGGGAGCGCCTTCAGCCACTCGGCCACCTCTCCGGGATCCTGACTTTTCGATGCGCAAGTATAGCGGGTATTTACCGGGATTAACCATACCCTGCACGGCGCTGATTATAAAGGTAACAGGCCGCTGCGACACGTCGCAACGGCCCTGTATTGCTATCTGGATTCCGGCGCAGACAACGCCGGAGATTGCGTCAATTGGTGCCGTTCTTCTGGCTCTGTTCGTGCTTGATACGTTCGTAGATTTCTTCGCGGTGGACTGCCACATCCTGAGGGGCCTTGATACCGATCCTGACCTGGTTGCCCTTGATGCCAAGCACCGTCACGGTGATGTCGTCACCGACTACCAGCGTCTCACCCACTCTTCTGGTTAAAATTAACATGCTTACCACTCCTTGTTTTTAGATTGTCTCTTACCGGGTCTTCATTATTATTCTTGCTGGCAGCGTCCTTGCGCTGGACCGTTATCTGTACAACATCAGTTAAAGTATATATTAAAGTAGTGACGGCAAGTCAATAAGATACATTCAGAATCCGCCAAAGC
>Ga0265309_10001169_pt1 | contig 11411 bp, 10 predicted proteins | sample Helome_FD_192492 | JGI IMG/M metagenome (GOLD analysis project Ga0265309, IMG submission 192492) | Marine sediment microbial communities from subtidal zone of North Sea - Hel_20160524 (Illumina Assembly) | ecosystem: Environmental > Aquatic > Marine > Subtidal zone > Sediment ...
GTGCAAGTCTGCATTGTGGCTCGACCACGCGGGCAATCGAATTGGTCCCGAGCCACTCGTCTCGGGCTTCGATACAAACGACATGTGTGGCCGCCTGTCGGCGATGCAAAAGCCCTGGAGCTGGCAGATTCTCAACTGGCGAATAGCTGCGAGAGAACTTGCGATTTCGGGGGCCGAACACAATCCCCACATCCGCGACAGCAGAACCCTGCCTTTCCTCAAGGAAATCCTGCTTGGTAATCACCGACTGGTACGGCAGATGCAGGAACAGAGTGATCACTTCATCGTGTCCGACACGTTGCCCGAACTCGTTGAGCGGATGAATGCACTGGATGGGGATAACCTCGTGCAGCTCGAGAACGTTGCGCGGGCCGTGAACAGTTTCGACGATAATGTGCGTCGCGGCCCCGGACAGTGGAACGACGATCAGCTTCGACGCATCGTGCATGCGCGCGCATGGCGTTCGGACCGGATCCGCACGTGCAAGCCGAAACCGCTACTCGACCACGGCCCGCTGATCGCAATCAAGCTGCGCCTTATTACGCGCAAGAGTCTTGGGGGAATCCAGACGGATCTTTCCAGCCGCGCGCTCGACAGCACGGGCAACCCTGTCAACGGGCTCTATGCGATCGGTGAAGCTGCCGGGTTCGGCGGCGGCGGGGCCTGCGGCAGGCGCTCACTGGAAGGGACGTTTTTGTCCGGGTGTATTCTTACGGCTCGGGCTGCAGCCGAGTCTCTCGACTGATCATGAACACCAACTCAAGCAAACAGGAAGAAGCCATGCAGCAAATTGAAACGCTGCATTGCGACCAATGCCAAAAGAAATGGCAGGCCGGTTGGGTGGAGTCTGTTGAGGGACAAACCGTCGAGCATTCACTCACCTGCGACTGTGGCCGGGTGCTGAAAGTGGTGCGTACGGCCGAGGACGATGCCCCGCTGATGATCCTGCAACACGCGTATTGGAAAACGATCGTGGCCTGTATTCCTGCTTTCATCGCAGGCGCCCTGTTTCCAGTCCTTCCGGACGCCGTTATCCTCACGGCCTATGTTCTGTCGTGGATCGGCTGTGCCGCGACGTTTGTCAACAAAGACAACCGTAGTTTTTCCGCCCTGGCCGGCATCGTCATCTGGTCGATCATGCTCGTCACGGGTGCAGCGGCTGTCGGAGCCCTGCTCGGTCATGCGGCCTGGTGGTGGTGGCAGTAGGGGGAATGGGGGAATGGGGACATTCCTAATTTAGCGCATTAATACATTAAATTAGGAATGTCCCCATTAACTCATTAACTCTGTAGCGCAGGACTTCTGCACGACCGCTCAGCCCTTCGCGAACTTCCAGGGGCCCAGTTCACCGCGCAGCTCCTCTTCCTTGTGGTCGAGACGAATCCACAGCACGTTGGCGCCATCCGCCGTGTTGATGGGAAGCTCATAGTTCGCCTCCCACGGCGACTCACCATAGACCGGTTCGGTCAACCCGGCCCGCGACACCATCTCGCCCTCAACGTCCACGGTCTCGGTCACCGGCGTCAGGTCGTGCCATTCACCATCCGGCTTCGTTTTGTCGCGCGAGAACTGGACGGCGAGCGTGACCCCGTCAACCGGGCCGTAAACGTTGTGCAGGATCAGGCGAATCACTCCACCTGCGCCCTCCTCCGGCCAATACTCTGTATTCAGTCCGGTTTCGCCGACCAGGTCCCAGAACGTCGACGCCGCGGGCTTACGCTTTTTCGGCTGCTTGACAGCGCCACCGCCACGTCTCTTCAGATGCGCCGCAACGTCACCCAGATTCATCGACTTCAGATCACCAAACGTGTTGAACTCCAGCTTCTTGCGCGCCAGAGCAACGTCTATACCTGCGTCGAACAGAACGTCGAGCAACGCGATCCGCCGCTCGATCACCTCGCGCTCCGCATCCGGCCCAATGGTCATTTTTTTGACCATTTTGATCTGCGACTTTTGTTTGCGCCTGGCCTCGGCGAACAACTTCCCGAAGTTCGAACCGTCCTCGTTCAGGAGATCATTGTCGAAGGAGACCGCGCTCGCACCAGGGTGCCCCAAATGCTTGGTGTAGTGAAACGCCATCTCGAATCCGCCCGGTATCGTGTCGTTCCACAACATCGCTGACGTGCATGCCTCCCACAACGGGTTGAGCTCGGCCGTAACGCCCTTGTTGGGATCGTGTCCCTCCGCCAGCATGCTGCGCACCGCATCGATATCCAGCCACGCGCACCGATAACAAAACAGCAGGCGCCGCGCGAACGCGTCGAGTTTGGCGACCTCGAGCAGCTGCGCCATCGTCTCGGGAAAGGAAAATGTCTCCCCAAGCAGGCGCTTGCCCACGGGAAGCTCTGCCTGGCTGCTGCGTTCGAATGCGGCAAGGAAGTCCTGCAACCCCTTCTCACCATGGGCAAAGCAAGCCAGCTCAGGCGCGGTGAGACCGATCGCGTCCTTTACATTGGTTTTCGCGCCCGCGGCGAGCAGTGTTTCCATGGCGCTCGTATTGCCGGCGCGGCACGCCGCATGTAAAGGAGTACGTCCGTAAGCAAGGTCTTCCCCGAAAGATTTCTCCAGGTAGCCCTCCAGCTTCGAGATGGGCGCCTCGATCTCGTGCATTGCAACGGTATGCTTGATCGGGTCCTTGACTTTCGCGTCTACGGGCGCGGAGAACTCGAGTGCATCCCGATCCGATGCCAGCAGCGCAATCACCTCGGCATTGTCGGAGAGGATTGCCACGTCAAACAGCGTCCGATTTCGCGCATCGACCAGGCAGCGATCTGTTAGTACCGATATTGCCGCCACCACAGACGCGTCATGCGCCTCGATTTTGTCAACCAGGTTCTCCACAGACTGTGCATTGGCCATGCATCTTGCTCCTGCATTGGGAATGGGGACATTCCTGATTTAACGCATTAATACATTAAATCAGGAATGTCCCCATTTTCGTCAGGCTTTGGCGGCGCGCCGTCTCGACTCGAAGTACACGACGATACCCAAAGTGGCCGCGCCCGCAATGAATGTGGCGAGTACCCCGCCCAGAGCGCCGGCGATCTTCCAGAAGTACAACGTGTACGCCTGGATTACAAAGAAAGTAACTGCATAACCACGAAGCATGCGCAGCTGATAGCGGCTGCCGAGCTGCAGCAGCAGTACGTTGAAACCCGCCCAAAGCACGTTGAATATGAAGAGCTCGGCTGCCGTCTCGCGATAACCGCCGTAGATGCTGCCAAAATTGCCGAACAGCGACATCAGCCACAACGACATCTCGCTAAAGAAAATGCCGCCGGACAACCAGACCTTGAAGAAGCCTTCGAATGCACGCAGCCGATTCTGTTCCGCACTTCGATGGACGAACGCCATGCCGGCCATCAACAGGCCTGCAATCAGGAAACGCATGGGGTAGTTCATGCTGAACCAATAGGCGCCCCAGCCGGACACATAGCCGGTCACTCCGCCAAACCAGGTAAAGAAGACGATCACATTGAGGACCAGCAGCAGCACGTTGCGCAAGAGGTAGGCGAGCGGCAGCAGAATAAGCATGTCGATGAGCAATAGCGCAGGCCAGTTGCCGGAACCTGTGCTATAGATGACGCCGAGAGTAAAGGTCAGCCCGATAATCGCGAGTGCGCCGAGCAGCTCTGCCGAGCGGCCCGCCCACACCAGGTTCTTGTTGGCCAACACTCGACCCGCGTATAAGCCGGCGAAAACGACCACGCCGAGCAGGATCGCCAGGCGCTGCAGCGTGAACTCGAATATCTCGACGCCCAGGATCCCTACACCGCAGGCGAACGCGATCGCGCCGAATATCAGGAACCAGCGACCGAGCGCCGAATAATCCCAGTTGTCCACCGGGTATTGCGAAAGCAGTGTTGTGTGCGTTTCGCTGTCAATCAACTGGTCGCGCCGTAATTGATCGATCTCGCGGCGAATGAGTCGTTTGAAACGCTTCGGGTTCATGCGCCGGCCCTCGCGCTGCGTGCCCGGCGTTCCAGCAGCAATCCGGCAGCCAATGCGATCGCCCCGGAAATCAGGAAGAAACTGCCTTTCGACAGCTCATTCCAGAAGTGCTCGAACATCCTCGTGTAGAGGTTGATTGACAGAAAGACGATACCGAACCCCATGAAACGGCCGTCGTGAAACCTGCCTCCAAGAACGAGTTGCGCGATGCACGCGGCCGTGAACAATACGACCTCCAGCAAGCCTTCGCGCGGAATGGACAAGTACCACAGCGACATATTTGCGTACAGCAATCCCCACACGATGTAGACCTGGCCGAAACCAATCTCGCGGCGGTGCTGTTCTCTCTCGAGCGTTTTTTCGTGCCACATCCCGAAAAGAATTGAGGCAATCGCGACCACGAGAGTCAGGCGCTCGTCGCGAATACCCATGAAGTAAGAGCCACGGCCACCGTACCAGTGAAAAAGGCCGATACCGTGAAAGACCAGCAGCACAGCCAGCGTCAACGGCCAGCGCAATCCATAGCGATAAGCGGTGAAAAAGCCGGCGCCTGCGACCAGCAGCATCACGACCGCCACGGTTTCTGCGCCGATTCTGTCGCCCGGCAGGGCGAACAAGGCAATGGCCGCACCGAAAGCGGCGATCAGGCCGACGGTCACGAGAACGGCCCCACTCATCGGATACCGCTGCTCGGGATCCGTCGCCATCTGCACACCCTTGAGCCACATGAAGTAAGCAAGGCCACCGAGGACGAATGGCGCCAGGTAGCGCGTGACCTCGCCGAGCGCCAGGCCGAGGAACCCGAGTATCGATGCGCCAAGCAGGAAGACGCCGAAGAACCCCAACCAGCGCAGGAACAGGCGCCCGGCCGTGACGTCGCTGGCGTAGCGTTGTCCGATCTTCTCGCACAGGTCTGCCGCGATGAGACCGCGATGGCCCCACTCGGCCACCTCGTTCGTTAGTTTTTCGCTGACGACTTTGCGCATGTCGACGACGCTAGCACCGCAGCACCGAAATCCTGTCGTTTCTCTGGCAGAAGTGAGACAAATCTCACGATTCGCCCTGCGAAAAAGGGATCGAACCGCGGTTTATGTGGATCGAATCGATAATCGGCCGTTGACAGGCCGGTCAGCTATAATAGACCCGTGCGTCATTACTCAATGGAGCGACGTCATGCAGGACACTATCCAGAAGCTGCGCAGCATCGCCAATGACGCGACGCTAAGTCCGGCGCAAAAGCGGCACTATCTCTCGCTGGAAGCGGAGAACATGCTGCCCTACCCAACGCTGGATACCGAAACACAGGAAGCACTGGATCAGCGCGTCATCTGCGACATGTATGAGGGGCACGCGCCGTACAAACCGCGCTATGTCCTCCCCGACTACAGCATCGTCCTCGCACAGGGCAGCGAGTACCTGGAATTGCCCGCCCCCAAGACGCTGGACGAGGCCATTAACACGTTGATGATCGCCTATCATCACGTGCCGTCTGTAACCGGCATACCCGTGTACATCGGGCCGCTGGATCAGCTCTTGCTGCCGTTCTGCGATGACGTCAGCGACGAAGACCTCTACGAGAAGATCAAGCTGTTCTGGCGCTATCTCGATCGCACGCTGCCCGATGCGTTCATGCATGCCAATATCGGCCCGACGGACAATCGCGTCGCTCGCGCCATCCTGCGGGTCGATGCCGAGCTGAAGCAGATAGCGCCGAACCTGACGTTCCTTTATGACCCCCAAGTCAGCGGCGACGAAATCCTGGCTATTGCCAGCAACAACATCGTCGAATGCTGCAAACCACATATCGCCAATCATCCCGTCCACGCTGCTGCCTTTGACGAGCGCGGATACGGCATCGTGAGTTGCTACAACGTGCTGCCGATCGCCGGCGGTGCGTCGACACTGACGCGCATCAATCTGAAGGAGGTCGCTTTACGGTCGAGCGGCGAAGACGATTTCTTTGCCCATCAATTACCGCGCTACCTGGATCTGAACTTCCGACTGACCCAGTCGCGGATCGACTATCTGTTCAATGAATCCAATTTTTTCCACAGCTTCCTCGTCGAGGAACGCTGGATCGAAGCCGACCGGTTTACCGCCATGTTCGGCGTTTTCGCCATGGCCGAGGCCGTCAATGCACTCCAGGAAAAAGAAGCGCGTGCCGGCCGCTACGGATTTGACGAGGAGGCGAATGCTCTCGGGCACAGGATCTCCGCTGTGTTGGCTGAAGCTGTCGACAGTCGGCCATTAAACAACGCGTGGCGAGGTCGCGCGCTGCTGCATTCACAGGCAGGCCTGAGCGATGATGTCGAAGCAACACCAGGAGTGCGAATTCCCTATGGTACCGAGCCGGATCCGGTGACACATGTAGAGGCGCTGTCACCACATCACCAATACTATCTATCCGGAATCAGTGAGATTCTGACAGTGGACGAGTCCGTCCGGAATAACCCCGAAGCGATACAGCAGCTCTGTAAAGGTGCGTTCGCCCGCGGCTTCCGGGAGTTTACGGTCAATGTTGCGAGCAACGATCTCGTGCGGGTGACGGGGTACATGGTCCGCCTGTCCGATATCAGGAAATTCAATGAGCAGCAGGGCTCTCGAACGAATACAACCGTTTTGGGAGCCGAGGCCGCCGACGTAACCGGGATACTCGACCGCAAGCCGCGAGTAGTGGGAAATGAGCTCTACCCGGGCCACAGTCAGTAAGATCCTCACATATTCTATTGTGGACGGGCCAGGCAACCGGCTCGTTATCTTCCTGCAGGGCTGCAACTTTCTGTGTGCCTGCTGCCATAACCCGCACACGATCGGAGAATGTAATCACTGTGGCGATTGTATTCCGGCGTGTCATGTGGATGCGCTGTCCCTGGTCGACGGCCGCATCGCATACGATCCACTCGCCTGTGACCATTGCGATGCCTGTCTCGAGGTCTGTCCGATCAGCGCCAATCCCATGGTGCGCGAATACAGTGTTGCGGAGATCCTGGAGCAGGCGCGCGAGCACAGGCCGTTCTTGACGGGCGTTACGGTTTCGGGCGGCGAGCCAACAAAGCAACTGGATTTCATCATCGAGTTGTTTCGAGCAATCAAGTCGGATAAAGAACTCGCTGAACTCAGTTGTTTCATCGACAGCAACGGCCACCTGGGCGCTTCGGCTTGGGAGAATGTCCTTCCCGTCACCGATGGCGTCATGCTCGACATCAAAGGTTTTGACAACCCGACTCACCAGGCGCTGACCGGCATGCAAAACGTGAAGAGCATGGAATCGGCACGGTTTCTTCATGCGGCGGGGAAGTTATATGAATTGCGCTTTCTGCTGGTCCCCGGCAAGACCGATAGTGACGCAGAACTGGACAGCCTGATCGGATTTGTGAAGGAGCTTGGAGCCGACACCCGCGTCAAGCTGAACGCCTTTCAACATCACGGCGTCAAAGGTGAGGCGCTTGGCTGGGAGAAGATGACCGAAGCCGGTGTCGACAGGGCCGCCGAACGGCTGCGCGCGGCGGGCATCGACAATGTCGCTACGCCGGCCGTTTATCTCTAGCCAGAGGCCGATTCGTCGGGCACCGACACGCGGATTTTCAGTTCGCTACATGACCGCCTTTAGCTATATCGTTCAACAAGTTACCGGGCCGCCCGTTGCTTAGTCTGCATCACTGTGCATAACGGTGCACAGCTGATTCACGCAAATCTACCGCATCGCATCCGCGGCACATAACGATAGAATCGTCATCGATTGAAAGATTACACCAGCACACCCTCAGGTGCGTGCCTGGCCCGCTCGATTTCAGCCGCAACGAGAGGGTCCCGGCCCCGCATTCACGACCTCCGAATTCACCAAGGCGATAAAGTCTCCTCTCCTTAGAAGAAACCACTTGACAAATTAGTTGCATAGCTCAATTATATAGTTGAGTGGTTCAACTAAGGGGTTGTGCGATGAAAGAAACACAAACACATGCGGTCGTGCGCGAAGGGTATGCGCGCGTTGCGAAGGAAAAGACGAGCTGTTGCGGACCGACCGGTCGCGACACCACCACCGAAATCGATACCGCGAAGCAGATCGGGTATTCCGACGCGGATCTGGCCGGACCTGCAGCTACCGGGAACCTCGGGCTTGGTTGCGGCAACCCAACGGCAATCGCGAATCTACAGCCGGGTGAAGTCGTCGTTGATCTTGGGTCGGGCGCTGGGTTCGATGCATTGCTCGCCGCAGAGAAGCTCGGCAGCGACGGGCGTTTCATCGGTGTCGACATGACGCCGGAGATGCTGGCGCGAGCACGCACCAACGCCGTGAACGCAGGCTACGCGCGGACGGTCGAGTTCCGTGAGGGCTTGATCGAGGCGCTGCCCGTCGCATCAGGGTCGGCGGACGTCATCATCTCCAACTGCGTCATCAACTTGAGCCCGGACAAAACGACAGCGTTTCGCGAAGCGTTTCGTGTGTTGAAGCCAGGTGGCAGGTTGGCAATCAGCGACATCCTGCTTACCGAGCCATTGCCGCCCGAGGTTGCGCAAAGCGTCGCAGCGTTGATCGGATGCGTCGCCGGTGCGGAAACAGAAGAAGTTTACGTCGGACACATCCGCGAAGCCGGGTTCGTAGACATCGAGCTGCAGCGGCGGCCGGCCGGAGAGATGTTCGACTTTGCCACGGACGATCCGGTCATTAGCGCGGCGATCGCGGAGTTTGGCGTCGAGCGAGCCAGGGAGTTTGCGGGGACCGTCTTTAGCTACACGATTCAGGCAACGAAACCATGAACTCTAGCTTGGTGGCGCAACCATGAGCACACTCGTCGATGACATCGTCGCGTTCTGTCGTATGTTCGCGATGCTGGAGCGAGACCAAGTCTGTTGTGGCACCGTGACCGTCGCGCAATGCGTGGTCCTTCAGACGCTACTCGAAGGCACCTGGGATGCGTCCACCCTCGCCAGTCATGCGCGCGTGACAAAAGGGGCAATGACGCGACTGCTCGATGGGCTGGAGTCACGCGGATTCGTCGAGCGGCACCAAGACCCAGACGACGGACGCCGCTGGCTGATCGAGCTGACCGCTGCCGGCGGAGAGGAGGCTAAGCGGCTCGCCGGCATGACCGAGAACGCGGTCGCCCTGATCATGTCGCGGATGCCAAAGGACATGCGCAAGCCTGCGATAGCCATGATCTCAGAACTGCGCAAGGCCGCCGAAGAAGTGCGCGACCAGATCGACTGTTGCTGAGGGATCGAGCCTGGAGACGGCTGCTCCGAAAATCGACATCCGATTCTGCGCGCCATCGGTAATCCCCGTAATCCTGTAGCGACCGATTTCTCCCTTAACAGCCGTCTAATAACCCGCAAGAAGAAAGACAGCAGCCTCGCAGCTGCCGTCCCTACTTATTGAGTTCAGCGGGAGGAACTTCAAATGAAAATCTTTAGTTTTATGTCAAACCGGTTGTTCATTCTGGCGGCTGTCGCGCTGTTCGGCGCCAGCATGACCACGGCGAACGCCGAGAGTCCGTGCCCTTCGTGGGGGTCGCATAACGAATTCGGCGAGTGCAAGGTTCTGGTCGAGATAAACGCGTCGGACGGCGACGTCGGTTTTCACTTCCTGGTCGACGGCGACAATCTCATTCGGACGTCACTGTTCAATCCGCACTGGCGCAAGATCTGGTCCTATTACGTGAGAAAAGAGCTGCGAGACCAGACATTGACCGAATCGTTCAACGAAAGTGCCGAGCCGCTGTGTTTTGACCCGGTACTGGACAACGATGTCGAGGACGAAGAAACCTTTGACAACGATGAAGAGGACTTCAGAACACTGGCGGAGTTTGTCGATCTCTGGAAAGAGGGCAGGTATCACTTTGTTGCCCTCGATAACGAGTGGGCGTGGTCAGTCGGCAAAACGTACTTGACCTTTAATCTGCCGGCGGCACCGGTTGAGGTCGACTTCGAGCTCGAAGAGGAAGACGGCGACGTCGAAGGCGAGATCAGCTGGCAGATGGGCGAAGATTTCGGAATGTGCTCCGACTTCGGGCTGGGAATTCCTGATGGCGTGACGCTCGTTACCGAAACAGGCAGTGGTGATGAGGATCACGAGACGATTGTTGCCTGGGAAATCGTGCTCGAGCCCGAATTCGAAGATGACGATCCCAATTCACAGAAGGGGCTGGTCTACTCGACGCGTGTCGGTGCGGATGGCCTGGAAGAAGAATGCGAATACGACGAGGAAGAAATGGAAGAAGTGTGCGCTTACGAGCAGGAGATCCCCGACGATTACCTCGAATCGCTGCCCGATAACACGCTCGTGAAGGCCGAGATCGGCGCCATCACGAGTACGGACAATGCAACGTTCACCGAGGAAGGCGACTGGTGCATCAACGATACGTTCCCGGAAGGCGGAATTTACGATGATGAAGAAGAGGCATTCCTGAACGGTTGCGGAGAACCCGTAGAGGATGACTGAGTCCATTCATCAAAAGTTATTCTCCCTGTGGGCGGGGCTGCTGGTTATCAGCGGTCTCGCCCCGCCTTTTGCGGGAGCGACCGAAAGTACCGACGCCATGTCGGTGCAGTTCGACGACGGCCTGGTAAGCGTCACCGCAAGCAGTGTACCGGTCAGATACGTCATCGAGGCGATTGCAGACCAGGCAGGTCTGCGCCTTGTCGAACATGTTGAACTTGATCGTCAGGTCACGCTCGACATCGACAGGCAACCCCTGCCCGACGCGCTTGCGGTGCTTCTTGAGAATGACAGCTATACGCTATACCAGGCGATGCCGAGTACCGATAACGACGCCGACGTTATTCCGGGCACCCTGTGGGTGTTCTCCGAGCGTACATCGCTGGCGCCGGCCGCCACGGTCTTTTACGAGGCGGTGCTCTACCAGGGCACCTTCCGGGAGAAGAAGGAAGCGATCAGGGAACTGCGAAGGCTGGGAACGCCTGCGGCGGTGCAGGCCCTGAGTCTCGCGCTCAGCGACGAGGACGCACGCATACGAGACGCCGCGCTCAGCGCGCTCTCACGTATTAGCAGCGACGAAGCACTGGCTGCAATTGCGAGCGCCGCACAGGATAGCGACCCCAGGGTACGTGGCGAAGCCGCAGCCGCACTGGCGTCCGGTGACAGCGAGACTTCGGCGCAATACCTTGCGATGGCGCTCGACGATCCGGACGCCCGGGTACGCATGGCAGTTATCGAGTCGCTGGCGGATGTGCCATTTGGGACTGTTCCAAACCAGCTGACCGTGGCGACGCTAACCCGCGCGCTTCAAGATGAGGATCCCGAGGTCAGGATGTCCGCGATCGACGCGATGGAAGAGATCGGCGGCGACGTCGCATACCAGACTTTGGTGCAGTCTCAGGCAGACGGGGACTCGGACATGCCCGATGCAATACGGGAATCGTTGTCCGCACCCGAGGAGTGAAACTGGCCGTTGATCGTTGATTGGTGGCCAGGGGCAGAATTGACTCGCTTCGCTCGCCCT
>Ga0265309_10001176_pt1 | contig 11375 bp, 10 predicted proteins | sample Helome_FD_192492 | JGI IMG/M metagenome (GOLD analysis project Ga0265309, IMG submission 192492) | Marine sediment microbial communities from subtidal zone of North Sea - Hel_20160524 (Illumina Assembly) | ecosystem: Environmental > Aquatic > Marine > Subtidal zone > Sediment ...
CGCTCGAATCATAGTTTCCGCCCGCTGGGAATGCGTGCGGCCCAGTATATCGGTGCATATATTCGGCACCTGCTCGGACCGGATCACACCGCTGCGAATCGCATCCTCAAGATCGTGGTTCAGGTAAGCCATGATGTCAGCAATACGGACAATTCGACCTTCATAAGTACTGGCCAGTTCCGCGGGATCATCCGGGATAATTTTTCCATAGCCCTTGGAATGTTTTAAAATACCATCGCGAACTTCAATCGTCAGATTTAGCCCTTTTCCGTTGTTTTCTAAAACCTCAACCACCCGCAGGCTCTGGGCGTTGTGTGAAAAATCGGCTGAATAAATCTCTCTTAAAACCGTTTCACCGCTGTGGCCGAAGGGTGTATGGCCCAGATCATGCCCCAGGGCAATGGCTTCAACCAGATCCTCGTTTAAAAACAGGGCCCGGGCCATGACTCTTGCCATTTGAGACACTTCCAGCGTATGGGTCAGGCGGGTGCGATAATCATCACCCAATGGAGCCAAAAAAACCTGCGTTTTATGTTTTAGCCGCCGGAAGGCATTCGAAAAAACAATTCGATCCCGATCCAGCTGGAACGCCGTCCGAACCGAGCAGGATTCTTCTTCAACGGCGCGCCCCTGGGAATTGGAACTCAAACACCCGAAAGGCGATATAAATTTTTCCTCGCGCTGTTCATATTCTTCACGAATGGTCATATACAGCCTATTATCATTTATTTCGATTTATGCGCTGCTAAATAATAAATTCGACAATCAGTCGTTTCGAACTTGAAATATTATGAAAAAAGCTAATATAAATACGAACATAGTTGTTTGTAAAGGAATAATTAGTTTGCCATTTAGTGGATCGCCCGAAAAACAACCCGTAATAATTGCAAACTATCCCATTTGAGCCGCCTGCGGCGGACTGATCCCGTTTCACGCGGACCTTCGGCAGGCAACGGCCTTAACTTAGGAACAATATATACATTCTTAGGAGCGCTTCTGGCATAAACGATGAATGGTCACCACCTCATACTGGGTGAACTGGTCGATTTTATCACCGGTCAAATCTTAAAAGATACCCACGACGAGCGCATCCGACAAGAGATCGCACGCCGGCTGATCAATCAAAAGGGGTATACAAAAACGGATATAGAGCCACGTAAAGCGCTGGTCGTTAAGGCCGATGATAAAAAGGCAGTTCTAAAAGTTGACTTCATCATCACGCTGGCCGGGCAGGTATCAATGGTCGTAAAATACGGGCCCGGATCGCTGGTAACCCGTCGGCGAGCGGTACTGGCGGTATCGCGGCTCATTGCACCGTATCAGGTTCCGGTGGCAGTTATCACCAACGGGCAGGATGCCGAGATTATCAGCGGCCCATCCGGTGAAGTCATCGACACCGGTCTTGAGGCGATCCCCTCTAAACAAGAATTGACACGCCGGGTAGCCGACGAAATTATGGGGCCGATTTCAAAGCGCCAGGCCGAAATGGAGTCAAGAATCCTTTATTGTTATGAAGTCGATGACAGCTGCGAATGTGATGATGACATTTGTAAGCTGTAAATGTTAATCTAAATCGTAGTGGTTTTTAAATTGAGTAATTATGGATGATACGTATTTTATGAAAAAAGCGCTGAAACAAGCCAAGATGGCCCTGGCGACCGGTGAGTTTCCGGTGGGGTGTGTCATGGTGTATGGCAATAAAGTCCTGGTCACCGGCGCCCGGGAGGGCACCACCGGGGATGGCCTCAACGAAGTCGATCATGCCGAGATGATGGCTTTAAGAAAGCTGAGCCGCCTTGATCGGAAAGTAAATATGCAGAAGGTCTCGGTGTTTTGCACCCTGGAGCCCTGCCTGATGTGCTTTGGGGCGCTGATGATCAGCTGTATCGGCAGAGTTGTATTCGCCTATGAGGACGCAATGGGCGGGGGCACCCGTTGCAACCGCGCTCAACTGCCACCCTTATATGAAAAAAGTCAAATCGAAGTTAAATCCGGCATATTGCGAAGTGCAAGCATTGAATTATTGAAATCCTATTTCTCACAAACGGATAATACATATTTAAAGGATAGTTTCTTGGCCGCCTATACCCTGGATCAATAAAAAACGCTTTCTGATAAAAGGTTATTTTGCCAGGGCATTTGCCTGGATTGCATCACGTTTTACTTGCATTTTTTTCTTGCATTTCTTAAGGTTGTTTTATATTCCACATCTTAAGTAAACTGGATTTTAGAGAATTTGAAACCCAAAATATGGATGACCTAACGGGCGAAAAGGCGCGCTAATTGCCCGTCTGAATTTGGACGGCAATTGGAACTTTCAGTGTTAAACGCACGCCGAAGTAGTCCCAACTGAAATCATGGCAGAGGAGGTGCACACATAGCTGTTCCCAGAAGATTCCAGAGACCAAGACAAATTGACAAAGTCAACATCAATCAAAGAATTCGAGCAAAAGAAGTCAGATTGATTGACTCTGACGGCGAGCAAGTCGGTATCATACCCACCAAAGAAGCGCTTGCAGCCGCAGCCGATGCCGGCCTTGACCTGGTTGAAGTCTCACCGAATGCGAATCCGCCGGTCTGTAAAATAATGGACTATGGCCGTTATCGGTACGAGCAAACCAAAAAGAAACATGAGGCCAAGAAAAAACAGAGTGCCTTTCAGCTCAAAGAGATAAAGGTTCGCCCCAAAACCGGTGAGCATGACCTGCAGGTTAAAATCGGCCATATTAAAAAATTCATCGATAAAAAAGATAAGGTCAAAGTGAGCGTTATCTTCAGAGGTCGCGAAATTACCCTTTCCGAGCTGGGCAGATCGGTACTTCAAAAAATAGTTGATGAAACCGAAGAAGTTGCGATGGTGGAGCAAGATCCCAAATTTGAAGGCCGAATCCTGGTAATGGTTCTGGCTCCGAAATAGCTTGATCTTAAAATAAAAATGTTTTAAATATGACCCGTAAAGGGTGTTGCCCCTAAATTCAACTGAATAATTATCTGGGTGGCGTGAGCGGGAATTTATGATTGCTCACGCCATCTATTTTTAAAAAAGTACGACAGAAGGAGTGTGACAGATGCCAAAGATAAAAACAAATCGGGCGGCCGCCAAACGATTTCGCAAAACCGGCTCCGGAAAGATCGTCTATAACAAGTCCTTTGCCAGTCACATGTTGACCAAAAAGACGACCAAACGAAAACGGTCTTTGCGCAAAAGCCGGATCATTGACAAAGCCGATGCAAAGGCAATAAGATTGCTGCTACCCAACGGCTAATGTTTCTAATTTCTAAATGGTTCTTTTCCCGATGAGCTGTGTTCTCCGCACTTTTCTGCCTTCAACGTACTTCAAGTACGCCGAAGGCAAAAAATCTTGTGCGGATTGTTGAACACCTTAATTTTTATAAAATAAGACATGAAATCCCGCCAATATGCGGGGCTCACCGAAAAAAGCCCTCATTTATAAATTAGAAACTAAAAAAAAATTTAGTTATCGTTTTAAGCGTATAGGAATAGAGAGGACAAAATGAGAATAAAACGCGGCTTCAAAGCCAGAAGAAGACGAAAAAAGGTTTTAAAGTTAGCCAAGGGGTTTCGCGGTGGCCGCAGTAAGCTATTTCGAACTGCTGCGGATGCGGTGGATAAATCTTTAATGTACGCCTATCGGGACCGGCGGCAGCGCAAGCGCGATTTTCGCAGGCTATGGATCGCGCGCATTAATGCCGCAGCCCGCATCAATAAATTATCCTACAGCAAATTTATGCACGGCCTCACAATGGCAAATATTGATCTGGACCGAAAGGTTCTGGCAGATCTGGCCATTACGGACCCGACCGGTTTTGCAAAAATTGCCGAGTTGGCTACTCAAAAACTATAATCCTGATTGACCGTTTCAAATTTTAAAGAAGTTTAAAATTGACAGGTTTCCTTTATAATACCTGAATTCCTCAATTCACAATTCTTAAATTATAATTTTTTACACCAAAGGTGTAAAAATTGGATAACTCCATTGATCAAATTTATCAGGAAGCCTTGCAGGAGCTTAAAGCGGCAGCAGACCGCCAGACGGTTGAGGATATTCGTGTCCGATACCTGGGACGCAAGGGTATTATCACCCAATTTTTAAGGAACATTTCAAAGCTACCGGCCGATCAGCGCCCGGCAGCCGGCAAAGAGGCCAACCAACTTAAAAATCTGCTTGATGAGGCCTGTCAGGAGACAACTCACAATCTCGAAACAGTCGGCGAAACCGCCGCGAGTGGCATTGATGTTTCATTACCCGGACGACCGGCTCCCTGTGGCTCGTTGCATCCCATTACCCAAATCAACCAGCGCATTTGTGACATATTTACCCAGATGGGGTTTGACATCGCCGAAGGCCCTGAAGTTGAGTTGGATTATTATAATTTTGAGGCCCTTAATTTCCCCAAAGACCATCCGGCCCGGGACATGCAAGATACCTTTTTTGTATCAGATGATGTTGTCCTGAGAACGCATACATCTCCCCTTCAAATTCGAACCATGGAAAAACAGCCGCCGCCGGTGCGCATCATCATGCCCGGCAAAGTTTATCGCTGCGATTCGGATCTGACCCACACGCCCATGTTTCACCAGGTGGAAGGCCTGCTGGTCGATGAGAATATATCATTCGGTGATTTGAAGGGCACACTCACGGCCTTTGTGCATCAGATGTTTGATGAACAAACAAGCCTGCGTTTTCGACCGGGTTTTTTCCCCTTCACCGAACCCAGTGCCGAGGTCGATATCCTGTGTGTAATGTGCCGGGGCAAGGGCTGTCGGGTATGTTCTCGAACCGGTTGGCTGGAAATTCTCGGTTCCGGAATGGTTCATCCGGCTCTGTATGAAAACGTGGGATATGATGCCGATCGCTATACCGGTTTTGCCTTTGGGATGGGTGTGGATCGGATTGCCATGTTAAAATTCGGAATTGACGATATCCGCAAATTCTTTGAAAATGACATAAGGTTCCTGTCTCAATTTTAGTTTTCAATCATAGCGCCTGAAAGAAAATGACATGACCGGTTCAACTCTAAAAATAATTGCTTATACAGTAATTTCTAAAAGTTAGGAAATCGCTTTTCGGAGTCATCGGAGATGAAAGTAAGTTTAAGCTGGCTCAATGATTATGTGAACATCGAAATGGCGCCGTCGGATCTGGCGGAGGCATTGACGATGGTCGGACTCGAAATTGAGTCGGTATCCGAACGCTACCGCTATTTGGATACGGTCTATGTCGGTCGAATTGAGGAGATCGGACCGCACCCCAATGCGGATAAATTGCACCTGTGTCGGGTCGATACTGGGCGGGAACAGATTTCAGTTGTCTGTGGCGCGCCCAATGCCGAAATCGGGATGCTTTCACCGATCGCCTTACCGGGCACCGAATTTCCGGATGGCTTTGTACTGGAAAAAAATGTCATTCGCGGACAAACATCCGCAGGAATGCTTTGCAGTGAAGGCGAGCTGGGCCTTGGAGACGATCGCAGCGGCATTATGAGCCTTGACCCATCCCTGTCGGTCGGCGATCAGCTGGCTTCGGCCCTGGGACTGTCGGATACGGTTTTTGAAATCGAAATCACCCCTAACCGGCCCGATTGCCTTAGTGTTATCGGCGTTGCGCGCGAAATCGCCGCCATTCAGAACAGTCGCCTGACATACCCTGATTTCAAACTCGAAGACAAAGACAATAGCATTTCCCGGCAAACATCGATTAAAATCGAAGCACCGGACCACTGCCCGCGTTATGTGGCCCGCCTGCTTGAAGATATTCAGATTAAACCGTCCCCTTTCTGGCTGCAGGAACGGCTTTTGTCTGTTGGGCTGCGGCCCATTAATAATATCGTGGATGTGACCAACTTTGTCTTGATGGAAACCGGCCAGCCACTGCATGCCTTTGATTTTGACCGACTGTCGGAAAACAGAATTGTGGTGCGTACCGCCAACAAAGGCGAAACATTTATCACCCTGGATCAAAAAGAACGTTTCCTGGACGCTGAAATGCTGATGATATGTGATGGCGCAAAAGCCGTGGCCATCGGCGGGGTCATGGGCGGTCTGAATTCCGAGATTGAGGATGACACCACCCGGGTACTGTTGGAAAGTGCTTATTTTAATCCGGTCAGCATTCGCCGGACGGCAAAACAGCTTGGCCTGGGTACCGACGCCGCTTATCGCTTCGAGCGCGGGGTTGACCCAGGCGGAACCATTACGGCCGCCAATAGAGCCGCAAAACTGATGGCCGAAGTCAGCGGCGGCCGGGCGGTCGGCGGCCTGATAGACGAATATCCCGGGCGGCAGTCTGTAAAAAGTCTCAAGCTCAGCACCCAAAAGACCAACCGCTTGCTGGGAACACGCCTGCAGCGCAAGCAAATTGAAAATCTTCTCAAATCCATTGAATTCACCATTGGGCAAAAAACCGCTGCAAAAGATAAAGATACCCTCGTGGTGACCCCGCCGAGCTTCCGGGTGGATATTTCCAGACCGGAGGATTTAATGGAAGAAGTGGCCCGGCTATTCGGCTATAACAACATACCGACGACATTTCCGCAAATGCCGGCCACCGGCCGATTATCGACCAAAGAAATCAACTTGCGCAACCGGACGCGCTTGCTGATGAACGGCTTTGGTTTCCGCGAAGCCATCAACTACAGTTTTGCGCATCGCCAATCCGGTGACCACTTGAGACTAAAAGCCGCTGATCCACGCAGACAACTTGTGAATATTTTAAATCCGCTGACCGAAGATCAGGCCGCAATGCGCACCTCTTTGGTTCCGGGATTACTGCAGACGGCACATTATAATTTTGCCCAGCAGATAAAAAATTTAAGGGTTTTTGAAATCGGAAAAATCTTTATCGATGAAAATTCGCAACAGCTGCCCACAGAAAATGAGGTGCTGGCCGGGCTCTGGACAGGGTCCCGCTATGAGGCTTCCTGGCATGGTCATGAGGCACGATGCGATTTTTATGACATCAAAGGTGTGGTCGAAGGCTTTTTAAATGCGCTGCAGATTAACGACGTTCAATTTAGCCGCCTGCCGGAAAACGAGTGCACTTATACCCGCCCCGGGTATAGCGCCCAGATTTTAGGCAACCAGACCCGGTTGGGTTTGGTGGGGCAACTTCATCCGCAGGTGCTTGCCAATTTCGACTTAGCGCAAGCAGCGTTTTTATTTGAACTCAATTTCGATAACCTGATACCGTTGCTTAAGGACACAACAGTTTCCAGACCGACTCCCAAGTTTCCGGCAATCTTCAGGGACATCACCATCATCGTGAACACGGCGCTTGAAACCCGGGAGATTATCAGCACAGCCCTAAAACAGTCGCCTGAACTGGTGGAAGATGTCCGCCTGCTGAGTGTGTTCGAGGGCACACCCATTGCCCCGGGCAATAAAAGCGTATCCCTGCGGGTCACCTATCGGTCACCACAAAAAACACTGGAAGATGAAGCTGTAACACCGATCCATCAATCTATTGCGGACAGGTTGGTAAAGACATTTAATGCCAGTTTGCCGGCCTGATCGCTACAACCATTTCATGGTCTTAAAAATGCGAGAACAAAAATCAAGGATTAAGGACATACCGGACAAACTTTATTTCAGGATTGGCGAAGTCAGCAATATAGCAGGAATCCCCGCTTACGTCCTGCGGTTTTGGGAAACCGAATTTTCCCGGATTCGACCGAAACGGACCGCCGCGGGACAGCGGCTGTATACCCGCGCTGATATTGAGCTGATTTTAAAAATCAAAAAGCTTCTCTATGAAAAAAAATTTACCATCCAGGGCGCCCGACAGCATTTATCCGTCAGATCCCGTAAAAGTGAGGCCTCGGAAAAGCAATTACTGGCGGATTTGCACGCAGAGCTCAAATCCTTAAGAGATTTGCTCGACTAATGAAATATATTGACAACCGCTCGATTTTGTCATAATCATTTAAGTTAAAGAGCGGGCATAGCTCAGCTGGTAGAGTACAAGCTTCCCAAGCTTGGTGTCGCGAGTTCGAATCTCGTTGCCCGCTCCAGTTTGGTTCGTTTCCTTTTAGTTGGTTAGGGTAGGACTTTTTAGGGACTGTGAGATGAAATTAACTATTACCTTATGGTCGGTGTTATGAACTGATAACTTTTACCGCACAAAGTCAAAGGTCTACCTGGAGTTAAGGAAACGGGCGTCAGCCCGTTTTTTGTTTTTTCAGGCTGAGTTATAGTGGTTGTCAAAAAAACGTTCCGATATTCAAACGTTTTTTTCTACAACCACTTATGCCCCAATTCCATATATCGGAACACTATTATGGAAAGCGGTATAAATAGATCCGGTGAAAACGAAACGACATAATTTTAAAACCAAACCATTGGACCGGACCCGACGATCCGGAGCCAAAAACGAGAAAGCGATCATCAGGCAGATAGAGGCGCTGGTCGACCCGCTGTGTGATAGCGAGGGTTTAGAGCTCGTGCATATTGAATATCAGCGCGAATCCGGTGGCAGGATCCTGCGACTGTATATTGACCGACTCGCAGGCGTCAGCATCGATGATTGTGTCAACGTGAGTCGCCAGTTAAATGACCTGCTCGATGTCAATCTTGATGATATGGGGCCGTATACACTGGAAGTTACATCACCGGGACCGGAGCGGCCCCTATCTAAACTGCAGGATTATGAACGCTTCAAGGGTCGCAAGGCGAAGATAAAAACACGGCAACCGATTAATGAACAAAAAAACTTTACCGGTATTATTATCGGGACATCCGCTGAGCAGATAAAATTATCGTCAAATGAAGAAACCGTCGTCATTCCGTTTGGACATATCGCCAAAGCGCGGCTTGTCGACGCTGATGGAGAAATCTGATGCAAATTTCAGATATCAAACGTGTTGTTGAACAGGTGAGCCGAGATAAAGGCATCGAACGAAAAGTTTTGATTAAGGCCCTGGAAGAGGCTTTAAAATCCGCTGCCCGTAAAAAGTTCGGCAGCAAAATGGATATCGAGGTCCAATACAATGAAGACTCCGGGGAGATTGAAGTTTTTCAATTCAAGGATGTTGCCGAAGTCGTGACCGAGCCGGCGCTTGAAATCAGTCTGGAAGAAGGCCGCAAGCTGGATTCGGGATGTGAAATCGGAGACAGCCTCGGTACTAAAATGGACACCAGCACATTCGGCCGAATAGCGGCTCAATCGGCTAAGCAGGTCATCATCCAGAAAATGAAAGATGCGGAAAAAGATGCTGTATATGCGAGTTTCGTCGATCGCAAAGGCGAGACGATCAACGGTATCGTGCAACGCATTGACCGCGGCGACATCATTGTTAATCTGGGGCACACCGAAGGGATTGTCCATGTGCGCGAACAGGTCCCTAAAGAAACCTATCGACGCGGTGATCGAATCCGCGCTTACATTTTAGATGTCCTGCATGAATCTCGCGGCCCGCAGATCATTCTGTCTCGGACGCATCCGAACTTTTTGATCCATCTGTTTCGCACCGAAGTGCCTGAAATCAGGGAATCAATCGTAACCATCATGGGAGCTGCACGCGAACCGGGCGTCCGGGCCAAAATCGCGGTGGCTTCAAATAATTCCGATATCGACCCCGTAGGTGCCTGTGTGGGCATGAAAGGCAGCCGCGTCCAAAACGTTGTGCAGGAATTAAGAGGTGAAAAAATCGATATTATTCCGTGGCATGTCGATCCGGCCAAATTCGTGTGCAATGCCCTGGCACCGGCTGAAATTTCCCGGGTTATCATTGATGAAGCCAATCAAACCATGGAGGTTATCGTCCCGGATGATTTTTTATCGATTGCCATCGGCAAAAAGGGGCAAAATGTCAGACTGGCTTCAAAATTGACCAGTTGGAATTTGGATGTCAAAAGTGAAACCAAATACACGATCGCCATGCAAAGCGGATATGATTCATTGGTTGCTTTGCCGGGCGTTGGCATCAGTATGGCGGATGCGCTTTATGAATTGGGGTTTTATTCAGCTGAAGAGATCAGCAATGCCACGCCGGAGGATTTAATTCAAATCAGGGGAATCGGGGATGAAACAGCCAAGAAATTGATTGCCGCCGCTCAGACGGCTGTAGCAGAGGCCGAGCAGGCTGAAGAAATGGAAGAAGAGGTGGCCGCAGAGGCCAGCAAAACCGATGAGACCGAGGGCAATGACGCCGATGACGCCGCTCAGACGGCTGTCGCAGAGGCCGAGCAGGCTGAAGAAAAAGAAGAAGAGTTGGTCGCAGAGGCCAGCAAAACCGATGAGACCGAGGGCAATGACGCCGATGACGACGCTCAGACGGCTGTCGCAGAGGCCGAGCAGGCTGAAGAAAAAGAAGAAGAGGTGGCCGCAGAGGCCAGCAAAACCGATACCGGCGAAACCGATGATACCGAAGGCGATGCGCCGCCTGCTGAAGAAACACAAGCGCGTCAGGCCAAATCAGAAGGCGTCGATCAGCCGGGCGGTGACCTGTCTGAAATTGCTGAAACCGATGCCGCAATCGCCGATGAACACACCGATGATAAAACGGATACAGAAGATCGTTAGCCCTCGATCACATAAAATAGAGACGCGCCCTTGTGCGATATTGATACTTGCATCGAACCAACAACCCGGTGGTGTGAACGCTAAACAACGGCCACATGCCGGTTAAGAATCAAAACTTTGGGGGAAAGAATGGCCAAGCTCAGAGTGTACGAACTTGCCAGAGATTTGAATATGACCAACAAGGTGCTTATTGCCAAGCTTAACGGCTTGGATGTTGCTGTTAAAAGTCATATGAGTGCCTTGGATGAGGAGATCATTTCCAAGGTCAAATCATCTCTGTTTGGCGCCAAAGAGGAAACCGTCGAAGAAACACGCATAAAACCGACGGTTATTCGTCGGCGCCGTAAAACTGTTCAAGTTGAAGTGGCCGAGCCCTCAGAGGCAGAGACACAGGAAACCGATGCGACCGCGACCCAGGCGGACGCAGCAGCTGAAGAGGCTAATCAAGAAGCCGCCCCCCTGGAGGTGGCCGAGGAAGCAACTGAACAGGAAGCGGCTGAAAAACCGGCTGCCCAAAAAGCGGCCAAGACCGCAAAAGCCCGCAAGAAAGACGCCTCTGCTAAAATTATTAAACTGCCGGTTAAACCGCCGCAAAAACCGCTAAAAGAGAAAAAAGCGAAACCGCAAAAAGCAAAAGTTGAAGCGTTGCCCTCCCGCAAGGCGGTTCGGGAACATCCGCCAAAGGGAGGCGAATTACCGTCCTCAGATAAAAAGAAAAGAAAACGCAAGCCAAAGTATGAGGAGTCGGAGGTCGATAAGAAATTCCTGAAAAAGAAAATCTCTTTCCGCAAAAAAGCAGTAGTCGAAGGTGCGGATCTTTACGGGGCAGGATAT
>Ga0265309_10001179_pt1 | contig 11369 bp, 6 predicted proteins | sample Helome_FD_192492 | JGI IMG/M metagenome (GOLD analysis project Ga0265309, IMG submission 192492) | Marine sediment microbial communities from subtidal zone of North Sea - Hel_20160524 (Illumina Assembly) | ecosystem: Environmental > Aquatic > Marine > Subtidal zone > Sediment ...
GGGGTATCCTCAACCGCGGTGATCGCGTCATCCATGGCAACCGGTCGGTCATTGTTAGTGGGGGTGGCGGCAGGGTTGCCAGTAGCGGTGGACGTAGAATCCTCAGAAGTAAAAATATTGACATCATCCAGAATCGACTGGTTATCCGGATCCGATGCATCATTGTTGAAGGGAGTTACCCGTGTTTCGACAATGCCTTCATTGCCATCTCTTGCATAGACGGATGCCTGGTGCAGCCCGTCAGCGCCACCTGCCGCGGCACCGGCTGCGGTTGCTTCCAGATCGGCGAGATCTATGCCTTCGACAATCAGGCTCTGCAGTTCGGCTAACTGATCAACACGGTCGTCAGGATAGCTGTTAAGACTGGCGAAAACTGACTCATCCAGCAGCATTTCGGTGTTCTCACCGACCTGGAATCTTTGTCCGTTATAAAACTCAAGCACAATACTGGTACCGAGACCAGTAGTGAGAATGTCACCATCATTGATCTTATCGCCAATGCTGAGAACACGAATGACGCCATCTACGCTGCGAACCTGGGCGTCGCCGATTAAATCGACGACAAAACCGATATTTTTAGTAGGCATATTTCTATAAAAAATTAAATTGAACAGTAAATATAGGTGGGAATTTGCGGGTTTGTGTCATACGAAAGTCGTAGACCGTCCCTATTAAAGTGGCAGATTGAGAGGTGGGTCACATAGCTGACTCGCTATATGCCAAGAAACACTAGGCCTGCTTGAGGTATAGCACCAGGCCGACCCGATCCTTAAGCTCGAGTTTCTTGAAGATATTGGATAGATGGGTCTTTACCGTGGGCTCGGAAATATCATACAAATCAGCTATTTGCCGGTTGGATTTGCCCTGGGCCACCGCCCGAGCGATGTCTTTTTCCCTGGCAGTTAAAATTTCCAGCTGTTGCTGATCCGGGGCTGGTTTGACGGCTTGCTGGGCCAGTCTGAAGGTCTCGTCCAGCATTTGTGGTGGAAACCAGCTCTGGCCGTTCGACAGTAGTTGTAACATCTGGTGATAGTGCAGTGTGGCCATGTGGCTGTTGCAATATGCTTTGGTGCCCAGGCGCACACATTCGAGCATTTCCCGAATGTTGGGTACATCGGAACAGACGCCAACCCGCGTTGGTTTCCCGGAAACATATTTTAGCAACCATTCATAACAATCGAGTTCCATGCTCGAAATATGCAACAGATAGAGTTGTTCGAGGTCATCGGATGGTGCCCGCAGTTGAGGGCAAAACTCAAATCCGGTGTCCAGATGCTCGTTGAGAAATTGCTCGAATGAACGCGATGATGAAAAAACAATCAGTTTCATTAACGCTCTCTTAGCGCTTTATCTATGCCACGGTGAACAGGTTCCGTCAGATACGATAAAATCGTCTTCTTGTCGGTTATGATGTCCGCTTCGGCGGTCATGCCAATTTTGATTGGTAGTTCACCACTTTTAGCACCCAGAAATGGTTTGTTGGGCTTAACCCTGACCACGAAAAAGCTTTCGCCTTCGTCGTTGGTGATGGTGTCGGCACTGACAAAAGTAACTATCCCTTGCAAACTGCCGTGAATCGCAAAATCGTATGCCGAAAACTTCAACCGGGCAAATTGCCCGACATTCACATAAGCGATATCCGCCGGTTTTATCTTTAATTCGACCAATAGCGAGTCTTCTTGAGGAACAATGTCGAGAATATTATTTCCCGGGCTTATGACACCGCCAATCGTATTGATGTAAAGACGCTGCACAATACCGTTTACCGGGGAGCGCAAGGTGGTGCGTTTGACGCGGTCCTGCAATGCGGTTTGCGTTTCTTTTATACGACTGATCTCTGAGTTGACTTCGTTTAATTCTTTCTTGGCATTGTTCTGAAAATTAAGTTTTTCCTTTTGCTTGTTGAAGCGTGCCTCTTCGATGGTGGAATTGATGCGCGGCACCGATAACCTGGCCGCCTCGATTTCACCTTCAAATTCGGCCTCGCGTTGCTGCAACTGTAAAAATTCGACTTCGCTGATGATGCCGCGCTCCTTTAATGGTTGTTTGATTTTAATTTCCTTTTTCACCAGATCGAGTGATCTTGTTAACTGGCGCTGTTTTGATTGCGCTTCAAGCAACGCGCTCTTTTGTTGACTGATTTTTTCTTCGAGTCCACTCAAGGTTTCCTTGAGTTGCGCCTGGTTTGAATCGAACAGGCTTCTTTCCGACCTCACCAGGCGTGGCGCATCTTCGCTGACTTCAGGTTCGGGTTTGAAAGCACGACCGAAGGCCTCTGCTTGCAGACGACTGGATCGCGCCAATAATTCGAGATAGAGCAGCCGGTTTTCCTCGAATGAACTTGAAAATGCGATGTCGCTGATCTTGATCAGCGACTGACCGGTCTGCACACGCTGGCCTTCAACAACCAGAATTTCGGAAATGATACCGCCCTCCAGGCTTTGAATATTCTGCACCTGGCTGGCTGGCGAAACCTTGCCCGCACCACGAATAACCACATCAATTTTAGCCCAGTTCATCCATAGGATAGCCGCGATTACGAACAGGGCGAAAATCATCACCACTGCGATCAGATAACGTGGCGTGCGATGTACCGCTGCCGCGGAAAGGCTGCGCATATACACCATGTCCTGCTTGCCATGGACCCCGATCTGGGTCGAATCTTCGAAGTCTGTAGGGTCATCTTTATGCATTCTGAGTACCTTTCAGGGCATTCAATACTTCTTCCTTGGGACCATCCATTACGATTCGCCCCTCATCCATCACGATCAACCGTTCCACCAGGTCGAGCATTGGTGCCTTGTGCGTAACCAGTAGCAGGGTTCGGTCGCGTGTGTATTCATGAAGGCGTTTCTTGACGATTGATTCAGTCGTGTTATCGAAACTGTTGGTTGGCTCATCGAGAATCAGAATTGGTTCATTTAACAAGACTGCGCGGCCCAGGGCAATCGCCTGCCTTTGGCCACCGGATAAAAATCCACCGTCTTCGCCTACCTGGGTGTCAAATCCCTGGGGTAGTTGATTAACGAAGATATCTACACCACTCACAGCGGCAGCCTGGATCAGTCTTTCGTCATTGACGTGTAAATCTTTATAGGCAATATTTTCACGAATAGTACCGCGTAATAATTCGATGTCCTGCGACAGGTAGCCTATGTTTTTGCGCAGATCGGCGGGGTCTATCTGGTTGATATCGATGTTGTCGACTGCAATCGAGCCTGCGCTACCCTGGTAGAGCCCGATGATTAGTTTCATCAGCGTGGTTTTACCCGAGCCGACCTTGCCGATTATGCCGACGTGTTCGCCAGCCTTGATTTTTATGTTAATGCCGGAGAGTGATTTTTTGGGCGCTTCGGGATAACTGAAGTCCAGGTCTCTGAACTGGATTGCGCCTTCGAATCCCGGGCGGCGTACATAAGATTTCCCTTCCGGTCTTTCGATCGCCTTCTGCATCAATTCATCGAGTGAGCGGAACGCTGTTTTAGTCTGCTCAAAACTGGTAATCAGGGCGGCGATCTGGCCCATGGGTGCCACCGCGCGGGAGGCCAGCATTACAATTGCGATCAAGCCGCCGAGACTGAGTTCGAGATCGCCGATCCGATAGATACCGAATGCGATCAAACCAATCGTATTGAACTGCACCATCAGGTTGGTGACGACGGTTATCGACGAAGATAGTATACGAGCACGCATCGATCTATTGGCAATGGTGCCGGAGGATTCCTCCCACACCCACTGTGCATAATTAGAAGTGCCCAGCGCCTTCACTGTTTTTATCGTACGCAATGTCTCGATCAGATGTGCATTCTTGTTGGCGCTGGCTTCATAAGTTGCCTCGACGCTCTCCTTAAGCGGCCGGATCAGGATAAAGCTGTACAGCATTAACAAGGCGATGATGATCAATGGCACGGCAATCATCGGTCCGCCGATATAATAGATGACCAACAGAAAAATAATCGCAAACGGCAGGTCAACCAGGGTCGCTATCGTAGATGCAGTAAAAAAGTTTCGAATGCTTTCAAATTCGCGTAACTGGCTGGCGAAGGCGCCGATGCTCGGTGGCCATTGATCCATTTTCAGATTGAGTACCTGGGAAAATATTAGCGATGACATGATGACGTCACTTTTCTTGCCGGCGATTTCAAGCAGGTAGGTACGTACATAGCGTAACAGGGTATCAAATATATAAACCGTGACGATGCCGGCCACTAACACCCACAGGGTCGCAATCGCATCATTAGGTACGACCTTGTCGTAGACGTTCATGGTGAACATCGGGGTGGCGAGTATGAACAGGTTTATCAGGATCGACGAGAGTAGCACGCTGGCGAAGATATCCCTGGACTTGCCCAGGGTACCCCAGAACCAGTGACCGGAGCTGTCAGAGCTAGCCGCCTTTTTCGAGCTGGCATCTTGCTGGAACTCTTTTTTAAGCAGGAAAGCATAACCGAGGTATTCCTGCTTTAACTGCTCCAGTTCCAGCCACTCTTCACCCTCCCCAATCTCGGGGAATATAACCTTGGCGCGCTTGTTCTTGCGGTCGATGCTTTCGAGAATACAGGCGTTTCCGTTTCTCAAAACCAGGATGCAGGGCAGCAGCAGGCGGGACAGCTGATTCAATTCGCGATGGATAAGACGACTGGCAAATCCGGCACGTGACGCTACCCGGGAGAAAAGACCCTTGGGACTATCAATGCTGAAAAGCTCGGGTCCATCGGCACCGGGTTTAACCGGCAGGCCTGAAATCAGGGCTTCGACGCTTATCGGACGGTTATGTATCTTGGCGAAGATAACCAGGCATTCGAGCAAGGGATCATACTGATGATGTGGATCGATCATATATGGTTATATAGCTAATTTATTGCGTGTTACCGACGCGGGCTGAACTCACCCGGCGAGGCAGGATTATTATTACTATCAAACCCGTTTGGTACGAAAATCGACGCAACATAACTGTACTAGTCTCGGCCCGGAAAATCACGCTAAATTGCTGTTGGGGAATCAAGGAAATTTCCCTGCATTATTTCGATGCCAAGCGATTTCAACTCATCGAAAACCTTCTGCGAGTCAACCGCAACCGCGATTATGCGAATATCCAGGGTATCGGTGATAGTGCGTAATGCCTGATATCCGGCTGGCATATCGTCGCGACTCATTCCATACAGGGTTTTGGCATTGATTTTTACATAATCGAACTGACCGGATTGCAGCAGTTGCAATGATTGGCCCAAATCCAGGTTATCGATGCCAAATTGATGCTGATGTCGCCGCACACGTTCGGAAACTTTAGCTCGCATCACTGGATGCTGGTTCAGTACATGATGGCTGGCTTCGATACATAGCCGGATATCTGCTTGCTGGCAATCGCTCAACAACTGATCAAATTCCTCCTGGGCTTCGGCCAGTTCAAAGAATGCCGCGCTCAAGTTAATGGCCAGTGGAGTTTTACGATCTATTTCCTGGTTAGAGGTAACCAGGCGAAAAACTTCCTTGTCTATGTCCAGCGACATGCCGAGACTGGAAGCCATTGGCATAAATGCTGAAGCCGGTACAATTTGATCCTGTTGGTTGCGGGCCCTGATAAACAGCTCGCGATGGAGTGGACTGCCATCATTGCCCATCGCCAGTTGTCCGACCAGGAATAAATGTTTGTCCTGCAGGACAGATTCGAGCCAGCTGCGCCATTGCATTTTCCCCTGGGGTAAATCAAGATTGGCCGACAGTTGGCGCTTGATTGAAAACGGGCCATGGGTATCTGCCTGCGAAAGACAATAGTCAATACTGGAGAGGATGTTGCCGATCTCACCGCCAATTTGCAAATCACATATGCCCGCCAGTAACTTTACTTCGGCCAGGTTCGGTTCCTTTTTTACCAGGGTCTGAAACAAATCGAACAATACGCGTATGTAGCCGGTAACTGCGGATTCATCTGTTGCGCTTAAAAAAGCAAATTCGTCTTCGTTGAAACGGGATATCCGTTCAGCTTCGTGATCTACATGCGTTTGGCGCAGCAGGTCGGCCAGTATGCGGATCAAGTTATCCGATACTTCGTAGCCGTGGCGATCGCGTAACTGTTCGAAATCCACAATCTTGATGATTGCCATGCAACCGTGGAGGCTTGTTTCTTCCGACAGTGATTGCTGCAACTGGTCGAGAAGATAGCGACGATTGCCGAGATTGGTTAGTTTGTCGCGGTACAGGAGTTGCTGATATTGGCTTAAAGTTTTTTCCTGATCATCAAAGATACTTTGTACCTTTGCGACCATCAGGTTCATTGCCTTGACAACGCTTTTTAGCTCGACCGTAGTCGGAATTTTCTTTTGCTGTACAAATTTATTAATGTGGATTGCGTCGGCCTGCGCCTGCACCTGTTGCAATGGCTTTAACAGATAGCGCAACACCAGCCACAGCAATATCATCGATGTCACGAACAACAGGGCGAACCAGCGCAGGGCTGATACCAGGGCCTCGTACATTGTGCTGTAGGCGAAACCAGGATGAATCACCAGGTTGAGTTGTCCGAGTTGAGTCCAGCCTTTCATGATCTGGGTCGTGCCACGTGCGGGCTCGAGAGGCACCAGACGCAGAAACCAGTCGGGTACGCCTGCGATATCGAGATCCTGGCTTTTCTGGTGAATGACCTGGCCATCGATAGCCATCAGTTCAATCTGGGTGTAGTAACCGCTGTCAAACACGGCGTTAAATAAAACTTCAAGCGTGGCCTGGTCGCCACCTTCAGGTAAGTTACTAATCGCGATTCCCAGCGTCGTCGCCATGTCCTGGGCAGTTGTCTGAAGCTGTCCCTGTTGAAAACTGCTGGTACGAGTCAGATCGTTTAACACGATGATCAGCAGTAAGACTAAAAACATAGTCGAGATCAGCAGGGCTATTTGTTTGAATAAGGTCATTGTTTTTCCTTTTGAATATCGGCCAGTAGTTTTTTCCACTTACTGTTTTTAATCTTGTTGGTGGGCAAGGATTTTCCCAGCCCGGCCGATGCATTGGTCAAGAAAAGTGATTTGGCGTTAAAACTGTAAACCGGTAACAAATCCGTTCTCTTATTTGCGCTGAGAATCATGGGATTATAATTATCCAGGATTTGCGGAATGCTCGCCGGGGTAGGGAAGTAACTTAATACCATATGCGCTACATTCTGCTTCAATGCTTTAACATAAGTCAGGTATAGGCGTCCGTCAGGTACGCCAAGCGCACGCAGCGCGAAATACTTGGCTATGACGAAATCTTCGCAATCGCCTTTTTGCGTCCCCAGAAATTCGCTCGGTGTCGCCCAGTAATCCTGTTCGCCCCAGTGAATATGGTCTTCCTGATACTCGAATTGATTGAAAAAACGATTTACTTCAAGTAGTTGTTTTTGTATGTCCTGATTTTTGAGTGTGACCAGTAACTTATTGATCGCGAGTCCGCGGTGGTAGGCTTCGGCAGAGTACTCGGTGTTTAGATTATTTAGCATATCTGTGCTAAGCAGTGGACCTGCAAGTTGCTGTCCGGGAAATACAACTGCCAGCGCGCTACACACGAATACGGCGACCTTTTTCAACACGAAATCTTCCGCCATTGTGCATAGGTGTTAGCGTAATTTCTATAACAATGGGACGATCTGCAAGATTTTACGAAATGTCGCGCCGGCTTATTCAGAGGAGGCTTCCAAACTCACATTACTGCCTCCAAGTGTAGACCAATTGCCGCAACTACGAGTCGGCCTTATTGGGCGGGGCTTTTCGTCTTGAAAATGAACTCACCTCGACGGTTTATCGCCTGGCCTGCGGGGGTGGAATTGTCGGCAATCGGGTCTTCCTCTCCCTTTCCGATCGCCTTGATATCGGATTCAGCGATGCCATTGGCGACGAGTAGATTCTTAAGAGCCCTGGCCCTCTTGGCAGACAGGGCTATGTTGTAGGCGTCCGAGCCGATATTGTCGGTGTAAGTGTAGACTTCGATGGTAATGTCTTCAGCGAGCTTAACCTGTTCGATGATAGCTTCCACCTTGGATTTGGATATTTCGGTTAACTCGTCTTCGTCGTAAATGAAATTGACCAGCTGCGTTTCTGAAAGGCTGATAGCCGCGGGTTCCCGTACCTTGATCGATACGGTAGCGGTAGCGCTTACAGCGGCGCTCTTGTTGTCAGTGACCGTATATTTGAAAGAATCCATCCCGATAAATCCTTCCAGGGGCCGATACACCAGGTTACCGTTTTGATCGAACGCCAGGTTCCCCACCACTGGCTGACTTACATCGACGATTTCGAGAACATCTGCATCCGCATCTGAATCGTTGGCGAGTAATTGCGCGGTTGTGATAATCAGTATGCCACTGGTTTCGGTTTCAAATGAATCGTCGGTTAAGGTTGGAGCGCTGTTCTGTTGTGTCGATACTGTTTCTACTTTCGACATTTCGACCGACTCGTGACAACCAAATGGATTGACTTCCGCACCGGGAATAGAATTATCGCAATGATCCATCGGATCCAGTTTCTTATCCACATCTTCATCAACAGGTAGTGGCAGTTGGTCGACTTCGTCGGTCGCCAGTCGGGCGACTCTCAATTGCCCATCATCCAGATCGAATTCGACATTTGTGGCTTCAAACAATCTACCAATGCCTTCGTAAATGCGATACCTCGCGCCGTATGAGTCAAACCTGGCCACGGCATATTGATTCCTGGTGCGATTGAGTTCGTTTTCAGCGTCGAGCAGGTCGAGCAGGTCGCGCTGACCGATGAAGAACTCTTCACGGTAGGATTCGACGGTCTGTCCAGCCTTAATGACATGAGCATTGAGGAAAATCAGTTGTTGCACCAGCAGATCGTCTGCCGTCCACGACAGGCGCAATGTGTTGATGACCTGACGACGCACCCTGGCGGCGAATTCTTTTTGTTCGTAAACCGCGCTGACCTTTTTCTGGCTCTCGGCATCGTTCTTGCCGCCACTGTAAAAATTGTAGGTGAAGTTAAGCACCAGGCTGGTTTCTTCAGAATCGCCATCCAGATTATCGTCGCGATCCAGGTTATTGCCGTATTCGGTGGCAAGACGCAGGTCAATGTTAGGATAACGGGTTTTCAGCGAGCGCCGATAATCTGACTGGGCTGCCACAATGTTGCTGTCGGCAACTCGCATTGCCGGGTGATCGATGAGTGCCTGGTCCGTGAGTTCCTCAAGTGTTTTTGCCGGTACCGAGGGCAGGTCGGGTTCAAGCAGAGAGTTTGGGTCGACATATCGGCCCAGAATCTGATGTAACTGCGTTGACGAGTCTTCGAGATTGTTTTGCTGAGCGATTAAACTGGCCTGGGCTCCTGCCAGACGCCCCTCGGTCTGTTGTAACTGCGAACGCCTGCCTACCCCGGAAAGATTACGCTCTCTGATCTGGGCCAGAATCTTTTCGTGTGCGGCGACGTTTTCAATTGCAAGCTGGTACAGGCGTCTTTGCTTGAGTACTTCCAGGTAGGCCTGTATCGCGCGTAAACCGATATTGTCGGCAGAGTCGTAGACATCGTAGAGAGCAGCATTTATCCGGGCTTTGCTTTGCGCAATCTGGTTGGTGGTGTCATAACCGTTGAACAGATTCTGCGTCAGCGCTAGTTCGACAGAGGAACTGTTATAGTCGACCGATTCGTTATTGGTCGAGGGCGTTTCAGTGTCGAAGTAGCCCGTAGAAGCCTGCAGGTCGACACTGGGCCGCCAGCCACTCTCGGCGATGGTGCGATCGTTGACGACTCTTCGATACGCGTGGACTTTCTCTTTTACTTCCGGGTGAGCACTAACCGAGTCGACTACCATAGCAGACAGATCCAGCGCTTTTACAGGCGCCAGATATGCAAGTGACAGGAGTAATCCTGTCAGCGCTATCTTCGATGGTAGACCACGATCCTTGGTTGCGTTCATAAAGGGTACCGAATACGGGATTTCGTTACTAATCTCTGGTAACGAGAAACTTTTGCAGGTGTCGATCTTAGCTTTTGTCTATGGCTTTCAGGGAGACATGGCTAACACTTTAAAAGTTTCAAGCTTCTACGGAATAATATTAATAAATGAAATTAAGTTTACGAGTTAAGTTATTGATGATAATAATCTATTTTACATCGTATTCAACAAGTAAATGCCTGGATCAGGGTGTGTACCTGCGGCTTTTGTGACCTATTTAATGTTTTACCAGACCGTGGCAGGCTGAATTTTAGTGTTTAACCGTAGAGAACATAGGCCAAAACTGCCGATGCAGCTAAACCCAGGGCAATGATGATCCAGTCCGAAGAAGTATAGGAGCGCTGGGTTCTCGGCGCCTCCGAGCCCTGGGTTAATACCGTGTAATTCTTCAAATCGGACTCATCGATACTACCTTTGCTTTCAAGCCGTTTAAGCAACTGGGCTCGAATTTCCACATATTGTTCGCGTGATATCAGATCACTCGCGTAGGTTTTGGCGAGAATACGCAATGGCGTGCTGGACAGTCTCACTAGTTCTGAGACTGCGCGTTAATCTGCTTGTTGAGGCTTTGCAGGCGGGTGTCTTCGGGAAACAGTTTCAGGCCGGTAACGATGTAGTTTGAAGCATCCTTGAACTTTCTCCGGGCAATCAGTTTTTCAGATTCTGAAAGGTAGAGATCGGATAACGCTTTATCTTTTAGCAGGTAGTGCTTGGGGTCAACTCGCTTGATAAGTGGAATGACTGTCGTCAGATCCTCACCATTAGTGGTTTTAACCAGCTTCTTGGCATTGAAATACCGTTTGTATAGCGATATCAGACTGTTCATCAGACGATCGCGTTGTTCCTTGACCTGATCCTCGATGGTGGATAGAGCGACTGAATCCGGGTAATGTTTTTTAGCCTGTGAAAGCAGGTTTTGTGCTTGCGGATAATCGTATAAGCCTTCCTTGGGACGAAACACCGAGCGAATCCGGTCGCGATAAAAAGTGATGATTTCGCGGCGTAATCCAACCGAGATAATTTTTTGCTGTTCCGTGTTCAACTGATCCAGCGACCAGATAGTTTCTATCATCAAAGCCTTGTCGCCGTTCTTGATTTGCTGGATCTGATCGTAGATTTGTTGTTCCTCCTGAAACGCGAGGAAAGGTTTGTAACCAATACCGGCGCCGATAATGACCATGAACAGGGCTGCCAGCAGGATGGACTTGGTATGCGATTTCTTGGAGCGCATGCCTTCAGCAAATTTTTCGACCTCATCGATACGTTCTTCACGAACCACCGTCAATGCCTTCATCAAGGTCTTTTGTTGACGTCTATTCAGTCCCTTAATAGGTTTCGGTTTTATGCCGAGCTCCTTGATCTTCGGGGAGGCCACTTTGTTGTACGGATGTTTACCACCAGCGAGCAATTGGTAAGCAACACATGCGAGT
>Ga0265309_10001180_pt1 | contig 11365 bp, 9 predicted proteins | sample Helome_FD_192492 | JGI IMG/M metagenome (GOLD analysis project Ga0265309, IMG submission 192492) | Marine sediment microbial communities from subtidal zone of North Sea - Hel_20160524 (Illumina Assembly) | ecosystem: Environmental > Aquatic > Marine > Subtidal zone > Sediment ...
AATATGAAATAGATTCATCTGTAACAGGTCCTATAAAAGATTCATTCAAGAGAGTAATGCCACACAAAATTTTTCCTGGAGGACGCCCCACCACTTCTATTCTATTTAAGAAATTAGATCCTAAGACATTAGGTTCCCTTATTGCACTTTATGAGCACAAGGTATTTGTGCAGAGTGTAATCTGGAACATAAACCCATTTGATCAATGGGGAGTAGAACTTGGTAAGCAGCTTGCAGGAAAAATTTCTGATGAGCTGGGTAATGATATAAAAATAAATTCTCATGATTCTTCAACGAATGGTCTCATTAATTATTTCAAGAAGAAACGTTAATATTAGCCGTAAGGGTATTAGATACTGAAATTAGTACATCAAGTTGTTCTATGGGAGAGATCCTAATGGGCAATAGTACAAACCATTTATTTTCAATAAACTTCCACAATAAATAACCATAAGATAACTTCCTTATGCTATCCAACCCATTACGCCAAAAGCTAAGTGTTCTATTTATTACATCTGAAGTCTATCCTCTGATTAAGACCGGCGGTTTGGGTGATGTGAGTGCGGCATTACCAGCTGCGCTCCAAGACATGGGTGTAGATATCCGCCTTCTGATTCCCGGCTATCCAAAAGTACTTGCCGGGCTGCGCTACAAGCGCAAGATCCAGGGGCTTCATAAAATTTCTAATTTTCCATCGTTTGTTTTATGGTCAGCAAGATTACCAGCAAGCAAAAATGAAAATAAGGGTGTTCGACTATATGTTATTGATTGTCCAGAGCTCTATCAACGTGATGGCGGACCATATACCGATACGGAAGGAAAGGATTGGCATGATAATGTGTTACGTTTTGGCCTTCTTTCAAAAATTGGTGCAATCTTAGCAAGTGAAGCTAGTCCAATTAATTGGCATCCCAATGTTGCTCATTGTAATGATTGGCAAAGTGGTCTTACACCAGCATACCTTCATTTTTATCAAAAAAGAAAAGCAGTTTCATTGATGGCAATACATAATCTTGCTTTTCAAGGGGTATTTCCACCTAGTACATTGCCTCAATTAAATTTACCTGCTAGTAGTTTTAACATCAATGGTATTGAATATTATGGTGATTTATCATTTCTTAAAGCAGGGCTTTATTATTCTGATCACATAGCCACTGTAAGTCCAACATATGCCAAGGAAATTCAGAAAGCTCCATTAGGCTTTGGTTTGCAAGGTTTACTAGCCAGTCGTAGAAAATACATAAGTGGGATAGTTAATGGGATAGATATTTCTGAGTGGGATCCGGCAACCGACCCCTGCCTTACTCAAAACTATACAATTCAAGAAATTGCTAACAAAAGTATCAATAAATGTGCATTACAAAAAATAATGGGGTTAGAAGTTGATTTGGATATTCCATTATTTGGTATGGTGAGTCGTCACACATATCAGAAAGGGTGTGATCTGTTGCTACAAATAGCACCATTTCTTACCCGAATACCTGCACAATTAATTGTTTTAGGAAGTGGTGACGCAGACTTGGACCAAGAGTTGGCAGCATTGGAAAGATCTTACCCTGGGAGGATTGCCGTACGTATAGGTTTTGATGAAGCACTATCACATTTAATTGAAGGCGGTATTGATTGTTTCTTAATGCCATCACGATTTGAGCCATGTGGTTTGAACCAAATGTACAGCCAACGCTACGGCACACCACCGTTAGTACATGCTACCGGAGGCCTTATTGATACGGTGGTTGAATGCACGCCTGAAACGATTGCTGATGGAAGTGCAAGTGGCTTTTTATTTAATGAAATGAACCCCAATAGTTTTCTTGTAGGCATTCAGCGTGTTATTGATCTTTATAAAAATAAAGAAATATGGTGTCGTTTGCAAAGAAACTGTATGTCAAAGGATTTTAGCTGGCAGCCCAGTGCCGCCGCCTATTATGATATCTACTTATCAATTTTATCCAGATAATTAATGTAGTAACACATCAGGTTTGATGAGAACAAAGAGGGGGAACTGATAAGTATTTATCAATATAGTGTTATTTTATAACCATAACATCATACCCATTTCTAGTTGGTGTGTCAGTAACGGGTGGCATGGATACATGCGTATATGACATTCAAGCTTTCCACATAAATTTGGAGCTAAATTTAGTTCAAAAAAGTGTTCTCCTGATTTTTCGGTTCCCGAGGTTTGGAAATTATAATGCTGAAAATCACATGGTTGGGGATGTTTAACACGGCGACAAATCATTAGCTCCACAACGACATCATCTGGATCTAAACCGTTTAATTTTGCTGCAACTTTAAAATTTAATGTATCGCCAAAACTGATACGTTTACATGGTTTATCTAGGCGTTTTATTGCAACTCCGCTCCAGGCGCTTCTTACCTTTGTTTTCCAGGAAGCAATTCTTTTTGCATTATCAAAATTATTTTCTATGTAGAGCGTACCTTTCTTGCTTGCAGGCAAATAGAAGTTATTTACATATTCACCTACCATCCGTGTAGCATTGTAGCGAGGTAATAGGGATGCCATGGAATGTTTTACCATCTTGACCCATTCTGGTGAGTAGCCTAATTTGTCATGACTATAGTAGAGTGGGATCACCTGGTCTTGCAAAATTTCATATAGAGTTCTACTTTCTTGTTTGTCGCGTAATGTAGTGTCCATATCTTCTGGTCCGGGTTTTATCGCCCATCCGTTTTTTCCATCGTATCCTTCTCCCCACCAGCCATCTAGTACGCTTAAATTAATTGCTCCGTTGATCCCTGCTTTCATTCCAGAGGTTCCGCTTGCTTCCAGCGGATAAACCGGATTGTTAAGCCATACATCAACACCTGATACAAGTCGTCTTGCAAGGCGCAAGTCATATCCCTCAACCAGTAAAACTCTTCCCTCAAACTCAGGTAACCGTGTAAATTCACTAACCTGTCGAATCAAGTCCTGTCCGGGAAGATCTACCGGATGTGCTTTCCCAGCAAAAATTAACAATACCGGATGTTCTTGGTTGAGTATTATCTCTCGTAGCCTATCAAGGTCTTCAAATATCAGTGTTGCACGTTTATAAGTGGCAAAACGACGTGCAAAACCAATAGTCAGAATATTAGGACTGATAGGGTCTGCAAATTTTAGCATCCGATCAAGGTGTGTCTCAGAGCCTCTGTTCCTTAAATTTTGTGTGGTTAATCGGTCTCGTACACCATAAAGCATGCTTGATTTTAGTGTCTGTCGTACACTCCAAAATAAATGATCCGGTATTTTATCGATACGAGACCAGTATTCAGTATCACATAGTCTATTACGCCACTCCTGGCCGAGATGGCGATCGAACATGGTAGACCACTCTTGTGCTAAGAAGGTTGGTACATGTACGCCATTAGTTATGTATTCAAGTGGATTTTCTTCAGGTTCAATTTGTGGCCATAGACCACGGCAAATATTTGCTGATACCTCCCCATGTATTTTGCTTACACCATTATGTGAACGAGTAGCCCGAATTGCTAAGGCTGTCATATTGAAATCTGAGTTCTTGGGAGTGTGACCTAATTCCAAGAATTCTTTACATGTAATTTTAAGATCATGACAGAATGTTTTGAAATATTCCTCCATCATAGTTTCACTAAAGTGATCATGACCTGCCGGCACTGCAGTATGGGTTGTGAATACTGTATTTACTGCGACTGCTTCATGTGCACTTTCAAAGTCTAGTCCTTGTAATACAAGATTGCGCATACGTTCCAGCATCATAAATGCTGCATGCCCTTCATTAATATGCCAAACTGTTGGCTTCACACCTACTTCCTGCAAAGTACGAACGCCACCAATACCCAAAATAATTTCCTGTTCAATCCGCATAGTTTTGTCGCCACCGTAGAGTTGATAGGTGATGTTACGGTCTTGCGGAGAGTTTTCTTGTAAATCAGTATCAAGTAGATAAAGTCGCACATTGCCCAGGATTGCCTGCCAAACTTTTACCAACACCTTACGTTTAGGTAATTCTAATTCAATATGTATTTCTGAACCGTCTACACGTAATACAGGGGTTACCGGGAAATTATCGAAATCTGAGTGAGTGTAGGTAGCCTGTTGAGTGCCTTCTTCGTTAATAGTCTGAGAAAAATAACCTTGACGATAAAGTAAACCAACTCCAACAAACGGTAGGTGCATATCACTCGCTGCTTTGCAGTGATCGCCAGCCAGAATACCAAGCCCACCAGAGTATATGGGAAAGCTTTCATGAAAACCAAATTCAAAACAAAAATATGCTACCTGATCATGAGGTTCTAGGTTAGCAGTATTGCCATTTTTTATTAATTCTGAATGGTACGAATCGTATGCCGATAGAATACTATTATAGTTTGCCAAGAATACTTGATCTTCAGCCGCTTTTAGTAAGAGAGATTCATCTACCCGTTTGAGAAATTCTTTTGGATTGTGTCCTACTGCTTTCCATAATGTAGGGTTAAGCCTAGAAAATAAGGTGCGGGATGGTCTATCCCAGCTGTACCAGAGATTGTTAGCTAATTCTTCTAACCGTGCCAAACGGTTTGGAATCTTTGGATTAACTACTATGGTGAAAGGTGTTCCGGTGGACATGCGTAACTCTCCTTGGTAGCGCCGTATGAATGAGTCTGTATCTTACGGGTTACTATGGTTTAATAAAATGCTCACGGTAGTATTTCAATTCCGCAATTGAGTCATAAATATCTGATAGCGCCTCATGTTTACCTTGCTTAGTCAGACCTGCCAAGATATCTGGTTTCCAGCGTTTAACTAGCTCCTTAAGTGAGCTTACATCTAGATTACGATAGTGAAAATATGCCTCTAATTTTGGCATCGTACGAGCCAGGAAACGTCGGTCCTGACAGATAGTATTGCCACACATTGGAGAAATATTTGGGGGCACATGTTCTTGCAGGAAATTTATCATATATTGTTCCACTTCGTCTTCATTCAGGTTGGATTTTTTTACTTTATCAATTAGTCCAGACTTAGTATGAGTAGATATATTCCATTTATCCATATTATCAAGTATAGAATCCGGCTGGTGTACAGACAGAACGGGCGCTTCTGCTACTAAGTTTAACTGGGAATCAGTTATTACCAAGGCTACTTCTAAGATACGGTCACTGTCAGGAATAAGCCCGCTCATTTCCATATCAATCCATATGAGGTTATTGTTATTAACTTGTGCCATAATAAAAGAGTAAATCAGAATTTTTAATCTGCAATTGTGTCATATCAGTAGCTGTCCGTCACTTTTTGACTTTATTCATCGTAATCTTGCTATTTTTTATTTCTTAATTATGCAAATATTTACTGTTATATTTCTATTCACTTTAACGAGTGTCGTTCTTATCAGGGTTTGGTTGGCCACAAGACATATTCATCATATCCAGACACACCGAAACAGTGTTCCTGAAAACTTTTCTTCCCAGATCAATCTTGACTCACATCAGAAAGCAGCAGATTATACTTGTGCTAAGACTCGTTTGAATTATGCCAATATTCTCCTGGAAACGGCATTGCTATTAGTGCTCACTCTTGGAGGAGGGCTAAATGCACTTAATGTATTCTGGTCCAACTGGTTCAGTGATCCTTTGTCACACGGTATGGTACTTATTTTAGGTACAGTATTATTATTGGGATTGGTAGAGATACCCATTAATTATTACCGTACTTTTGTAATTGAGAAGAAATTTGGTTTCAATAAAATGACACACACCATGTTTTTTGTAGATCTTATTAAGCAAGGTACGTTGGGTATATTACTTGGCTTACCTCTTTTATTTGGTGTTTTGTGGTTAATGGGAAAGATGGGTGCTAACTGGTGGTTGTATGTCTGGTTAATGTGGGTAACTTTTAATTTGCTAATACTGTCTATTTACCCGACTTGGATTGCGCCACTATTTAATAAATTTACACCATTAGATGATGCCTCACTCAAAGAGCGTATAGAGAAATTAATGCAAAAATGTGGGTTCAAGTCGAGTGGCTTATTTGTGATGGATGGATCTCGACGTAGTAGTCATGGAAATGCATACTTCACAGGTTTTGGTAAAAATAAACGTATTGTATTCTTTGACACATTACTTTCACATCTCAATGGGCCAGAAATAGAAGCTGTATTGGCTCACGAATTAGGACATTTTAAACGGCGTCATGTTATTAAACGTATTATCTGGACTTTTACTATGAGCTTGGTATTTCTATGGCTGCTGGGTTACCTAATGAATCAGAACTGGTTTTATCAGGGGTTAGGTGTATTTACATCAAATGAAGCTTTGACTTCTGTGCACTCATCTTCAACTGCGATGGCATTATTACTATTTTTCTTAGTAATGCCTACATTTACGTTTTTATTTCAGCCTATATCAAGTTTATATTCAAGGAAACATGAATTTGAGGCTGATGCATATGCAGTGGACAAATCATCTGCCAGTGATCTTATTCAAGCACTTGTAAAACTATACAAAGATAATGCTGCCACACTTACTCCTGATCCGTTACATTCAGCATTTTATGACTCGCATCCACCTGCTTCAGTAAGAATAGCGCGATTACAAAACTTAGCGCATAATTAGCTTTATAAAAAAAGTATTTTTTTATTGCCTACTTAATAGGAATAGTAATGATAGTCGATATTAGTAATCTTGCAGCTAAACGATGTAAACCGTGTGAAGGAGATATGCAACCACTTTCATCTGCAGAAGTTACAAAACTGATGGGGCAGCTTGATGAATGGGAGTTTTTTGATAGATTAATTGGCAAGGGCTTTAATTTTAAAGACTATTATGAGCTTATGGCTTTTGTTAATACAGTGGCATGGGTCTCTCATCGTGAGAATCACCATCCTGATATAACGTTGGGCTACAATAAATGTCGAGTAGACTATACTACGCACGCAATAGGTGGGCTGTCTGAGAACGATTTTATTTGTGCGGCAAAGATTGATGCTTTATTTAAAATTTGAACTTGGTATCTAGTACTTTATCCTTATTACCTGTTAACGGACAAATAGTTGCTGCATTTGGTAGACAATATCTAGTCGAGTTTGCTGATGGAGCGATCCTCTCTTGTGTGTTACGTGGGAAAAGAAGTGGTGCAGTGTGTGGTGACCAGGTTAAAGTTAAACGTACTGCAGCTGACCAAGGTGTAATTGAAACTATTTTTCCACGTAGTACACTGGTCTACCGTAGCAATACTGTGCGTGAGAAACTAATTGCTGCAAATATTACACAAATTATTATTGTAATTGCTGCTATTCCTAGTTTTGACGAGGAATTGGTTAATCGTTGTCTCGTTGCTGCTGAGAATCAAAATATTAAGGTTCTAATTGTTCTTAACAAGACTGATCTTATTGAGCCTACTCGTATCGTTGTACCCGGTCTTTCGCTTTACCAAAAGATAGGCTATACACTGCTACAACTAAGTGCAAAGACGGACATCATGCCACTTTTGCCATATTTACAGGGGCATCTAAATATTCTAGTTGGCCAGTCCGGGATGGGGAAATCAACTCTTATCAATGCGCTAATTCCAGGTGCTGACCGTGCTACTGGTAAAATTTCCAGTTCTCTTGATAGTGGACGACATACAACTACACATTCGCAGCTTTATCACCTGAATAAAAATACACATATTATTGATTCTCCTGGAATCCAAGAGTTTGGTTTACACCATATTGGTAATACAAATTTGGCATGGGGCTTCATAGAATTTCATCCGTATATTGGACGATGTAAATTCAGTGATTGCCTCCATATAAATGAACCAGATTGTGCGCTTGATAAAGCTGTTCAAGAAAAGAAAATTGATCCGCGACGCCTTAGTTTTTATCGAAAACTAGTTACTTACACAATGTAATATATTGTATTAACCAATACCACATGTAAATGCCCCTTGGATGTGTCGAGCATTGTTACCTTCAATAGTGCTGATTTTTATAATCTGCTCCGGAGAAGCTTCTACAATAGGTTTAAAAACAAACCACTGAACCGTTTCAGTATATGGTGGTGTTGTTAACGATCCTTGATAATGATAGAAATTCCCAACATCATGTAATTCATCACTAGAAAACAAGTCATCTAATCTAACTGTACCTTCTTTTAAAGGAGTCAGGGAATGTTCTTTCTTTGGTATCAGATTTAAAAATTCATCTATAAATTTGTTGGTTTTCCCTTCTTTAAATAGAATGCCAATTACTAAATAGCGAGGAGTACCATTCTTATCTTTAGGAGGCTTCTTGGTGACAATATGCATTTCCATCGGGTACGTTATTCCATCAATCAGATGCTCGGCGGGAGTGTGAAAATGCATTTGCTTAAAATCATACGTTATCCCTTCATAGGATATTGTGCTGCCTTCTTCAAAATCTAGCTGTACAGTATGTCCTAGGTTCTCAACAGCTTTAATTTTATCTTTGTAATTAAAAGTTATTTCATGTGTATTAGTTGTTTCTTCATTAGAAGAAAGAATATTAATTGGAGATTGCATATAAATAAACCAGATTGTGTGCTTGATAAGGCTGTTCAAGAAAAGAAAATTGATCCGCGGCGCCTTAGTTTTTATCGAAAGCTAGTTACTTACACAATGTAATGTATTGTATTAATCAACAACTCGAGAAAATACACCTTGAATATGCCGGGCATTATTTCCTTCAATAGAGCTGATAGTTTTAATTTGCTCCGGAGAAGCTTCTATTATATCTTTAAATATAAACCACTGAACTGTCTCAGTGTACGGTGGCGTTGTTAACGATCCCTGGTAATGAAAGAAGTTTCCGACACGATGCATTTTGTAGAAGTTTCCCCCATCGTCTATGTCATAGCTAGCAAATAAATCGGGAAATTTCACTGTACCTTCTTTTAATGGAGTTAATGAATCTTCATCCTCTGGTATCAGGCTTAAAAATTCATCAATAAATTTGTTAGCTTTACCTTCTTTGAATAAAATGCCAATTACTAAATAGTGGGGCATGCCATTCTTGTCTTTAGGAGGTTCCATGGTGACAATATGCATTTCCATCGGGTATGTTATTCCATCAATCAAATGCTCGGAGGGAGTGTGAAAATGCATTTGTTTAAAATCATACGTTATCCCTTCATAGGATATTGTGCTGCCTTCTTCAAAATCTAGTTGTACAGTATGTCCTAAGTTTTCAACCGCCTTTATCTTATCCTGAAAATGGATAGTTATTTCATGTGTATTTGATGTTACTTCTTTGAAAGAACGAATGTTAATCGGAGACTGTATTAGACCATGATCTAGATCAGGTAAGATATAAAGGCTGGCTTTATTATGTAAAGAATCAGAACTGTGAGTAATAGTATCCGTAATTTGTTTAAGATTAGCGCAGGACGTGAGTAACAATGACAAGCCTAAGATTAGGAATAATGTGATTCTTTCTGCCACAATAAGCCTCCTTAACTAAATAGCAATAATTATTTAATGGTATTTCTTGCTCAGAGAATGAACGGCTTCTACCAAGGCTAGAGCATTCTCAGGTGGGGTAAATTGAGAGATGCCATGGCCCAAATTAAATATATGTCCGCTACCTTTACCATAATCTTTAAGAATATTTTCTACTTCAGTAGTAATAATTTCAGATGTTGAAAATAGTATTGCCGGGTCAAGATTTCCCTGTAAAGCAACTTTATGTCCGACACGATTGCGAGCCTCAGCAATATTGATGGTCCAATCAAGCCCTAGTGCATCACAGCCACTCTCAGCAATACTTTCTAGCCATAGTCCACCACCCTTGGTAAAAACGATGCTGGGAATACGCTCGCCATCGTGTTCACGTTTTAGTCCTGCTAATATTTGTTTCATATAGTGTAAAGAAAATTGCTGATAGGCTGAATGTGACAATACTCCACCCCAAGTATCAAAAATCATTACAGCTTGTGCGCCAGATTCTATCTGTGCATTTAGATAAGTAGTCACTGATTGTGCGTTGATATTTAGAATATGGTGTAACAAATCAGGCCGCTGGTAAAGCATCGTTTTAATTTCGCGAAAATCAGTGCCTCCACGACCTTCTACCATATAGCAGGCAAGTGTAAACGGACTACCAGAGAATCCAATTAACGGTACTTGATTATCTAAAGTCTTACGAATTTGTGAAACAGCATTCATTACATAGCTCAAATGTACTGCAGGATCAGGTATTGTGAGAGAATGAATTTCCTTATCATTACGTAAAGGGTGCTTAAATTTAGGTCCTTCACCTTCAGCAAAATAAAGGCCAAGTCCCATTGCATCAGGGATAGTGAGAATATCAGAAAATAAGATTGCCGCATCTAGTGAGTAGCGTGCTAGAGGTTGCATGGTTACTTCTGTAGCGAAGTCTGGGTTTTTGCACAAAGAAAGAAAATCGCCAGCACGAGCCCGTGTTTTGTTATATTCCGGAAGATAGCGTCCAGCTTGGCGCATTAACCATACCGGTGTGTATTCAGTAGGTTGTCTCAGTAGGGCTTTTAGTAGCGTGTCATTTTTTAGTTTTGTCATTTGGAAGCTTATCAGGGCACTATTTTTTATTTAATTTTGGCTTATAAGTAAGCATCTATAGATGTAAATAATTTAATCGGTGTAGAAAAAACAGTAGAGGATCTTATAATACTTATTAAATTTTCTTACCAACTTTGTTTAAAACTGGGAATGTTATCAGCGATTGTCTTTTTCGTATACTGTTAGAGAAGTAATTTACTATAGCAGGTGATATCAGATGATCTGAGGCTGAGTAGCTCGTTAAGTATTAATTCAATTCTCCTTAATTGTGAATAGTCTCCTATATTCTCTAATTGCATAGCGGTCAGTCATTCCTGCAATATAGTCCGTTATTGACTGATATTTGTTTTTACTAGATTTTGTTTGGTATTCTGGTGGAAGTAATCGAGTATCCTCACTAAATATATTGAATAGCATTTTTACGGTATGTTGTGCTTTATTGCTCATACGTACTACTTGAAAATGCTGATAAAGATTATTGCGCAAGAACTTTTTTAGCTCCTGCTGTTCTTTCTTAATTTTTTCACTGAAACAAATTAGATTTGGTGCTACCGAAACAGATTGTAAATTATCTAACTGGACATTTTTAATATTTTCTGTACTTTGCTTGATTAGGTCTGATACTAAGGTATTAATCATAGATCGAACTGTTTCATGTATTAACTTTCGTTCTGATATTCTCGGATACAGTTTTTTCGACATTGCCAGGTGACGGGAAAAGATACTAACTTCTTCCAGTTCTTCTTGTGAAATAAGGCCAGAACGTAGGCCATCATCAACATCATGATTATTATATGCTATTTCATCAGCAAGATTAGCTAGTTGTGCTTCTAGAGAAGGTCTTTGATTTGTTAGAAAGCG
>Ga0265309_10001181_pt1 | contig 11364 bp, 8 predicted proteins | sample Helome_FD_192492 | JGI IMG/M metagenome (GOLD analysis project Ga0265309, IMG submission 192492) | Marine sediment microbial communities from subtidal zone of North Sea - Hel_20160524 (Illumina Assembly) | ecosystem: Environmental > Aquatic > Marine > Subtidal zone > Sediment ...
ATAACTATATCCTGGAAGATCAGTCGGTAGATGATTTCGAAATTCAAATGGACATGGCAAAGGATTATGAATCGGGCAGAGAAAAGCTGGAGCGTTCGCTGCAGTCATTTCCCTATGATATTATTCTACTCGATATTCAGTTAGGACAGCGAAATGAAGTGCCGCCCAAAACTGGAGAGGACCTGGGCATACTGGCCCGGGAAATATCCCCTAATTCGAAAATTGTATTTATGTCCTCCTATAGCGACAACTACAGGATTAACAGTATTCTACAAACCGTAGATCCTGAGGGGTACATGGTGAAGTCAGAAATAGATCAGCATACCTTACGTGAAATGGTTCCTACCGTAATGAATAATCCGCCTTATTATACCCATAAGGCGCTTGCGGCCATAAGGCGAAAAATGGCAAACGATGATATGGGCCTTGATTCTACAGATAAAAGGATCCTTCATTTACTATCCATAGGAACCAAAACAAAGGATATGGTAGATCATCTTCCGCTATCACTTCCGGGGATTGAAAACAGAAAACGTCAGATCAAATCTCTTTTTGGAATTGAAAAACAAAACGATCAGGCGCTGATAAACGAGGCCAGGCACCGGGGTTTTATTTAAAAGCTTATACTTTTCACCACTGTTTTTGTTCATTCCTCAAACAAAAAGAGCAATTTCACAACAAAAAATAAAAACCATAGAAATTCTATGGTTTTTCTCTTATTAAATGGAATACTTAATATATAATTTTGGGTATATACGTATACTATTAAGAAGAGTTCCCTATGCCAAAAAGTAGCACAGATTTCAGAAAAATCTCCAGCTTTACCATTGGTAGGAACATTTGCACTAACAGTGCCGACACGTTCAGAAAGAAACTGGAGAGAGAGTATTTCGCTGAAGTTTACATCAGAGATGTAGATCATAGCGATCAAGAATCCAACCTTGTTGTTGAATTTCAAAGCAATTTCAGCCTGGGTGAATTTCTGTTACAAGTACAGAAAAGAAATATCGGTCAATTAAGCCGAAAATTTAATGAGGATTTTCAAGACCTGGCCTTCTTTGAGGCATTGAAACAATTCAGAGCACAGAATCACCGGGTAATATCTCTGGAGGAGATCACTTTCTTCCTGAATGATTGTCAGATCACTATTGAAAAGATCTATCCAAATAGTATTGAAGATCAACTAGGAAACATATATAAAATGCTTGCAAAGCACTATGTGCATTACACGTTAAAACAAGGCAGACAACCGTCAGAAATTTTTATTCCGGTCTTTGAGGAGAATTTGGAAGAAAATTTTAAGCCTGAATTGCATGTGGAAGAAAGTGTTTCAAGCAAACGAGATTACTTCAATTTCTGGGGAATTTATTTTTCTCATAATGATGATGCCGTAATTTATGATCTCAGCACAAGGTCTATTATTTCAGGCGACCTTTATACGTTGGGTTAGTAAAATTTAAATGGAAAGCCAGTAATTAGGGCTATTGGTTTTCCATTTTTACGGCTTTTTATCCTGCAAATAGCGGTTTATCCGCCATCCAATCATTTATTCTATTCTTTATAGACTCATGCAGTTCTTCATTTTCAGGAGCTTGTATTACTTCGTCTATATAACCTACGATTGTGTCCATATCAGATGCAACCAATCCCCTGGTTGTGATGGCAGCGGTGCCAAATCGCACTCCTGATGTTATGAATGGCGATTTATCATCAAAAGGAACCATATTCTTATTCGCCGTAATGTCAGCTCTTTCAAGAATGGCTTCCGCTTGTTTCCCAGTAATATCCTTATTGCGCAGATCTATTAACATCATATGATTATCTGTACCGCCGGAAATTACATTATATCCTCTATTTACAAATGCCTCAGCCATTGCTTCTGCATTTTTCTTCACTTGTATCATATAATGCAGGAAATCGTCTGACAGGGCTTCTCCAAATGCGACAGCCTTAGCCGCGATCACATGCTCGAGCGGACCTCCCTGATTACCAGGAAATACGGCCAGGTTTATCAGGGCCGACATTTTTCTAAGTTTACCGCTTTTCAGAGTAACTCCAAATGGATTTTCAAAATCAGAGCCCATCATGATCATACCTCCCCTGGGCCCTCTGAGTGTCTTGTGTGTGGTTGTCGTCACAAAATGGCAATGCGGAATTGGATCGTTAAGGATCCCCTTGGCGATCAGTCCGGCGGGATGTGCGATATCTGCAAGTAATAATGCGCCCACACTATCAGCGATCTCTCTGAAACGTTTAAAATCCATATCCCTCGAATAGGCGGAAGCGCCGGCAATGATCATTTTTGGTTTTTCCTTCTCCGCCACAGCTTGTACCTGATCGTAATCTATCTCCCCGGTATCTTTATGGACCCCATAAAACACGGGTCTGTACAGCTTTCCCGAAAAATTTACCGGGGAGCCATGGGTAAGATGCCCGCCATGTGACAGATCAAATCCCAGGATCGTATCACCGGGCTTAAGACAAGCCTGGTAAACCGCCGCATTTGCCTGGGATCCGGAATGGGGTTGCACATTGGCATAGACCGCGCCAAATAATTCATTAGCTCTTGAAATCGCTAAAGATTCTACTTCATCAACTACCTGACAACCACCGTAGTAGCGTTTTCCGGGATAGCCTTCCGCATATTTGTTAGTGAGCACTGAGCCCGCTGCTTCCAGCACCTGAGAACTCACAAAATTTTCAGAAGCAATTAACTCGATCCCATGTGTCTGCCGCTTCTCCTCTTGATTGATCAAATCAAAAATAACCGTATCTCTTTGCATGATGTGCGCATTAGTTTAGGGCGATAAAAGTACGAATTGACCCGTGCAAATTTTAGGAAAATGATATATTTGATCAGCTATTTTATCAAAAGACAATTAACAATTTCTAAATGCCCATAAAAGCCAATAATCCCGGACTAAAAAGCTGGTTAGATGTATCTCCTGACTCAGATTTTCCAATACAGAATATTCCTTTTGGCGTATTTCTCACTCGAGACGATGTCATTACAATTGGGACACGCATTGGCGATTATGCCATTGATCTTGCTGCCATGCATCAATTGGGATACTTTGATGGGATCCCGCTCACGGATGATATTTTCCTTCAGGATACCCTCAATGATTTTATTTCGGACGGAAAAAAAACCTGGCGTTTAGTTCGTGACAAGATCAGCGATGTTTTTGAGACGGATAATAGCAGTCTTAGAGATAATAATGAACACAGAGACATTATCCTTTTTACACTTGATGAGATAGAAATGAAATTACCCGTGTATATAGGTGATTACACCGACTTTTATTCAAGTAGGGAGCATGCGACAAATGTTGGTAAAATGTTCCGTGATCCGGAAAATGCCTTGCTGCCTAATTGGCTGCACATTCCCGTGGGCTATCACGGTCGTAGTTCTACTATTGTTACTACAGAAATCCCAATACACAGGCCTAAGGGACAAACCATGCCTAAAGGAGCGGATGCACCCATTTTTGGCCCTTCTAAAATGGTGGATTTCGAACTGGAAATGGCATTTATCACAACAGATGCCAATACAATGGGTGAATCGATCCCTGTGGACGACGCAGAAGATCATATTTTCGGTCTGGTCCTTTTAAATGATTGGAGTGCCCGGGATATTCAAAAATGGGAATATGTGCCACTTGGACCCTTCCTGGCAAAGAATTTCGCTTCTTGTATCTCACCCTGGATAGTCACTTTAGACGCCCTGCAACCTTTTAAAGTTGATAGCCCTGCTCAAAAACCTGCGCCACTCCCCTATTTACAGTATTCCGGACAAAAAAGTTATGATGTGCATCTCGAAGTAGCTATCCAGCCCGAAAATAGGACAGAATCTGTTGTTTGCCGGTCTAATTTCAGGCATATGTACTGGACGATGGCGCAACAATTAGCACACCATACCGTCAATGGTTGCGAGGTTAATAGCGGCGACCTTATGGGCAGTGGTACTATTTCAGGGGAAACGCAAGATTCCTTTGGTTCCATGCTGGAATTAGCCTGGCAAGGCACTAAACCAATATCCCTGGAAAATGGGGAAACAAGGACCTCTGTTCAAGATCAGGATACGGTTATCATGAGAGGTTACTGCCTTGGAGATGGCTATAAAATCGGGTTTGGCGAAGTCCGCACCCTGCTTCTTCCTTCGCTTACTTAGTAGATTAAACCTTTTTCCTTTTTTATGCCTTTTATCGATATTATACGATAGCTCAACCCTATTCGTTATGTGATTAGTAGAGTTTGGCACGACCATTGAATTTTTACAGCCAAACCCTAAAACCAATAGTCATGAAAAAAGTACTACTAGTTTTAACAGTATTGGTGTTTTTGATCGCTTGCGGAGGGGTCAAGAAAACACAAGAGGCCATGAACCGGGGAAACTATGTTCAGGCCATGCATCGAGCTATGGATGAATTGGCAGACAACAAGTCCAGAAATAGTCGTCAACCATACATCTTACTCCTGGAGGAATCTTTTGAAAGGCATACAGAACAGATGCTAAGCAGAATTTCCTTTTTGGAGAAAGAAGACAATGAAGCAAATTTTGAGACGATCTTTAAATCCTATTCAGATTTAAACAATCTCCAGGAAAACATTCGTCCTTTACTTCCTCTTTATATCAAAGATGAGAATAGATACGCTGAATTTGCATTCAGGGACTACACGGATGAGATCCTGACCTCCAAAGGCAGGCTTTCCGACTATTTGTATAAGAAGGCTAAATCACTAATTAGTGATGCCAATACCAAATATGATTTCAGGGAGGCTTATAATGACCTTGATTATCTGAACCGGATCAATCCGGATTATCAGGACAGTAGGCATTTAATGGATGAAGCTTACAAAAATGGTATTGATTATGTGAAAGTCAATGTGATGAATGTCACTGATCAAATAGTGCCCCAGCGACTGGAAATGGAGTTATTAAACTTCAACACCTATGGGCTGGATGATATTTGGACCAAGTATCATAACAATCCTATGAGCTCAGTTAGCTACGATTATGAAATGCAACTTGCCTTTAAAGACATTAGCATTTCACCAGAGCAGATCCGGGAAAGACAGATCATAAAAGAGAAGGATATTGTTGACGGATATGATTATCTGACTGACGATAATGGGGCTATAGTTAAGGATAGTCTTGGCAATAAGATCAAAGTAGACCGGTATAGAACGGTGCGATGTGAATACTATGAATTCACCCAGTTTAAGTCAGCTTTGGTAAACGGTCAAGTGAACTATATAGACCTTGAGAGTCAGCAACAGTTAAATACATATCCCATAACAAGTGAATTTGTCTTTGAACATATATTTGCTGATTACAATGGAGATAAACGGGCATTAGATTCCAATTTAGTAGCCTTGTTGTCCGTAGGCGAAGTACCCTTCCCTTCCAATGAGGAAATGGTGTATGAAGCCGGCGAAGATTTAAAAGCACGCTTGAAACATATTGTCAACAGACATCGTTTCAACTAAAGAAAAGAATCCCGAGAAATCGGGATTTTTTTTATGCAAATTCGTTTAAGTCGAGTTCGAGTATCCCATGATGCGAGGCGTGGGCAACCACCAAACCATTCTTAATTATTAGTACTTGTGGGGATTGATGTAAGATCCCGTATTTCTCCGCTATAACGCTAGACAGGCTTCGATGTGCCAGGAGATCCAAAACAAAGTAATTGAACCCTGAATCCGGATGGGCTGCTTTTAGACTGAAACTCCTCAATACCACGCCACTGATACCGCATTGTGTAGAATGCTTAAAGATGAGCTGGGGATGCAGTGATGAAGCATCGTCAAGAATAGATAATTGCTCCTCTGTAGTGAGATGTACCCAATCCAATCCGGGGGCCGCAATATCTGTTTCCTGCTTTGTAAATAAGGATTTTAGAAATTTCATATATCGTAGGTTTCCCTGAATAAGTCGCGCTTTACCAGCTTCCTTACAATCTGACGAAATGTCTTGCCAGAATTGAATATTTAGGACATTTTGTCTGTTCTTTCCCCTTGGTAGGGTTGTTGAACTAGACCCTGCAAAGAAAAGAATATAGAACGAACTTGAATGCTATGAATGGTAATAATTTCACAATAAAATCACAGGAAGCGCTTCAACAGGCCCAATTACTGGCCCAGGAGAAAGGGCATCAACAAGTGGAAAATGAGCATTTATTTAAGGCCATCTCACAGGTAGATGAACATGTGCTCCCTTTCCTCTTAAAAAAGCTTGCCGTAAATGAAGAGCTGATCCTTAAGATCCTTGATAAAGAACTCGATAGTTTTCCTCAGGTAACCGGAAGCGAAATGATGTTTTCGCAGGCAGCGGCCAAAACCATCAATCAATCGGCGATTATCGCTAAAAAGTTGAAGGATGAATATGTGGCGATTGAACATCTTATTCTTGCCATATTAGAATCCAAAAGCAAAATAGCCCAGGTCTTAAAAGATCACTCGGTTACCGAAAAAGGGCTGAGATCGGCTATAGAAGACATGCGGAAAGGGGCTAAAGTATCTTCTCAATCTGCAGAGGAAACCTATAATTCCCTAGAAAAATACGCACGCAATTTAAATGCGCTTGCCGATAGTGGGAAATTAGACCCGGTTATCGGAAGGGACGAAGAGATCAGGAGGATCCTTCAGATCTTATCCAGGCGAACAAAGAACAACCCGATGCTTGTTGGGGAACCCGGAACGGGAAAAACGGCTATAGCAGAAGGCCTGGCCCATAGGATCATACAAGGTGATGTGCCTGAAAATCTTAAGGAAAAGGTGATCTATTCGCTAGATATGGGCGCCTTGATCGCCGGAGCGAAATATAAAGGTGAATTTGAAGAAAGACTTAAGGCAGTAATAAAAGAAGTAACAGGCTCAGATGGTAGCATTGTACTCTTTATCGATGAGATCCACACCCTTGTTGGTGCTGGCGGAGGCCAGGGTGCCATGGATGCAGCCAACATTTTAAAGCCGGCATTGGCTCGTGGAGAGCTTCGTGCCATTGGAGCGACCACCCTGGATGAATATCAAAAGTATTTTGAAAAGGATAAAGCTCTGGAGCGCAGGTTCCAGAAGGTAACCGTTGACGAACCTGATACGGAAAGTGCGATCTCTATACTTAGAGGATTGAAAGAGAAATACGAAGCGCACCACAAAGTACGCATCAAAGATGAGGCAGTGATCGCCGCAGTAGAGTTATCACAGCGCTATATAACGAACAGGTTCTTACCGGACAAGGCCATTGATCTTATTGATGAAGCAGCCTCCAAGCTGAGGATGGAAATTAACTCCAAGCCTGAGGAATTGGATGCGCTCGACCGAAAGATCATGCAATTGGAAATTGAGATCGAAGCGATCAAACGCGAAGACGATCAGGCTAAATTAAAAGCCCTGAACGCCGATCTGGCCAATTGGAAAGAAGAACGAAATGAGATCTTCGCTCAATGGGAATCAGAAAAGCAAGTTGTAGATAGCATCCAGAAGACAAAACAGGAAATAGAATCCTATAAGCTGGAAGCAGAACGTGCCGAAAGAAACGGGGATTATGGAAAAGTAGCTGAGCTGCGCTATGGGAAGATCAAAGAGGCCCAGGAACAGCTTGAAGTTTTGCAAGAGCAACTTGCCGAACAACAATCCGCCGGAACCTTGATCAAAGAAGAAGTGACTAATGAGGATATTGCTGAGGTGGTTGCCAAATGGACGGGTATACCGGTTCAGAAAATGCTACAAAGCGATCGAGAGAAATTGCTCAACTTAGAACAGGTGTTGCACAAACGTGTAATTGGCCAGGAAGAGGCTATCCAGGCTGTATCAGATGCTATCAGGCGAAGTAGAGCCGGTTTGCAGGATACAAAGCGACCCATTGGATCATTCCTATTCCTGGGTACGACCGGGGTGGGTAAAACGGAGTTGGCTAAAACCCTGGCAGCGTATCTTTTTGACGATGAGAACGCCATTACCCGAATTGACATGAGCGAATACCAGGAGCGGCATGCCATTAGCAGACTTGTTGGGGCTCCTCCTGGGTATGTCGGCTACGAAGAAGGTGGACAATTAACAGAAGCTGTTAGGCGTAAACCGTATTCTGTAGTATTACTCGATGAAATAGAAAAAGCGCATCCGGACACTTTTAATGTCTTGCTTCAGGTTCTTGATGAAGGCAGGCTAACGGATAACAAAGGACGTGTTGCCGATTTCAAGAATGCCATCATTATTATGACCAGTAATTTTGGAAGCCATCTGATCCAGGAAGCCTTTGAAACTAAAAAAGATCTGAATGAAGCCACAGAATTGGCGAGGACAGAGGTAATGGCCGTCCTGAAGAAGTCGATCCGACCAGAATTCTTGAATCGGATAGACGATATTATCATGTTCACACCATTGAATCAAGATCATATTAGGTCTATTGTAGAATTGCAATTAGAGCAATTAAAAAAGCTGGTAGACAAGCAGCATATCACGATCGATGCTACTCAGGAGGCTATTGATTTTCTTGCGACAAAGGGATTTGATCCTCAATATGGCGCTCGGCCACTGAAAAGAGTCATTCAAAAAGAGGTGTTGAATAAGTTATCTAAGGAGTTGCTAGGCGGTACAATTAAGGCCGAAAGCATTGTCCTAATAGATGCTTTTGATGACGAATTGGTGTTCAGAAATCATACAGAACTAGTAGAATAGAAACAAATGTTGCTATAAGGATCATGCCGGGACAAGAAGCCGGCATGATTTTTTTTTGAACATATACCAAACAGTATAGTTTTAGTATATTCGTTTTAAATAGTCAGACCATGCCTTCCAAAGCGGAAAAAACTACAGCTTTTATTATTGAGACGGTAGCGCCTATTTTTACCAAGCATGGATATGTAGGTACGAGTATGAGTGCGCTTACCGAGGCAACAGGACTCACTAAAGGTGCACTTTATGGCAATTTTAAGAACAAAGAGGATCTTGCACTCAGAGCTTTCGACTTTAGCAGCAGTAAACTTATAGAGGCCCTTGATAAACCCTTAGATGCAGAAGGCAGTAGTCTTGATCGAATTTTTGGCTTAACCCATTTCTTTAAGACTTATGACGAGTTTATAGAGCCGCTCGGTGGTTGTCCCCTACTGCGTACAGGTGTCGATGCAAAGCACAACAATGCGGATTTAAGTGCGGCCGCAAGGGAAGTGTGCAGAATTATTGAAGGTAAGATCGCGGCTACTTTAGAAGATGGTGTAAATGCCGGGGAGCTTCGATTACCTGTTCCGCCATTACAATTTGCCAAGCAACTCTTCACCATGTTGCAAGGTGCAGTAGCTATGTTTACCACTACCGGAGATCGTAAGTACCTGATCAATACGGTGGCCTACCTGGATGTTCTTATTAAACGGGAAATTAAAAAGTGATTTCTTAATCCGGTACGACACCAAAGATCCAGATCTCATCTGTATAGCGACCATTAAATTTACTATTCCTGACCCTTCGTGCCTCGCTCATGGTGTCATATCTCTGTAGATACACATAATTGTAGTTATTGGTAGGCCTCAGGAATGAGCCAGGATTTAATCCGCGATCTTGTAACTTCTTCATGAAAGCATTAAAATAACTTTGCTTGCCGAATACATTAACAATGAGATAATACCCGGGTGCCACACCCTCTTTAGTAATTGTAGATTGCTGGTATTTCTCTCCTTCTTGAGGTTGTTCCTCGTCCACCTTGGTCGCCTCCTGAGCTTGAATGCGAGCTGCTTCAACTTCTGCTGCTCGAACCCGGCTTATAGAATCTCGCACTTGTTCCTCTTTTTGTATCCGCTCTGCTTCAGCCCTTCGTTCTTGTTCTAAGCGTTCTTGCTGCGCTCGTATTTCTTCACGCGCAGCTTCAGCGGCGGCCGCTGCTGCTATGGCCGCTTGCCTTTCCTCTTCCTGGATTTCTTCAGTTGTAGGTTGTGCCTCAGTTTCAGGAACATCCTGCTCCTCTATTTCTTCAGTGCTTTCTTCTGGCAAAATCTGCTCTTCCGGAGCCATAATTTCTTCATCATCTTCAACTTCAAATCCCACTACTTTTTCTCTTGGATCCCGGGACCCTAAATAGTAAGCCGTGACGATCTCAAAGCTGGGATCTTTGTCATCTAAAGCCTCATCTATACCAAATTCGGCCAGTGCGCCTATGGAGAAATTCCTGGCAATACGACCGCCAAGTCCTCCAGATACACCATAGAATGAGTTATAGCCACCCTGAACCCAAAATTTGGGTGTGGAGAAAATCGCAGATAATCCATACTGATCATCAGCACCTGGTATATTTTTATAATATGCCATGGGTCGAACATATGTTCTTTCCCCATCTTCTGATTCACTAATAGACACGTCATAACTGGCAAAACCTAAGTAGACTTTTTCTGTTGATTCCGTAGCGGTTCCACTTGTACCGAAATTATAATCGATTAAATTTTCCCCAACTACTCCCAGGCGAAAATTGGCCAGTGTGAATTGAACACTTGGTGCGAGCTGTAATATAAATTGATTATCGTCAGCAGGAGGAATAGGCAGTACAATATCCGGATTGTGATTAAATTCTTCTGTGGCGAGCGATCTTGAAAATCCAAACAAATTAACTCCAAATGTTAGGGAACGGTCGTTCGCTAATACTAGTGAGTAAGCATAATTTAATACACCACCTGTCTGAAGAAATGTTCCTGTATTATGTTGAAAAAAACCTATCCCTACAGCAGATTCAGTATCCAATGCCCTGCTGTAATTTATGAAGAGTGTACTGGGACTTGCGTCGATATTTTGCCATTGCCACCTGCTCCATAGAGCTATAGATTCAGGGTTGTTTCGATCGATACCAAAGACTGGACTAAAGAGACTGGAATTATATTCGGTAAGATTGTGCTGACGAAAATCGTTGGGAAGTACAAGATCCTGTGCACTACCTATAGAAAATCCTATGGCTAATAATATTGTGAAAAACCCCTTTTTCATCCGTAAAAAATGGGCAAATAAATACTATTTTTACTATAAAATAGTTAGATACTTGCAAGCTTTCAAATATATACAAACCATAGCATTATGAAAACTTTTCTTACGTATATCTCAGTGGTTCTGGTCTTGGGGTTGACCGCCTGTAAAAATGAAGATAAATTACCTGAAGAGAATGTAGAACAGCTGGTCTCTACCTTCTATTTAATACGACACGCAGAAAAGGACAGATCTGATGAGAATAACATTGATCCTGAGCTTACTCAGGAAGGCCTGGGAAGAGCAATGCATTGGGCCGAAATACTGGATGATGTAGATTTGGATGCCATCTATTCTACGGATTACGAGCGGACTTCTCAAACGGCGGCACCTGCTGCTGTAAAACAAGACATTACCGTCACA
>Ga0265309_10001182_pt1 | contig 11356 bp, 12 predicted proteins | sample Helome_FD_192492 | JGI IMG/M metagenome (GOLD analysis project Ga0265309, IMG submission 192492) | Marine sediment microbial communities from subtidal zone of North Sea - Hel_20160524 (Illumina Assembly) | ecosystem: Environmental > Aquatic > Marine > Subtidal zone > Sediment ...
TTCCTCGCCCCTTGGCGTCTACGATTTCCAGAAGCGTTCGAGCCTGATCGAGTGTTCGCCGCAGGGCGCGAGCGATCTCGGGCGGACCGCGGCCATACTGGCGCACGGCGAGGGGCTGACCGCGCATGCGCGCTCTGCCGAGGTGCGGATCCTTGATGAGGATTGAGAAAGAGATTGCCTCGCGCAAAGACGCAAAGACGCAGAGAAAAACTAAAACCCACTTGCCACAGAGCGCACAGAGTTTAATAAATGTCATTCCCGCGCACGACTGCAGGGAGAAGGTGAGACCGGGAACCGGTCGAGAGGCTGGCCTGGGCCATGCAGGAGGTAGAGCAATGCATGGAGCAATTGCCGAGGCGGGAATCCAGTCCGTCTGTTTACCACAGGTTTGTAGAAATGATTGGTTTGTCTGGAACCAATGGCTAGCTTGAAGGACAAGGAACTGTTTACCACTGGATTCCCGTCGGAGCCTGTCCCCGCGAAGGCGGGGGCGGGAATAACGAATTATGGTTTATTCTTAGTGTTCTCTGCGTCTTTACGGTTATATCGTGTCTTATCAGGTTATCTGAATAAATATTTATGAGTACCCGCGAAATCATTGATCGGCTGGTGCGTCCTGAAATCCGGGCGCTGACGGCCTATCACGTGCCGCCGGCTGCCGGGCTGATCAAGCTCGATGCCATGGAGAACCCCTGGTCATGGCCGGCCGAACTGCAGGCCGAATGGCTGCAGGTCTTGCAGGCTGCCGCGCTGAACCGCTACCCGGATCCGACCGCTGCTGAACTGCAGTCCGTACTGCGTACGGCGATGGAAGTACCGGATGACGCGCGAGTCATGCTCGGCAACGGTTCGGACGAGCTGATCCAGATGATCGTGCAGACCGTCGCCGAGCCGGGGCGCGTGATCATGGCGCCCGAGCCGACCTTCGTGATGTATCGCCAGATTGCCACGGTGTGCGGCCTGGCATTCAGCGGGATGCCGCTTGATGACGACTTTTCCCTGGACCGTGAACGGATGCTCACAGTCATCGGGGAGCAGCAGCCGGCCGTGACCTTCCTGGCCTACCCGAACAACCCGACCGGGAATCTGTTCGACGCGAACGTAATACGCGAGATGCTGGCTGTGGCAGACGGCCTGGTCGTGGTCGATGAGGCCTATGCACCCTTTACCGATGCGAGTTTCATGTCATCGCTTGGTGAATACGACAATCTGCTGGTGATGCGCACGGTATCCAAGCTGGGTCTCGCCGGCCTGCGGCTGGGCATGCTGGCTGGCAGCCCTGCCTGGCTTGAGCAGATCGACAAGACACGCCTGCCGTACAACATCGGGACGCTGAACCAGCTGACAGGGTCGTTTGCCCTGCGTCACAAGGCGCTGTTCGACGAGCAGGCGCAGGCAATTCGTGCGGAGCGGGAAATACTGGCTGCCGGGCTGGGTGAATTCGCAGGCCTTGCAGTTTATCCGAGCGAGGCAAACTTCATCCTGTTTCGCGCACCGGCGGGGCGTGCCGATGCACTGTATGCCGGGCTGCAATCAGCGGGAATTCTGATCAAGAATCTGCATGGCAGCGCGGATGCCCTGCACGATTGCCTGCGGGTGACCGTGGGCCTGCCGGACGAAAACCGCGCATTCCTCGACGCGCTGGCGCGACTGTTTTAGTCAAGGGTCCCTGATTGCAGCGGGCGCTGGATGACGCGCGCCTTTGATGCGAACGACTGCCCCTGGCGAATACCGGCAAGTTCAATGAGGGTGTCCGGGCGCTGGTTGGAGATGGCCTTCATGGCCTCGCGTGCGTCTGTCATGTCCACGCCGTTGATCGATGTAATGACATCCCCCGGCTCAATGCCTGCATTGTCGGCCGGGCCGTCACGCAGCACCCCGGCAATCAGCACGCCCTGCACGCCGGGAATATCCAGTGACTCGGCCAGTTGCGGCGTCAGGTCCTGGGCCTCGATCCCCAGCCAGCCGCGTACCACGTGCCCCTGTTCGATGATCTGGGTCATGATGCCCTTGGCGAGGCTGATCGGGATGGCAAAGCCGATACCCTGCGAGCCGCCCGAACGGCTGTAGATCGCGGAGTTGATGCCGATCAGTTCGCCGCGCGCGTTGATGAGTGCGCCGCCCGAGTTGCCCGGATTGATGGCGGCATCCGTCTGGATGAATTCCTCGTAGGCATTGATGCCGAGCCGGTCGCGCCCGGTGGCGCTGATGATGCCGAATGTCACGGTCTGCCCGACGCCGAACGGATTGCCGATGGCCAGGGTGACGTCGCCGACACGCAGGCTCTGCGAATCGCCGATGACGATGGCCGGCAGGTTGTCGACTTCGATGTGCAGTACCGCAACATCGGTATCGGCATCGGTGCCGACCACGGTGGCGCGCGTGCTGCGGCCGTCGGCGAGCAGGACCTGAATCTCGTCAGCGCCGTCGATGACATGGTTGTTGGTCAGCAGGTAGCCCTGCCGGCTGATCAGTACCCCCGAGCCGAGACTGGTCTGCACTTCCTTGCGTGATTGCGAGAAGCGGTTGCCAAAGAACTGCTGAAAAATCGGGTCGTCCAGCAGGGGGTGAACGCGCCGGGTGATGACCTTGGCCGTGTGGATGTTGACCACGGCCGGCGCCGCACGGTCGACCGCGTCCGCGTAGGATACCGGGCCGCTGGCCAGGCCGGGCATGTCGCTGCGGGCAGGTTGTGGATCGGTAGCGGGCGTCGATGTGACTTCGACCACCCGGTCGTCATTGCGCAGCAGGTCCGGTTGTATCAGCAATACGTAGAGAAAGGCGGCCGCCAGACCGGTCATGACGGTCTGTACGACAAATACGAATGACTTGCGAAATGCCATGGCTGCGTTACCCTGTTGAACCGGTATTTATTGTACGCACAAAAACAACGCAACTGATACAGGAACACTGGCAATGGTCTCCCTGCACGAGCTGGTCGAATACACCAACGGTCTGTTGCAGTCGGACAGTATCAGTGACTACTGTCCGAACGGCCTGCAGGTCGAGGGTCGCCCGCAGGTGCGCACCATCGTGTCCGGTGTGACGGCAAGCCTGGCCCTGCTGGAAGCGGCGGCGGCGGCCGGTGCGGATGCCGTCCTGGTTCACCATGGCTACTTCTGGAAAGGCGAGGATGCGCGCGTCACCGGCATGAAACGCGCGCGTCTCCGGCAGCTGCTCTCCACTGACACCAGCCTGCTGGCCTGGCACCTGCCGCTGGATGCGCATGCCGAACTGGGCAACAACGCCCAGCTTGCCCGTGTCCTCGGCCTGCGACAGACCGGATCGTTCGGCGAGGAGGGCGGTCTGCAGCTGGCATGTGAAGGCGATCTGGCAGAGCCACGGACGCCGGCAGACCTGTGCGGGCATATCGAACAATGCCTGGGGCGGACGCCCCAGCACATCCCCGGCAGTGCACAAACCATCAGCCGGGTTGGCTGGTGCACCGGCGCAGCGCAGTCATACCTTGAAGCGGCCGTCGGCCGTGGACTGGATGCCTTCATCAGCGGCGAGATTTCCGAACAGACGGTGCATATCGCCCGCGAGTGCGGCATTCACTATTTTGCGGCCGGCCACCATGCCACGGAGCGCTACGGCATCCAGGCACTGGGCGATCACCTGGCCGGGCGCTTCGGGCTGGCACACCGGTTCATCGACATCGATAACCCCGTCTGAAGCGGCAGCGGCAGCCCGCTTGCCGCGATTATTTTGCCTGCAACAGAGTGTTTTTCCCGGTGTTGCCCTTGACCTCAACAGGTACTTGCACCATCCTATGCGGTTCCCGGAATCTTCCTGTACCAAATCAGAATATTCCGAAATGATTGAATATCAATATGAGGCAAGTCGCAGCTAGAAAAGGCCTTTAATTCACTGATTTTAATAGATATCTGGAGATTCCCCGCATGAGTGGCGATGATACCAATCCCGCGAGACGTCGATTTCTGACACAAGCCACCACTGCCATCGGTGCAGTCGGTGTCGGTTTCCTGCTGGTACCGTTTATTTCATCCATGGCGCCCAGCGCCAAGGCGCGTGCCGCCGGTGCGCCGGTCCGGGCCGACATCAGTAAACTGGAGCCGGGGCAGATGATCCGCGTCGAGTGGCGTGGCAAGCCGGTCTGGATCGTCAAGCGCACCCGGGAGATCCTGGACAAGCTGGCGGAGATCGAGCCGGTGCTGGCCGATGTCACTTCGGAAATTTCAGATCAGCCGGAGTATGCAAAAAACCCGGAGCGCTCCATCAAGCCGGAGATTCTTGTGCTGGTGGGGATCTGCACACACCTGGGCTGTTCGCCGACCTACCGGCCGGACGTGGCCCCGATCGATCTCGGTGCCGACTGGCAGGGCGGTTTCTTCTGTCCGTGTCACGGCTCCAAGTTCGACATGTCAGGCCGTGTCTTCAAGAGCATGCCGGCACCGAAAAACCTGCCCGTCCCCCCGTACCGCTTTATCACTGACGCGGTAATCGTGATTGGCGAAGACCAGGAGGTCGCATAATGGCCGGTAACACTGCTGACAAGTGGCAGGGTGGCCTGCTTGGCTGGATCGATGCGCGCTTCCCGCTGAGCAGCATGTGGAATGAACACCTGGCAAAATACTACGCCCCGAAAAATTTCAATTTCTGGTATTACTTCGGCTCGCTGGCGCTGTTTGTGCTGGTGATACAGATCGTGACCGGTATCTGGCTGACCATGAACTACAAGCCGGACGCGGAACTGGCGTTCAACTCGGTCGAGTACATCATGCGTGATGTCAACTGGGGCTGGCTGATCCGCTATATGCATTCCACCGGTGCCTCGGCATTCTTCGTCGTGGTCTACCTGCACATGTTCCGCGCAATGCTGTATGGCTCCTACCAGAAACCGCGCGAACTGATCTGGATCTTCGGCATGATCATCTATGTCTGTCTGATGGCCGAGGCCTTCATGGGCTATCTGCTGCCCTGGGGCCAGATGTCATACTGGGGTGCGCAGGTGATCATCAACCTGTTCGGCGCGATTCCGTTCATCGGCGAGGGCATCGCCGAGTGGATTCGCGGTGACTACGTGGTGGCAGACGCGACCCTGAACCGCTTCTTCGCCTTTCACGTGATCGCCGTGCCGATCGTGCTGCTGGCACTGGTCGTATTGCATCTGCTGGCGCTGCACGAGGTCGGTTCGAACAATCCTGACGGTGTGGAAATCAAAAAGAACAAGGGACCTGACGGCAATCCGGTGGACGGTATTCCGTTCCACCCCTATTACACCGTGAAGGACATCGTCGGTGTCATTGTGTTCCTGATCTTCTTTTCCATCGTGGTGTTCTTCATGCCCGAGATGGGGGGCTACTTTCTGGAACACAACAACTTCATCCCGGCCGATCCGCTGAAGACTCCGGAGCATATTGCGCCGCTGTGGTTCTTCACGCCGTTCTACGCCATCCTGCGTGCGATCCCGTCCCTCGGGGGATCCTCCTTCCCGGGTGTGCTGGCGATGGGCGTGTCGATCGTGGTGCTGTTTTTCCTGCCCTGGCTGGACCGCAGCCCGGTCAGGTCGATCCGTTATCGCGGTACCCTCTACAAGGTCTGGCTGGCGCTGTTCGTGGTCAGCTTCGTCATCCTCGGCTGGCTGGGTATGGAGCAGCCGACCACGCTGTATACCTGGATTGCACGCATCTGCACGGTTATCTACTTCGCGTTCTTTTTCCTCATGCCCATCTACACAAAAATGGACAAGACGAAGCCGGTACCTGACAGGGTGACATCATGAAGAGGTTCTTAATTACAGCATTGCTGTTGCTGGCGCCCGCCTGGGTGTTTGCCGCCGCCGGTGGTGTGCACCTGGATAAGGCAAACATTGATCCGAACAACAAGCAGTCACTGCAGCGTGGCGCGAAGATGTTCGTTAATTACTGCCTGAGCTGTCATTCCGCGGAACTGATGCGCTATGAACGTATCGGCAGGGACCTCGGCATCGAGGACCAGCTGGTAAAGGAACACCTGATGTTCACCGGCGGCAAGCTCGGTGACCTGATGACGGTGGCGACCGCCGACGCGGACTCCAAGGAATGGTTCGGCATCGTACCGCCGGACCTGACGGTGATCGCGCGCGCGCGTGGCGTTGACTGGCTGTATACTTATATGCGCAGTTTTTACCGCGATGATTCCAAGATCATCGGCGTGAACAACCTGGTGTTTCCCGATGTCGGCATGCCGCATGTGCTCTGGGAGTTGCAGGGCTGGCAGGATCCCGTTATCACTTCCGTCAAGGACCACGATGGCAATACAAGGAAAGAGGTGACACTGGAGCTGGCCGAGCCGGGCCTGATGACGCCGAAGGAATACGACCGTGCCATGCGCGATCTGGTCAACTTCCTCGATTACATGGGTGAGCCGGCAAAACATGACCGCAGGTCGCTGGGCGTAAAGGTCATCATGTTCCTGCTGCTGTTCCTGGTTGTCGCCTACATGTTGAAGCGGGATTACTGGAAAGACGTACACTGAGCGTATGATCGACCGGGGGGGAAAAATACTATGGCACTAGTAGCCAATCGACGTTCGGTAATGAGCCTGTTCTCATCCGGCAGCTGTCCGCAGAGCCACCGGGTGCGGGTGGTGCTCGCAGAGAAGGGTATTACAGTCGAAATCGTCGAGGTCGACAACCAGCACAAGCCGGAAGACCTGATCGACCTTAACCCCTACAACACCGTTCCCACGCTGGTTGACCGTGAACTGGTCCTGTACGATCCGCGGGCCATCATGGAATACCTGGATGAGCGGTTTCCGCATCCTCCGCTGATGCCGGTTGATCCGGTTTCCCGGGCGCGCACCCGTCTGGCGCTCTATCGTATCGAACACGACTGGTATGACCTGATCCAGGCGCTGGAGTCGCGCGGTGAAAAGACCGCCAGCAAGGCACGCAAGCAGTTGCGCGACAGCCTGACATCCAGTGCAGAGGTGTTTGCGGCAAAACCGTTCTTTCTGAGCGATGAGTTTTCGCTGGTCGATGCCAGTATCCTGCCGATCCTGTGGCGTCTCCAGCATTACTCAATCGATCTGCCGCGCCAGGCGAAACCGGTGCTCGATTACGCCAGGCGGATGTTCGAGCGCGAGTCCTTCCAGGCCAGTCTCTCCGAGGCCGAACACGAATTGCGCGACTAGGTTTCGTCCGTCGCGCACCGAACGGACTGTACCGTTCCCCGTGCTATTGGTTTTTCCACCCGATTCCGGGTATCTTCAATGAGTATGACGACCAGTCGACCATACCTCGTACGCGCAATACACGAGTGGATACTCGATAACGGAATGACGCCGCACCTGCTGGTGGATATCGAGGGGGAGGGCGTGAATGTGCCCGCCCAGCAGGGTCAGAACGGCAAGATTGTCCTGAATATCAGTCCCACGGCCGTGGAAGGTCTGAGCCTCGGCAACGACGCGATCGGTTTCCGCGCCCGTTTCGGCGGTATTGCGACCGAAGTCTACGTCCCGCTCGACGCGGTACTCGCTATTTACGCCAAGGAGAACGGTCGCGGCATGGTCTTCAGCGACGATGGCGACGAACCGGAGCCCAGTGACAGCAGCAAGCCACAGGGCAAGCGTCCTTCACTGAAAATCGTCAAGTAAGCCGCCATCAGGGTGCGCTATGCGCACCAGATAAATAAATCAGCCAGACGGGCCCTTGTGCGCCGTCTCCATTTTTATCTGCTGTGGCGGTGTGCCGGATTCAAGCAGGATGCTTTTCGTCTGCCCCAGCAGCGGGGCCGGCATGCAGGCGTAATAGTCCAGGCTGGCCGCCCCGGTCAGACTGTCGATAATCCCCGGCAGCAGTTCAGCGACGGCCGCGTCTTCCGTCGCCGCGAGGGCTGTATAGTGGAAATTGTCCAGTGCATCGGCCCATGAACGGCACAGGTTGCCCCGGTAATGATGGTTGCCGGGTGTTGCGATCCAGAAGAGATGAATGTCTTCTGCAATGTCCAGTGCCATGGCATGCTCGATCAGGCTCTTGATCGGGGCGAATCCGGCATCGCACGCGATGAAAACCAGCGAGCGCGGCGAGTCCTCGTTGAGGACAAAGTCGCCGGATGGCCCGCTGATGGTCAGGCTGGCACTGGATTGCAGGCAGTCCTCGAGTTTTTCGCTGAAGGGGTCGCCGGCGATAACGGGGATGTGGAACTGGAGATTCATGTCGTCGCAGGGACAGCTGGCGATGGAGCAGTCCTGTGCGGGCAGGCCGTCGATATTCAGCGACAGGTACTGGCCGGCCAGGAATCGCAGGCGTTTCGTGCGCGGCGTCCTGGCCTGCAGGAAAATGACGCGGTCGTCGATCCGTTCGAGCTTTTTGACCTTGACCTCGATTTCCTGCGGCGCGATGTCGTACGAGCCATGGGCCTCGTCGGCCTCGAGGACAACATCGGTGACCGCGGTATTGGCACAGGTCAGTATGTAACCCAGACCTTTTTCTGCCTCGGTGAGCGAATAGTCATGCGGCGCGATCTGCTTGATCTGGCCGGAGATGACCTTGCACTTGCACAGGCCGCAATTGCCGTTGCTGCAGCCATAGTTGAGTGCGAGGCCGCCGCGCAGGCCGGCCTCGAGGATCGAGTCGGTGCCCTCGATAAAGAATTCGTGTCCGCTCGGAAGGATGCGTACCTGTGCCGCCATGACTCTGAGAAAGGCCTCTTTCGCGACCAGACCGGAATCATCGTCAACGGTTTGCAGTGATTCCAGCGTCCGGTAAAACCAGTCACGTAGTGTACTAAATGCCTGCTGTTGCGTCTTTTCATCTGACGATGAAATTTCCTCGAAGCGGTTTTTCAGACTTTCGATAATGTCGGTGCTGCGGCGTGCCTCGGTGCGCGCCTGTGCCAGTTCCTGGCCAAGTGACAGGATGCGCGCAGCCAGGGTGTTTGTATCCGGGCCTTCTTCGTCGGGCCGGATGATCTTGTTGACCGCGTTCTCCATGATCGACTCGACCCGTTCGAGCATGGTGGTGTCTTCGATCTCTGTCTGCGGATAGGCATGCAGCAAATCCGACAGCAGCAGTTCGCCCTCGAATGTGCGCAGCTCTCCCTGCTGAATGCGTTTCTGCAATACGCCGCGTTTGACGCCGACCAGTCGCGCGGCACGTGAGAGCGTAATGAGGCGTGGCATATCAGGTAGTCCTTCAGGCAAATTGTTCGAATGACACTATAGCGCATTCATTCCCGGCAGCGAATGGCGCAGGGACCGCTCCAGTCGGGCAGCTGGCAGATATATTTGACACGAAATCCCCGGCTGCACGCCAGCGAAACCGCCATTTCAGTATTGATACCCGTGTACCTGCCAGCGGCTTCCGTAGCCGCCTGCAAATAACATAATCCGCCGCCCGGAGCGGCTTCGGATATGTTGTTATCAGCCTGAAAGAGTAATAGTGTCCTGTTCCATGGTAGAGATAATCACGGCCGACATCACCACCCTGCAGGTGGATGCCATTGTCAATGCCGCTAATAACAGCCTGCTGGGCGGCGGCGGTGTCGACGGGGCAATTCACCATGCCGCCGGGCCGCTGTTGCTGAAATACTGCAGAACACTCGACGGCTGCCGGACCGGCGAGGCGAAAATCAGTCCGGGTTTCGACCTGCCGGCCCGCCGGGTGATCCATACCGTCGGCCCGGTGTGGCAGGGCGGGGACCACTACGAGGTGCCCCTGCTCACGGCCTGTTACACGAACAGTTTCGAGCTGGCCCTGCAGAATGATGTCCGCAGCATCGCCTTCCCGGCGATCAGTACCGGGGTCTACGGCTTCCCGAAGCAGACCGCCGCGGAAATCGCTATCGGTGCGATGCTGGCCTGCCAGGACCGCTTCGATCGCATCATTGCCTGCTGTTTCAGCGAGGCGGATGCGGCTCTGTACCGGCAGGTGCTGGCAGAAAAGCGGTAGGAACGGATCGTATCCGTGAACAGGATCGCGCACGCGGTGCGCTCCTGCAGCCCCTTGTTCCTGCCTCTTGGCAGTTCTTAATACTTCACGAAATCATAATCCTGCATATACCCTCTCCCTTCGGGAGAGGGCAAGGGAGAGGGGATATGAAAATATTTAAAAATGACCCCCTCTCCCCAGCCCTCCCCCTGAGGGGGAGGGTGCAAAGGAGGCTTCGATTTAACATGCGTACCGTATTTGGCTTGAATTTCTGCCATATAGCCTCATTTAACCTATATTGAACATGGGGTGAAAATTGAGCATTTCCAGACAGCCTGCCGTTGCAGGGTCCTTTTATCCGGCCAGTCCCGCTGAACTGGCCAACGATGTGCGCGCCATGCTGGCCGCCGCCGGCAGCGGGGTGGCCACGCGTGTCCCCAAGGCATTGATCGTGCCGCATGCCGGCTATGTCTACTCCGGCCCGGTGGCGGCGACCGCCTATGCGCGGCTGGCCGCGCAGGCCGGCCGTATCCGGCGCGTGGTACTGCTGGGTCCGGTACACCGCGTGCCGGTGCGCGGGCTGGCATTGCCGGCAGCGGAGGTTTTTTCGACGCCACTGGGTGACATTCCGCTGGATACCGCAGCCATGCAGACCCTGGCGGAGTTGCCGCAGGTGGTCGTCAGCGAGGCCGCCCACGCACCGGAACATTCGCTTGAAGTGCACCTGCCGTTCCTGCAATCCGTGCTGGACGAGTTCCGGCTGCTGCCGCTGGCCGTCGGCGACGCCACGCCCGGCGAGGTGGCCGCGGTGCTGGAGCGCGTGTGGGGCGGGGACGAGACCCTGATCGTCATCAGTTCTGACCTCTCGCATTACCTGCCCTATGACGTGGCCGTACAGACCGACGAGGACACGGTGCGGCATATCGTCGGCCTGCAGGCGGACCTGTCGCATAGCCAGGCCTGCGGCGCCACGCCGGTCAATGGCCTGCTCACCTTTGCCGCGGGGCATGCACTGGATGCAGAGTTGCTGGATTTGCGCAATTCGGGCGATACGGCCGGTGACAAGTCACGCGTCGTGGGTTACACGGCGATCGCTTTTTATGAACCGCCCGGAGGCCCCCGATGAACGACGCGCAGGGCGCAACCCTGCTGACCGTGGCTCGCGATGCCATCGCCACCCGGCTCGGCACACAGGGCGTCGGTCATGTCGATTACCCCTGGCTGCATGACCCTGCAGCGACCTTCGTGACATTGACGCAGCAGGGCGCGCTGCGCGGTTGTATCGGCAGCCTGGAAGCCCACCGACCCCTGCTGGAAGATGTCTCGGCCAACGCCGTAGCCGCGGCGACGCGCGATCCCCGCTTCCCGTCCCTGCGGGCAAGCGAGCTGGATCACACGCGCATCGAGGTGTCGCTGCTGTCGGGCAGCACCGCTATGGAATTCGAGTCGGAATCGCACGCCCTGGCGCAACTGCGTCCCGGT
>Ga0265309_10001186_pt1 | contig 11340 bp, 7 predicted proteins | sample Helome_FD_192492 | JGI IMG/M metagenome (GOLD analysis project Ga0265309, IMG submission 192492) | Marine sediment microbial communities from subtidal zone of North Sea - Hel_20160524 (Illumina Assembly) | ecosystem: Environmental > Aquatic > Marine > Subtidal zone > Sediment ...
CACAATGCTGGCCGAACACAGCCAGATGCTAAAAATCAGAGGCTTACACGCGTTGAAGCGACATTCTTGTCGCTATTTGACTATTAGATGCGCGAACAAGGGATTTGGATTGCCTGGCGGCAAAATAGTTTCGTCGACCGCAGCAACTCAGCCTGCAGGGGAGGCGGGTGCAGGTGGCCGAAACGCCTTCCGTTCCTTCCAGCGCTGCAGGATGTTCGCCTGGACCATAAGCAGGCTCGGTGTCAGCCAAAGCGTGAGGATGGTCGCGAAAGCGAGACCGCCGGCAACGGAGGACGCCAGCTGGGTCCACCATTGGGAGCTCGGCGCCCCAATCGAGATATCACGTTCAATCAGGTTGATATTGACGCCCAGCACCATCGGCATCAGGCCAACAATCGTCGTCACCGTTGTCAACAACACAGGGCGCAGACGCATAGCGCAGGTACGCAGGATCGCATCAAACGGTCGCTCGCCGCGACTTCGCAACACATTGTAGGTATCGATAAAGACAATATTGTTGTTCACGACGATACCGGCCAGCGTAATCACGCCGACACTGCTCATGATGACGCCGAACGGCTTGCCCATGAAGAGATGGCCAAGCAGGACGCCGCCCGTCGAGAAAAGCACGGCCGTGAGAATCAGGCCGGCCTGGTAGATGCTGTTGAACTGAGTGACCAGGATAATCGCCATGATGGCGAGTGCCATCAACATGGCGTTGGCAAGAAAGTCCATATCTTCTTGTTGATCTTCAGTACTGCCACGGAACGACCAGCTGACACGCGGGTCAATAGCGAGCCTTGCGGCGCTGGCCTTCAAGCCGCGCACAACATCATCGACGAGGACACCCGGTGCTACATCGGCGTCGATGGACAACGTACGGCGCATATCGGTCCGGCGGATCGTGCTGACTTTCTGTGCGGGCACACGCTCGATAAACGTGCTGATCGGTACCTGGCCATCCTGTGTCGGAATACGCAGCTCATCTATTTGTGACAGGCTTCGGCTTGCAGCCGGGTAACGAACACGAATATCTATCTCATCGTCACTGTCGTCAGGTCGGTACTCGCCAATCTTGATGCCGTTGGTTACCAACTGGACCATTGCGCCGACCAATGAAATATCGGCGCCGAAGCGTGCCGCTTCCGCCCGATCAACTTTGATCTGCCATTCGATGCCAGGCAGCGGACGGCTATCCTCGATATTGACGATATCGCCATGCTCTTCCATATGGGCCCGTACATGGGCAACCGAGTTGTTTAGCAGGTCCGGGAAGCGCGACGAAAACTCGATGCGAATAGGTTTGCCAATCGGCGGGCCCGGATCGGGCTTCCTTGATTCTATGCGGATACCGACGAGGTCTTTCGTGCGTTCTCGAATCTCGGCCAGGATGTCGTCAGCCGGACGCCGCTCTCTCCAATCGACGTAGTTCAGCGTCAGGGAACCGATCTGGTCCTCGGCACCCTGGTCGCTGGAGCCCGTCTTGGCATACAGGAATTCAATCTCGGGCATACCGAGTACGCGTTCTTCCACCTGGCGGACCAGGTCGTCGCGCTCGGTCGTAGACAGGTCGCCACGGGCGCGAATGTCCACCATGCCAAACGGCTGTTCTACATCGGGGAAGTACTCGATGCCCTTGCCGAAGATGAAGAACGCCATGTAGACCGTAACGAGCAGCCCTGATACTGCTGCCACGTTCAGCCACGGATGACGCAATGTGCGTTTCAGGAACTGAATGTAGGTGCCGGTAACGCCGGTGACGTCGTCCAGGTCACCGGTCTCCGCAGCCGCGAGGTTGCGTCGTGCGTCCTCGGTATTGGCTCCGGTCCGGCCGAAGATCGAGCCCAGCGTCGGCACGAACAGCAAGGCCATAACGAGGGAGGCGGCCAGAACGGCTATCAGCGTGATCGGCAGGTATTTCATGAACTCACCGGAAGTACCCGGCCAAAGGGCAAGCGGTACAAACGCGGCCAGTGTCGTGCAGGTTGATGCAATAATCGGCCACGCCATACGTACAGCGGCACGCGAGTACGCGTCGTGCCGAGACTCGCCCTCCGCCATACGGCGATCCGCCATCTCCGTAACAACAATAGCGCCGTCAACGAGCATTCCGACGGCCATGATCAAAGCGAATAGCACCATCATATTGATGGTCACGCCGAATGATCCAATCAGCAGGATTCCCATCAGGAAGCTGCCTGGAATGGCTATGCCGACGAGCAGGGCCGAGCGGACGCCAAGAATTCCGATGATGACAATGAACACCAGGAGCACAGCAGAAATGACATTGTTCTGCAGTTCGGAAAGCATGTCATTTATGTCGTCTGACTTGTCGCGTGAGGCGACGATCTCGATTTCGGCCGGCCAGTACGCGCGCTCCTCAGCGATGATCGAGTTGACCTCTGCGATCGTATCGATGACGTTGGCGCGCGACCGCTGAATAACCTCAATCGCGAGTGCCGACTTGCCATTCAGCCTCGCAACACTCTCAGCGTCCTTGTATGTCCGCCGGACCTGGGCGATGTCCTTGAAATGGACAACACGTTCGCCAACCGCCTTGATCGGCATGTCCAGCACATCCGCAGCGTTCTCAAAGACGCCTGGCACCTTGACCGGAAAGCGGCCTTCGCTGGAGTGCAACGCACCCGCCGCTACCAGCCGATTATTGCGGCTCACAAATTGGATGATCTGGGCCTGATCAAGGCCGTAACTTTCCATCGCGAGCGGATCCACGACGACTTCCATCAGTTCTTCGCGGGTACCTATGAGGTTGACTTCCAGCACGCCGCTCAGCGCCTCGAGTTTCTCCTTGAGGTCTTTTGCGATCTTCGTTAGCGAACGCTCTGGAACGTCCCCGGCGAGATTAAGCACGAGCATCGGGTCGAAGCGCGACATCTTCACCTCGTTCACCGTGGGCTCATCGGTTTCACCGGGCAATTTCGCCTGCGCCTGGTCAACCTTTTCGCGGACGTCCTGCAATGCCTGCTTGGTATCGATACCCGCATCGAACTCCAGCTGAACGTTGGCACCGCCTTCATACGCATTCGCGGTCATTTCCTTGACGCCTTCGATAGATCGCAGCTCCTGCTCGACAGGGCGGACGAGCAGGCGCTCTGAATCTTCCGGGGAAATTCCGTCGTGGGTGATACTGACGTAGATGATCGGGATCTCGATGTCCGGTTCGGCTTCCTTGGGAATGGTGGCGTACGCGACGATGCCGCCCACAAGCACAAGCAGCAACGAAAGCACCACGGTTCGGGACCGCAGCATTGCCAGCTCGATCACATTCACTATTCGGTTCCCTCTGACCCCATAGTGGCGACGGCGGTTTCCGCGCCACTCTCCGGCACGGCGTCAACGGTTGCGCCGCTGGCGACGTAACCCTGGCCAACTGTGATGATGGTTGCCGTTTCGGGTAGACCCGTCAGCCAGACGCCTTCGTTTGTAGACAAGGCGATGTCGGCGACGACGAATTCGACTTCGTCACGGTCATTAATAATTTTGATGCCGACATTGCCGGCGTCGTCAAGCGTCAGCAGTGCGGGAGAGATGCGATGAGCGAGCACGCTCTCAGCGGGAATACGGAGTTCAGCCGTGCCGCCTGCACGCAGGTTGCCGTCCCTGTTATCAACTTCCAGTTCGACCAGGAAGGTGCGGGTTGCTTCGTCGGCAACGGGTGCAACGTAGCGAATGTGGCCGCGGACCGTCTCACCGGTTGCGAGCCTGGCCTCTGCCTGGTCACCGACATCTACGTAGCGCGCGTCGAACTCGGACAGGTTTGCGCTGACAATTATCATGCGGTTGTCGACATACGTTGCTATTGGGTCGCCCCGGCTGACGAAGTCGCCGATCTCTACACTGCGAGCCTGCAGTGCGCCGCCAAATGGTGCTCGGATTGCCATGTAGCCGAGATCCAGTTCTGCGCGAGTTACTTCCGCACGTGCAGTCTCGAGCAGTGCGACAGCTTCTTGCAGCTGTGCCTCGGAAACATAGCTCTCTGTCTTCAGTCGCTCGCGCGCACCGAACTCGACTTCGCGCTGCTTGAGAGTTGCCTCGGCTTGCGCAAGTCGTGCCGACCGATCGCGTTCGTCGAGCCGCACGATAAGGTCCCCGCGGTCGAGGTTCGCCCCACGTTCGGCGCCGACGTATTCGATGCGCCCATCGGTTTCAGCCGCCAGGTTGACGATGCGCGCTGGTGCCGTCTTGCCGTTCACCACGATCGTCCGCATTACCTCTTCAGCCGACTGCGTACGAACGCGCACTGCGTTCTTCGTCGCCGCGACGACCGGTTCTTCACCGCTTTGCTCGGTTTCTTCGTCGCCGCCAAGCTGCCCGGACAGGAGCCAAACCGAGACTACAACGACAATGCCGCCTGAAACGAACCAGGATTTGAAACGACTGGTATTGCCCAATTCCATCTTGCGAATTCCCTTGGTTAGCCGACCGCCGTTTTCACGGCCGCTTCGTCCGCCAGCAAGTGGCGGTTTTCAGTTATGTACGTTTCCATTGCACCCGCCATGGTCTTGCCAAAGCCCAGGACGAATTTAGCGCCGGGCGGCCATTCGGGCTGCCAGTCCTGCTCGATTTCCCGGAAGAGCTGCTTGTACTTTTCAATTTCGGTGAGCCGGTGATCTATGACCGCCTCAACATCGTCAGGTGCCATCAAATGTGCGAAGCACATGGTCGCGAGAAACTCGGAACGAACCTTGTGGCAGGTCTCACGTTTCTCGAGTGCCCGCAGCAGGAACTGCCGGCCCTCATCAGTAATGCGGTAGACCTTCCGGTCGGGTTTGCCTTCCTGGGGTATTTCTTCGCAATCGACGTAGCCCTTGTCCGAGAGTGTCGACAGGGCCGGATAGATTGAGCCGTAACCGGCCGAAAAGAAGTGGCCGAATGACGATTCGAACTCTTTCTTCAGGTCATAGCCAGACGCAGGCCCATCAGTCAGCATGCCGAGGCAGACGGTTTTTACATCCATTGCAGTCACATCCGGTAGCAGGCGCTACCCATATATCGGGGCGATGTATAATATCAGTCCGATATATAAAATCCAGTGCTTATCTGGAAAAAACGTAACAAATACGGCTAATTCTTCCGTCCTAGTCGAAAAACTGGGCCATGAACGGATTGAGCAAGCGATTGTGTGGGTCGAGTTGGCGTCGGATCTTGCGGAAAAACTCAAGCCGATTTGAATACACCTGCTTGCCGTACTCCGCGCGCAATGCCCGCGACTGGCTAAACAGCGGCGTGCCACCCCAGTTCTCTGCGAATTGTGCAAGGTCGATAACGAAATCTTCCCAGCCCTTGTCCTGTGTCGAGACCGTTTGCAGGGCAACCAGCGCTTCGTCGAAGGACGGTGACAGAATGGCGGAGATATCCCTGCCAATCCGATAGCCGACAGCTGGAAGGTCGGTTCTGTATCCTGAGTTCACCAGTGTTTCGCGGCAGAATTCGCGATAGGCCTTGATGACCAGCGGAAAGTCCGCGGAGGGAAAACACCACGTCGACTGCAGCAGGTTTCGCGATGCACGGCGCTTGCGCGCGCCGCTGGCCGTTGCGTTGTTGCCGTTACGCACCAGGCGGCTATTCACCATGCCATGCGTCGCAGCGCTGAGACTGTCCATCAGCCGGTACTTTACAGACGGTATTGGCAACACGCGGTTCAGGGATTTGAACACTTGCGGCAGTACGGTGCTTTCTCCCCAGTCCTTGATCTTCCAGGGTGTGTCGTACGAATTGCCAGGTGCCGACTCGTACCGGCGCAGATCGAGATATACGCGATCCTTGTGTGGCAGGAGGTAGAACTTGAAGCCTATATTGCTGCTCGTAAGGCGACTGGCAACATCGGCAAAAGTATCCACTGAAATGCTGCGATGGCTTGCTGAGAAGGTCGTGATCGGTCGTACCTGCAAGGTCGCTTCAAAAATCACTCCCAGCAGGCCGAAGCTCAGGCGTACGGCGTTCAGCAAGTGCTTTTGCTCTGCCGAGACTTTCATCAGCTGGCCGCTGGCGGTTACCAACTTCATGGAGATGACCTGGGTCGACAAATAAGCTGCCTGTTCGCCAATACCCGCCCCAATACATGGCGACGCGATTGCACCGCCAACGGTGCGCTCCATCTGGTCATGATTGCCAACAAGTTCGAGGCCCTGCTCGGCGAGTGCCTGCACCAGTGTGCCCAGCCGCACCCCGGCTTCGACGGTAACCGTGTGCTTGTAATTGTCGATGGTACCGATGCGATCCAGGCCAGTGGTGTCGATTACCGATCCTGAAGTATTGGTGTTGCAGTCGGTCGCAGCCGTCCCCGCACCGCGTATACGGATGGGCGTCGGTACCTTATTTGCGGGATCCAGACAGCGCATCAGATCCGCGAGGTTCGCAGGTCTTAGTACCTTGGTAGGAGCGGCGCGGCGTACAAAGCGGCCAGTGTCGCGAAATCTCGGGGATGCCATAAGCGCCTCCAGCTTTGTGAAACAATGCCAAAGACACACAGGCCGCATCGCCGTGGCGATGAATTTCGCGTTGGTGGCCCCGCTGTCCTGGGAAAAAATCCTTTAGACCGGAAGCTTTGCGACGCTGCCTTTCGACAGGTGTGCCTTTGTCAATCGAGCATCGATCGTGGCACATCGTCGCGGGTTGCGCAACGAAGCAGGTCCGTTCGCCTGATTCTGTAAAATAGCCAGGGAGCATATGGTCGGGCAGCACCCTAAAATACTTGTCACCGCCCCTGAGTTACTAAATCATTGCTTCTATGGGGATGTTCTCAACATTGGTAGGCAGTCGCCTGCCGCCTAAATTCCAGAGATTTTTCAAACTCCCTGAACGTCATGAGTCCTGGAAGCCTGTCGATACGCGGTCCACTGTTCTCGGCGCAGCGGCGTCGGCGTGGCTGGCCGATAAACCCGCATCCTCAGCCGTTTACCGCCTGGACTCGGGGAGCGACGCCCTCGGCGCACGTGTCGGCCTGATCGACCGGGCCGAACAGTCGATCGACATCCAGAGCTATCTGATCAAAGACGACCTGTCGGGCAACCTTGTTGCACTGCATCTGGCCCAGGCGGCGGACCGGGGTGTGCGCGTTCGCCTGCTGATGGACGATGCGCTGACGGACGAGGTTGATGCAGGCCTGCTGTCGCTCGATGGGCACGAGAATATCGAGGTCCGGGTCTTTAACCCGTTTCCGCGCCGTAGATCGCGATTTATCAGCTTGCTGGCGAACTTCAATATCCTGAATCGTCGCATGCACAACAAGTCATTCACTGTCGACAACCAGGTCACGATCGTCGGGGGCCGCAACATTGCGGACGAGTACTATCAGACGGGCGGCGAAACCGAGTTTATCGATGAGGATCTGCTGGCAATTGGTTCGGTCGTGGACGAAGTGTCTGATGGCTTCGATGAGTACTGGAATTCACCTGAAGCGATCCCGATGGATGCGTTCGACAAGTTGATAGCACACAGCAGTGTCTCCGAGTCACTCGAAGAGGGACGCAAGTACGTCGACCAGCACAGGGACAAGCCGTTCCTGCAGGGCGTGGACAACGTACTGATTGAAAGCTTCGTTGACGGGCATCTCGATTTAGTAGCGGCGCCTGCCCGAATCGTGCAGGACCACCCTGACAAAGTACGCAACATCGTGCGGCGGCGAGCCAGCGAAACGAGTGCCTATCTGCAAAAACTGGTTTCGGCTGCAGAAAAAGAGCTGATCGTAATATCCCCGTATTTCGTGCCGGAGAAGCAGGGCGTCGATTTTTTCGGCACCCTGGTGAAGAAGGGTGTGCGCGTCGTGATTGTCAGCAACTCCCTGGCGTCTACTAATCACTCGAGTGTGCATGCGGTATACGCGCGGTACCGGAAACCGCTTCTCAAGCAGGGCGTTGAGCTTTATGAGCTTCGGCCGCGGTTTGAAGCCACGGAAACCGAGACCAAGATAACCCTGCATTCCAAGGTCGCGACTGTCGACAGATGCAGGTTGTTCGTGGGTTCGTTCAATCTCGACCCACGCTCCCTGTACCTCAATACGGAAATGGGCATGGAGGTTGAGTCGGAAGCGCTCGCCGAATCGATGGCAACGAGTATTCTCGATTCACTGCCAGATTTTGCGTACAAGCTTCGTCTGTCGCGCAAGAACAAGCTGCAATGGTTGTTGCTGACAGCGGGCGTTGAAGAGGTCATAACGACTGAGCCGCAAACGAGCCTGTGGCGACGATTTCTGACGAAGCTCATGAGCCTGCTGCCGATCGAGGGGCAGATGTAGGTGCACATTTGATAATGCCCCTGTGAATAGCTGACAATGGGCGGTCTTGAGTTCAGGAGTTAACCATGCGGTGGCGAGGCGGCAGACGCAGTACCAATATTGAAGACCGGCGCGGTTCCAGAGCGGCGCCCAGGCTGCTTGGCGGCGGCGTAGGCACGATAGTCCTGGTTCTTGTGGCAATGTACTTCGGGGTCGATCCGACACCGTTGTTGCAGGGCATGCAGGGAAGCGGAAATGCATCCTCAAGTGGTACTCGTCCATCTGAGGCGGACCTGAAGAACGATCCGCTGGCTGACATGGTGTCGGTGGTTGTTGCCAATACTGAAGACGTATGGACCGAGATCTTCGCGGCGCAAGGGCGGCGTTACCAGGCACCAACGCTCGTAATGTTCACCGGGGCAACGCGTTCCGCCTGTGGTCTTGGGCAGGCGGCGATGGGGCCATTCTACTGCCCGGCCGACCAGAAGGCTTACATCGACCTGAGCTTCTACGACCAGATGCGTACGCGTTACAAGGCGCCGGGTGATTTCGCCCAGGCCTATGTGATTGCGCATGAGATCGGTCACCATGTGCAAAACCTGCTCGGCGTCTCTGGCAAGGTGCACCAGATGAAACAGAGGTTGGGCAAGGCGGAGGCCAACGCGCTGTCGGTTCGTCTCGAATTGCAAGCCGACTGCCTGGCCGGAGTTTGGGCGATTCGCGCTGACAAGGCCCGCAACCTACTTGAAGCAGGCGACGTTGAGGAGGCGCTGAATGCCGCGAGTGCGATCGGTGACGATACGTTGCAGCGGCAGAGCACCGGTACAGTCGTGCCCGAGTCGTTCACTCACGGCACGGCAGCGCAGCGTCAGCGCTGGTTCCGCCAGGGACTCGGGAGCGGGGATCCGGATACCTGCGACACATTCAGTGTCGATCGTATCTGACACGGCTGCAGCGGCACGAGAGGCCGCTGAGCGCATTGCAGAGCATATCGTCTGCACACCGCTGAGTCGTTCGCCGGCTTTTAGCAATAAGTTGGCCGCAGAGGTCTATTTCAAGCTGGAGAATCGCCAGACTACGGGTTCATTCAAGCTCCGTGGTGCAACCAATCGTTTGCTGACACTGGATGAGTCTCAACGTGAACGGGGCTGCGTGGCGGCGTCCAGTGGCAATCACGGCGCGGCCGTTGCCTGCGCGCTGCAGACGCATGGTATTGCGGGGATTGTTTTTGTGCCCGAGCAGACATCGCCAGTCAAGATTGAGAAAATCAGGAGCTATGGTGGCGACGTACGTCTGTTCGGTACCGACGGCCTCGATACCGAACAACATGCTCGAGATTATGCGAGTAAGCACGGTATGACTTACCTGTCCCCTTACAACGACGAGCAGGTCGTTGCCGGTCAGGGCACTTGTGGAATAGAAATCGTCAGGGAGCTGCCAGACGCCGATGCGATCTTCGTCGCCGTTGGAGGTGGTGGCTTGATTGGCGGTGTCGGCGCAGTAATGAAGACGCATAACCCGAACCTGCGCGTATACGGGTGTCAGCCACTCGCGTCGCCGGTAATGGCACGCTCTATCGAGGCGGGCGAGATCATCGATATGCCAAGCGAGCCTACCTTATCGGATGGCACGGCCGGAGGTATCGAGCAGGGTTCGGTTACCTTTAAACTGAACCAGGCCGTTGTTGATGAGTGGGTGGTTGTCGACGAGAAACAGATTGCAGCGGCCATGCGGACCTTCATGGATGCGGAAGCGGATGTGATCGAGGGCGCGGCCGGTGTTGCTGTCGCGGGCATGCTGGCGAGGCGCGACGAACTCATCGGTAAGACAGTGGCCGCTATTATCTGCGGTGGAAATATTTCAGATGACAAGTTAAAGGACTGCCTGTGCAACGACTGATGGTATCGATGTGGGCCCTCACAACGGCCATGATGTTAACGCCTATCGCCGTGGCGGCGCCTTTGGCCTTCGTCAACGTCAATGTCGTTCCGATGTCTTCAGAGACGGTGCTCGAGCAGCAAACCGTCGTGATCAACGACGGTGTCATTTCAGTCATCGGGCCGGTCGATGATGTGCCGATTCCGAAGGACGCCGAGGTAATCGACGGCACAGATCGATTCCTGATGCCGGGTCTTGCTGAGATGCACGCGCATGTGCCGAGTGCCGACTCTGCGAATCTCGATCGCAACTTCAGCCTCTACGTGGCAAACGGTGTCACCCTGATTCGCGGCATGCTCGGGCAAGGGTCGCATCTCGCACTGCGTGAACAAATTGAGGACGGTGCCGTATTCGGGCCGCGGCTCGTGACTTCGGGTCCATCACTAAACGGCCGATCTGTTGCGGGGGCGCTGCAGGCGCAGCAGCTGGTTCGGGACCAACAGCATTCCGGTTACGATTTCATCAAGGTTCATCCGGGCCTTACGTCCGAGGAGTTCGATGCTATCGGCAAGACGGCCATGGAGATCGGAATACCGTTCGCCGGGCACGTGCCGGTGGCAGCCGGCATTGAACGCGCACTGCAACTCAACATGGCGACGATCGATCACCTGGACGGGTATTTCGCGGCGTTATTGCCCGCGGGTAGCGACGGTGGGGGAGGCTATGGTGGTTTCTTTGATGTCATGCTGGCCGACGATATCGACGTAGAACGCATTGCCGAAATAGCGCGCACGACCGCGGCGTCAGGTACCTGGAATGTGCCGACCGAGGTTCTTATTGAAGACCGCATCAATGCCGTTCCTGTCGCGGACTTACGCAACCGCCCTGGCATGCGTTACATGCCGCAGGCAACGGTGGAGAAGTGGGTTGCCAGGAAAGAAGCGCTGTTAGCGGAACACGACTTTGATCCTGAGGTCGCCGTCCTGGCAATCGAATTGCGGCGCCAATTAATTTTCGAGTTACACAAAGCGGGAGCCGGACTGCTGCTGGGCTCAGACTCGCCGCAAGTATTTAATGTCCCGGGATTTTCGATACATAAAGAACTCGGTGTGCTGGTTGCGTCCGGGTTGACGCCGTACGAGGCATTGCGCACCGGCACTGTGTCCGTCGCCGAGTTTCTTGGCGGCAACACAGGAGTGGTGGCTGCCGGCCGGGCCGCCGACCTG
>Ga0265309_10001188_pt1 | contig 11316 bp, 13 predicted proteins | sample Helome_FD_192492 | JGI IMG/M metagenome (GOLD analysis project Ga0265309, IMG submission 192492) | Marine sediment microbial communities from subtidal zone of North Sea - Hel_20160524 (Illumina Assembly) | ecosystem: Environmental > Aquatic > Marine > Subtidal zone > Sediment ...
GCTTATCAATTTAATCTTATTTCCAGTTGCTTACTTCGTTGCCCTGGTTCAAGCCTCATATTAACACTAAAAATAGGGCTCCACGCTAGTCATTGTCGAGGTTTAAAACCAGTTGATCGCCCACCCATTGTTTAAGAAACCCCGCCGCCACCAGGGCGACCTGCTGTTCATCAATCCATTCGAGCAGACCTTCACAAATGGCGGCAAAGTTTGCGCCGCTGGCTGCCTGTTCGATGGCCCAGGCCTCGTGAACTTCGAGTGAGCGCCACTGGATTTTTAGTTCGTGGCGCCACAGCATCCAGCGACGCGGAAAATCTTCTCGCTGCTTTTGCGGTACCTCGGTACCCGAATCCAGAGCGTCTTCGATTAACGGCACGTTCCAGAACAGATCGAGCCAGAGCAGTGCTGGTTTGAATTTCAAGGTAAGGCCCGGCCAGGCATCGGCCGGAACTGCTGCCATATCCTCGAGCTGGAGTAACTGCGCGCTGTCGGCTGCGTCGAAGACCGTGGTTTGTGCCCATTCGTAACGTGCTATTTCCTCCAGGAACCCGGCCTCCTTGCCGCTATAAATGTTGCGTAAATAGGTCGGCAGATTTTCACCGAACCAACGCACCGAGGGATGGGAAGACGGAAAGTGTTTCAGATAATCCAGCGCCATGTTTTCAAAGGCTTCCCGGCCGAGGTACTTTTCCAGCGCGGAGTAGTCGACGGCAAGGCAGTCGATCAGGCGAATTCGATAGGCGTTGTAGTAAGTACCGAGTCGGTGTTCTGCAATCGCATTCTCGGTGCTGATAATATCCTGTTCGATATCTTCCGAACCATCGATCAGGTAATCCTGGAAGCGCAGTTGCAGGTCACGTAAATGAGACATCGTCAGACCTGGTAATAGGGTTCGGCGATTCGACGAGCCTGGTCCAGTTCGGCCAGCACCTGGTCGAGCTCGGGGATATTGCCATCGCGTTCAATCATGGTTGAAACCGGGCCGAAACGCTTCGCGGTTTCTTCGTAAAGCGCCCATACCGGATCGATAATGTCGTGATCGTGGGTGTCGATGATCAGGTTGCCATCATTGGTATGGCCGGCGAGGTGGTGCTGCCACACCCGGTCGACTGGCACCCCTGCGAGGTATTCGACCGGATCGTAGTGGTGGTTGTAGCTGCTCACGTAGATGTTGTTGACATCGAGCAGCAGGTAGCAATCTGCCTTGTCTGCAATAGCTGCCAGAAATTCCCATTCGGGCATCGCGTCTTCACAATAAGTGATATAACTCGACAGGTTTTCGATCAGCATTTGTTGACCCAGAAAATCCTGTACCCTCGATATACGCTCGGCGACATGATTAATGGCTTCCTCGGTATATGGCAGTGGCAGTAAATCGTGCATATTTTTATGGTCGACACCGGTCCAGCAGAGATGGTCGGAAAACCAGCGCGGCTCTATCCGCTCGATTAAAGCCTTTAATTGTTTCAGGTATTCAAAATCAATCTCGTCGGTAGTGCCTAGCGACATCGATACACCGTGCATGACCATCGGGTAATCCTGGCGGATTGCATCGAGGAAATAGAGCGGCTTGCCACCGTCGATCATGTAGTTTTCGCTTAAGACTTCAAGCCAGTCGATATTTTTCGGCCTGCGTTCGAGGATATCCTGGTAATGTTCAGCTCGCAGGCCCAAACCGAATCCGAGAAAAGGTTTATCCGAGGGCTGTGTCATGGATGGAGGTCCGGGCTTGAAACGGGTTTTATTGTATCCAGCAGGCAAAAAAAAAGCACCGACGCACTCGGTGCTTTTTTAAAAGCTGAGAAATACAGCTTAGGCTTCGAAGTTACCGCCCGCGTCTTCACATTCAGTCTTGGTGCGCTTAACCCATCCCTGTCCTGCACAGGAGTTTTGACCAGCGCAGCTGCTGGTTGCTGTTGCACAGGCGCTGGTGCCTTTACAGGAATTGACATTGAAGCACTTGCCGGCTTTTTCGGCAGCGGAAGCACTCATTGGTGCAACCGCGAACATGGCAGCTGCAGCTGCAGCAAGGGCGATTCCGGTGGTTTTCTTAGCTGTATTCATTAATTTATCCTCACGTTTAGAATGTTGGTTGTACTGGTTTTTTTCCCCATTACGCGAGCTTAGAGGAACCGATTTTCGATAAAGTTCAGAAAATTTGGCAGTTTTTTGAAAAAATTTACTTTTGCGATGTTTAGTGGAACTTTTATTGATATCGCCGAATGATCAGTTCATTGCCTCTTTGTACCAGCTCGAAGTGCTTCAATACGTTCATTCCAAGTAGAATTTCGTCGACACCCATTCCCGGAATAATGCTGGCATTGACGTCGAAAAGCTCGATATCCCCGATTGAGAGTTGATCGAGCCGGGTCAGGTATGCGGTAGTGAGCCCGTTGGCCGTTGATACCGAGGTTGCAGGACCCGCTTTCAATCCCAGTTCCCGCTGCAGTTCTCCGGGTATTGCCGTAATCGTGGCGCCGGTATCTACCAGGAAGGTTACCTGGTGGCGGTTAATCTCGCCGTCAAACTTGTAGTGACCATTGCGGTTGCGTATCAGCACCACTTCCTGGAAGTCAGCTGTTTGCAGGGTTGAAATTGACTGGTTAGGATTGCTTTGCCGTTCAAGAATTTTAGAAAAAACCAGCGCGAGCAGTAAAAATCCAAGAATCCACGCTGCGGCAGTGAACATCATGCCGAGTTTTTTAGTAGAATGGGGCATTGCACTATAACTTAGTGTCAATTCCTTGAAATTCAATATAGGGCGGGTTCAATGTCGGGAAACAGTTTCGGCAAATCATTTGTAGTGACATCGTTTGGTGAAAGCCACGGCGCTGCTATCGGCTGTATCGTAGACGGCTGCCCGCCCGGGCTTGCACTCGAGGAATCTGACCTGCAGGCCGATCTCGATCGACGCAAACCGGGTACTTCCCGACACACCACGCAGCGGCGAGAAGATGATGCAGTACAAATTCTGTCGGGTACTTTCGAAGGCAAGACAACAGGCACACCGATTTGCCTGCTGATTCACAACCAGGACCAGCGCTCGAAAGATTACAGCGCCATCATGAACCAGTTTCGTCCTGGTCATGCCGACTATAGCTATAACCAGAAATATGGTTTTCGGGATTATCGTGGTGGGGGCCGATCCTCGGCCCGGGAAACGGCGATGCGCGTCGCAGCTGGCGGAATCGCCAAGAAGTACCTCGGTGCGCAATGTGGTATCCAGGTGCGGGGCTATTTATCGCAACTGGGTCCACTGAAACCGGTCAACTTTGACTGGGAAGAGATCAACAACAATGCTTTCTTTTGTGCGGATGCCGAAATGGTTCCGGAGATGGAGAAATACATGGACGCGCTGCGCAAGGAAGGCGAATCAATCGGGGCCGGAATTTCAGTGGTCGCAAGCGGAGTACCACCGGGCCTGGGAGAGCCGATCTTCGACCGCATTGACGCGGATATCGCGCGTGCGATGATGAGTATCAATGCGGTCAAAGGGGTCGAGATAGGGGCCGGTTTTGGCAGTATCGAACTGAAAGGTACTCAGAATCGCGACGAAATAACGCCAGCCGGATTTTTATCGAATAATGCGGGCGGCACCCTCGGCGGAATAACCTCGGGACAGGACGTGCTGGTCAGCATTGCGCTGAAACCGACTTCGAGTATTCACTTGCCTGGAAAAAGTGTCGATGTTGATGGCAATGCCATCGAGATTCGTACCAAGGGTCGCCACGATCCCTGCGTCGGCATCCGTGCCACTCCCATCGCCGAAGCCATGCTCGCGATCGTGCTGATGGATCACTACCTGCGCAACCGCGCCCAAAACGCCGACGTCACCAGCAAAACCCCGATCATCCCCGCCAGCCCCGAATAGCCTCTCTCGGCGCGATTTTAGAATAATCCCTTCGCCAGCAGCCCGGGGAGAATACCCTCAAAAGGCGCTCCCAACCGGCGTGAACGCCGGTTGGTCCATCCATGGAATCGCTTGGAGCGCGGCATCCCTGCCGCGCTACACTTTTGCGGGCATTCTCCCCGGACTGCTTAGTCTTCAATCTGTGTATTCGTTACTAAAATAAATGGCTGATTTCCAGGAGACGGCATTTGAACAGTTGCGAGGCAATCGATAGAGCCCCCATCGACGTAAAGACCGGGTGCTGAAAAAGGCTCGATTTTAAAGGGTCGGGCCGCAGGGATGCGGCCCGTGGCGAGTCGAGACAGGGACGTCGAGTCTCGCCTTGCCCTTTAAAATCGAGCCTTTTTCAGGGAGCCGAAGGCCACCCGGTCAGTCGATGGGGGCTCTATCGATTGCCGTGGTTTGGAAAAATTTCTAGTTTCCGGTTGTGAAGCAGCCTTAAGTGTCGAGGGCGTGCTTGATTTCTTTGTAGATCAGGCGGGAGTGCTGGGTGCGCTTGGCGTCGGTGGTGGCGTTTTGATGGTTGCGCCATAGTTGACGCAGTTTCTGGCGGTCTGCATGCGTAATTTCGGCTACAAGGGCTTCGATTGCATCATTACCCTGGTCTATGATTCGGTCGCGCCAGCGCTCTGCACGGTGATGGTGCTGGATGGATTGTCGACTTTCGTTATCAATTTCGTTAAGCGCGGCAAAAATCGGGTCGGTATCGCGCGCGCGCAGTAGTTTGCCGAGAAACTGGTAATGACGCTTGAGCGCGCTGCGCTTGTTTTGAATGCGCCGTGCGAGCGCTATTGCCTCGAGTACCGGTTGATCCAGTGGTATTCTGGCCAGCTGATCGGCCGATAATGCAGCCAGTCTCTTGCCGAGATCCTGAATTGCATGGCTTTCTCGTTTTAGTTGACTCTTACTGACAAATTCGATTTCATCAATCTGTGCTTCGTTTTCCATAACCGTCTGGGATAAAATGATTCAATGGACCTTGAAAAAAATAACATATTAGCATTTCCGCAAGCGGATTCGTTTAAAAACCTCGTCGCCGATGCACTCAATATGGCAGCAGCCAGTGGCGCGACCCAGGCCGAGGCCGGCTTATCGGTATCGCAGGGGCTTTCGGTTGCCACGCGGATGGGATCTGTCGAAACCATTGAGCATCAGCAGGACAATGGTCTCGGCATCAGTGTATACATTGGTCAGCACAAGGGCAGCGCCAGCACCTCGAACCTTGATCCCGAAGCAATTCGAAAAACGGTTGAGGCAGCCTGTAATATTGCGCGTTATACGTCAGAAGATTCCTGTACCGGTCTCGCTGATGCAGAGCTGATGGCGACCGAGATGCATGAGCTTGATTTATATCATCCGTGGAACCTCGAACCACAGGCAGTTATCGACCTGGCACTGGAATGTGAAAACGCCGCGCTTGAATACGATCAGCGTATTGTTAATTCTGAAGGCGCGTCGGTGGACTTGAACGCCGGGCTTGCGGTGTATGGCAATTCACACGGATTTTTACAGGCTGAGCGCAAGTCCCGACATAGTATTAGCTGTTCGGTTGTGGGCGAGTCAAACGGAAAAATGCAACGCGATTACTGGTACGATATCAGTCGTCATCCGGATCATCTGGCAAACGCTCGCAGCGTTGGTGAAAAGGCGGCCGAGCGCACCGTACGCAGACTGGACGCCACTAAACTCAAAACCCGGCAGTCCCCGATCCTGTTTGTACCCGAACTTGCGCGAGGCATCATCGGCAGTTTTACCGCCGCAATCGGCGGTGCTGCCCAGTATCGTAAGGCAAGTTTTCTACTGGATGCCATCGGTGAGCGTGTATTCCCCGAATTCCTGCAATTGAACGAGGATCCTTTCATCCCGCAAGCCCTGGGATCGGCGAATTTTGACGCGGAAGGCGTCGCCACGCGTGTTAATTCACTGGTTACCGACGGTGTGATCCAGAATTACCTGTTGGATAGTTACGCGGCGCGCAAGCTGGACATGACTTCAACCGGTCATGCGAGCGGCGTGCATAACCTGACGCTGAACGATACCGGTAAAACCTTTGATGAATGCCTGGCTGCGATGCACCGGGGACTGCTGGTAACCGAACTGATGGGCCACGGGGTCAATAATGTTACCGGTGATTATTCACGCGGTGCCGCGGGTTTCTGGGTGGAAAATGGCAAACTCGATCACGCGGTGGAAGAGGTGACCATTGCCTCCAACCTCAAAACCATGTTTAAAGGCATTGCCGAGATCGGTAAGGACATCGATCTTCGCGGCAGTATTCGTTGCGGTTCCATTTTGATCGACAACATGACGATTGCCGGAACAGATTAGCATGCGCCTGCCTTCGATTTTCATATTGCTGATAGCGCTGTTGGCTGCACCCGTTTATGCGTTGGCCGAACCCGGGAATTCAGGATACGTATTCAGCGTTACCGTGAACTCGTCGCAGCAACTCGATGTGGTACTTGATCGTGCCGAGGACCTGCGGGCACTTTTTAAACCCGATGAGCATGGCAAAATTGCTATTGTTCTGCACGGTGATGAATTGCAGTTGTTTCAGAAAAACAACTACGCTTTAAACCAGTCGACCGTTGAGCGCGCGCGCCTGCTGGACCAGGACAATATTATCGATATCAAGGCCTGCCAGACAATGATGCAAGTACTCGATATCGAGCAGAACGAGCTTCCCGGTTTTATTGAACAAGTACCTTTCGCACCCGCAGAAATTGAACGCTTGCAGAACCAGGAAGGTTATACCCGGCTATAGGTCCCAGTTGACTTCGCGCAACGACAGGGTTGTCGGGCTTTCACCAGATTCTAGCTTTTCTATTCGCAGGGGCAGCAGTGGATTGTTTGCGTCGTAGTAATACTTGATCTTCGAGTTTGATCTATCGACCAGCTGTTCATATACCAGGGCGTCGATAGACTCCCCGTTGATATCAACATTTTCCTCGCCACTGTAAACCACCCTCGATTTGACCAGCCTCCCTTTCCGGTAAAAATCGACGGTCGTATTTTTCAGCTGTCGCAGGTACATCGCGGCCGTAAGCAAGTGGATGCTATTGTAATCATAAACTTCCGCGGTTAGCGGCAGTTGATTTTGCTTGCCTCGTCTAAGTACCGAGACGCTACCCTTGTTCCAGTCGAAATTAGCAGATTCGTGTTTCTTTTTATCGGTTGAGTCCCTGATTACGATTTGTTGTAGCTGGATGTCGTTATCGTTCTGCGTGAACGCGGTCTCGGAGTAGGGGCTTTTGCTAATGAAAAGGGCATATATGCCGCGTGCCTTGGTTGTCATGCGCCAACGCCAGAGCTCATCCGAGCCCTGCAGACTAAGTTGGGCAACGGCGAAATGCCTGCCGCTCTGGTGCAGATCGTAACTGGCGGTAAAAGTCCGCAGCGGAACCTCGGCAGCCAGCCTGGGTGAGAATAGCGAAACTGCCAGAAGTAACAGACTAGTGATCGAACTGAATCGGCTGTTCAAGCAAAGCCTGGTCATAAAATACCTTTCCTTCTTTAATGGTTAATCGTTTATCGCTCAACCAGCTCAATACCTGGGGAAACATCTGATGTTCCAGCTGGATACCTCTTCTTTGCAGGTCTTCGACACGGTCTCCTGCTTCCACGGCATAACTGGCCTGCAGGATTATCGGGCCGGCATCGAGTTCTGCGGTGACTAAATGAATGCTGACCCCGTGTCGGGTTTCAGCATTGTCAAGCGCGCGCTGGTAGGTGTTCAGGCCTTTATAGGCTGGCAGCAACGAGGGATGAATGTTAAGGATTCTATGCTCGAATGCGTCGATGAAGCCGGGACTCAGAATACGCATGAAGCCGGCTAATACGATGTAGTCCGGGTCGATGGTTTCGAGATAGTGCCGTAATACTTCGTCATAGTGCTTGCGGCTGTTGTAGTCCTGGTCATTGATCACCCAGGTATGGAGATTGTGCCGGGTTGCGCGCACCAGGCCATAAGCCTCCGGGTTATTGGAAACAACGGCCTTGATTTCTGCATTGAGTTGCCCCGTTTCGATAGCCTCGATAATTGCCTGCAGATTAGAACCATTGCCAGAGATCAAAATCGCCAGCGTTATTGGCTTGGTCATGTAAAGATAACCGCGGCCTGGTTCTCGCGGGGGATAACCTCGCCAATCACCCAGGCTGTTTCGCCGAGAGCATGCAGCTGCTCCAGGCATTGCCGTTCCTGCTCCGCATCAACCGCAAGTACCATTCCCACCCCGCAATTAAAAGTGCGCAACATTTCCAGCTGTTCGACGTTACCGGCTTGTTGCAACCAGGTGAAAACAGGCGTTAGTTGCCAGCTCGATAAATCGATTCGAGCACCCAGGTGTTTCGGCAGCACGCGTGGAATATTTTCTACCAGGCCGCCCCCGGTAATATGTGCAATCGCATTTATTGGACAGGTTTTGGACAATGCCAGCAGGTTTTTAACATAGATCCGGGTTGGCGCAATCAGTGCATCTGCAAGCGACTGTTCACCGCATTCCTGTGACAGTTTTGCACTTGAGACTTCGATAATTTTGCGTACCAGCGAATAGCCGTTAGAGTGGACTCCCGACGAGGCCAGGGCGATCAGGCGATTGCCTGCATCCACGCGACTACCGTCAATAATGCCATCTTTTTCCACAATCCCGACGCAGAATCCGGCCAGGTCAAAATCACCGGGTTGGTAAATACCTGGCATTTCGGCCGTTTCGCCACCGATCAATGCGCAGCCGGCCTGTTTGCAGCCCGTCGCTATTCCGCTGATAACTCGTTCGGCCTGTTCAAGCTGCAGCCGACCGGTGGCGTAATAGTCGAGAAAAAATAGTGCCTCGGCCCCGAGTACCGCGATATCATTCGCACACATGGCGACCAGGTCGATGCCGATGCCGTCAAGGCTGTCGAGTTCGATGGCGAGCCTGAGCTTGGTACCGACACCATCGGTGCCCGATACCATGAGTGGATTGCGGTAACGTTCCAGTGGCAGTTCGAACAATCCCCCGAATCCACCGATACTGCCGACGCTGCCTTCTCGCCTGGTGGATTTGATCGCAGGTTTGATGCGTTCTACCAGTTCGTTGCCGGCATCAATATCGACCCCAGCGTCGCGATAGTTCAGAGATGGTTCGGGATTCATGGTTTGTTGGTTCAGGAAACAATAGTGGTGTGTTATTTTACACGCCTTGAAAGCAAATGTCCGTGGATGACAAAAGGGAAACGATGAAGTTGCACAAACTCTTGGCACTGTTATCAGTGTTGCTTGGGATGGTGAGTCTGCCGGCGAAAGCGGTGACTGTAGAAGATCTGTTTACAATCGAGTTGCCGGTTGCCGATCAAACCACGGGTTTAAGGCTTGAATCCTTCAGCCAGGCTTTCAGGCAAGTGGTGGTCAAGGTGAGCGGATCGGATGACGCCCTGCGCAGTCCGGCCCTCGAACGGCCTATTGAAAGCAGTGCACGTTATGTCAAACAGTTTCGTTATATCAACCGCAGTTTGCCGGAAGCCGATGAATATGATGCGGAGCGCCTGATCCTGCGCATCGACTTCGACCAGCGATTGATAGAAAGTTTGTTGCGCGAGAACAATTTTCCGGTTTGGGGTCGCGAACGTCCCAGCAGCTTGCTGGTGATTTCCTACGATGTAAATGAAAATATCAAGGTGGTAACACAAGATTCAACCCCTGGTTTGATCGACGCACTTGACCAGGCAGCGTCGATTCATGCAGTTCCGGTGTTATTCCCGCTAATGGACCTCGAGGACATAGGATTGGTCAATATAAGCGATATCGTTTCGCGCGAATTCGGCAAAATTCAGACCATGTCAGTGCGCTACGCGCCAGATGCGCTGCTGGTCGGCCAGATCCGGGGACGCAGTGGCCAGGGGTGGCAAGGCGACTGGGAGGTGCGCTTCGCGGATCAGATTTTCAAGTGGAAATTCAAAGCCTCTTCAAAAAAGCAAGTCACCGAACAGGTTATCAGGCATCTGGCAAAGATCCTGGCGCTCGAGTACGCGCTGGAAGACCATCGGCGTGTCGAACAATCGCTATTGTTGAGCGTTTCGGCACTGGAGGGTATCGATAATCTTATCAAGGTGCAGAAATATCTGAAATCGCTGAACGTCGTCGATAGCGTGCACGTCGCGATGATAAACAAGGATGTCATTACCTACCGCCTGAGACTGCGCAACAACCCGGAGGACCTGCAAAGGCTGATCGATTTTGGTGAGGTACTGGAACAGGAGGATTTTCCGCAGCTGAACACCGGGACCGAGGAACAGATTATCCTGAATTACAGCTATATCGATCGTGGAGTTGGCAATTAAACAGATCGCGTTACCGCTTTCGCTTGACCGCCAGTTCAGTTTCGAAAATTTTATTTCTGAGCGGGCAGAGTTAATCCGGACCAGCCTGAAGTCACTCGTGCTCGGAGAGGGTGAAGCACAAATCGGGCTATGGGGAGCAGCTGCCAGTGGCAAAACGCATTTGCTAAATGCCAGTGCCGAACTGGCCCGGCGAAATGGTGTAGCGCTGCAAATCTACGATGCAAACCAGCTACTGCGATGCGATGCAAGCGAGTTCGAAGGTTTTGCCAATTGCGATGTGCTGGCAATTGATAATCTGGACGCGATTGCGGGTCACCCGGCTTGGGAGGCCTGTTTTTACCAGGTAATCAACCGCTGTCGTGATGGCGATTACCGGTTCGTATTCGCAATGACGCATAAACCGGATGACCTGGTAACAAGCCTGGATGATTTTCGTTCCCGCTTGCAATGGGGTCTGATGTTGCATTTGCCCACCAGCAGCGATATCGAGATTCGTGAAATACTGCGCCGGCGCGCGCATTTGAAGGGCATCGATCTATCCGACGATGTGATTTCCTACCTGATGACTCATCACGTTCGAAACCTGTCGGCACAAATGGAGATTCTCCAGCATCTGGACGGTGCATCGCTGTCACAGCAGCGAAAAGTGACAATTCCTTTGGTCAAACAGGCCCTGCAGGAACAGAATCGCTGACCTAGTGTTCTTTCAAGGGGATATTGACGAGTTCAGCGAGTCGTGAAGCAGTTGATCGCAAGGCGCAGCTCGCAGGCAATGGCCCGGTCCTTGTCAAGAGGTGCAACGCGGCGAGCGACTGCTTCACGACTCGCCCGAAGGGAGCTACCCAGATGATACAATCCGGCGTTGCAGCCCTTGAAAAGGGCATGCCATTTCCCGCGGGCTGCGCCTTGACTTGTATCATCTGGGCAGCTCTGAACCCGTCAATATCCCCTTGAAAGAGCACTAGCGTTTTGCTTCCAGTCCCAGCAAGCGGGCATAGTAAATACCCGACAAGTATAGTGTTGTGCTGAATATCGTGGTGCCGAAACCATAGAAGCGCAATTGCGGATTCGAAACCAGCTCGCTGATG
>Ga0265309_10001191_pt1 | contig 11308 bp, 11 predicted proteins | sample Helome_FD_192492 | JGI IMG/M metagenome (GOLD analysis project Ga0265309, IMG submission 192492) | Marine sediment microbial communities from subtidal zone of North Sea - Hel_20160524 (Illumina Assembly) | ecosystem: Environmental > Aquatic > Marine > Subtidal zone > Sediment ...
GACAAAATAATGCCGGCAGTTAATGCGGTTTCCCAGCCATCGGATGCTGGACAAAGAAATTCTAAAAACATAGATTTCGTAAACGATGTTGCCGTCAAAAATGTACATATGACCATTGAAAACACTCGAAATATGAGTCCCGTATTAAAGGAAATGGAGGACAATGGTGAAATAAAAATAGTTGGAGCGATGTATGATATCAACAACGGAAAAGTTACGTTTTTGTAAACTATGCGGTAGAGCACCTCAAAGTGAAACATGTTGTTGTCTGCGGGCATTATACTTGTGGAGGTGTTAAAGCGGCAATGCAATCTGCAGACTTGGGTATTTTAAATCCATGGCTTAGAAATATTAGGGATGTATATCGCCTGCATAAAAATGAGCTCAATGCCATAGAAAATGAGGATAAAAAATATGACCGTTTAGTAGAACTCAATGTTCAGGAACAATGTGTTAATTTGATAAAAACAGCTGTAATACAGAAAGCTTATCGCAATAGAAACCTGAAAGTACACGGTTGGGTATTTGATGTTCATACAGGTAAACTAATTGACTTAAAAATAGATTTCGAGAGTGTTTTAAAGAATATTATGGAGATTTATCATTTAGATTAGATAATACTAAACTTCTAAATTAAAGGCTGGTTTAATACACTGGCCTTTTTTATTTTTAAAATTTCTATCTTGTCGACTCATTTTTACTATAAACTATGAAAACTTTGTTTTCCAATTTTAAAGGAGATTTTTTTGGTGGATTAACCGCCGGTATTGTAGCACTCCCTTTAGCACTGGCTTTTGGGGTTTCCTCAGGATTAGGTCCAAGTGCCGGATTGTATGGTGCTATATTTATAAGCTTTTTTGCCGCTCTTTTTGGTGGTACCAGTACTCAGATTTCAGGGCCAACGGCACCCATGACAGCTGTAAGTATGGTTATAATTGCGAGTATTATTGCAATCTACGACGGTAGCGTTGAAAAGGCCTTGCCGGCTATATTAGGTGTATTCCTCCTGGCAGGACTCTTTCAAATTGGATTGGGAATGCTTGGAATAGGCAGATATATAAGATATATACCTTACCCGGTTGTATCTGGTTTTATGACCGCTATTGGAGCAATAATTATCATCACCCAAATTCTTCCGGCAATTGGTTATTATCCAAAAGAAGATTCAGAGTTTGTAGAACAGTTTAAGCCGCAAGCCGAAGAGTTGATTCTTGAGAATATTTTAAAAGAGGAGGCAGGAGAGGGTATTCTGGTTCTTGAAGATTTCGAAGAAACCATCAACAGATCTGGAGAAATTACCGAAAATGCCATATTAGATGAAGCAAAGACACTTGCTTCCACTGAAGCTTCAGGAGTTTTAGGTGCTATAAAAGTACTTTATAAAGCAATCGACAACATTATTTGGCTTGAGCTTATTCTTGCCATGGCCACCATTCTTATTATTTACGGATTTAAAAAAATTTCCAAAATCATTCCCAGCACACTTGTGGCTCTGATAGTTGTATCTGGAATTGCCTACGGATTTGATTTGGATTACAGGACCATAGAAAAAATACCTGAAGGATTTCCAATGCCTAAATTGGAGATATTTACCAAATTTAAGCTTAACGCTATTTCACCCTACATTTTTACAGCTCTTACACTAGCTTTATTAGGCGCAATCGATTCACTTCTAACTTCTGTTGTTGCGGATAATATGACCAGAACCAAACATAACCCTAACAAAGAACTGGTAGGACAGGGCATTGGCAATAGTATTGCTGCAATTTTTGGAGGTCTGCCTGGTGCTGGCGCAACTATTCGCACCGTAGTAAATATAAATTCAGGAGGGAAAACTAAATTATCCGGTATGCTAGCCGGTATAATTTTGTTAATGATTTTATTATTAATTGGACCTGTAGCCTCGCAAATACCTGCCGCCGTTCTTGCAGGAATTTTGATCACCGTGGGAGTAAGCGTAATGGATTATAAAGGATTACGGGCAATTCCAAGCTTGCCAAAAGATATCAAATTAGGCCCCATACGACTTAGTTCTGAAGTTCTTGTAATGTTGGTTGTTTTGGTGCTTTCAACATTTTGGAACCTCGTATATGCTGTAGGTATAGGCCTGATTATAGCATCTTTAATGTTCATGAAAAAAATGGGAGACCTTACCGCTCAACGGTCGGATGTTAAACCTTTACTTAAGGAAAAATCCTGGGCAGATGAGAAGAACTTTCCAGAAAACCTAAAACAGGATGTTTTTATTAAACATCTGAAGGGCCCACTTTTTTTCGGAACTACAAGTGATTTTCAGCGGCTAGCAGAGCAAATTCCCAAAACAGCAAGGATAGTTATCTTGCGACTTGGTCGGATGCAGTATATGGACCAATCGGGACTTTATGCTATGGAGGAAGTATTACTGGAATTGAGAAAAAATAATATCAAGCCGTTTTTTGTAAATGTTTTGGACCAGCCAAAATATATGATGGAACGGATAGATATTATCCCAGACCTTGTTCCCAGGGAACATATTTTTAAAAAATTTGATGAATGTGTTAAATGGATAGAACAATTGGATATGGTTGACAAGGCAATGAAAGATGGTTTTATCATAAATATGCCACCTTGATAGATAATTGTTATAAATTTGCCGTTACTATTGCCTTTTGCCATGTTTAGAAGGCTTATTTATTAAAAATGGGAATGATAGACCTGCTAAAAAAACACCTTGCCGAAGTAAATGACTTCTCTTCAGATAATGTTCAGGAAATTGAGGCTTTCCGAATTCAATACCTCGGTAAAAAAGGTCTGTTGAATCATTTCTTTTCTGAATTCAAAAATATACCTGCAGAAGAGAAAAAGGAATTTGGTCAAACCATAAACGAACTTAAAAGTAAAGCTTCTGAAAAGGTAATTACCCTTAAAAAAGCCATCGAACTTGGAAGTCAGGAAAAAAGAATCTATAATGATCTGACCAGACCTTCAGAACCAATGGAACTTGGGGTACGACATCCGATTTCTATTGTAAAAAACCAAATTATAGATATTTTTTCCAGAATAGGTTTTAATGTTTCCGAGGGTCCTGAAATTGAAGATGACTGGCATAACTTTACTGCTCTAAACTTGCCGGAACACCATCCTGCCAGAGATATGCAGGACACCTTTTTTATTCAGACAAATCCGGATGTGCTCTTACGTACACATACATCTTCTGTTCAGGTACGATACATGGAAAATAACAAACCCCCTATCCGAACTATCTCCCCGGGTAGAGTGTATAGAAATGAGGCAATTTCTGCCAGGTCGCATTGTTTTTTTCATCAAGTAGAAGGACTTTATATTGATAAGAAAGTATCATTTGCAGATCTAAAGCAAACACTACAGTTTTTTACCACAGAGCTTTTTGGGAAGTCCAAAATAAGGCTTCGACCATCTTATTTTCCTTTTACTGAACCTAGTGCCGAAGTTGATGTCTATTGGGGACTGGAAACAGAAACAGACTACAAAATGACTAAAGGAACCGGCTGGTTAGAAATAATGGGATGCGGTATGGTAGATCCTAATGTATTGGACAACTGTGGGATTGATAGTAAAACTTATTCCGGTTTTGCTTTTGGTATGGGAATAGATCGTATCGCCTTATTACTTCATCAAGTTTCAGATATCCGTTTACTCAGTGAAAATGACGTAAGATTTCTAGAACAGTTTAAAAGTGCTTTTTAATTATTGTTCTCTCCAATAATATTCTTTTTTGTATCCCGCTAGTGCGATCAAATCGCTATTCTTTGCGCACTTTTAAATTTTAATAATAGAATTAGACCTTCTCGAGACTACACATTATATTAAAATATTGCAATTTAGTATGGTTAGAAATTCAATTTAGCTTTCACCCCTTCCATTCATTAAAGGGGTATTTGCTCAATTGAGAGTTATAATATTTGATATCCCCTGTTACCTCAGGTCCCATCCATGGCGGAACTTCAATAGTGTCATTTTCGTTTTGCAATTCAATTTCTGCGATTACCAAACCCTTATTTGTACCTAGAAATTCATCTACTTCAATAATGTGTTTCCCCGTTTTTACACAATAACGGATTTTCTCCAAAATTTCTATTTCGCATAGCTCTAAAAGGAGCTCCGCCTCTGAAACTGGTATCTTTTTTTCCCATTCAAATCTAGTAGTACCTGAAGAATTAGATCTGCCTTTTACTGTCAAAAAAGCCTTGTCATCCTCTATTCTAATTCGTACTACCCTATCTGGATCTGAATTTAAAAATCCTTGAACAATATGCGATTTGGAAAATGCTAAAGATCTATAATCCTTTGAATTCACCAGATACTTTCTTTCTATTTCTATCATATTTATTCAAACTTAAGCTTAAGAATTGTATAACTCTTAGTTTTCCATTTCACCCAACTTTACGATCTCATCAGAAGGAATTTTAACCATTCCATATGAATTATTGGCCAGCCATACCATACAACGGGCAATTGCTACAGGATATATAGATCTGTATTTCCTAAATGGCCCTACTAAAATAGTATTCAAAATAAGAAATGCTCTTTTTGCAAGCCTTTCTCCAGGCCTTTTCTCCTTCCTATAACCTCCAATAAGTGATGGTTGTAAAATATGAATTTTTGGAATTCCCATGGAAACTACAACATTTTCCATTTGCCCCTTTAGTCTATTATAAAAAACCTTGCTTTCAGCACTGGCTCCTAATGCAGAAATTACCACAAAGGTCCTTATTTTGTTTCTTTTACATAATGCTGCAGCGCTAACAGGAATTCCATAGTCAATTTTTTTGTAAACGTCTTTATCCGGGGTTTTAGCTTTGGTGGTTCCTACACAGCAAAAAACTTCATCTGCCAGGAAATCACCCTCATGATCGGATAATTTTAGCAGATCAATAAGGTGTTCCTGTAGCTTTTCATCTTTTATACCAACTGTTTTCCTAGAAAATAATTTTACTTTCTTATACCTATTGTCATTTAGAAGGATCTGCAATAGAATGCCTCCGCATAAACCGGTAGCGCCCAATATAATTGCTGTTTTTTGTGCCATTTCAATTAGACTAAATATACCTTAAATTTGAATATGCACAATGAATTCTCTTTGCGAAAAATAATACATGTAGACATGGATGCATTTTATGCCTCGGTTGAGCAATTGGATAATCCTGAACTTAGAGGAAAGCCCGTTGCAGTTGGTGGAAGTGAAAAAAGAGGGGTGGTATCGGCAGCAAGCTACGAGGCTCGAAAATTTGGGGTTAAAAGCGCTATGAGCGGTTATTTGGCAAGACAAAATTGTCCGAAAATTATATTTGTAAAACCACGATTTCATAGATACAAAGAAGTATCACAACAAATTAGGGTAATCTTCCTGGACTATACGGATATGGTGGAACCGCTTTCGTTGGATGAAGCTTATCTTGATGTTACAATGAATAAAAAGGGAAACCCATCCGCCACCCTAATTGCTCAAGAAATAAGGCAGCGGATTTTTAATGAATTAGGTTTAACCGCTTCTGCAGGAATATCCATTAACAAATTTGTAGCTAAAATAGCCAGCGACTATAACAAACCCAATGGACAGAAAACAGTGAATCCGGAGGAAGTGTTTCAATTCCTTGAAGATTTGGAAATAAGAAAGTTCTACGGTGTTGGTAAAGTCACTGCGGATAAAATGTATAAACTTGGTATTTTCACTGGTAAAGATTTGAAAAGTAAATCGGTTGAATTTTTGGAAGATCATTTCGGAAAGAGTGGAATTCATTATTACCATGTTGTAAGAGGTATTCACAATAGTGTTGTTAAGGCTGAGCGCATTCCCAAATCTGTAGGTGCCGAACGTACTTTTAGCGAGAATCTTAGTAGTGAGGTTTTCATGTTAGAACGATTAGATCATATTGCGAAAGAACTGGAAGGCAGGTTAAAGAAATCGGAAATTGCGGGTAAAACAATAACCTTAAAAATAAAATATAGTGATTTTAGCCTCCAAACACGAAGTAAAACTTTACCCTATTTTGTAGCAGATAAAGATCTGATATTAGAGACCGCCAAGGAATTATTATACCAAGAAAAACTGGAAAACTCAGTTCGCTTATTAGGTCTTTCGCTTGCCAGTTTGAACACCGATATCAGGGAAACGAAAAAGATCAAAGAGGTTGTCTCAGTTCAACTCAGATTTGATTTCTAATCTAAAATCTTATTCTCTCTTGTTTATTTTGTCAAAAATCTCCCTTTTATTGAACATGATTTTTCAATAATAAGCAGTTTAATTGATAGAAAATAATTCTTTTTTGTTTAACCTTGAGAAATAAAAACAGCGCTATCTATTGCTATTATTAAACAAAACTGATAATATGCTAGATAAATTTTAGCTCTCAAATATCTTTTAGTAGTATTGAATTAAATTGCTATGAGAAAGAAAGTTTTTAAATCCTTTTTTGGGATAAAAATTTAACCTTTCAAAGTCAAAATTTTAATAGTCTTTAAAGGAAGTTAAAATAATGAAGGAATTAAAAAATTACGATAAGGCTGCCTCCAATTTCTATAAGAGCAACCAATCAACAGTCTTGCCTATTTTATGTTGGGATCTTTCAGGGTCTTATTTTGATAAGACCTGTAAAGATTTTGTCGATCTCAGATTTCTAAAAATTCTTGCTTCAAAAAACCGCTGGTCGTACAAAAATACTTTCAATCTAGAATTTCTGGATAAAGAACAAGTCATCCTTGTCACTGACCCTGAATTAAAAATTGTATATGCCACGAATAATGTTTTTAACATGAATGGGTATACCTTAGATGAGATAAAAGATAAAACACCGAAAATTTTTCAGGGTAAAAAAACCAGCAAAAGTGTTACAGCAACCATATCAAAAGCCATTAAAAAAAGAGAACCTTTTGAAGCTATAGTCGTTAATTACAGAAAAGATGGCTCAACTTATAACTGTTGGATTAAAGGCGAGCCCATTTTCAACAAGAAGGGTAAGATTGTAAATTTTATTGCTTACGAGCGAGAAGTTGCTTAAGAATTTCTAGTTGATCATTCTGAAAATAGATCTAGAAGGTACATGTTTCGATTTCTGTAACCCTTAGTGTATTTACCATTCCCTTAGTCTTTATTGGCATCGCAGCCAAACTTATAAGCATATCACCAACATCCAGAAAGCCTTTTTTGCATGCTATGCTGTTTACATCTTCGATGGTCTCATCTGTTGAAACAAACTTATCATAGTAAAACGTTTTCACTCCCCAAAGCAGGTTTAGCTGTGTTAATATTCGTTTGTTTGATGTAAACACCAAAATATAAGCGCTTGGTCGCCATGCTGAAATTTGGAAGGCTGTATAACCACTATTGGTGAGCGTAGATATGGCTTTTGCTTTAATTTCATTCGCCATTATGGCTGCGTGATAACACACGGATTTGGTAATATACCTTTTTGTTCGAATATGGGGCGGCTCCTGAGGAACTTGTATTAATTCAGATCCTTCCACACTTTGCAGGATGCTGGCCATTTTTTGTATAACCTCAACCGGATAATTTCCTACAGAAGTCTCTCCCGAAAGCATTACCGCATCTGCCCCATCCATTACAGAATTTGCAACATCATTAACCTCAGCCCTTGTAGGCGTAAGGGAAGTAATCATAGTTTCCATCATTTGAGTGGCTATAATTACAGGAATCCTTGCTTTTTTAGCTCTTAACACCAATTTCTTTTGAATTAATGGAACCTCCTGAGCAGGAACTTCCACTCCAAGGTCTCCTCGTGCAACCATAATCCCATCACAATAGGAAACAATTTTATCAATATTTTTTACTGCTTCCGGTTTTTCAATCTTTGCAATAATTGGAATCTTCTGTTTAGAATGTTCTCTGATTAAATTTTGTAGATCTATAAGGTCCTGGCTAAATCTAACAAAAGACAAGGCAATCCAATCTACTTCGAGAGATATTGCGAAAATAGCATCTTCTATATCCTTTTCAGTAAGAGCAGGTAAGCTAATATTGGTGTTTGGAAGGTTTACTCCTTTCTTCGATTTCAATGGACCTCCCTGAATTACTTTCGCCTTTACTTCATTCTCCCTATTAGTGGTGAGGACTTCAAACATTAGTTTTCCGTCATCGAGCAAAATACGTTCCCCGGGATTTACATCTTTTGGAAAGCTGGAATAATTCATATATACTTTTTCGGCATTCCCTTCGAATGCATCACCTGTTACAAAGGTTATCTCATCGTCCGGTACGACAATAACTTCGCCTCCCATAACTCCAACTCTCAACTTGGGACCTTGCAAGTCTGCAAGAATGGCTGTATACATTCCCATTTCCTCGTTAAGTGAGCGAATCATTTCAACTCGCTTCGTAACATCTTCATAATCTGCATGAGAAAAATTAATTCTAAAGACATCTACTCCAGATTCTATCATTTCCTTCAGGACCTCTCTCTTACTCGTTGCCGGCCCCAAAGTGGCTACAATTTTTGTCTTTTTTATATCAGGCATACTTCTATATTATTAAGTTTTGCTTGGATTTTAGTTTATCGGTTTCAACTTGGTATGCAGTAATTATCTTGGGTATTTCAAGAATAGACTCCAGTATACCACTGTCTACTTCATCTTCTTCCTGTTCAATTTTTAATAAATAATCAACATCCTTGTATTCAGGTAATAAGTGGTAAACGGTAGTTGACGTTTCATTGCTAAAAAGATCATGAACTTCCAAATATTCTTCTTTAATACTAGTATTTACAATCAAAGTCCAATACCTTTCATTAAGTTTATCTTTCCATTCATAAATGGGAAAGGAGGTTTCATTAGATATATCAAGATCAGTCTTAGATCTTTTTAAACATATTTTAAGAGCCCTATTCAATGCATAGCCTAAAGCATAATCTTCCAAACCACTATGTATAGCAATAAGCACATAATTTTCTACACAAAAATCATCAGAAAATTTATGCAATGTGATCATTTCTTTGAGTAAACTGTAAATATAAGATTATTATATCTGTAACCTTCCCATTTTGTCCTGAAGCGCAAAAAATGCTCTTTTAGAGGCTTTTTCCTCAGCTTTCTTTTTTGAAGTAGCCCTTGCCTTGGCCATCACTCTTTCATCTATTGAAAGTTTAACGGCAAAATGCTTTAGAGGGTCCTTACCTGTATCTTCATATACCTTGTATTTGAATTCCTTTTTCTGCTTTTGGCACCATTCAATCACAAGACTTTTATAGCTTATTACTTTTCCTTCGAGCTGTTCAATGTCTACATATGGTTCTATTACCCTGTCGTTAATAAACTTCTCGCAATATTTATAACCCCTGTCTAAATAAATTGCGCCTATCAGTGCTTCAAAAACATTTCCATGAATATTATCTCCAAAATGTGATTTGGGGATTCTACTTTCTACAAATGATATTAGATTCAAATCCTTACCCAGTTCATTTAAATGTTTTCTGCTAACTATTTTAGAGCGCATCTTGGTTAAGTATCCTTCATCCCCGTTAGGAACTTCATTATATAGGTATCTAGAAATAATAGTCCCTAACATAGAATCACCAAGAAATTCAAGTCTCTCATAATTCAATGGCAGGCCATTTTTATCCTTTTTATTAGCAGACCTGTGAAGGAAGGCCTTTTTGTAAACATTTATTTTTTTTGGTTTGAATCCTAAGATATTTGAAATCCCTAAAAAAAAATCCCCATCCTCTTTAGAATGGGAATTGAATATATTTGAAGGAAAATTCATCTTGCTTTCTAGCTAAATTTCTTGAATACCACACATGCATTGTGCCCGCCAAAACCAAAAGTGTTACTCATTGCCACATTAACCTCCCTTTTCTGGGCTTTGTTTAGGGTTAAATTAAGCTTTGGATCTATATTTTCATCTACCACAGAATGATTTATCGTAGGTGGAACCAGGCTATGATTCATTGCCAAAATTGAAGCAATAGCTTCAATAGCACCAGCAGCACCTAATAAATGTCCTGTCATTGATTTTGTAGAATTAATATTTATGTTCGGAGCATGATCACCAAAAACCTGACTGATTGCTTTTAATTCCGCAACATCACCCAGAGGGGTAGCCGTTCCATGTGTATTGATAGCATCGACATCTTCTGGTCTAAGATTCGCATCGCGCAAACAGTTTTCCATTACCCTTACTACGCCAATACCTTCAGGATGAGGTGCAGTCATATGATGTGCATCACTCGATAGTCCGCCTCCAACTAATTCTGCATATATTTTGGCTCCTCTCGCCTTCGCATGTTCCATTTCTTCAAGAATTAATGCGCCGGCACCTTCCCCAAGTACGAAACCATCTCTGGTCGCATCAAAGGGCCTGGATGCAGTTTCAGGGCTTTCGTTACGGGTAGATAAAGCATGCATAGCATTAAAACCTCCCATCCCTGCAATCGTTACTGCTGCCTCACTACCTCCGGAGACAACCACATCACAATAGCCCAATCTGATATAATTTAGCGCATCAATCATAGCATTGGCAGAAGAGGCACAGGCCGAAACTGTTGTATAATTAGGCCCCATAAAACCATGCTTAATTGAGATATTCCCAGGAGCAATGTCTGCGATCATTTTAGGAATAAAAAAAGGATTGAATCTTGGTGTTCCGTCACCGGCAGCGAAGTTTAAAACCTCATTTTGAAAGGTTTCCAGGCCACCAATTCCAGCACCCCAGATAACACCTACTCTAAATTTATCTATTTTTTCCAGATCTAAACCAGAATCTATAATAGCTTCATCTGAAGAAATCAAGGCATATTGAGTAAATTTATCTAATTTTCGTGCTTCCTTTCTGTCAAAGTAGTTCTGTGAATCATAATTTTTTAGCTCGCAGGCAAATTTAGTTTTAAACTTTTCTGTATCGTAATAGGTAATAGGCGCAGATCCACTTTTGCCTTCCTTTAGACCTTTCCAATATTGTTCAATGTTATTGCCAATAGGTGTTAAGGCACCAAGTCCAGTAACCACAACTCTTTTTAATTGCATTTAACCAAATTTTAAATTGATGTCTAACCCAAGTGTAAATTAAAAAAAATTATCCATGCAGCACGATTACCGCATGGATAATTATAAATCTTTATCAAGAAATCATAAATTTATTTGGCTTCTTCTATATAACTAATAGCTTGACCAACTGTTGCGATATTTTCTGCTTGATCGTCAGGGATCTGAATATCAAATTCTTTTTCAAATTCCATTATCAACTCAACAGTATCCAATGAATCTGCCCCTAAGTCGTTGGTAAAGCTAGCTTCGGCTACAACTTCGTTTTCATCAACTCCTAATTTATCAACGATGATAG
>Ga0265309_10001192_pt1 | contig 11304 bp, 11 predicted proteins | sample Helome_FD_192492 | JGI IMG/M metagenome (GOLD analysis project Ga0265309, IMG submission 192492) | Marine sediment microbial communities from subtidal zone of North Sea - Hel_20160524 (Illumina Assembly) | ecosystem: Environmental > Aquatic > Marine > Subtidal zone > Sediment ...
TGGTCTGACGTCTCTTTTGGTGGCCCGGATTTCTGTCTCATCTTCGCTCCTTGATGGCTACGATGACCCAGAAATCCTCCGTTGTTCAATAGCTCCAATCTGTCTCACAGGCGCTGACGCCGGACACACGCTAAAGCCGTACTTGCCTACGTCAGGCTTGGCGATCTCCGCCCGGTGCCGATTCCCCGCGAGCTGCGCCTCGCCATGGAGCGCTTTTGCCAGGACGGCGGAAACCGGGAGGTCGCCTGATGGAGATCCTACTGCCGGACGGCTGGCCTCGGCCGAGCGGTTATTCCCATGGCGTTGCCGCGGAGGGCCGAATGGTCTTCGTGGCAGGCCAGATCGGCTGGGATTCCACGCAGACCTTTCGCTCCGACGACTTCGTCGAGCAGGTCCGCCAGGCCCTCGAGAATACCCTAGCGGTACTGGCGGCGGCTGGCGCCGGCCCAGACCACCTGGTCCGGATGGTCTGGTACGTCACCGACAAAGACGACTACGTCAACCGGCTGAAGGAAGTCGGCCAGGTCTACCGCGAGGTGATCGGCAAGCACTATCCGGCCATGACCCTGGTCGAGGTGTCGGCCTTGCTCGAGCCCCGGGCAAAGGTCGAGATCGAGACGACCGCCGTCGTGTCGAGCGATGTGGCGGAAGGTTTAGAGTGACTTCGTTCTTGGGATGGGCTGTGGTCGGACAAAGGGAAACAGGCTCATTTCTTGGCACCGGATTTCGGTCAGTTGGTTGCCAGGGCCATCATCTCAGCCCCCCCGCTAACTGCGCGACAGTCGTGGCCGACGCCCGATCGACGATCAACGCCGCAAACAGCACGAAGAGATAGAGGATCGAAAAGCGGAACATACGGCGCGCGGTGCGGTCGCCCCGCTCGCGCAGAACCCGGACCGCAAGCAACAGAAAGTAGGCGCCTATGGCCGCGACGGCCGCACCGTAGGCGATTCCGGCCATGCCTAGGACCACTGGCGCGAAGCTGAGCGGCACGAGCAACGATGTATAGATCAGGATTTGGCGCCTGGTCTCCGCCTTGCCGGCGACTACCGGCAGCATTGGCACGCCGGCTTTGGCGTAGTCGCCCGCCCGGTAAAGTGAGAGCGCCCAGAAGTGCGGCGGTGTCCACAAGAAGATAATCAGGAACAGCGCGATGGACTCGAGACTGACCACCCCGGTCGCCGCGGCCCAGCCGATCATCGGTGGAAAGGCTCCCGCGGCGCCACCGATAACGATGTTCTGCGGCGTGCGCCGCTTCAGCCAGACGGTGTAGACGAAGACGTAGAAGCCGTTGGCAAGCGCGAGCAGCGCGGCGGCGGTCCAGTTGACCGCCACGCCCATGAGCATGACCGAGAACAGGCCAAGCGTGACGCCGAAGGCGAGCGCCTCGTCAGGAGCCACCCGCCCAGCCGGGATCGGCCTTTTTCGGGTCCGCTCCATCAACGCGTCGATGTCGCGATCGTACCACATGTTGATCGCCCCGGCCGCTCCCGCGCCGACCGCGATGCATAGCACAGCCACTGCAGCCAGAAACGGATGCAAACCGTCGGGCGCCACGACCAAACCGGCGAAACCCGTGAACACCACGAGCGACATGACCCGCGGCTTGAGTAGGACCAGGAAATCGCTTACCCGCGAGTCGGCGGGTTGAGCGACGCGTTGGACAGCGCCTTTGGTCTTGACCGACATGCTCCAGACAACCTCCATTTTTGTCGCGACCGTAGCAACAGCGGCCCACCAGGAGAAAGCTTTATTTCTCCTGCAGCCGTCCCATGGCCTGATTTTCGGATGATCGTTGATTGCCGGCTCGCCGTGTTCGGTCCGCCATCCATGATATACCCCGGCGCGTGCGACTGGACCGAAATCGAGGGGTAAGATCTTGACGGTAGATGGAACCGGTAGAATTGGGTATATTGGCGTCGCTCCGTGACGCCGCTCGGGAAGGATTCGGTTTAGAAGTTAAGGATGACTAAGGGATGGTGGTAGCACTCTTATTGGTTTTAGTGGTCGTTGGCACTGTCGTATTTCACTTTATGAGCCCGTGGTGGTGGACCCCCATTGCCTCGAATTGGGGTTACGTCGACGACACGATTATCGTCACATTCTGGGTCACTGGGGCGGTTTTCATCGCCGTCGGTTTGTTTATGGCCTATTGCGTGTGGCGCTACCGTCACCGGAAGGGAAGACAAGCTGCCTACGAGCCGGAGAACACGAAGCTGGAGGTGTGGCTCACTGTATTGACCACGGTGGGCGTCGCGGCCATGTTGACTCCCGGCTTGTTCGTCTGGGACCAGTTCGTCTCGGTTCCGGAAGAGGCGACAGAGGTCGAGGCCGTGGGCCAGCAGTGGCAGTGGACCTTCCGCCTGCCCGGCGCCGACGGCGTGTTGGGCACCGTCGATACACGGAACATCAACGACGACAATCCGTTCGGTTTGAATCCGGACGATGCCAACGGGCAAGACGATGTGTTGATCGACAGCAGTGAGCTACACCTCGCGCTCGATAGGCCGGTCAAGGTCCTGCTCCGCTCCATAGACGTCCTGCACGACTTTTATGTGCCCGAGTTCCGGGCCAAGATGGACATGGTGCCAGGCATGATCACTTACTTCTGGCTCACCCCCACCAGAACCGGGACATTCGACATACTCTGCTTCGAGTTATGCGGCACGGGGCATTATGCCATGCGTGGCCAGGTCGTGGTGGCGGAGGAGAGCGCCTATGAGGCATGGCTGAAAGAGCAGTCGACCTTTGCGGAGTTGTCGGCCAAAGCCGGCAACGGCACGGGCGAGGCAGTGAAGCTGGTCTTAGGTGAGGGGAAAGCGGATTCCGTTGAAAGGGACTCCGCACAATGAGACTCAAACAAATAGAGCCTCAGGCAAAGAAAGCGGAGAGGGTGTTTTAATGGCCTATTTCGTTCCTACCAATGCCGACGATATGCCACCTGCCGAAGTCGCGGAGATGGAGCTTTACCACCCGAAAAGCTGGGTGACGAAGTACGTCTTTTGCCAGGACGCCAAAGTCATCGCCATTCAGTACTCCTTCACGGCGATCGCAATTGGGTTGGTGGCTTTGGTATTGTCGTGGTTGATGCGGCTGCAATTGGGGTTCCCGGACAGCTTCGATTTTATCGACCCAACCGACTACTACCAGCTCATCACCATGCACGGCATGATCATGGTGATCTACCTGCTCACCGCGCTGTTCCTGGGCGGCTTCGGCAACTATCTTATCCCGCTGATGGTTGGCGCCCGCGATATGGTTTTCCCCTATGTGAACATGCTGAGTTACTGGATCTATCTACTCGCCGTGCTGGTGCTGGTGGCGAGTTGGTTCGTGCCAGGCGGGCCGACCGGCGCCGGCTGGACGCTCTATCCGCCCCAGGCCATCCTCTCCGGTACGCCGGGGGCCGATGGGGGCATTGTCTTGATGCTCATCTCCCTGGCGCTTTTCATCATCGGATTCACCATGGGTGGGTTGAACTACGTGGTGACGGTGCTGCAGGCGCGCACGCGGGGGATGACACTGATGCGCCTGCCCTTGACGGTATGGGGCATTTTCGTGGCTACCGTCCTGGCGCTGTTGGCCTTCCCCGCCTTGTTCGTCGGTGCTGTCATGATGTTGTTCGACCGGCTCCTGGGGACCAGCTTCTTCATGCCGACCATCGTCGAATTTGGTGAACAGCTTCAGTATGGCGGCGGCAGTCCGATCCTGTTTCAGCACCTGTTCTGGTTCTTCGGCCATCCCGAGGTCTACATCGTCGCCCTGCCGGCCTTTGGCATCGTCTCCGACCTGCTCAGCGTCCATGCCAGAAGAAACATCTTCGGCTATCGGATGATGGTTTGGGCGATCGTGGTCATCGGCGCCCTCAGTTTCATCGTGTGGGCGCACCACATGTACGTCAGCGGCATGAACCCCTATTTCGGGTTCTTCTTCGCCACCACCACGCTGATCATCGCCGTCCCCACGGCGCTCAAGGTCTACAACTGGGTGCTGACCCTGTGGAAGGGTAACATCCACCTCACGATCCCCATGCTGTTTGCCATGGCTTTCATCATCACATTCGTGAACGGCGGGATCACGGGCCTGTTCCTGGGCAATGCGGTCGTGGATGTTCCGCTTTCGGACACCATGTTCGTGGTCGCCCACTTTCACATGGTGATGGGTGTGGCGCCTATCCTCGTCATCTTCGGGGCGATATACCATTGGTACCCCTTGATGACCGGGCGAATGCTAGACCAAGCGATGGGCCAGTTTCACTTCTGGGTGACTTTCCTTGGTGCCTATACGATTTTTCTCCCGCTTCACTACCTGGGCTTTCTGGGCGTGCCGCGCCGGTACTTCGAGATGGGGGAAACCACCTTCATTCCGGATTCGGCCCAGACGCTGAACGCATTCGTTACGGTCGTAGCGTTGATCGTGGGCTTCGCCCAGGTGGTGTTCATATACAACCTGATTCGGAGCGCATCCAAAGGTAAACCTGCCGGTCACAACCCTTGGCGGGCCACCACGCTGGAGTGGCAAACACCGGAGGTTCCACCGGGGCACGGCAACTTTGGCGAAGCGCTGCCGAACGTCTATCGCTGGGCTTACGATTACAGCGTGCCAGGCGCCGAGCAGGACTTCCTGCCGCAGAACCTTGCGCCGGATCAGGCGCCCGCCGCCGGCGGCCGCGAGGACCTGTCCGGCGCAGCTCCCGAGCCGGCGGAATAGCGGGCGATCGATGGCCCAAGCGTTTTCACGAACGGCATCGGGACGTGCCGGGGCGTCTTCGGGCGACCAGGATAGCTGAGATATGAGCCTCTTCGATCAGCTGACCGAAAAGCCCTGGGAGACGGCACAGGATGCGGCCGTTGACCCTCGCCACCGCCGCGCCTTTTCCCTCCCCATGGCGACGCTCGGCCTGAGGGTGTTGCTTGCCGTGATTACGGTTCTGTTCTCGCTACTGGTCATTGCTTATTCTGACCGGATGCTGGTTGCGGACTGGCGCCCCTTGCCCGACCCGTGGGTTTTGTGGCTGAACACGGCCCTGCTAATATCGAGCAGTGTCGCTTGGGAATGGGCGGTAATCAGCGTGCGTCGCGGACAGATGGACCGCGTGAAAGTCGGCCTGTTCGGCGGCGGTAGTTTCGCCTTTGCCTTCCTGGCCGGGCAGCTTTTGGTGTGGCAACAATTGGCCGCCTTGGGCTATTTCGCGGCCGCGAATCCGGCCAACGGCTTCTTCTACCTGATCACCGGGCTGCACGGGCTGCACCTGTTGGGCGGCTTGGTCGCCTGGGGCAGGACCTCCGACAAGGTGTGGCGCGGGCTTGAGCCGGTCCAAGTACGCTTGAGCGTGGAATTGTGCGCCGTTTACTGGCACTTCCTGCTCGTGGTCTGGCTGGTTTTATTCGGTTTGCTGTTGTTGACGTGAGAGAGGACTAAGAGCACATGGCACAACCTGACGGTTTGCAAGGGATCGTCGCCGACTGGTCCTCGGACCAGCGGGCGTTCAAGAATATCCCCTGGGGCAAGGCGATGATGTGGATCTTCTTGCTCAGCGACACCTTCATCTTCAGCTGTTTCCTGCTCTCCTACATGACGGTGCGCATGTCCACGACGGTGCCTTGGCCCGACTCCAGTGCGATCTTCGCTTTGCATATCGGCGGCCAGGATGTTCCGCTCATCCTGATCGCCATTATGACCTTCGTCCTGATCAGCAGCAGCGGAACGATGGTCTTGGCGGTCAACTACGGCTATCGCCAGTCCCGCAAATGGTGCGCGTTCTGGCTGCTGATGACCGCGGTAGGCGGCGCCATGTTCGTCGGCATGCAAGTCTTCGAGTGGACCAAGCTGATCGTCGAGGAAGGAGTCCGCCCTTGGGGCAACCCCTTCGGCGCCGCCCAGTTTGGCTCGACGTTTTTCATGATCACGGGCTTCCATGGCACCCACGTGTCGATCGGCGTGATTTTCCTGATCATCATTGCCCGAAAGGTTTGGCGGGGAGATTTCGACCACGCCAGACCCGGCTTTTTCACCAGTAGAAAGTCGAACTACGAGGCGATCGAAATCATGGGTCTCTATTGGCACTTCGTCGATCTGGTGTGGGTCTTCATCTTCGCATTCTTCTATCTTTGGTAAGAGGCAAACATGGCACAAGCAGAGGGCCAGCAACATCCTATTGGCGTGTACCTCCAGATCTGGGGGTTGCTTTTCGTGCTCAGCGCGGCGTCTTATGCGGTCGACTACTTTGGACTGGAGGGTTATCTCAGGTGGTCCCTGATCCTGCTGTTCATGATGCTGAAGGCCGGGCTGATCGTCGCCGTCTTCATGCACATGGCCTGGGAGCGGCTGGCCCTGGTCTATGCCATTTTGCTGCCGCCGGCGCTGGTGATGGTGTTCGTGGCTCTCATGACCTTCGAATCGGACTACACTTTCTTGACGCGGGGCATATTCTTCTCGGCGGGCTCCTAGTCCCAAAGGCCCGAGATATCGACCTCTTTCATGGGGTCGGGTTCGTTTGTGCTCGTTGAGATGAGGCGATAGATTAACCGTTGAAACCGAATGTGAATGGGATCCGGGTGTGATGTCAGAGGACTTTCAGTTAAGGCACGTAGGGACGGTAGCGGGAATAATTGGCGGGATCGTCCTCTTTTTAGGTTTATTGGGCGTTATTCTCAATTTGATTTATTAGCGGAGCCTGTTCAACGCGCCGGATTTCCCGATGCTGCACCATGGGAAAGCGGAAATTTGTTGCTAGCGATGCAGCAAAACGAGGGTATGATTCACGCTCCATAGGGACAATGTGTCCACGCGACCATTTCTTCGCGTGACCGGCCAGCGTTCGCCGGCGAAAAGTGCCGCGCCCCTGATCAGGCAGGACCACTTTTCGCTCGCGTGGCGGGCCAATTGAGCCCGTGTGTTCACGAGCCGACCCGATTGGCACAGATGGTAACCGGGAGAGTATATCGACATGCGGCGGGGGAGTATGACCGGTTAGAACAGGGACGAATAATGTATTGGGCTGGATGGGCTGGGTTGATCGTCGGTTTGATCGTAGGTGCGCTGGTTATGTACGGCGTATGGTTACTGGTTCGATCATTGGAAGACTAAAGTTTCCCAGGAACATCGCTGCCGTCGTTTCCGACGATCCGTTCCCTCGAAGGTATTTCAAGCGCTAGCCACCGTTGCCGTCGCGCCCCGACCTGCGCCTGCGCCATTTTTTCTGGCCTACCAAGACAAGAACGAACACGATAGCAACCGCTTAAATGATCAATAGTGCGGTGCCTCCTCCGGAGCTACCGGTGTCAGTCACGCCGTGGCCCGCCAACGCTGGCGAAATCAACGTCCTGGTCTCCCCTCCCACAAGCTACCTGTCGAGATGCTATCGCGAGCCTGGCAGCGTGGCGAGCCTCCAGTAAGTCGGCGCGTCAGCTTTCCACAAGCTTGCGATAGAGATGCCAAGTCGCATGTCCGAGCACCGGCAAGGCGACCGCGAGGCCGACGAAAAGGGGCAGTGAGCCGATAAAGAGGGCGCCGGCGACGACGAAGCCCCACACTGCCATCGTTATCGGGTTCGCAATAACCGCCCTGACTGATGTTAGAACCGCAGTTATGACGTCGACATCCCGGTCCATGAGCATGGGAAAGGACACCACGCTGATGCTGAGCACCACGGCCGCGAAGAGGAAGCCAACACCGCAGCCCACGACTACGAGCGCCAAGCCGGAGGGTGTGCTGAGGATTTCGCGTGCGAACTCCGCAAATGACTCCGGCACTGCGCTGCCGAAGTAGAGCCCGTAGATGGCCCAGGCCGCGAGGAGCCACATGAAGTAGATGGCCATCAGCATGACGCCGAGCCCCGCGATGGCGCGGAGGGACGGGAATCGGAGGATGTCGAAGGCATGCCGCCGGGAGATATCGAGACCCTGCTCGCGTCGTCGGCTCAGCTCGTACATGCCGGTTGCGGCCAACGGGCCGATCAGGGTGTATCCGGCCAGCAGTGGGAAGACGAGCGGCAAAACGTCGTAGCCGGCAAAGAGCCTGGCGGCAATGATAACGACGATGGGATATATCAAGCACAGGAAAGCCAGATGGGTCGGCATCGCATTGAAGTCGTCGAGGCCCCGGGCCAAAGCGTCTCCTAGGTCCGCCGTGCCGATCTTGCGGACAATCGGTTGAGCGGACCCATACGCGCCCGCATCGGCGATCGGCTTTTCATTCGTCATGGTCGTGCCTCCTGACCCGCTGGTCCCATCTGTGGCGACGCCAAAGGTGACACAGAGCGCCCGTTCCGGCCGATGGTCACGTCGAGTGGCGACCCGCAGTACTACAACACAATTATACCCTGCCAGTCGAACCTTGTCGCCTCACCTCTGAAAACCTTCTCGGATCCTTTTACTACGTCCACTATCAATGACCTTTGGTACTAGTTTCAGATCCGATCGCCGACAGATCCTGAACCCGCATCGGCTGAGCAGGACTTCTCTCGCCACTAATGCACAGCGGGAGTAGGTTACCCCGCGACACAGCCCGGGCTACGAAGGACCCGTGGTCCGAGCTGCATTCAACCGGGGAGGCATGCCATGTCTACCTACATCATGTTGGCCAACTACACCGATCAGGGCATCCGGGCCATCAAGGAATCGCCCAAGCGAGTGGCCAGATTGCGTTGGCGAGCCGTTAGGTTCTGAACCGTGGCGGCGAGCAGGAATTGGTCGCTTGCCTCGGTCAGCCCCCGGAGTCTCAGCCGTGTGAGGCCGAGATTGCGCTTGAGGTCGGCGAAGGCGAACTTGCTTACCCGGTCTATGGTCACGAGCATGAAGAGCTTGTCCTCTTCGATTCTGACTTCGGCGGTGTCGATACGGAAATAGCCGATCGGATAGGTCTTGAACTTTTTTCATGGTTTGTTCCCTTCGAGGTTTGGCAGCTGGCTGATGTCATGGCGCCGGAAGAGCCGATGAAGGCTCGAGCGGGTCAGATGGGGGATTGTCGCCTGGAGCGCGTGGAGACAATCGTCCAATGGCAGCAGCGTGTGTTTACGGAAGGCAACGCAGATCGCCTCGTCCTCGGCGCTTAGAACCGTTGAGCGCGGCTCTTTAGGCCCCATCGGCGCGTCGTGCACGAAGTCCCGCTTGCGCCATTTCGCCACCGTCTTCGGATTGAGATCGAAGCGCTCGCTCAGCTCCTGGATCGAAGCTTTCGATCGCTGTATCGCAGCTCGGACAGCGTGAGTGGTCTTGGCGCTGCCATGAAGTGTCTGGCCCATAACTTCTCCCGCGTATGACGACAAAGAACCACACCATCACACTCCGAGACTGAACATCTAGCCCCAGCGTCACATTTGTGGGGTAGGAGGCACAATTTTTTGGGCTTCAAAGCTGCGCCGTGCCTTGAGCTGAGCCATCCAGCTATATCGGCCAAAACATGGTCTCAAGAATTTTGTCTCAGCGGCCAATTCTTTAGGGCCATCGACGAAGTGCGAAACTGAGGCTAAGCGTCAAGATAGCTTCGTACCGTTCGATCTAATCGTTTTGGCTTTGTCACGAATCCTGATGTTAGGCGCGCGGCGCCGATTCGCCTGCGGATGCCGGTCAGCCGTTCCGATTTGTTCCAAAGGAAATCAAAAGCGGCCAAACCGGGGGTGCGGAAATTCAGGGGGTTTGGGTCATGCACCGTCGGCATCCGGCAGGGGTCGGCCATCAATAATTCAACGCGGCAGCAACTTTATTTGTGCCGCGGCGCGCGGTAGCGCCAATAGGCGAGCGGAAAGAGAAGGCGTGTCAGAAGCGATGGTTGATAGAGTCGACGCAGTTTCGTGCCTGCATCCGAGCGACTTAATCCACGAAGAACCCAACGCCAGCGGCGCTCGCCCAGGATATTCAAGATGAACCGGTTGCTGGTGCCGGTGCGCAGAAGCGGCAATAGCTCCTTGCGCCACAGCCGCGTATAGTCGACACCGTCGATCAGGCTGCGCGCGGCCAGGACGCCCGAGCGCAGGGCGTATCGTATACCGAAACCCGCGAGTGCGTCCTGAAATCCGGCCTGCTCCCCGATGACGGGGCGCCCGTCCTGCACCGCGGTCCCGGGCAGCCGGAAGCTCGCGAACCCACCGAACGGCCGGGGATCGCGCATCTCCAGGCCTACCTGCTCGCGAAAGAACGCCACCGTCCGCTCGACGTATTCCGCTTGGCGCTTGAACTCGGTGAACATGCAGCTTGCCACCGTGCCGTGGCCTTTGTGGATGAGAAGATAAGCGTACCCGAGAGGCGCGAGCGCGTCGTTGAAAGCGATCCAGTTGCCGTCCGGGTTCTCGGTCTCGAACACGTAGCCCGCAGCAATCGCGTCGGCGACCCTGGGGCCGATGGCCAGAACCGTGGGGCCATCGACCTCGGTCGCCCTGTCGTCGAACCGTACTTCAACACCGGCCTCGATCGCCTGGTTCAGGAGACCCAAATCGAGACTCCCGGTGTGGCACCCCCGCTGAACGATGTAACAAAGCGGTCGGTCGCCACGGAGCGTGTAGGCTTTGCCCCAGGCATCGAAGCCGGTGCCTTCATACACCGAGTGAAAGTCGAAGTTCGTGTCGATTCCCGAGCGCCGCAGCTCGTCGAGGACGTCGCGGCGGTCGCTCCAGTTCTCCAGCCCCTGCAAGTCCGAGTGGAAACGCGCCCCGACCGTCCGGTGCCACTCGCGCACGATGACCTGCCGACCTCCGCGGGCCAGAACGATAGCGCAAGCAAGCCCAGCGGGACCGGCGCCGACAACCGTCACCGGCATATGGCTGTCCTGATTTCGGCTCCTACGGTTATTGACGGATACCATTCCCGACAGCCTGTACCTTCCAAGAATTCTGTCGGCCGCGATAATCCTGGCGTCGACACTGTCAACTTAGCCGACCTTTCCCGGTGCCCCAATGGTTCCTTTGACGGCTATAGGATCGATGAAACAGCGAGTAACTATCTCTTAACGCCCCCGGGGCGAGGCTCAGGAGCCCTCATCCGTATCGTTGCCCTCATCCCCGGCCGCGTCGGCCGGCCGGCGGTGCTCGACCACGTGGTCGATGAGGCCGAACTCCTTGGCTTCCTCCGGGGTCATGAACCTGTCGCGCTCCATGGCCTCCTCGATGACATCGAGCGCCTGGCCCGTGTGTCCGGCGTAGATCTCGTTGAGCCGCGCCCGGGTCGCGAGGATTTCCTTGGCATGGATCTCGATGTCCGTCGCCTGCCCTTCAAAGCCGCCATAGGGTTGGTGGACCATGATCGTGGCGTTGGGCAAAGCGTGGCGCTTGTCTTTCGCTCCTGCCATCAGCAAGAGGGAAGCCGCGGA
>Ga0265309_10001193_pt1 | contig 11288 bp, 9 predicted proteins | sample Helome_FD_192492 | JGI IMG/M metagenome (GOLD analysis project Ga0265309, IMG submission 192492) | Marine sediment microbial communities from subtidal zone of North Sea - Hel_20160524 (Illumina Assembly) | ecosystem: Environmental > Aquatic > Marine > Subtidal zone > Sediment ...
GGACAGCACGGGCCGCCCTTCTCTCACGGCTGCGACCTCCAGGGCCGCGCAGCTTGCGTCACGCACGGTCACGGTTACGTCCGTTTCCTGCGTATGTCCCTCCAGGCTGGTAGCAAACGCGACAATATGATTCTCCCCGATCTCGAGCGGTACATTTCCCGCAAAGGTACCGCCAGCAAGTTTCGCGGCAACAGGCTCCGAACCATTCACGCGCAGCGTGACGCTATCGATACCCGTCGTTCTGAGGTCCAGGAAGGCCTGGGGAAGCATGGTCGGATCCTTGACCTGGACAAAACTGCCACCGGTCGCCCACGCAATCGTGTCGAGAATCGAACCGCCTTTCTTGCTCTTGCCGAGCAACATCGTCTGAATCGCAGCACCCTGCGATTGCGACTGAACAGCAGCTTCGTACGCCCTCTTCTCGTTCGACTTGCCGTCGGTAAAGAGCATGATTACTCGCGATGACCCGGGGCGGCCGTTCAACTCGAGTTCCTTGAGCGCCGTCTGAATTCCGGCGGCCAGGTTCGTGCTGCCCGATCGTGGTAAATCGCGTAGTGCCTTGACGACACTGTCGCGGTCAGACGTCATCGGCTGGGCAAGCTCGCCGTTGCCATCAAAGCTGACCACGCCGATCTTGATATCACTCTTCGGAGAGAGACTCCTGACCAGGCCAATGGCACCGGTGGAACGATAATCCTTCGGGTCAGTGCCGCGCAGGCTTTGCGATGTATCCATCACGAACATCATGTCGAGGTAACGTACGCCGCCAATGGCCGAAGCAATACCCTCGACCTCAACCGTCGTCTCACCTTCAACAGCGCTGAAGTCCGCTGATGGTGACTGTATCTCGATCTGCACGCCACCCTGCCGCGCAGACGCGAGCTGCTCCGCCAGAGCGGTCACAGGCGTAAGAGTCAGGGCTGAAAGCAAAATAGCAAGTGCGAGGCGCATGGATTCACCTGGTCAATGATGCACCCGCTCAGAATAGACCAGTCCAGCAGACATAAGCTGGGACGTGGCACACACTTTTCTCAAGTGTCCAATGCAAGCCGGTCAATCCACAGCGGAGCCTCAGCACCAGGGCTCCAACCCGATCTGTCACACCAAAAAAAGCCCGGCACCGGGCCGGGCTTTCGAATTCTTGCGGGACCGTGCGGCCTGTTCTTTGCCGTCAGGTCAGAACGTTCCTACTTGTATACCTCCCACAGTCCGCTGTCCGGGCAAAGAAACATTTCTTCGTTCTCTTCTTCTATATCTCCGGCGTCAGAATCAGGGTAGTTATCCCAGAACCTGCCCCACGACTCCAATGATTCAGCGGTCACAATAATCCACATGTCAAAGTTACCGTCAGTATTCACCGCAACCGGGAAAAGCACCTGCATATCGAGACTCTCGCCTTTCGAAGCTCTCAGGGTGTGGTGATCGAAGATCGCGGCGAGTGGCGCCTGCGCTGAACCGCGACTGGCGTTTAAGCTGCCGCAGGCTCCGGCTCACCCTCCATTCTTTCGATCGTGAAGCCGGTGAAGCCATAAATGACCGAGACGATCGGGTTGATCAGATTGAAGAACACGAACGGCAGGTAGGCCAGCGTTGCGACACCGAGGGTCGCGGCCATGTACGCGCCGCAGGTGTTCCAGGGCACCAGCGGCGAAGTCAGCGTGCCGGAATCCTCGATGACCCTGGACAGGTTTTTCGGCTTGAGTCCGCGGCGTTGAAACTCCGCCCTGTACATCTTCCCGGGCAGGACGATGGCGATGTACTGGTCGGCTGCAACAATGTTGATCCCGATGCATGACAGCACAACCGTCATCACCAGTGAACCTGTGGACTTTGCGGCTGCCAGCGCTGCCTGGATGAGTCGCATCAGCATGCCGCTGTGTTCCAGCACCGCGCCGAATGCCATTGCCGACAAGATCAGCCAGATCGTCACCAGCATGCTACTCATGCCCCCGCGCGACAGGAGATCATCGACCTCCGGTACACCGGTGGAGGAAGCGTAGCCATTCGCGAGTGCCAGCCACACACCCTTGGTCATTGCGAGCGCGGGCGTCAGGTCCGGCGAAGCGGCGAACACCAGCAAAATCTCGCGCTGCAACACCATCGCCATGAATCCGCCGAACAGTGCGCCGAACAGGATCGTGGGCAAAGGCGGCACTTTTCGATACGCCATGAAGAACACGACGACCAGTGGAATCAACGCGAGTGGCGTGATATTGAATGAGTTATCCAGCGTGATTCTCAGCGACTGCAGCGCCTCGCTGTCGGATTGCACGTCGACGCCAAGTCCGAGCGCCGTAAACAGGATCAGCGCTATCCCAAATGACGGCCCTGTCGTCCAGGCCATGTGCCGAATATGCGTAAAGAGATCCGTGCCCGCGACCGCCGGAGCCAGGTTGGTAGTATCCGACAGCGGCGACATCTTGTCGCCAAAATAGGCGCCTGAGATTATCGCGCCAGCCGCGATCGCCGGCGACAAACCGAGCCCCAGCGCCACACCGATCAAAGCCACGCCCAGGGTGCCGGCAACGGTCCAGGAACTGCCGGTGGATAATGCCGCGATCGCGGAGATGATGCAGGCAGCTACGTAGAACCATTGCGGACTGAGTATCTCCAGACCGTAGTAGATGAGTGCGGGCACCGTGCCGGCAAGAAGCCAGGTGCCTATAAGCCCGCCGACCGACAGCAGGATCAGCACTGCCCCCATCGATGTCCCGATGCCGTCGACAATGGCCTCGAGTATGTCATCCCAGGGATGACCGTTCTGGATCGCGACAATAGCCGCGATCGCGGCCCCGAGCGTCAGAACGATCTGGTTGGGACCCGATGAGGAATCCGAGCCAAACAGTTTGACCGACATGAACAGCATCAGGATCAGCGAGATGACCGGGATCAGCGCATCGATCAGTGTCGGTTTTTTCGGCTCATTCATTCGCGGGCGTGCCCTCTTTTCGTTAATGAGCTCATGTCGACTCCGGGGCCCGCCGGAATCGTCTGAACAAAGACGTGACTAGGAGATTGTCTGCTCGTCCGGTACATCAGCCGGCAGTTCATAGGGTGTGCCCCCAGTTACCGTCTGCTGCCAAATAGCTCCCCGGCCCGGTTTATCGATATGCGCCGACCAGAAGATGAAATCGAAGATCTCGTCCACCTGGTCCTCCGAACAGGTCGCGAATAGCAGTCTGACCATTTGCGGCTCCGGCAGCTTGCCGCGTTTGGTTCTTGCATCGGCGAGCGCTCCTACACCACGACGGGTCGCGCTACCGGCCCTGAGGACACCGTGTCTTTTCCTGAGTTCCACCAACAGGCGCTTGTCTGTGCCATCGTCGGGCAAAATACAGTAGATGACTTTGCAGGCCGGGAAATCCGACACTCGGGGAGCCGAATCGGGTGTGGTGTTCATTCCGGGTTCGCGTTCAGTTGCTTGCGAACGGCTTCGGGTACGTAGGTCGCCGCCCTGTCCACGGGACTGATGTACATGAACCCCCGGCCGGGGGCATCCAGGCCTGCCGCCTGGAAGATGGCCTCGAAAACGAGATCCTGCTGGTCTGAAGACACCAGGAACTCGATAACGTCTCTCTCGGTTTCTACGGCGACGCCCAGAGCGCCCAGCCGCTCGCGAATGCCCCACCCCTGAGCGGAGTGAACGATGGCGCCGCGCGCGCCCATATCACGAGCCGCGACCAGCACGGCCTCTGAGTATTCCTTGTTGACGACGCAGGTAATGACGGCCACATCGGTCAGGTAGATGATCTCGCTCATAATACTGCCTGCACCTCTTGGTCTTTCGAAATCGTTGTCTCTTGCCGGGCAGCGCGCACTTGCGCGTTTGCCTTGTAGCGTGCCCACAGACCGGTGATCATCACCGAGATGATGGGTCCTATCGAGGCCATGCACAAGATGCCGAAGCCCTCGACGGCATTCGTCGCATTGCCGAACCCGATTCCCATCGCGAGCACCAGGGGGACCGTGATCGGTCCCGTCGTCACGCCCGCCGAATCCCAGGCGACGTTGACGAAGGTCTCGTCGGACAACATCGTCAACACGATGGCGGTGAGGTAGCCGGGAATGATCAACCACACCAGCGGCAGATCAAAGATCAGCTTGGCGAGTCCGAGGGCTATACCGCAGGCGACGCCGACAGACACGGCAGTAATCAGGGTCTTCTTCTTGAACACGCCCTCGGTCAGTTCCTCTGCGGTGACGCCCAGCGCGTTCAACGCAGGTTCCGCGACGGTTGCGCCGAAGCCCAGGAACCAGGCGAAGGCCAGGGCAATAACAAGGCCGACGCCGTAGCGATACATGGGTGAATTCGCGATTCCGCCGATCTCCATGAAGGCCGACGGCACCAAGCTGCCCGCATTCCCGCCCAACTTTGATAGTCCGTAAGTCAGGCCGATATTGAAAATGCACATGCCGATGATCGTGAGCCCGATGCCGTAGAGGATCTCGCCCGTTCTCGGCAGGCGATCACGCAGGACCAGCTTGAGCACGAGAAACAGGAAGATCACGAGCGGTGCGATGGCTCGTACGCCTAAAATGATCTCCACGCCCGGGCTGCGTTCATACCAGGGCAGGCGCACATCCTGAGCAGTGCTGGCCGCGAGCCGCGCGGCTTCAATGATCTCGGCCGGCGTCACGGTGCTTGCCACGTACACCGACAGCAACATCACGCCAAGGACGGGGAATAGAGAGGCAAGTGTGACGATGCCGAAACCGGACAGACCCGAGTCGCTCTTGCCGGCGGCCGCAGAGATGCCGATGCCGAGAGACAGGACCAATGGAACGGTCACGGGTCCCGTGGTCACGGCACCTGCGTCCCAGGCGAGTCCCAGCGTGACGCGAAGATTGGGGTCCATGGCGCAGTAGATCGTCAGCGCCAATATGGGTGCCAACGCGAGAAAGATGAGTGGCTTCAGACTCCAGCCGTAGAGGAAGCGGACGGTGCCGAGCACGGCCGCCAGACCGACGCTGGCGCCCACCACCATCACCAGCACATCGGCCCAGTCGCTGAGCAGGGCATACAGGTACGGGGCGCGCTCTACCGAGATGTTCTGCCCCGCTGCCTGCAGGGCTCCTATCGCCGGCTCCGCAAAGGTGACGCCGATACCGAGGAGCAGCGTGATGAACAGGACCACGGGCAATGGCGACTTGCGCGGCAGCGTGCTGCCGATGATCTCGCCAAAGGGCATCAGGCCACGGGCGAGTCCTTCCATGAAGACCATGAGGCCGACGATCACGGCAAACAGGCCGCCCGTGATCAGCAGCGAATCCTCCACGACCTGGTTCAGGATCAGCAGCTGGAAAAGGGCCAGGTACAGGGCCAGTGGCACCACCGCTCGGACCTGGTCCATGAATCGGGTGGAGACGTAGGGCTGGATCAGCCGGACCGCCTCGGTGCTGGTGAACTGCAGCGGTTCCCGCTCGATCGGGATCGGCTTGCCGTCGGCATCGAACTCCGGCAGCGTCGTGAGAAGATTGGCGCTGACCTCGTTTTTGACCACGCGGTGCGCGCTCAGATAGTCCGAGAATGGAATTTGTGCCATTCCTGTCCCCGCAGTTTCGTATTATTGTTGGCGACTCATCAGCTGTCGAAAAAGCATAGGCCGCCGAAAGAGCGTAGTACATTCTCCCGCTTAACGGAAGCTTGCCGCGGCAGGCGCCCCCCCTAAGAGGAAGCAATGAACAAGATATTTCAGCGACTGAAGCAGGAATTCATCGGCGTCATCCCAACGGCAATATTTTTCTTTGTCGCGTTCCAGTTGCTCGCGTTTACCCGCGACTTGATCGCTCAGGAGTACGATATTGAAATCTCGACTTTCGTAGCCGCAACGGTGGGAGCGCTTATCGTTGCCAAGATCGTCATGGTCGTCGACTTGCTGCCGTTCGTTAATCGATTCCCTGACAAGCCCCTTATTTACAACGTCATCTGGAAATCGGCGATCTACCTGGTCGCAGCATTTCTTTTTCGCTATATCGAATACCTGGTTCCGTTTGTTCTCGAGTATGGCGACATCGCAGAAGCGAATCGCCACCTACTTGACGAAGCAGTCTGGCCTCACTTCTGGATCGTCCAGATCTGGTTATTCGTGCTCTTCTTTCTTTACAGTGTTCTGACGGAACTTGTCCGAGTGCTTGGACGAGAGCGTGTTCAATCGATGTTTCTCGGCCCTGTCAAGCCGGGAGTCGCCTGAGACGCAGCGCCCGGCAAGGCGATCAACCCGCATCCAGTTGGGCAACCGTGTGCCGGGCGATCATCAGTTCCTCATCGGTGGGGATCACCCAGGCGGATACGTCGCTGTCGCTAGTGGTGATCCGCGGACCACGTGCTTCGTTGGCCTCCGCATCAAGGCGGACACCCAGCCAGGCACAGGCCTCGCAGATCCGCCGGCGTATCTCGGCGTCGTTCTCCCCAATCCCCGCAGTGAACACCAGCCCATCGAGTCCGCCGAGGACCGCAGTTAGCGAACCGATCTCCCTGGCAGCACGGTAGACAAAGTAATCCACGGCCAGGCGCGCCGCGGGCTCGTCGCTGCCGACGAGCGCACGCATATCGTTACTGATGCCCGAAATGCCGAGCAGCCCCGACTTGCGATAGAGAACGTCTTCGACCTCGCGCGCGTTCATACCCAGCTCCTGGAACAGGTACAACACCACGCCCGGATCCATCCCACCCGGCCTGCTGCCCATGCACAGCCCGTCGAGTGCCGTGAACCCCAGTGAACTATCGATGCTTTTGCCGTCATTCAGGGCGCAGATGCTGGCGCCGCTGCCGAGGTGCGCCACGAGCACGCGTCCCGCCGCAATCTCCGGAGCCACGTCCGGCAGCACCGAGGCGATGTATTCGTAGGAAAGACCGTGAAATCCATAGCGCTGCAGGCCCCTGGCGCGGAGATCCTCCGGCAGCGGAATCAAGTCCGCCACTGCGCTATGGCCGCGATGGAACGCAGTATCGAAACAGGCCACCTGCGGCAGGCCCGGCAAGCGCTCGAACACGGCCTCTATCGCCGCGAGGTTGAACGGCTGGTGTAATGGCGCCAGCGGCGACAGGGTCTTGAGTTCCCGCACGATTTCGGCGGTAACGAGCGCAGGACCGGCGAACTGCTGGCCGCCGTGGACCACACGATGTCCGACTGCAGCAAGCGATTCGCGATCGAAGCGCGAGGAGAGCCACTCTGCCAATTGGTCCAGGGCACTGCTCGCATCGCAGACGTCCTCGCTCAGGTCCTGGTCGACGAGGGTCCCGCCAGCTTCGTCCTTCGCGGAAAGTCGCGGCCGGGTGCCGATGCCTTCGACCTGCCCTTTCGCCACCAGCACCAGGTCGCCTTCCTCTTGTTGCCGATACATGCCGAACTTCAGGCTCGAAGAACCTGCGTTAAGCACCAATACGTGGTCTGCCATTCAGACCGACCCGGCGGCTGCCTCGCGACGTGCATGCGCTGCCCGCATTGCGACCCCGCAACTCGCGATTCGCGCACGGACGCTGTCTGCGCGACTGGTCAGGATCACCGGCACCGTCGCGCCGAGCACAAGCCCGGCACTGTCGGCATTGGCGAGGAAGCTCAGTTGCTTCGCCAGGATATTTCCCGCCTCCAGGTCCGGCGCGAGCAGGATATCCGGATCACCCGCCACCTCTGACTGGATGCCTTTGGTCAGCGCGGCCTCCTTGCTGATGGCGTTGTCGAAGGCCAGTGGTCCATCCAGGATGGCCCCTGTAATCTGGCCTCGCTCCGCCATCTTGCACAACGCGGCCGCGTCGATAGTGGCCGGCATTCTCGAGGTCACGGACTCGACCGCGGCGAGGATGGCGACCTTGGGGCACTCCGGGCCGATCAGATTCGCCAGGTCGATGGCGTTCTGACAGATGTCGACCTTGTCCTCCAGCGTCGGCGCGATATTGATGGCGGCATCCGTGACGATCAGGACTTTATGATAGGTCGGCACATCCATGATGAAGACGTGGCTGATGCGGCGCGCCGTACGCAGTCCGCCTTCACGCGAAACCACGGCCGCCATGAGTTCGTCCGTGTGCAGGCTGCCCTTCATCAGGAGCTCGGCGCGGCCCGTGCGCACCAGTTGCACCGCCTGCGCCGCGGACTCGTGACTGTGGTGCGTATCGACGATCTCGACGTCTCCAAGCTCCACCTTGGCTTGACCAGCGGCCTCCCTGATTCGCTCCGTTGGCCCGACCAGGATGGGCCGGATCAGCCCTTCGCCGGCGGCTTCAATGGCCCCGGCCAGGGCGAACGCCCCGCACGGGTGCGCCACCGCCGTCGGAACGGGTTCCAGGTCCTTGCATCGTTCAAGCAGTTGCTCGTATTTTCCCGTACCTCGAACATTCATCGGCGTCTCCATTCAGCTTTGCTACGCGCCCGCCGGGCGATCATCCGGATCCGACGCCAACATACCATGGGCCAGCGCACCCGGTTTCTCCGGCTTTCGTGCCATCATCCCTTCAGAAGCCCGCGCATCTCCGCCGCATACTGATCGGAGTTGAATCCAAGGATGAGATGCAAGGTTTGGCCGAGCCGCATCACGCCGGCCACGCCATGTGCAGTCAGCATCGACTCGTCGACAACATCCACATCCGTTAACTCGACGCGCACACGCGTCTCGGCCGCCGCGTCGACGCGCCGGATGTTCGCCGCCCCGCCGAGGCCTGTAATGAATGCCGCGGCTTTCTCGGCGGCCTCGGGGTCTCGCAGCTTGGGTACGATGGCCGCAGACGTCGGGGCCTTCACCGGCGAGGGCGCTGCGACCTCGTCGGCCTCCGGGCCGGCCGTCGCCAGGTACTCCTCCATGTCCGTCTTCAAGCCTTCCGCTCTCGGCCCGAAAATGGCCTGCATGTTGTTGCCGACTACGACTACGCCGGCAGCACCCAGCGCTTTCAGTTTGCCCTGGTCGGCCTTGCTGATGTCATTGAGCTCGACACGGAGTCGCGTGATGCACGCATCGAGTTCTTTAATATTGCTCTTGCCCCCGAACGCCAGCACAAGCTCGAGGTCAAACTTGCTCGCCGACGCGGCACCCACTTCTGCTTCCGCCTCCTCTTCTTCCCGACCCGGCGTCTTCAGGTCGAACTTTCGGATCAACACTGTGAAGATCACGTAGTACATCAGTGCCCAGAGGGGACCGATCACAAGGAGCCAGAGAGCGTTGCTGGATCTTGGGAAGAGCACCATGTAATCGATGAGGCCGTGCGAGAATGTCGTGCCGTGTTTAATTTCGAGAACGATACACGTGACGTATGCCGCGGATGCCAGGATCGCGTGAACAATATAGAGCAGCGGGGCCACGAACAGGAACGCGAACTCGATCGGTTCCGTTATCCCCGTCAGGAACGAAGTTAGCGCGCCGGAGAGCATGATACCTCCCACTAACGTGCGGCGTTCCGGCCTGGCATTTTGCCAAATCGCGATTGCAGCCGCAGGCAGTCCCCACATCTTGAACAGGTATCCGCCCGCCATGTTCCCCCCACTCGGATCTCCAGCCAGGAATCGCTGGATCTCGCCTCGCACGACCTGGCCGGCGTCGTTCGTGAACTGGCCGACTTCGAAGAAGAAAGGCACGTTCCAGATATGGTGTAGTCCAAACGGCAGCAGGGCCCTCTCCACGACACCATAGAGACCGAATGCCATCGTCGGGTTGCTGTTCGCCGCCCAGTCGGAGAATACCTCGATGGCGGCGCCTATTGGCGGCCAGACGAAGCTCAGTACAGCGCCGACCATTATGGCGGCAAAGGCGGTGATAATCGGCACCGATCGTTTACCGGCAAAGAAGCCGAGATACGCGGGCAACTCGACCCGGTAATAGCGGTTAAAAACATGGGCAGCGACGGCGCCGATCACGATGCCACCGAACACGCCGGTGTCGATGGACTGCATTCCCATGATGGTCTTGGTCTCGATGCCTCGCATGTCTGCGATGATTCCCATCGTTGCCAGCATCACCGCGAAACCGACCACTGCTGCAAGGGCCGAGACACCATCGTTCCGTGCAAACCCGAGAGCAACGCCGACAGCAAAAATGAGCGCCAGGTTGGCGAATACCGCATTACCCGCGCTCTTCATCAGCAGGGACACGTCACTCGGGATCACCGGCAGCTCCGCTGCTCCCACCCCTAGCAGGATTCCGGCTGCGGGCAGCACGGCAACAGGTGTCATCAACGACTTGCCGATGCGCTGCAGGACGCCAAAGGACTTTTCAAAGATTTTCATGCTCTCGCCCTCCTCAGGATCCGGCAGTCGTCGTGTCATCGATGTCATCGTACGGCGACGGACTCATCGCGCGAACGTCGGCGGCCGTGTCGGCGGCCAACGTGCGCTCCGCGAGTGCCTCGCAGTCTGCAGCCGATCGTGAACGAATCAGTGCCTTGACGCCCGGGATAGCCGGCAGGCTGACACTGAGCTCGTGGACCCCGATGCCCAGCAAGATCGGCACGGCTACGAGGTCGCTGGCCAGTCCACCGCAGACTGCGGCCTCCTTATCATGCGCATCGGCGGCGGCAACGGTACGGGCGATCAGCGCCAGCACGGCCGGATTGAGCCCGTCCATCTGCGCCGCCAGCTTGGGGTGGCCACGGTCCATCGCCAACGTGTACTGCGTCAGGTCATTCGTGCCGATCGAGAAGAAGTCGACCTCCCTCGCAAACGCCTCTGCCTGCAATGCCGTAGACGGGACCTCGACCATGATGCCGGCCGGAATTGACTCGACACCCAGGTCCTGCGCCTCCTCGTCGAGTACCGCCTTGGCATCGCGCCACTCGCTCAGCGTGGCGATCATGGGGAACATGACGCGCACCTTGCCGCGGGTCGACGCGCGCAGGATCGCACGCAGCTGTGTGCGCAAGATCTCGGGACGATCGAGCGCAAAGCGGATCCCGCGCTCGCCCAGGAACGGGTTGTCTTCTTCCGGCAGGGGCAGGTAGGCCAGCGGCTTGTCGCCACCGACGTCGAGCGTGCGAATGACGAGCGTGCGGTCCGCACCGAGTGCATCCACGATCGCAGCATAGGCCTCGGCCTGCTCGTCCTCGGATGGCGCGGCCACGCGATCCATGAAAAGGAATTCAGACCTCAGCAGGCCAACGCCCTCCCCACCCAGCTCGTCGATCTGTTTTGCATCCGCCAGACCGCCAATGTTGGCGAAGACCTTGAAGTTTCTTCCGTCAGTCGTCGTGGCCGGCACGTGCGCGGCTTCGAGTTCGGCCTTGCGCCGGGCCTCTGCCTCGTCCTGGCGCCGGCGGATCTGCTCGAGGAGTTCGGGTGCGGGATTCTTTCGCAGAGTACCTTTGC